>Ga0265296_1004248_pt1 | contig 12558 bp, 12 predicted proteins | sample MunlanPumphouse1_FD_189073 | JGI IMG/M metagenome (GOLD analysis project Ga0265296, IMG submission 189073) | Groundwater microbial communities from a municipal landfill in Southern Ontario, Canada - Pumphouse #1 | ecosystem: Environmental > Aquatic > Deep subsurface > Groundwater | place... | reverse complement strand
CTCTGCGAACTCTGCGGTTAAGTGATTATGTTCGTCAATCTCAACACACATTCCACTTTCTCGAAAATGTCCGGCACGGCGACGCCGCAGGAATTGATTGCGCAGGTGAAAGCGGCTCATCAGACGCATCTCGCGTTGACGGAAATCAACGGGCTTTACGGCTTCATCCGATTTGTTCAATGGGCGAAGGAACAGGGCATCAATCCGATAGCGGGAACCAATATCGTCACGTCGTTCGCCGACGTCATTTTGTTGGCGGAAAATCAATACGGCTACGAGAATCTCTGCCGGGCGATCTCGCACGTTCACGACGGCGCTGCGGTCTCGATAACCGAAATCCTGAAACCAAACCGGAAAGGACTTTTCGTGCTTGCGCATCAGGAAAAAGTTCTGGCGGAACTCGCACAATTCGTTCCATCAACGCATCTGTATGTCGAACTCCGACCGGGCGTTTCGGAGCGCGAGGCGCGGCGGTTGGCGACGCAATTTACGCTGGAAATCGTGGCGACCGGCGACGTCTATTTTCTGAAATCCGACGATTCGAAGACGCATAAAATCCTTCGGGCAATCGATAAAAACGCCACGCTTTCGCAATTGACGGCGGAAGATTTCAAGAGTGACCGGCATTATTTTCGGTCCGAAAAGGAAATTGTCGAACTCTTTCCGAACAGTCTCGACGCGATCAACAATTCCCAGTATCTTGCCGAGCGTTGCAAAACCGACTGGACTTACACAAATACGATTTTTCCAGGATTATCGCTCAAGGAGACTAATCTTGCCAACAAGCAACTCCGCGCTCTGGTTTACGACGGCGCGAAGGTTCGGTATGGCGAGATAACCGATGCTGTCAAACAGCGAATAGAGTACGAACTCTCGATAATCCTGCAAAAAGGTTTCGCTCCGTATTTTCTCGTCGTCCGGGATATCGTCAAACAGACGAAATCGACCATCGGGCGCGGTTCGGGCGCCGCATCGATCGTCAGTTACTGTCTCTGCATTACGCAAGTCGATCCGATTCAATATAACCTCCGGTTTGAGCGGTTCATTCATCCGGAGCGCGTCGATATGCCGGACATCGACGTGGATTTTCCGTGGGATGAACGCGACGACATTCTCGACTATATTTTCAGAAAATACGGGAAGGAGCGGGCGGCGATGGTTTCGAGTCAGGTCTTCATGCAACCGCGCTCCGCTGTTCGCGAAGTCGGCAAAGTTTATGGCTTATCGAACGAAGAGATCAAGGCTGTGACCATGCGTATCGGTTATTTTGCGCGAAAGACGGAACTTCTGAAGTGGATCAAAACCGACCCGCGTTTCAAAAATCTCGAACTTGACGACACGCTCGAAGAAATTATCCGGCAGAGCGAAAAAGTAATTGGCGCTTTCCGGATTTCGTCAGTGCATCCCGGCGGCGTGATCGTTGTACCGGATGAGATTCGCAAATATGTTCCGGTGTTGATGGCTCCGAAAGGCGTGCAGATCGTCGAGTGGGAGAAGGATCAGGTTGAAGATTCCGGCTTGTTGAAAATCGACATCCTCGGCAACCGCTCGCTCGCTGTCGTGCGCGACACGCTGAAGCAGATCGGTTTTTACCGGAACGAGTTCATGGATTATCACAGAATTCAGCCGATCGGCGATCCGGAAACCGAGGCACTAATGAAAGCCGGACGGACGATGGGAATTTTCTATATCGAAAGCCCGGCGACGCGCCTGCTGTTGAAAAAAGCCGGATGTGTGGATTTTGAGCATGTCGTGATTTATTCATCGATCATTCGGCCGGCGGCGAACCGGTTTATCAATCTGATGCTGGAGAGAATTCACGGCAAGCCGTGGAAACTGTTACATCCCGACCTGACATGTCTTGAGGAAAGTTACGGCATCATGGTTTATGAAGAGCAGGTTTCGATGGTAGCGCGGGAAATCGCCGGATTCGGCTACGCCGAGTCGGATTACGTCCGGAAGGTCATTTCCCGTCAGGCGCTGGCGCATTTGGTGCCGATTTGGAAGAAGAAATTCATCACGGGCGCGCTGAATCGCGGCTACTCACAGAAATTGGCGGATACACTTTGGGAGATGATCGAGTCGTTTTCCGGATATTCGTTCTGCAAGCCGCATTCGGCGTCGTATGCGATGCTATCATTCACCTGCGCATATTTGAAGGCGCATTTTCCGGCGGAATTTCTCGCGGCGGTTATCACCAATCAGGGCGGATATTACTCGGCGTATGCCTATTTGAGCGAGGCGCGGCGGTTCGGGATTCAAATTCTTCCACCGCACATCAATCTGAGCCAGCGCGAATACAAAGGCAGAAAGGACAAAATCCGGATGGGATTCATGGCGATCAACCGGCTTCAGGACAAGACGATTGATGAGATTCTCAAGGAGCGGAAGGCTGGCGATTTCCAATCCCTGGACGATTTTCAGTCGAGAATCGATATCGATCTTGCCGACGCGATGGCGCTGACGAATGCCCGTTGTTTTGCCGATCTGGAGCCCGGATTGACGCATCAGGAAATCGCGTTCAAGGTCGCCGGTTTTTATCTCCAAAAAGGCGAACGCAGACCGCTGACGTTTGCAAACCATCGTCAGGAATTGAGCGAATACGAAATTCTGTCGCTGGAAATCGAGTCGTTCGGTTTTCCGATTTCCGAACATCCGCTGAAGCGATTTCTGCCGGTTTTCGATGGAAAAATCAGGAAAGCGATTGATCTCTCGTGCTATGTTGGGCAGACGATCAACCTGCTCGGCGTTTACATCACGCGGAAAGTTGCCTTTACCAAGCAGGAAGAGCCGATGGAATTCGTTACGTTTGAGGATGAGACCGACATTTTCGAGTGCGTGATGTTTCCGGAGGTTTACAAGCAATTCGGCGATTTGTTGCATTGGGAAACGCTGTTCGTTCTGCGCGGGAAGGTCGAAGAGGCTTACGGCACGTACACCGTGACTGTCGAAAAACTCGCCAGTCTTCAGCAGACGGCGGAAAAAATGGCGCCCAAAGAATCGGCGGCGATTTATAAACGCTCGGTCAAGGAAGTGACTTTTGCGAAGGAATATTGACCTATTAAAAAGCGGTTTGAGTTTCCTGAATGGAAGGCGTATATTCACATAGAGATACTTTGAAAAACGTGAGAATTATCTGAAATAACTAACCTCATTGAATTGTAAAGACTTATGTGCGGTCGTAAGACGTTAACTAAAGGGAAAATGGAAATCATCGAGGAACTCTCGATTCAGTTGTGGGATGAATCCGTCACTTACCAGCCGAGTTACAACATCGCGCCGACGAATCTCGTCCCGATTTTAGTGAATGAAAACGCGCGTGTCGTGCGGATGATGCAGTGGGGATTGGTTCCTTCATGGGCGAAAGATCCGGACAAACTGCCGGTTTTTATCAACGCCCGCGCAGAGACCTTGTTTGAAAAGCCGACTTTTTCCAATCTCATCGATTCTCATCGATGCGTTGTGATTTCCGACGGTTATTACGAATGGAAACAGGAAGCCGGGCGCAAACAACCATTCTTCATTCATCAACCGAACGGGGCGATTTTGCCGATGGCTGGACTCTGGAATCGGTGGGAGTCGCCAACAGGCGCGCAGAAACTCACCTATACGGTCATCACGACGTCTGCGAATACGCAACTGCGATTCATCCACGAGCGGATGCCGGTGATTCTTTCCAAATCCACGCTCGACGCCTGGTTGGATTGTCAGGATTTTCCTCAAACATCAGCCGCGCATCTGATGAAACCGTTTTCCGGCGACCTCGAGTTTTATCCTGTTTCCAATTTAGTCAATTCCGTTCGGAACAATTATCCCAATTGTTTAGCAAAACTGACATAGTATTTCGTTAGGAAAGATCGAGAATTATCGTCAGCGAGGATACCGAAGTCAACAATAAAGTGGTGTTCTATATCTGGAATACGCGAGATAAAGAATCTGTAAGTAAGAATTCTATTCACTGAAATTTTTCTCCGATTATTTATTTTTCAATGATATATTGTAATCGGTTTTTACATGAAGCGGTTCTTTTAGATCAGTAACTGGAGGGATTTGTCAACTTACAGACTTAGTATTTCGGGTATTGTTCAAGGCGTTGGATTCAGACCGTTTGTTTACCGGTTGGCGAATGAGTGTAGGTTGACCGGCTACGTTGCCAATACAAGTACCGGTGTTACGATTTTGATTCAAGGCGAAAAAATCGATCTGGAAAAATTTCTCGAGCACGTTCGGATCGATGCTCCGGCGCATAGTCGAATAGACGAGTTATCGACTCAAACTATCACTGAAGGCGAAATGTTTCAGCAATTCAGCATCCGCGACAGCCAATCCGAATCTGAAAAAACCGCTCGTATTTCTCCGGATCTGGACGTCTGTGACGATTGTCTGAAGGAGTTATTCGATCGAACTAACCGACGGTACCTGTATCCTTTTACCAACTGCACACATTGCGGACCTCGATTCACGATAACGCTGGACGTTCCGTATGACCGAAAATTGACGACAATGCAGGATTTTGTGATGTGTCCGGACTGTCAACGTGAGTATGAAAATCCTGTGAATCGTCGTTTCCATGCGCAACCGAACGCTTGTCCTGTTTGCGGTCCCCGCGTCCGACTTTTCAGTAATGATGCAGCAATTGAACTCATTGGCGGCGATTCGTCTCAAAACGAAGCGATTTTTCAGACTCTTTCCCGAATTTATTCCGATGGAAAAATTGTCGCCGTCAAAGGAATCGGCGGGTTTCATCTTTCCTGTAATGCGGAGAATGAACCGGCCGTTGCCGCGCTTCGTGCCCGAAAATTCCGCGAGGATAAACCGTTTGCCGTGATGTTTCCGAATCTGGCGATGATTGAAGAATATTGTGAAATATCCGACGCCGAACGCGCTCTGCTTCAGCAAGTTACACATCCGATTGTTTTACTCAGGAAAAAGGTTGGAAGGCAGATTTCCGCATCGGTCGCACCAATGAACCACTTTCTCGGCGCGATGTTGCCGTATTCGCCGCTTCATCATTTGATTTTTCACTTTTATAAAAAACCGTTGGTAATGACAAGTGGAAACGTGAGCGACGAACCGATCGCGTTCACTAACGACGATGCGATTGCCAGACTATCGTCTATCGCGGATTATTTCCTAACGCACGATCGGCGAATTCACACACGATGCGATGACTCCGTCGTGCGAATCTGGGATGAACGTGAGTATCCGATCCGAAAAGCCAGAGGATATTCTCCAGAACAAATATCGCTGGATTGGAAATTCGATCAACCCGTTTTAGCCTGCGGCGCCGAACAAAAAAACACATTCGCGCTGGCGAAAAACAATCACATATTTCTCAGTCAGCATATCGGAGACATGGAAAATATTGAGGTTCTGCGGTCGTTTGAATCCGGCATTCAACATTACCAGAAAGTATTCAATATTGAACCTGAAATCGTCGCCTACGACTTTCATCCGGATTATCTCAGCACGCGCTTTGCTTTCGATCATCCTGCCGCAACGATCTCGGGAAAACCGATCCGAAAAGTCGGCGTTCAACATCATCATGCACACGCGGTTTCTTGCATGGCGGAAAATGGCGTTCGTCGGGCTTTGGCGATTGTTCTGGACGGAACCGGTTTTGGGATCGACGGAACGATTTGGGGCGGCGAGATTTTATTGGCTGAATTCGACGGATTTAGGCGATTGGCGCATTTTGCGACCGTTGGAATGCCAGGCGGAAACTCGGCGATAAGAAATCCGTGGCAGATGGCGGTTGGTTATTTGCATCGGGTTTTTGGAAACAGGTTTGTCGAATTTGGCTTGCCGTTTTTAAAAACCGTCAAACCGGACGACTTGAAAATAATCCTGAAAGCGGTTGAGAATCAGATAAATACGCCAAGCACTTCGAGTTGCGGGCGATTGTTCGACGGCGTTGCGGCGGTTGCCGGAATCCGGAATCATGTTCATTATGAAGGGCAGGCGGCGATTGAATTCGAACAAACAATTACCGACGAAAATGTTGACGGCTATCCTTTCGGGATTGAAACCCAAAACGATATGATTATCCTCGATTGGAAAGAAGTCATTAAAAGTGTCGTCGGTGATGTTTTAAACGGCATGAATCCAGGGACGATTTCTGTGAAATTTCACTGTGGTCTCGCGATCGTGCTTTCAGAGGCGACGGAAAAAGCGCGACGATCGACTGGTGTCAACGATGTTGTGTTGAGCGGTGGCGTTTTTATGAATATTCACCTGCTGACAATGTTGAGCGATCTTTTGAAAGAGAACGGATTTCGAGTCTGGACGCATCGGCACGTTCCGCCGAACGACGGTGGAATTTCTGTCGGACAAGCGGTTATTGCAAGCGCAGTGGTAAAAAAAGAACGATCGATGGAGAATTGACAAATTATGTGTCTGGCCATTCCGATGAGAGTTATTAAAATTCAGGACAATGTCGCCGAAGCGGATGTCGGCGGAGTCATTTATCGCGCGAATCTCGATCTGCTTCCCGATATAAATATCGGCGATTATATTATTGTTCACGCGGGCTTTGCTATCGAGAAATTAGATGTGGTGGCGGCGCTGGAAACGCTCGAAATCTGGAATGAAATGAGCGAAACAGTCGCCGAGCGGGAAGCGGTTAGACGGGAAGGAAAAAGATGAAATTCATCGACGAATTCCGGAATCCCGAAATCGCCGCGAAAATATCTTCGGAAATTCGGCGGATCATGCCGGAAAAACGCCTGTCGATCATGGAAGTTTGCGGCGGACACACCGTTGCTATTTTTCGATATGGAATCGCCGATTTATTACCGGAAAATCTAAGGCTGATCAGCGGTCCCGGTTGTCCGGTTTGCGTCACGCCGAACGATTTTATCGACGTGGCGCATTTTATTTCCCGGCAAAAGGGTACGATCGTGGCGACTTTCGGCGATATGATGCGCGTTCCGGGAAGCGAATCCAGTCTCCAGCGAGAAAAATCTTCCGGCGCCGATGTGAGGATTTGTTATTCGCCATCCGAGGCGCTCGAACTGGCCGAATCCAATCCGACGAAAAGAGTCGTCTTTTTGGGAATCGGATTTGAAACGACGGCGCCGTTGATCGCATCGGTCATTCTATCGGCGGAAAGAAAAAAAGTCCGCAACTTCTCCGTTCTGTCGGGGCACAAAACGATGCCTTTTGCGATGAAAGCGCTTCTGGATTCCCGGGAAACGGCAATCGACGGATTCATTTGTCCGGGGCACGTTTCGGCGATTACCGGCAGTGAAATGTTTCGCTTTTTATCCCGCGATTACCATGTTCCCTGTGTCGTGTCTGGCTTCGAACCGGTTGATATTCTCGAGTCGATTTATCTGATCGTCAGACAAATTACCGACGGAGACAGCCGGGTAGAACTTCAGTATAAACGCGCTGTCCGCCCTGAAGGAAATCTTCGCGCGCTCGAAATGATCGAGCGTGTTTTTGAACCGTGCGATTCGATTTGGCGCGGGCTTGGATCGATAGCCAACAGCGGTTTGCGGATCAGGTCTGAATATTCCGGATTCGACGCGGCGAAAATATTTGATATTCCGCTAACCGAAATTACTGAAAATCCGGCCTGTTCGTGCGGCGAAATTATGAGGGGCGTCAAAACGCCGCCTGACTGTACACTTTTCGGGAAAATTTGTACGCCGGAAAATCCGGTCGGCGCCTGCATGGTGAGTTCGGAAGGCGCCTGTGCGGCGTGGTTTAAATATAAAAAAGTGGATGAAATCTAAAAGATGAGCGAATTGACTGGAAAAATCGTTAGAGCGCACGGAAGTGGCGGTAAACTGACTCATGAATTGATCCAATCTCTGTTCGTGAAGCATTTTTCAAATCGCTCGCTGGATGAACTCCTCGACTCGGCGATTCTTGAAAATCCGGGCGGAAAAATCGTGTTTACGACGGATTCGCATGTCGTCAAACCGCTCTTTTTTCCGGGTGGAGACATCGGAAAATTATCGGTCACCGGAACGGTCAACGATCTGGCAGTCTGTGGCGCAACGCCGCTCTATTTATCCTGCGGGATGATTATCGAGGAGGGATTTGAAATCGGCGTGCTGGAAAAGATCGTCGTTTCAATGAAAAATGCCGCTGAACTGGCCGGTGTTCAAATCGTCACCGGCGATACGAAAGTCGTCGAGCATGGCGCCGCGGACGGAATTTTCATCAACACTGCCGGAATCGGTGTTCAGAATTCAAAAGCCCGGCTAAGCCTGAAATCGGTTCAAAATGGCGACGTCGTGATCGTCAGCGGCTGGATGGGCGATCACGAAGCCGCGATCATCAAAGCGCGCGAGGAGTTCAATATTTCCGCAAACATCGTCAGTGATTGCGCTCCGGTCAACCGATTAACTCAAAAGATGGTCGATGAAATTTCCGACTTGAGAATCATGCGCGATCCGACGCGCGGCGGATTGGCGACGACTCTGAATGAATTTGTCTGGAAACAGCCGTTTGGAATCCGCATTGAAGAAAATTCGGTTCCAGTTCGCGAATCGGTGCGCGGACTCTGCGAACCGTTGGGATTCGATCCACTATATTTGGCAAACGAAGGAAAGATCGTTGCGATCGTCGGAAAAAATTGCGCCGGGCAAGCATTATCGATCTTGAAATCGTTTTCGGAGTGCGATTCCGCCGCTATCATCGGCGAAGTAATCGATGACCCGAAGGGAAAAGTCTTGCTGAGAACCGCTATCGGCAGTGATCGAATTCTCGACATGCTGACGACGGAACAATTGCCCAGAATATGTTGATGAGCACGATAGAATTAACGACGGAGATGAGATTTTGCACGAACTGACGATTGTAGAAAATATTATCAATATGGTCGAAGCGGAAATCGGGAAACGACAACTCGATCAAAAAATCAGCAAAATCGTTTTTTTAGCGGGCAAAATGAACGCTATCATTCCGGAATCGCTGACGTTCGGTTTTGATACGATCAAGAAAGAGCATCCGGTTCTGGCAGATGCGGAGTTAGTTATCCGGATTTTGCCGATTACAGTTCGTTGTCGATCGTGCGGTGCCGAATCGACGATCGACGAGCCGGAATTTATCTGCCAACACTGCTCCGGAACGGAAATCGAAATGCTTACAGGTTCGGAAATGTTTATTGAATCCATCGAAATGGATGAAGAGTAGGAGTTAATGTGGAACTGTTTATCGTTCGAAAAGTGCTTGAAGCGAATACGAAAACCGCGGATGAAATCCGACGGAAAATGATCTGTTCCGACACATTGTTGGTCAATATTATGAGTTCGCCCGGTTCCGGGAAAACGGCGTTGCTCGAAACGCTGATCCCGCGTCTTCAGAAAAGAGGCGTTCGGGTCGGCGTGATCGAAGGCGACATTACGACGACTCGCGATGCGATGCGGCTTCAACCGCTGAACATTCCCATCTCGCAAATCAACACTGAACCGTTCGGTGGCGATTGCCATCTGGGTGCGGAGGTGATTTTGCCGGCATTGGAACCGTTCGATCTGGAGAAAACAGACATCATTTTCATCGAAAACGTCGGGAATCTGGTTTGTCCGGCGGAATTTGACACCGGTGCGGCGCTGAATGTCGTTCTGATAAGCGTCACCGAAGGTGAAGACAAACCGCTCAAATATCCGTTGATGTTCCGGGTTTGTCAACATGCGCTCATCAGCAAGATCGATTTACTGCCGTTTCTGGATTTTGATATGGAATTTTTAAAAACCAACATTCTGAAGATCAACCCGAAAATCACGATTTTGCGGATTTCATCCAAAACCGGCGACGGAATCGACGAATTTGCCGATCAACTGATTCGATTCTGTGGAAAGGACGATATTGCGAAATCGAAATGTTAAGGTTAATTTCATGCGGCATTTGAAATAAACACGGATGACGGATCATGAAAAAGAAGATACTGATAATTGATGATGACATAGACCTCGTAGAAGTGCTGAGGTTGACGCTGGAAAACAACGGCTACGAAGTGTTCGACGCGCAGGACGGGACGCGGGGAATGGAAAAAATCCTAAAAATCCGTCCGGATTTGATCATTCTCGACGTGATGATGGCGACGTGGGACGAAGGCTTTGAAGTCGCGCACGACATCCGCGCGAACCCGGACATCGCCGGAATTCCGATCGTGATGTTGACGGCCGTGTCTCAGCAAATGGGCATCCGGTTTGAAAAGGATTCCGACACGTTGCCGGTCGATGAGTTCATCGAAAAACCGGTCATGCCGAATCGATTAGTTGAAATAATTAAAAAATATCTGCCGGAATAAACTTCGCTTGTTTTCAGAGCCGGTTTTCGGAAATAAAATGACGGACAAAGAGTTGGTGAAAGAACCTGATAAAAATGAAAAGATCATGATCGGCGGGATCATCGAAAATCACGATCTGGTCATGGTTTCGATTTTGTCGGCGCCCAATCAGCCCGGAATCGCCGGAAAAGTTCTCAGTTTTCTCGGACAAAATCACGTCAACATCGAGTTCATCACCGAAAGCTGGAATCGCGAAGGAACTGCCGATATTACTTTTTGCTTCCAGTCGGGATTTAAGACAAAAGTTCAGTCGATCATCGAAGGATTGCGCGATGTCGTTCAGGCAAAAGGCGACCGCTGGCTGGAAGACGTCGGCATCATCTGCATTTACGGGCCGCATTTCCGGGAAAAACCGCTCATTGCGGGACAAACATGCGCCACGCTTGGTCGAGCAGAAATCAACATTCTCGGCATCTCGACGAGCATTTCGTCCGTCAGTTTAATAATCGATGAAAAGGAGATGGATGTAGCAAAAACCGCGCTGGAAGACGCGTTTGATTTGCCCAATTGAACATGCCGCCGAAGAAAGAAAATAACGGGTACGAAAACAATTTCCGCGAACTGGTCGATCATTTGCCGCAAACGATCTTTGAACTCGACATTGATGGAAAATGCCGCTTCACAAATCAATACGGTTATGAGACATTCGGGTATTCGGAGGAAGATATCGCAAACGGCGTCGAATTTACTCAACTCTTCGTTCCGGAGGATAGAAAACAGGTTGCTGAAAACGTCTATCACATTTTAAAAGGCAAGAAGGTCGAGGGTCACGAATACACCGCCCAGCGGAAAGACGGAAGCGTTTTTCATGCGCTGATCTTTTCCAATCCGATCCACCAAAATGGTTCGCCTTCCGGTCTTCGCGGGATCGTCATCGACATCACCGACCGAAAGCAAGTCGAAAGGGATCTGAAAAATTCGCGCGATCAACTGCGGAATCTTTCGACTCACTTGCAGTCGATCCGCGAAGAAGAACGCGCCAACATCGCCCGCGAAATTCACGACGAACTCGGGCAGTCGATGACGGCCTTGAAAATGGACCTGAACTGGCTGATGAAAAAAGTAACGCCCGACCAAAAACCAGTTCTCGAGAAGATCGAATCAATGTCACGGCTCATCGATTCTACGATTCAAACCGTGCGGCGGCTTTCTACCGAACTCCGACCGGGACTGCTCGACGATCTCGGCTTGACAGCGGCAATCGAATGGTATTGCGGCGAATTTCAAAACCGAACCGGAATTTCATGCAACCTGAAATTGGGTCAGGAAGAAATAACGCTCGATCAAAACCGCGCCATCGCGATTTTCCGGATTTTTCAGGAAACGTTGACGAACGTAGCGCGACATTCGTCGGCCACGCAGGTCGAAGCCGAACTGACAATCACGGATCATACTTTGAATTTGAATATTCGGGACAACGGCGTCGGCATTCCCGAAGAAAAAATATTCGATCCGCAATCACTCGGACTCATCGGCGTCCGCGAGAGAGTTTATCCGTTTGGCGGGCGCGTCGATATTCAAGGTTCGGAAAACGGCGGAACAACCGTTCAGGTCACGATTCCGCTCGATCACAAGGACATCGCATGATTCGTGTTCTCATCATCGACGATCACACGGTTGTTCGCGAAGGATTGAAGCAGATTTTCAGCGATGAATCCGACATCGAAATTGTTGACGAAGCGAGAACAGGCGACGAAGGTCTTGCCAAGATCGAAAAACATCGGCCTGATGTGATTCTTCTGGACATTTCATTGCCCGGAAAAAGCGGCATCGAAATCATCAAACAGGTTAAAAACCGGAAGATTCCTTCTAAAATTCTGGTATTAACGATGTATTCCGAAGATCAATATGCGATGCGCGTCCTTAAATCGGGCGCCGACGGATATTTGACCAAAGACAGCGCGTCAGCCGAACTTTTATCCGCAGTCAGACAAATTTTTCATAAAGGAAAATACATCAATCCGTCGTTAGCGATCAAGTTGGCGTTCGAAATCGACGCTCATTCCGAGAAACCGCTTCACGAACGTCTGTCCAACCGGGAGTTTCAGGTGATGAAAATGTTGGCCGCCGGAAAAACGGTTTCTGAAATCGCATCGGAACTGAATTTAAGCGTTAAGACGATCAGCACGAACAGATCGCGGCTTTTGGAAAAGATGGGATTGCGAAACAACGCCGAAGTCATGAAATATGCCATGAAAAATGGACTTGTAGAGTAGGTGGATTTGGTCAATTGTGTTGATTGGGTTGATTAGGTT
>Ga0265296_1004247_pt1 | contig 12559 bp, 13 predicted proteins | sample MunlanPumphouse1_FD_189073 | JGI IMG/M metagenome (GOLD analysis project Ga0265296, IMG submission 189073) | Groundwater microbial communities from a municipal landfill in Southern Ontario, Canada - Pumphouse #1 | ecosystem: Environmental > Aquatic > Deep subsurface > Groundwater | place... | reverse complement strand
CCGGCGGTCTGTCGGCTTTGACCAAAATCGTCTGTCGCTTTTAATCGCGGTCCTCTCCCGCCGCGCCAAAATTGACCTCGGAAGCTACGATGTCTATCTAAATGTCGTCGGCGGCCTTGAGGTGGACGACCCGGGAACCGACCTGGCGGCCGCGGCGGCGATTGTTTCGGCATCTTTGGACAAAGCGCCGCCGCCCAAAACCGTTTTTATCGGAGAGATCGGCCTTTCTGGCGAGGTTCGCCGCACCAAGGCCCTGGAAAAACGGCTGGAGGAAGCGGCTAAACTCGGACTCCAAAAGGCGGTCGTGCCAAAATTAAAAAATAAAATAAACACCAAACTGCAACTGATTGAGATTGACCATATTATGGAATTGGCTAAATTATTCAAGTAAACACGGCCAGAATTGACTTTTTTTATAAATTGATGTATTTTACCTATATAATTAAAAGTGACAAAAGTGGAAGATATTATGTGGGGTCCACGGATAATGTCAGTAATCGGCTCAAAAGGCATAATAGCAGTCGCAACAAATCAACAAAAACTGGAATTCCCTGGTCGCTAATTCATCAAGAAGAATTTCAGACACGAGAAGAAGCTTACCGGCGAGAAATACAGATTAAGAGTTACAAGAGCGGCGAGGCATTTAAAAAACTCATCAATAAAAAATAATTTGTGGAGAGCTGGCCGAGTGGCTTAAGGCAACGGTTTGCTAAACCGTGCTCCCGTAAGGGGGCTCATAGGTTCGAATCCTATGCTCTCCGGATTTCATAACAATATTTGGAGAGATGGGGCCGATCCCGCCTTCGGGCGGGACCCCGCCAGGAGGCGGTGGGTGGCTTAAGGTGGACGGCCACCGCATCCTGCGGGGTCCCGCAAGGATGCGGGATTTGCCTAAACCGTGCTCCCGTAAGGGGGCTCATAGGTTCGAATCCTATACTCTCCGGACTTTTGGAGAGGTGGCTGAGCGGTCTAAAGCGACGGTCTTGAGAACCGTTGTCCCTTCACGGGGACCGTGAGTTCGAATCTCACCCTCTCCGAATGAAAAATTAATCTTCTGCCGAAGGCAGAAAAAAATATATGGAGGAAACAAAACAAAAATTTACCGGGGAAACTTTGATGTCCTGGAAAACCCTGGAATTTGAGCGCCATGAGCGCTCGCGCGGATGGTATATCTGGATGGCGGTAATCACCCTGGGATTGGTCGGCTGGTCTTTTTGGATCGGCAACGTCCTTTTTTCGCTCATTATTATTATGGCGGCGATCATGATTTTTATTCTGGGCGAAAAAAAACCGCGGATGATTGATTTTGCCATTACTAATCTGGGAATCGTTTTTGGAGAAAAATTTGTTCCCTACAAAGACATCAAAAATTTCTGGGTAGCCTACGAACTGCCGCATATTAAATATGCTTACTTTGAGATGGTTTCAATGATTTCGCCGCGGTTAACCGTCGGCCTGGATAAAGCAAATCCGGTTGAGGTCAGAAATACCCTGCTTAAATATTTAAAAGAAGATTTGACGCGCGAAGGCGAACCCTTGAGCGATATAATCGGCCGGATTTTTAAAATATAAATAAAAAAATCAAAAAGCGGCTTAACCGTCATCTATTTACAATTACCCGTGCGCCCGTAGTTCAACGGATAGAGCGTGAGCTTGCGGAGCTTAAGACCCAAGTTCGATTCTTGGCGGGCGCATAGGTAATTGTAAATATTTTTTCGCCCATAGTTTCCGCCCGAGGCGGATGCGCCTCTGGCGCACAACGGATAGAGCGTGAGCTTGCGGAGCTTAAGACCCAAGTTCGTTGGGCTTCGCGGTCCTCGCGGACATCGCTCCGCCCGTTTCGTCGGCGATAAGCCAAGCAGTTGGCTTATCGCTACGACGGAACGCTTGGCGGGCGCATAGGTAATTGTAAATATTTTTTCGCCCATAGTTTCCGCCCGAGGCGGATGCGCCTCTGGCGCACAACGGATAGAGCGTGAGCTTGCGGAGCTTAAGACCCAAGTTCGTTGGGCTTCGCGGTCCTCGCGGACATCGCTCCGCCCGTTTCGTCGGCAATAAGCCAAGCAGTTGGCTTATTGCTACGACGGAACGCTTGGCGGGCGCAAGGAGATGATATTTTCACATGACTTTTTAATATGCCGTTAAATTTGGCAACAAAAGTTTCCGATCTGGGAATTATCGGACGACGGCTCGCTAAACGACTAAAGAATTTAGACATTGAGACCGTTCACGATCTCATTTTTTATTTTCCCGCGCGGCACGAGGATTTAAGCAAAATTACGCCGATTAAAGATTTGCGAGCAGACGAAACTGCCAATATCCGGGCGCGGATTGAATTAATCAAAGTCCGCCGGAGTCCGGTAAAAAGAAAAATTTTAACCGAGGCCATCGTTGACGACGGCACCGGTAAATTAAAAATTATTTGGTTCAATCAGTCGTATCTCGGAAAAATCCTGCGCCCCGGCGATGAATATTATTTTTCCGGACGGCTGGCGGAAAACGGCGCGAGCGCGGAACTTATTGCCCCGGAATACGAGAAAGTCAAAACCGAGCAAACGCATCTGGCAAGAATTGTTCCGATATATCCCTTAACCGAGGGCGTCAGCCAAAAACAGCTGCGGTATCTGATAAAAGAAAGTCTGCCGGCCATCTCTCAAATTTATGACTATCTCCCCTCCGAAATTATCAATCAATTTGAGTTGATGCCGCTTGGCCCGTCTCTTAATGAAATACATTTCCCCGAAACCAATGCCATTTTAAACCGAGCTGTCACCCGGGCAAAATTTGACGAACTTTTTATCACCCAGCTCCTAAATAAAAAAATCAGATATGATCTGGAAAAAGAAAGCTCCCTTCCGGTTAATTTTAATGCCGGGCTGACTAAAAAATTTGTTGACGCGCTTCCGTTCAAGCTGACGGATGGCCAGCGCAAAGCGGCTTGGACGATTTTGAGAGATTTGGGACAAGCTCATCCGATGAACCGACTTTTAAACGGCGACGTCGGTTCGGGAAAAACGGTGGTGGCGGCGATTGCGGCTTTAAATGTCGCCCTCGGTAATGCCCAGGTCGCCTTTATGGCGCCGACCGAAATATTGGCCGAGCAGCACTTCCGAGGCTTTGCCGAACTTTTTGAAGAGTTTTCAATTACCATCGGACTTCTGACCGGCGGTGAAAGCAAAATCTTGTCGCGCGGCCGTGAAGAGAATTTGCCGCGAAAAAAAATTCTCAAAAGAATCGGAGCCGGCGAAATACAAATAGTTTTGGGCACCCACGCGCTGATTGAAAAAAAAGTGATTTTTAAACGCTTAGCCCTGGCCATTGTTGACGAACAACATCGCTTCGGCGTGGAACAGAGAAAAACACTCCGCGCCCGCATCGCCGAAGAAGACAAAATGATGCCGCACCTCCTCTCAATGACGGCCACGCCGATTCCACGCACCTTATCTTTGGCGCTTTATGGCGATTTGGATGTTTCTTTTTTGGAAGAAGCGCCAAAAAACAGAAAACCGATAATCACCAAAATTGTGCCGCCGGAGAAACGCTCTCTTGCCTATCAATTCATCGCTAAACAAATTGACGCCGGCCGCCAAGTTTTTGTGCTCTGCCCGCTCATTGATATATCCGACAAAACCGGCGCAAAATCGGCAAAAGATGAATTTGAAAAACTCCAAAGAATTTTTTCCGCCCGAGGCGGATCCGCCTCGGGCGGAGGTAAATATCGCGTGGGTCTTTTACACGGAAAAATGAACTCCCGGGGAAAAAATAAAACCATGGCGCTGATGAAAGCCGGAAAAATTGATATCTTGGTGGCAACCTCGGTGATTGAGGTCGGTATTGACATTCCCAACGCCACAGTAATGATGATTGAGGGAGCGGAACGGTTTGGACTGGCGCAGCTCCACCAATTCCGCGGCCGCGTCGGGCGCGGCGAACATCAGTCGTTTTGCCTTATTTTTACCGAAAGCAAAAATGAAAAAACCGCCGAGCGCCTCCGGGCCATGCTTTCGGCAAAAAACGGCTTTGAACTGGCCGAAATGGATTTAAAAATCCGCGGGCCGGGCGAGATATACGGAACCAGCCAATCGGGATTTGCCGACTTCAAAATCGCCACTCTTTATGATTATGCGATAATGAAGCAGGCGGCGGAAGCGACAGAATTGATTTTAGAACGAGATTCCGGCCTTGAATCCTTTCCTCTTTTAAAACAAAAAATAGATGAACACCGGTCATCTATCCATTTTGAATAAATAAAAAATACCAATTTTATTCGCGCTATTAGTGTGGGCGCGAGCCCATTCGTGAAATCCAAAACGTTTTGGATAACACTAATGCGCTTCGCGCCACTAATAACACGAATCAATAAAAAGATGACTAATTGTAAACTTACCCTTTAGCTAAAACAAAACCCCACACCTCTTTGGCGCCGGCATTTTTTAGGACACGGGCGCACTCCTCCAACGTTGAACCGGAGGTATATATATCATCAACCAAAATAACCGTTCGCCCTAAAACCGTCTCTTTTGCCTTTTCTCCCGCGATAAAAGCGCCGACGATATTTCCACGGCGCTCGCGAGCATCCAGCTCCGATTGCGGAGTTGTTTTTTTATGCCGCAAAAGGACATCAATTTTTTGAACTCCGAGATGCCCGGCCAATACGCCCGCCAAGATATCCGCCTGATTAAATCCCCGCCAAAGCAACCGTTTAGGCCAAAGCGGAACGGATTGAACCAACGGTTCTTTAAATCCCGCGAAGATTGTGCGATATTTTTCGGCGTAATCCAAAAATACATTACACAAAATATCACCCATCCTTTCCACAAACGAATATTTCCAGGCATAGATGGCATCGCGCAGTATCGGATTTCCGTAGAACCCGGCAAAGAGAAGCCCGTCCAAAGGCGTTGCCGGTGCGCATCTTTTGCAGGTTCGGCCAAAAAACGATTCGTTGCCGCACCCCGGGCAACTAAATTTTATAACTCCGCGCATCGCGGAATAACAGCCGGGACAGAGCAAAAATCCCTCCTTTTTACAGCCCACGCATTCTTTGGGAAAAAGAGTGTCCAAAAAATGATAATAAACCCGACCCCACGGCAAGCCGCGGGGTATCTGGGCGGGTTTTTTACCCGCCTGCCTACGCCTTTCGCTGCTTGGTAAATAAAAATTGTTTAATGGCATAAATAATCAAAATTTAGTCCAAGAGCGATAATGGCAATTGGCGGGCAGGTGAGAGGTGCGGGGCGCCGACATATATATTTTTATGGCCTCCATCCGCGCGACAAACCGCGCGATACTACGGCTAACATAATAGATGGCTTTCGCCATCCTCCTAAATTGAAACATAGTTAATTAGTCAATTAGTTAATTAGTTGATCAGGAACTTTTATAAATTGTTTTCCTAATTGACTATTTAACTAATTAACTAAAATGCTATTGCCATTTGACGAAATCCACGAGCCACTGTTGATTAACCCTCTTAAATGTTAATTTTAAATCCTGATACAAAATTACCGGAGAGGCGGCGCCTTTGGTTTCTTCGCGCTGGGTTCCGACGACCGCGTCCGCGTTATCGGCATCTAAAATCTTAACAACGACGTTAAGCGCTCTGGTTGTAATGCCGTAAAACGGCCCGCTCGGAGGATTCACGGCCTTCAACTTATTGATATAGGTTCCGACCCATGCCTTAACAGCCGGCGTCATTAACGGATTCAAATCGGCAAGATTTTGATAATTAATCTGGTTACTGAAGCTCCCAAAACGTTCGGCAAAAGTGCGGGCCAGGGCCTCCAAAGTTTGACGCGTCGTATCGGCCGGCGATGTTTTTGGTGTCTCCGCCTGGCGCGGCGTCAAATTTTGCACCTTCGGCAGGGTGACCGGCGGTGTTTTGCCGCCCGGAACCGCGGCCGGTTTTTTGATGATGCTTAAAAATAATAAAAGCGCCAATATGGCCAATATCAGAATAATTGCGATGATTAATAAAATCTTATTGCGTCTAGACATTAGTTTCAGTTAATTAGTTAATCAGTTGATTAGTTAATCAGGAAATTTATTGAACTGCTTAACTGATTAACTATTTAACTGATTAACTACGGCTTATTCTGTTCCCCGAAATCTTTCTTTGCCTGCTCAATCTCCAATAGCTGCTTCGGGTCGGAAGTTATCAGCTGGTCTTCGGTATAAGAGGCGACAATTTTTATCGCCGCATGTTTGTTTCCGGCAAAAAAGATACCCTCGCCCACGCCCGACTCAAGTAATAAATACTTTTCCCCCTGCGTCAAAAGGAACGTTTTCTGGACAATATCAATTGAGGCCGGCGATTGTTTTAAGAGCAGTTGGATGGAAGAATTGGTTAAAATTGCCAGCCCGTACGGCGAAGTCAAAAAATCATTCACATCTTGGGTAATCGTCGTCACGCCCAGGTAATACTTGCGGCAGCGCTTGACGAGCGAATAAATAAACTTGGCGCTATCCTCATGGCGCATCAGCCACCAAGCTTCGTCAATGACCAATATTCGGCGTTTTTGTTCCGAACGAACCGTGTTCCAGATGTGGTTAACGATGGTGTAAATAGCCATCGGACGAAGCTCGTCTTCCAAATCGCGAACACTGAAGACCACCAGCTTATTTTTGATATCAATATTGGTCGGGGAATTTAAAAGTCCGGCGAATGTTCCTTCCGTATATTTTTTTAATCTAATCAGGAGATCGCCGGCGCCGGTCATCCCCTCCAGCACTTCGGCCAAATCCGCCAAAATCGGCGGGGTAACCTTGGACAAATCAACTCCCGGAACAATGTCTTTTTTGGCGTAAGTTTCCAGGAGCGCCCGGTCCAAAAGCGAATCCTCGGCGGAGGTCAAATTCCCAAGCATTATCTTTAATAATCCTTTCGCGGTGATAACGGCGCTCCGGATAATATCTTCGCTTCCCTGTTCTTCGCCAATCGGCCGCGGCAAATCAAAAGGATTAATTTTACTCTCCGAGGCCAGTGAAACATTAATGTAAGTGCCGCCGATGGCATCCGAAAGATGTTTATACTCGTATTCCGGGTCAATAATAATTACATCCGTGCCCAGCATTAAGCTCCGAAGCACCTCCAATTTAACCGCATAGCTTTTTCCGGCGCCCGAAGTGGCAAAGACCACGGCGTTGCCGTTCTGGAGCGAAAAACGATCAAAAAGAATCAAGCTGTTATTATGGCGGTTGATGCCGTAAAGAATCCCGTTGTCCGAAGTGAGTTCCGCGGAAATAAACGGAAAAGACGCGGCAATCGGCGAAGAATTCATGTTAAAAGTTATCATCAATTCATCATTGCCGATGGGCAGAGTGGAATTAAATCCCTGCTCCGACTGGTAAAAAACGCGCTTGGAGTAAATCAGCTTGGTGCCGAATGTTGTTTCCACATCGCCGGAAAGACGTTCCAGCTCGTCTTTTGATTTGGCGTAAATGGTGACATAAAGGGCAAATTGAAAAAAGCGCTCGCTCCCCTGCGTCAGACTGTCGCGGAGCGACTCAACGTCGCGCAAGCCGGTTTCGGTCACCGGATCGCGCGCTTTGCCGGCATCCTGGTCGGACATAACTTGCGCCTCCAGAGTACCGACTTTCTTTTTTAACTGCTTTAGAATAATCTCCGATCTGATGGGATAAAAAAACATCGCCACGTCCAAGGACGTATTCATATTGATGATTGGCGCGAACCAACCGATGGTAAGATACCGCGGATAGGTGATGACAAAAATCGTCCGGCAAAAAACGTCGCCGAGCTTCAGATACGAAGGAGTTACCTCCATCGCCGCCGGCGAAATGAGGTCGCGAATCGTTACTTTTCCCTTGCGATAAATCCGTTCTTCTTCCAGGGTCGCCTTCTCTTCGGCCAAGCGCTTCGCCTCGGCTAATTTTTTTATCTCTTCGGGCGACAAGACCCTTGGTTCCTTTGGCGGCGTCACGGTTGGTTGTATTCCTTTGGGCTCAAAAGCCATAGAACTTTAGTTAATTAGTCAATTAGTTAATCAGTGAAATAGGATTGGGAAATATAGGAATATTTTTCCCTAATTGACTAGTCAACTAATTGACTAAAATTATTTTTCCACGTCTATCTTATTTATATCCTCCACCTTTTCCGACTTTACCAATTCCGGGTTATACAAACCGTAATAAAGCTCAATTAGACTCTGCGTATCCATCATACTCGCCTGGACCGACATTCCCGCGAGCCCGCCGATAACATGTTCCGTTCGCAACAGTAATTCACGTTTGCGATTTTTAAACTCCTCTTCCTTTAATTTTTTGGAGATGGACGGAAAAACCGCTTCGGTCAGACGGGAATAAAAACCCTTAGTTGAACTTTTGGCCGGATCAAAAGGAACAACGATATAAAAGCGCTTACTCATAATATCGCCCAGTTCGACAAGCTCACTGACAAAACTGCGGTAATCGGCAATCTGCACTTTTAAAAGCTCGTTTTGCTGCTCTTTCTCCGCCACTTTCAGCCTTTCTAAATATCCCTCAATGTCCAATTTGCGCGACTCAACGACAATTTGGAGAGGATAATCAATGGAGTTTAAAAATTGAACATATCCGGAAACAATCGCCTCCTGTTCTTCCTCGGATTTTAGAGAAAAGTTGATGCTGGAGGCCAAAAGAATGGCGCGCATCGTGCCGTCTTTCATAATCACAACATCATCCCGAATTTCGGCGATGTTTAAATATTGTTGGGTGGTCGCGCGCGGTTTCTCCATATTTCAATTAAAATTCGAAATTCGAATCTCGAAATTCGAAACAATATCAAAATTCAAATTTTTAAATATTTTAAACTTTTATTTATTTTGGGCATTTGGATTTGTTTCGTATTTCGGATTTCGTGCTTCGGATTTTACTATTCCTCTGGTCTATATACTCCCCCAGTGTTTACGAGGAGGGTCAGTTCCGAGAGCCGGCTCCGGCCGATGAATTCTTTTTTTGGCGGCGGCGGGGGCGGCGGCGGAGCGGGTTTTACGATATATTCGCGGAGCTCATTCTCCCTGGGCTTTTTATTCCAGACGCGCAACCGGGCCCGGCGGAGCGTCTGAAAAAGATTCAGTAAAAAAAGATGAAACGCCTGGCCGTTAATCCGGACAAAAGCGATTATCACGACGGTCAAAGAAAAAGGTATGGCGACAATTAAAAACAGCGTGAAATCAAATAACTTATAAAAGATGAAGTCCAGAAGCCCGCCGGCCAGGATGATAATAAACTGGCGGACCGTGATCGGACCCAAAATCTTATCTTCATTGGCGATAAATTGGGGGACGACGAACTGGTTCATTGGTCAATTGGTCAATTAGTTAATTAGGCAATTAGGATTACTTTTTACTCCGTAAATATTTAATGTAACCGTTGATCATTTTCATCAGTTCGGTATATTTTTCGACAGTAAAGCCGACGACTTTTGGCGGCAGGAGATCTTTTTCGCCCGCGCGCTCTATGCCCTTTCGAGTCTCTTCCGCTTCTCCGCGCGCGATATGAAGTTTATTAACCCGGTCCTTAAATGTAAAACGTCCATAAGCTTCAGCAATATTATCCGCTACTGATGAAGATGATCGGCGCAATTGTCTGGCCTCGCTCCAGGCGCTTCTTGGAAATGTTTTGGTTATTTTAAAAACATAAACCGCCAAACGATTAGCTAATTGATAGACTTTTAAACTCTCCAGACCATCCGGCATATTCCTAATTGACTATTTAACTAATTGACTAAAATCTCAATGATTTGTTTAACTCCATTATAGCATTTATCTCGTCTTGGCTCAAAGTTGGCGCGGCGGCGGCAACACGCTCGGCCGAGATTTCTTTCAAACTCTTCTTTTTCCGCAGGGCTTCGGCAAAAATTTGAAGATATAATTTATTAACTTCCCCGTTGCTCCAGGCCGCAATCCCCTCCTGCCATTTCTTAATGGAATTGGCTTTGAGGGCCTCAATTTTATCCTTGATTTTGATGACAGTCTCTTTTGGCGTTGCGGCCAGTCGGCGAAAATCGGTCAAGGTCAGTCTCTTAATCTCGTCTATCGGCCCGACGAGTTTTGACTCGTATTTAACATCCTGCAGTTTTGGACGCGGACTCCCCGCGAAAGCGGGGGTATCGCCTCGCTCTCGCGAGGACTCCACCGGACGTTTTGATTTTGAAGCGATGGCGCGGAACCTCGCGTCCAGCCCCGCTTGTTCGGATGCCCGCGCTTCAGCCGCGACTTTCTGCCGCCGCTCCTCATCGCCGCGGCGGGAGACGGCGATATTTTCTTCCGCTTCGGATTTTTGACGCTCCTCAATTTTTTTAAATTCTCCTTCCAAAATCGGCGAGAGCGCCTGAATTTGTCCATCGGAAAAACCCATTCCGCCCAGCGCATAATCGCGGGAAAAAATTTCTTTTGTTTCGGCGCTGTCGCGAATGTCTTTAAGCCGCGCGGTAAGAATTATTTTTAAACGCCCCAATTGCTCATTCCCGAGATTAATCCGGGATTCGGCCGCGATGCGCGCCGCAATGGCGGCAAAATCAAACGGCGGCAATTCCGCTTTCGGCATGATGTCATGTTTAATATGTTGTATTTCTCTTTCCAGTTCGGCATCACTCACATCGGATTTGCGATTACGCGGATTTTCGCGGATTTCACTGATATTCTCCACCTTTTGAAAAGGAGCACCCTCGTCTCCCCCCCTTACTAAGGGGGGGTGTAGGGGGGTTGTATCTTGTCGTTTAACTCCCCCCGCCCCTCTTAAATTAAGAGGGGGGATTTTTTCTTCAGATTTCTTTTCTATTATCGGAGCGACAACGGGCTTTGGCGGTTCCGGCTTGACCACCGGCGGCGGAGGGGGCGCCGATTTAACCGGTTCGGGTTTTGCGACCGGCACTGGCTTAGGCGGCTCAACCGCCTTATCGACTTCGGACTTCGGACTTCGGACTTCGGGTTTGCCGGCATTGCCGACGACCGGCAGCTGATTGCTGACAGCTGATAGCTGATCGCTGATTGTGGCATCGGCCACAATCTTTACCGACCGCATTTTTTCGGCCGCCGCGTCAATAATCTTTTGGGACGTTTCTTCATCCAGACCCAACCCGCCAACTTTGGAACTGCGCATTAAAATTTCCCGCAAATCAGATTCTTTCCGCACCTCGCGAAGCCGCGAATCCACCAGCTCAATAAACCGGTGACGCAAAACCTCATCGGGAAAAAGCGGTAAAAATTCTTTAGCCACCTCGTCCGCCGCGCTCCCGGCCGATTCTTTTTTAACCATTACCCTTAACTCCGGATAATCTTTAATCTTGCCGCCCAACACCTTGATTGTTTTTTCCACCTCGCCGCCATAAAAATCATTCAGAGGTAAAAAATAATTGCCCAATAATTCCAGCGCCAGCTCTTTGCTCTTGTCCTTTAAAAGCCCGGTCTCGCTCTCAATCGCCGCCGGTAAACCGTCAAAATCTAAATCTTTAATAAAAAGATCGCCGACAATGCCGTTTAGCGCGTCCTTTTGATCTTCCGAGAGATGAAACTTTTTAGCCAGCCCCACCATCACGTTATCGCTTTCATCGCTATAAAAATAATTCTGCACCACCTCCGGAAAAGCGTTGAATATCTTGCGAAAATCATCTATTGGATTTTGCTCGCCGTTGGGCATAAAAGAAATTTATAAAATTGCCGGCGCGAATGGTTCCATACCGATAATCTTTTTTACATCCGCATCATTAAGAATTTTCTTTTTTTGGAGCGTCTCAACTAAGACTTTCACCTTTGAGTCCTCTTTTCTTACAAGCACCACCAAATCGCCTCGCAAATCAACAAGTTTATTATCAAGATAATCCTTGGTGACCATTTGCGACTTTACCTCTCCCAGCTCGTTTTTTATCTCTTTTAAGTTTTTTTCCACATGATCGGCAAATTGATTGATTGCCGATAATATCTCACTGTTTTTTGGCTCATCATCTTTTTCCATACGGGTTTTCCTCCTTTAATTTATAAAAAATCATTCACAATTAAACTCTTTTACATTTCTCACCGGCTCCGGAAAGGCGTTGAATATCTTGCGAAAATCATCTATCGGATTTTGTTCGCCGTTGGGCATAAATCAATTAAACAAGAAATCATACGGCCTCGCGGCTTGCCCGCCTAAGTTTTGCAAAGCAAAATTTTGGCGAGGCCTAAACAAAAAAGCAAATTATTTTCTTGTTTTTTTATTTTCTTGCTCTTTTAATCCGTTCACGCATATTTATCTTTTATCTTTTGCATAGCTGCGCGGACTTTGGCTACTGCTCGTTCCCCCTCTTCTTTCTTTCTACCATGCCCGTACCCCAACTGCGCCGCAATACGCTTATCCGTCAAAAATTCCGACTCATCCTTAACACTCACCGGGCCCTTTTTTTCGTCAAAGGTCACAGATTCGGTTTTATCGTTAGCTTCTAGTATTGGGATAAGTTTTGCCATACTCTCCTCCGTAGCGGCTGAAAATTCTTTTCCCTCATTCATACGTTTTAATAATAAACCCAATTCTTTATACACGCTCGCATTGGTTCCCGAGGCGTATAAGGCCTTACGAACTTCTT
>Ga0265296_1004246_pt1 | contig 12563 bp, 9 predicted proteins | sample MunlanPumphouse1_FD_189073 | JGI IMG/M metagenome (GOLD analysis project Ga0265296, IMG submission 189073) | Groundwater microbial communities from a municipal landfill in Southern Ontario, Canada - Pumphouse #1 | ecosystem: Environmental > Aquatic > Deep subsurface > Groundwater | place: Canada... | reverse complement strand
AAAAAAGTGGAGTAAATTATCTAAGCTTTATTTCAACAGGCAATTCGCAATGTCGTAAGAAAAAACGGCCTCTGAACTAGTATTTTCTGAAGCTATTTTTGACTAAGTTTCCATTTTTTAGACAGTACAGTGAATCTGAATTCCTTCTTTATATATTGGGTTTCTTAGGCCTGCTTTGAAATTTTTTAAAAAAGTAAAGAACCCACAAAAACTGGGTGTACCCGTACACCGCATCTTCAACCGGAATCGTAAGCACCCTGATCCCCATAAATTCCATGGGATTGTAGTTTACTATCGGAGAATCCAACCCTGTTCCGGTGAGTATACCATTGACAGGTAAAAAACCCAACATAAGCAAGGTGAAGACTACAGAGGCCTGCGTAATCCATTGTATCCGAAATGCAAAGTGAAAAAGCACTAATGTCACGATAGTCACAGTAGCGGTAACAACTGTATAGATTCTGTCAGTATATCGAAGTGCCACCACAGCACATATAATGACACTCACAAAGACAACAATATTATTAAAGGCGGATAGCGATTGTAATCTAAAAAATTTATCAATGCAGAAATAGGTGAAAATACAAGAAAAAGGGATGAAGATAAAGAATAACCATTCTTCCAATGGTAATCCTGCTATAACCAGGCCTAGGGTGTATCTTGTGTCAAACCACCATACTCCCTTACTGGTAAACCAGACATCCCAAGCTATAAAAAATACAGCAACAAGAGCTGCTGCCTTTAGAAATGGGACAAACTCACGATCGAATCGAAGCCGCTTGTCGAAAGATGCGACAAAACAGATTATGACCGTAAAAAATAAGATAAGCGAGTAAGTATATGGCATCATATTTTTTCATTGTTAGTATACATTTTAAAGTATTTCATCGGAACATATAAAAAGCCAAAACATTCGCCCTCCTCTTTACCTAAATGTTTATGATGTTGTTTATGGGCACGACGAAGCGCCAAAAAGTAACGGTTATTTGCTTTACTCAACCATTTGAAGCGTTGATGGATAAATATATCATGCACAAAGAAATACGCCATACCATAGAGCATAATCCCTAATCCGACGTAAAACAGATAATTGTAATCCCTTAACGAACCGAAATACATCAATGCGATGGTGGGAAGAGCAAAAATGATAAAAAAGTAATCATTCTTTTCCAAAAAACCCGAATTGCTATGATCGTGGTGATCGCGATGTAATATCCAGAGAAAGCCGTGCATAATGTACTTATGGATAAGCCAGGTTGCGCCCTCCATAGCGATAAAAGTGATCAATACAGTAATAAAATTCATAGCTCTATATTATAAGTAAGCAGCTTTGTAACGCAGATAACTTTTGAAAGCAACATAGGCTTTTTGTACATTTGGTATCCTAACTCTGCTTTCCAAAATTTCCTTTGAGGATTTTTTTCGAATCTTTGCAAACAGTGAAAGGTAATACTTGTAAGCTAGATAGACGCCAAATTTTGCCGATGCAGGCAATTTTTTAATTCCCAAAAGCGCTTCCTTAAATTCGCTGTGTATCTCATCCTCAATCTGGCTTTTGAGTGCATTATCGAAGACTGCCATATCCAGATTCGGAAAATAGGTGCGACCAAGAACATGGTAGTCGTCTTTAAGATCCCGCAAGAAGTTTATTTTCTGGAATGCAGAGCCCAGTTTCATGGCGTAAGGTTTTAACTCCTCATAGCGCTGTCTATTACCTTCCGTAAAAACCTGTAAACACATCAATCCAACCACTTCCGCCGAACCATAAATATATTCTTTATAGCGTTCAGAATTATAGTCGACTTTATTCAGGTCCATTTCCATGCTATGTAGAAATTGGCGGATTAGCTCGATGTCAATAGCATATTTATGTACCGTCTCCTGAAAAGATTGTAATATCGGATTTAATGAGATACCTTCCTCTAGCGCACAGTTTGTCTCGACGTATAACCGCGCCAACAGTCGCTGCTTATCATAACCATGAAAACTGTCCACGATTTCATCAGCCAGTCGTACATAGCCATAAATCGCATAAATACTAGCCCTAATGCTGGGTTTGAGTGCCAATATACCGAGCGAGAAACTTGTACTATACTTTTCAGTTGTTTTTTTGCTTACTTCATAAGCGAGTTCATCAAATAGCTTTTTCATGGTCTTATGTTTTACGATATAATTCAATGGCTTCTTTGGCAACAATTTTCCCTGATAAAATGGATGGAGGCACACCGGGACCAGGAACCGTTAGCTGACCTGAATAAAAAAGATTATGGACTTTCTTATTTCTGATCTTGGGTTTCCATACCGCTGTCTGTTTCAATGTATTTGCAAGTCCATAAGCATTTCCAGCGTAAGCATTATAATCGCTGATAAAGTCGCTTACACAGTAACTTCTCTTGTATGCAATCTGTTCATATAGGTTTTTTGTACCGGTATGCTTTTCCAAACGCTTTAACATCTTAATTAGGTATTTTTCACGTGTTTCATTATCGTCCGAGATAGCGGTCGCCAAGGGCATTAATAAGAAGAGATTCTCACTGTCTGCAGGAGCTACATGAGAATCCGTTTTGGATGGGCAACATACATAGAACAGCGGATTTTCAGGCCACTTTTTTTCACCATAGATACAGTCAATATGATCATCCAACGGATGCTCAAAGAAAAGTGTGTGGTGTGTTAGATTTGGAATGGACGATTTCATCCCCAGATAATATATCAAACTTGAGGGGGCAAAGGTCCTGCTCTTCCAATAATCATCATCGTAGTTTCTCAACTCCTTGGCAAGTAGTGTTTCGATATGGTAATAATCGGCCGATGCAACCACGAGATCAAATGGATGATTCACACCATTAACAACTAATGAAGTGATCTTATTCTTTTCAATCTTGAACCCATCAACATTATGATCAAAATGAAAAGTGACTCCTTGTCTCTCCGCTACTTGTTGCATCGCCAGTACTAACTGAAAAAAGCCTCCTTTCGGATAATGAGTTCCAAGTGCGTAACCGCCGTAGTTCATCAGGCTATATAATGCCGGAATATCCTTGGGTGAAGCGCCCAAAAATATAACCGGAAATTCCATCAATGTCCGCAATCTTTGGTCCTTAAAATATTTGGCAACATAGGATCGAAAATTGGAAAGCAAATCTAGCTTCAAAGCGCTAAGTGCAATTTTTGGAGAAAGGAATTCACTCCAATTGTGACAGGGCTTATTGACAAAATCACGCATGCCGACTTCATACTTAAATTTTGCAGCCTCCATAAATCGATCCAATTGCGTACCCGCCCCAGATTCGATCTGTTCAAATAATTGTTTTAACTCCTGATAGGATTCAGGTACTCGAATCTGTCCGGAGTTAAATATCATTTCAAATTGTGGATTGAGTGATACAAGCTCAAAAAAATCAGCTGTACTGCATCCAAAATCCAAAAAAAAGGACTCAATAATATCAGGCATCCAGTACCAGCTTGGTCCCATATCAAATTTAAACCCTTCTCTCGTACTAAACTGCCTCGCTCTTCCACCGGGCTGCGTATGTTTCTCAAAAACATGCACATCGTATCCTGCCTGCGCAAGATAGGCCGCCGCTGAAAGACCCGAAAAACCTGCACCAATAACTGCTACCTTCTTTTTCATTTCTGTTTTTTTAGCTGAACTTGAGTAATACCCCCAATAGATTTACTGACACTGCAATATGGTAATGTACACATTGTAGTTCTTATATTATTTCCATCGCACCGCAGTATGGACTATAACTTCACTTGTTCCAGCAATTTTTCAGGTGCAATATTTCTATCATAGATTAATTGATGAAATTTGCTCAATTTATCCAATAGACTTATCAGTGTTATTTTTTCACTGTAGGTCAAATCACCTGAAACAATCTGGGTAGCATGACGTATTTTCCCCATTTGTCGATCCAGCGCCGATAAGCCATTTTCTGTGATATAAAGCACCTTACTTCGTCGGTCTTGCTCTGAATCTTGCTGACCGATCCATCCTTGTTTGATCAAACGATTTATAATCGCCATGCCGGCTGGCTTTTCATGAATATTCCGCCTGATCAATTCCATTTTTGTCATCTCGCCAAACGACCTTAAGGTTATAAGGTATATAAACTCTTCTTGTGTAGAAAAATCAGATTCCCAAATAGCTGCCTTTGAATAACTTTTTGCAAACCTATTCATATGCACTATTAATGTGCTGATCACACTCTCTGGACTACGCCCATTTTCCTTACCGTCCCATTCGGGTTCGACCAGAACATCGGTTTCTTTTGCCACTACCCAACGTTTAAATCCATCCGCGTCGGTACTGTAGATTCCATCTACGTTTCCCTGTTCAAATTCCTCTACTAATACAATGATTTCTTTTAAAAGTTGATATTTCATACACTTTATTTAGAACATAAATATACTATATTTGTTTTGATTTTTTTAATAAAGATTTTTTTTAGAATAAATATAGACTATAAATCTTATCTACTCTTGATTTTGACCAACTGCAACTCATATCGGGTAGAGACTTGCTTTTACTTATAAAAAGACTTTTGTGCCAATTGGTAATCGCTTTTATTAATAATCGTGCAACATTTTTTTCCTGAGCTCGACTAACCTATAGTCACTAACTGCAAACAATGGTCATCAAACTTTGCACAAGAACCTTAATTACATGAAAGTCATAAAAAAAATTGCCCTAGTCTTCCCATGCCTGCTTCTTTTCGCCATAGCTCATGGTTCATCTAATAGGATTATCCTTTCGCGCATCGATTCAACCTTTACTGTTACAGGCAAAGTAGTCGATTCGCTTACAAAAGAACCCGTTCATTTAGTTTCAATATACCTGATGGATCATCAAAGTAGCAGCCGTCCTGTCAAAACAGTGGTTACAAATGAAAGTGGGGACTTTCAATTAACCTATAGTCAGCGCTCATTTTACCTAAAAATCAACCACCTTGGCTTTCAGCCTCAGATAAAAAGAATCGAGACGCCGAGCGGGAGCAATATAGATATCGGTACTATAAGGCTTCATAAGATTGACAATAAACTTGAGGAGGTTGCGGTTTCTTCCAAGAGACCTACCTTGGAGCTAATTACCGGTGGGTATAGATTTAATGCGGAAAACAATATATTAGGCAATAGTACAAATATAGCAGAACTGCTCAAGCAGGTACCGGGATTAACCGTTGATGAAATGGAAGGCAAATTACAATTGCTCGGAAAGGGGGCTACTGTATTGATAAATGGTCGAAAAGTCAATTTGGGTGGTCAGGATTTATTGAACTACCTGAAATCTCTACCGAGCAACGAGGTCTTGTCTGTTAATGTGCTTACCAGTCCAGGCGCAGCATATGATTCCGCAGGAGACGGAGGTGTGTTAGATATCAGACTTAAGAAAAATTCCAATCTGGGCTTCTTTGGGTCGGCAAGTACAAGTGTTTCTACCCTTTGGGGAACGGACCAATCGCTTAATTTAAATCTAAAAAAAAGTAAGTTTGAAATTTCATTGGGTTATAATTTTTCATATGGTGAAAACTTGCATAAACGAAACGATCTTATAAAAAACTATTTCTTACCTGATTCTAGTTATCTCTATAGACAAGAACAGGTTAGTGAAAGATCCCAAAGGACACATTCCATGAAAATCAATACACTTTATAATATTGATTCAACAAGTACGCTCTCTTTTAATTATTGGTACGCCAGCTTTTATGGTAAATTTCCAAATGAACGAGACGCCACGATCTATAATCGGAAAGATGAATTTCAAAGGCAGCTTAAACAGCGGGACTTCATGTTTTTAGACAATAATTTCCATATCGTCGATTTGATCTACGACAAAGATTTTAAAAAGAAAAACAAGCTTTCGATCGGCATGAATTACGCTAAATACTCGAATGAGAATAACACTTCATTCTGGAGAAAGGCATATGATTTTTCTAACACGGAAATAAATTCCTCAGAAAATGATAGCAGAAATTTTATTATTAAGAGACCATATGAAATCTGGACCTTCAATACAGATTACAAAACTAACATTGGAAGGAGTATAGATCTAAAATTTGGTGTAAAATATGCCCGTGCAAATACAGAAAGCTTCTTTAAGAATCTGACCACAGATGGAAATATCGTCGGAGGAGAAGCAAATATTGAAGATAAGGTTCAATATAACGAAAATATACTTGCTGCTTATTCTTCTCTGAGTGGTAAATATAAACACTTCTCCTTCGATGTAGGCTTGCGACTAGAATCATTCGATTATAAATTACGATCCCTTTCAACTGACGAACAGATTAAAAACAACTATCTTAATCTATTTCCCAACTTTAATGTACGATATGATTTCGAGGACCTTAAAAACAGTATTACTTTATCGGGGAACAGAAGAATCGAACGACCAGGTTATAACATGCTCAATCCATTTGCGGTGACCAATAATCCCATCTATTTTACCAACGGCAACACACAGTTGAAGCCATATTTTGCAAATAGACTAGATTTGCAATATTCACATAAGTGGAATAGCAACCACTCACTGATCTTTTCTTTATATGGAAACTCCTCGAAGAATATGTTTACCTATATCTCAAGATATAATGAGGAGGTTGGAAGCCCGGAGTTTAACTATTATAATGATTATAATCTAAACCAAATTGGAGGTTATGTCATGTCGCAAAACAAATTTGGAAGCAGCGTGAATGTCAGTACATATTTATCGGCCCAACGACCGACTTTCAGATCGAATAAGACAGAAGATATTTTGTTACCTGGGATTGTCAACTTTAGTGGGTCGATCAACACCTTTATTAATATTCTGCCAAAGACTACTGTTCAAATATTCGGCTTTTATGCTTCGAAAAGAAATAGTTTTCAAATGCAATATGGGGCAACAGGATACATCACGACGGGTTTACAACAAAAAGTGCTTCGGGACAAGCTAAACATATCCCTGACGATTGAGGATATTTTCAACTTACAAAAAGCACCTATTTCCATTTTAGGCAATGTGATTAGCATTGAAACAGTGAATAAATTGAAGTCACGCTATGCAAAATTGAGTTTCAGTTACAATTTCGGAAAGACCTTCTCCGCAAAACAGACCAAAAAGCTGGAAAAAGATTCGAGGATAGATTAATCCATCAATACTTTAATCGTCAAAGATGATTCGTGGAAGCATAGCGCTGGATATAATTAAGCTTAGAAAATAGCTTAAATACAGATAGACCTCAAAATACTGCGAATTTAAAACGAATCCATACGAATTGAAATTCGCATGAAAATCTGAAAAGCGTTGTTTTAACTTAGTCCTATAAACATGTGAAAGAGAACGTTAATTATGAATGAGACTATCATAGAATTCGATAACAAAAAACGTCTGAAATTAGCGCTATTTGGCTTGCTGTTGACGATAGCGGCTTTGGCATTTGCTTACTATATTTTCTTTGTCGCTGAAAAAATAAGAATTTTCCCTGGAGCACTGATGTTGACCTTAGGGGGCTTGGGATGTTATTGTCTAATTGGCGGTGTAAAAAGCCTATTTGTTAAAGATCGCACTGGCCTAATATTGAACGCAAATGGCATTCGATATAATGGTACGCCAGTAGGAATAAAGGCTGGGACTGTAAAATGGACTGCTATTAAATCTGTCTCGACAGGAATGGCCCATGGCGTCCATTTTGTTTTTTTGAAGCTACACCATCCCGAAAATTATATGCAGCAGTTCTCTCCACAAGTACAACAACATGTACTCGAAAATGGAATAGCCGTTTCAGCAGATCAACTGTCGCTTGATTTCAATACACTCAAAAAATTGATAGAAGAGTATTATGAGCGGTATAAGGGACAATAAGAGGGAAAAGACTCGCCATAAACAAGCCCCTATAAAATCTTACAGGGGCTTGTTTCTATTAATCGTATCAAATTGTTGTATTACAAATCCAGTTGGATACCTAAATTCGCTATTGTTCCACTTCCTTTTACATAATAACGGCCTTCATTTGTAGCTCCCCTCACCTCCGCGTGCAGTGGAAAGTAATCATTATTAAGGATATTATTAACTGAAAAAATGAACGCCAGATTCTTTAATTTGTAGCGTGTTTGGAAATCCATCAGACCATAGCCGGAAATCGGATATTTGCCATAATTATATTCAGAAGGTTGAAACACATCGCGTTTCCCCAAATGTAAATACTGCAGATAGACATTCCACCGATCTGTCAATTTGAAATCTGCATTGATATTTACTTTAAAAGGTGAAATAATGGAGTTGTCCAATTTATCCTTATATTTTCCCTCTTTTTTCAAATCTTGCCTACCATCCATATACCCGAGTATAGTACCAAACTTCAACCAGTCAACAGGGGTTACATCGACTACAAATTCCAAACCATAAATACGTTGAGGCACTTGAATCAGTTCATAATTACCTGGCGTTGAAGTTTCTGCGAAAGTGCTACCCTTTTTGGAAGAGCTATAGTACCCTGTCAATTGGTAACTTAACATAGCATAGGTTCCATTTAGCCCCAACTCAAAGTTATTGACAACTACAGGCTTCGGATCAATTTGACTCAAAGGTACTCCATTCCGTAATACAAGTCCTACATCGCCGATAGAGTACCCTTGTGAAAATGATACAAAGGGCTGCAGGTATTTTAATTTATTATACCTTCCTGCCAAGTTGAATACAAATGCGTTTGAGTTGCTCTTATCTCCAGGAGTGACTTTCCCTGCTCTTGTTAGATCTCCTACCTTGAAATCCAAGTTTTCGTATCGCACACCACCTTTCACTATCCAGTAATCGGCGAGATTAAATTTACTTTGAAGGTATAGGGCACCACTTTTCATGTTCATATCGGGTGTCACTAATCCATCGTCCAACGTTTTTTGAACCGTGTGATCCTTTAAAAGATCTACTCCATAAATTAAAGTTACCTTATTGCTGTTGGATAGATCAAAGGGCGTACTAAAATTTAGTCTGGCTCCCTTATGATCAGAATATGTTTGGTTGTAGCTTTCAAATACCGTGTTCATATCTTCATAATACAGACTCATATTTGCTGAGGTTCTACCAAAGTTACCATCATACTTTACATGAAAAGCTTTATTGTAAGGTGTCCCACCGTTAATCACTGTATCTGAAGGTATCCCTATAGCAGGTTTACTGCCAAACTCTCCCTTAGTACCGACATATTTACTATCCTGAACACTTCTATAATAGTTCCCCATAAGTTCAATACGATGATTATCGTTAATCTGATAACCAATCTTCGCTAAGGCATTATAACTTTTTGTCTCGCCCAGGCCATAAAATGGACTTACAATGGTACCATCGGAGCTACGTACGACACCTGTTCGCGCAATCTTTCCTTGCACAACATAATCAAACTTGTCTTTCGATCCAGAAAATACTTGTGCCAAATTATACCCATATGTTTCATCTGGTCTGACCAAGCTTAGGGAATTATTTAAAGAGGTTGAAGAATGAAAACTCCTGTCTGTCTTTGCCTTCTTTGTTATATAATTAATTATACCACCTGCGGCGCCATTTCCATACATTGCAGAAGCACCATTGATGACCTCAATATGGTCAATTGCGCTAGCGTCTATCGTCTTCATATCTCTTCCGCCATTTCTTAAAGGAGTAGATTGAGGAATTCCATCAATAAGTACCAAAAAATTCCGACCACGTATTTTAGCAATAAAATTGTTTTGGCTTTCCTCACTGGGAGAGATACTTGGCACTTTCTGCATCAAAATATTGGGTAGGTTGTCATTTATCAGACGCTGATCTTCTAAGGTCTTACCTCCGATATAGGTAATTGATGATGGCACTTCGTCAATACTTTCAGCCAGTCGGCTCGCCGTTACGACAACTTCATTCAAGTGATTACTTGTTTGCTCCATGACAAAGTCTGGGAGCTCCAGGGTTTCCCTTTCCAGTGCGATCTGCGATTTGATTTCTTGAAAACCAATATGCTTTACGGTCATGGAGTGAATTCCTTTAGGAATCTTTGAAAAAATAAAATTCCCTTCATGATCAGTCTTGGCGCTATTTATCCCGTCAATATTGATATACACATTGGACAAACCTTTCCCCTCTGAATTTTTCACCTTGCCCTTAATTGTCCCCGATTCTTGATCATTACCATTTTTCCTAACAGCAATCGGTCTTTCCCTTGAAAAACTTATTGCTGGAATTATGGAAAAACTTAAAACCAATAGACTGCTCGCCAATGTTGTTTTTTGGGTAATAAACCAAGATCTTGTTGTTGTTTTCACGTGTTGAAGGTATTTAAAAAATCACTCGTCCTGTCCGCATATTAATATCTGTTTATTTCCAAACCTTTCTATCTGGGAAAGCCTGTTCTGAAAAAGATATAATTACTATTTAGACTAATTATTATTAACGGCAAATATAGTAAAGTTAGGAAATACTTAAAGCTAGAAATTTAGAATATGAGCCCATTATCGACACAAGTAACAATTTCTCATTACAACTGGCAGGCGTTATCTCCATTTCTTAATGGTTATTATTTCGTTGAAAAACAAAATATATAATGATTCCACTCATACAAATTAAAATGGATCCCAGAAAAAATGGCACTCCCGAAAATTGAAATAGCGCTTTATCCTGTGTAAAATAGTAGAATGAGTTTGTCATTATTGGAGGTCCAATAATAGATGTTGCACTTACCAAACTTGCCAACGCTCCCTGAAGTTCACCTTGTTCATTTGAAGGAATATTCTTGCTAATAATGGATTGCAGTGCGGGTCCACAGATTCCGCCTAAAGAATATGGGATAAGGAAAACAAACATCATCCATCCTTCACTAGCGAATGCGAATAGCATAAGACCGACCGCATAAAAGAATAATCCAAAATATACACTTTTCTCGTCGCCTAATTTAGGGTTTACCCATCTTATTAGAAACCCCTGTACTAATCCAAGCAATAATCCGAGCAACCCAAGTGATAAGCCAACCGCCCGTTCTGTCCAACTAAACTTATACATGGTAAAGAAATGCCAATTACTCTGCACGGCGTGAAGAGCGATATAGACCAAAATCAAGGCAACAACAAGGCGCGCTATTTTCGATTGTTTTTTCAGAAAATTAAATGTTCCAATAGGATTCGCACGTTTCCAATCAAATGGTCGTCGTTTATCCTTATCTAAACTTTCCGGCAGGAAAAACAGCCCATAGAGAAAATTCACTAGGCATAATAATGCGGCTGCATAAAAGGGTACTCGAGCGCCGTAATATCCAAGTAAACCACCGATTACCGGGCCCAAGATAAACCCCATACCAAAAGCTGCGCCTATTAAACCAAAATTTTTGGTTCTATCTTCATCCGTGGATATATCAGCGATGTATGCACTAGCGGTTGAAATACTAGCCCCAGTCAGCCCAGCAATGATTCTTCCCAAAAAGAGCCAACTGATAGATGGCGCCAATGCTAATAATATATAGTCGATAGCAAATCCAAAAAGAGAAATTAAGATAATTGGGCGTCTACCATATTTATCACTGAGATTGCCCACTATAGGCGCACATATAAATTGTGTAACAGCATAAGCAAAGCCGAGCCATCCTCCATATTTTGCTGCTTCGCTAAGGTCTCCATGAATAAGTTCTGCAATGAGTTTAGGAACAACTGGAAGTATAATGCCCCAACTTGTAATATCAATCAACAGGGTAATACATATAAACCCAATAGCTGCTTTTTTTCCTGTATTTTTCATGCCGTAAAATTAAACAGACGAGAAAAGGAGCTATTGACAATTTAATGGTGTTTACGTACCATTTGAAAGCTAATTCTACTTGAAAATCTGTAAATGCCTTCGATAGTTAAACGAATACCATCTATCACACGTTTCGATAAGTTGTTGGTGACAAACCAACAATTCGTTTGAAGTATCTGCAAAAGACGCTTGTTTCTTCAAAATGAAGTTCATTACTGATTTCTTTGATTGATAAATTAGAAGATTTTAATAATGTTTTAGCATGTAGAATTGTGATATGATCAATCCATTGTAATGCCGATCTTCCAGTTTTCTGTTTGAGGAAAGTTGAAAGATATTGAGGTGTTAAATGTAGTTTTTCAGCGTAAAATACAACACTTCTTTGTTGCCCGGCATACTTTGAAACAAGCAGATAAAATTCATCGATAATCTCATGCGTACGGCTTTTCACCAAATTTTTGTTATTTGGTAATTTAGAATAGACTTCAGAAATCATACTAACTAGCACCATGACGAGATGCCGTAGCATTTGTGTCTTATTGGGACTTGCTTTTTTATGGTAGAAGTTTTGTATAAGGGTCAATAATTCATTTTGGAGTTTAATTTCTTCCGATTGAAGTCTAATAATTGGCTGCCATCTTATTTGATTGTTCATTACAAATTCCCGTAGAACAGGAAATTCTGTAATGAAATCCAATGAAAGACCGATTGTTATAATTTCAGCATCTTCACTCAATGATTTTGTGTCGATCATCACTTGTGGCTGCAAAATAGCAATGTCCCCTTTATTTACGTCATATTCTAAGAAATGGATTTGAGATTTCAT
>Ga0265296_1004245_pt1 | contig 12564 bp, 10 predicted proteins | sample MunlanPumphouse1_FD_189073 | JGI IMG/M metagenome (GOLD analysis project Ga0265296, IMG submission 189073) | Groundwater microbial communities from a municipal landfill in Southern Ontario, Canada - Pumphouse #1 | ecosystem: Environmental > Aquatic > Deep subsurface > Groundwater | place... | reverse complement strand
GTCCCCTCGTTGGAGACCAGCAGCCGGTCGCCGCGGACCTCGAACCGCATCACGAACCGGTAGAGCCCCGGATCGGTCGGCGACGCGCCGGTCACGTAGCGCTCGTCGGTCCAGGTGCCGTCGGGGATCGCCTGCAGTCGCCGTCCGACCACGTCGGCGGTGTTGGTGATCATCCGCCGCATCACGCCCTTGACCACGTCGGCGCCGTAGCGCTCGACGATCTCCAGCAGGCGGTCGTGGGCGACGTGGACGCCTGCCAGCTGCGCGCGCAGCTCGATCGCCATCAGGTGCGGCAGCCGCGAGCGACGGATCCACGCCTCCATCAGGTCCTCGCGCGGGACGCCGTTCTCGCCGAGCTTGACCGGTGGCCAGAACGTCGACTCGGAGTGGACGTCGGGGGCGCTCTGGACGAACCCGCCCGGCTCGACCCCGCCGAGCTCGCGCTGGTGGGTCACGTTGTAGACCCACGAGAACAGCTTGCCGTCGACGAACACCGGCCGGTAGACCGCCGCGTCCATCGCGTGGTTGGTCCCGACCCACGGGTCGTCCTGGATGAAGATGTCGCCCGGCCTGATCCCGACGTTGCCGGCGCGGTGCTCCAGCGTCCACTGGACGACCAGGTCCGCGCTGCCGGCGAAGAACAGGTTGCCGGGGCCGAAGACCACGCCCTCGCCGAGCTCGGTCTGGATCGAGGTGTTGAAGTCGAACCCCTGGATCACGACCAGCGACCCGGACGTCCGCCGCAGTGTCTCCTGGTGGTCCCAGTTGAGGTTCCAGAGCTTGAGCCGGACCACCTCGAAGGTGATCGGATCGATCTCGTCCGCGACCTCGTCGTGGATCGGCAGATCGTCCGGCAGCTCTATCCGGTCCCCGGGGATGTAGCCGTTGACCAGGCTCTCCCAACGCGCGCTGTCGGCCTGCGCGCGGGTGGTCACGCCTCGACCTCGCGGCGGCGCGACGGTCCGCGCTTGCCGAGCAGGGATGCTCCGATCGTGATCACGAGGTTGCCGAAGTCGTCGACGACCATCCGGTGGCCGGGACGGACCGCGACCGTGGTCGCGGTGTACTCGATGATCGCCGGCCCGTTGACCTGATCGCCGGGGCGCAGCTGCTTGCCCGCGTAGATCGGCGTGTCGACGAACCGCTTGCGCTCGAGCCAGTAGACCGCGCGGCGAGTCGGCGTCGTGGGCTCGCGCGGGTGCATCGGCCGGCGCGGCGGACGCGGAACCTCGGTCGGGACCGACATCGTCACCCGGGCGGTCGTGACGATCATGCCGCCCTCGCTGTAGCCCGTGCCCGCGCCGTAGCGCTGCTCGTACGCCGCCTCGAAGCGCTCGGGGATCCCGGCGACCACCCCGGAGTCGATCGGCTCCGTCCCGAGCGGGACCTCGACGCTGTACCACTGCATCGCGTACTTCATCTCCAGCGAGCGGTGCAGCTGCACGTCCCCGGCGGCCAGGCCGACCCGCTCGCGGTAGCGCTCCGCGTCCGCCTCCAGCATCCGGAACGCGTCGAGCACCCGGTCCGCGTCGAGCGGCGTCGCGATGTGCGTCGGGCGCTGGAAGGTCCGGGCCAGGTCGGCCGAGGCGATCCCGTAGGCCGACCAGACCGAGGCCAGCTCGGCCAGCGGCACCGTGACCTCCTCGACGCCGAGCCCGGCGGCGTACAGCCCGCCGTGCAGCCCGGCGGCGCCGCCGAACGCCCAGACGTTGAACTCGCGCGGGTCGCGACCCTGCTGCACGGTCATCCGCCGCAGCAGGTCCTCCATCTGGTTGTCGGCGATCCGCACGATCCCGGCCGCGCACTCGACCGGTCCGAGCCCGATCCGCTCGCCGAGCTCCATGATCGACTCGACGGCGGCGTCGTAGTCCAGCGTCAGCCCGCTGGCCAGCGGGCCGTCGGTGCCGAGCAGGCCGAGCACCAGGTCGGCGTCGGTGACCGTCGGCTCGGTGCCGCCGCGGCGGTAGCAGACCGGTCCCGGCTCGGCGCCCGCGCTGCGCGGGCCGACGCGCAGGGTCTGCTTGCCCTCGTCGAACCAGGCGATGCTGCCGCCGCCCGTGCCGATCGACTCGACCGCGAGCTTGCGCAGGTAGACCTGGTGGCGCTCGACCACCGTCTCGTCGGTCAGGCCGACCTTGCCGTCCTCGATCAGCGAGGCGTCGAGGCTGGTGCCTCCCATGTCGGTCGCGATCACGTTGTCGAATCCCATGTGCGTTCCCAGGGTGGCGGAGGCCAAGGCGCCGCCGACCGGCCCGGACTGGGCGGTCAGCAGCGGGTACCGGCGGACGGTCTCGAGGTCGACGAGCCCGCCCTCGCAGGTGGCGAAGACGATCTCCGTGCGGCAGCCGAGCTCCCGTGCACGGGCCTCGAGCGCGTCGAGGTAGCGGCCCATCAGCGGGCCGATGTAGGCGTTCATCACGGTCGTCGCGGTCCGCGGGTACTCGCCGATCCGCGGGGCGATCTCGTGACTGCAGGTGACGAAGACGCCGGGCAGCTCCTCCGCGGCGATCTCCCGCGCCCGCTGCTCGTGCACGGGGTTGACGTGGCTCCAGAGCAGCGAGATCGCGATCGCCTCGGCGCCGCCCTCGGCGAGCGTCCGCAGGCTCGTGCGCAGCGCGTCCTCGTCGAGCGCGACGACCACCCGCCCGGTGCAGTCGATCCGCTCGATCGCCTCGAGCACCCGGGAGCGCGCGATGAACTGGTCGGGGACCGACGACGCCGAGTAGTCGAGCATCGCGTCGAGCGAGGCCCCGGTCACCCGTCCGCTGTTGTCCATGATCCGCAGCGCGTCGCCGTGGCCGGCGGTCGCGATCAGGCCGACCTCGGCGCCCGTCCGGGTGACCAGCGCGTTGATCCCCGCCGTGGTCCCGTGGGCGACCCGCGTGGCCTGTCCCAGCAGCGCGGAGCCGCTCAGGCCCATCGTCTCGGCCGCCGCCTCCACGGCGTCGAAGAACCCGTCCGCCAGCGCGTCGGGCGTGGTGGCGACCTTGCCGGTCCAGTAGGCGCCGTCGGGGCCGATCACGGCGCAATCGGTGAACGTGCCTCCGATGTCGACGCCGATGCTGTACCCGCGGTCGGTGCTCGCGTCACTCGTCGTCATCGCCCTGCTCCCGATCCTCGCCGCCGTACCACGCCGCCATCGCGATGTCCGTGTCCTCGTTGCCGGGCCCGGGCGCGAGCCGCAGGCTGTACAGGCTCTGCTCGATGTGGATCCGCATCTTGCGGATCGCCGTGTCCGGACACCGATCGCGGATCGCGTCCATCATCGCCGTGTGCTCGAGGACGGCGGTCTCGCGCCGACTCCCGACCGAGACCAGCGCCCGCCACGGGAAGGCGTCCCACAATCGCCGGATGAAGTCCGACAGGAACGCCGACCCCGCGCCCTCGTAGAGCGTCCAGTGCCACTCGGCGTCGCGATCCGCGAAGGTGTCGTTGCCGACGTCGTGCCCCTGGACGAGCTGGGCGTGCTGCAGCTCCAACCGCTCCATCAGCTCCGGGGTCATCCGGTGGATCGCGGCCGCGGCGGCGGCCGGCTCCAGCAGCAGGCGCAGGCGGAAGACCTCGGCCGTCACCTCCTCCGAGTTGTCGGCCACCACCGTGCCCCGGTGCGGGGTGTAGGCCGTGAGGTGATCGGCCTGGAGCGCCTTCATCGCCTCGCGGACCGGCGTGGCGCTCATTCCGAACTCGGCGGCGATCTCGTTGATGTCCAGTTTCTGGCCCGGCAGAAGCACGCCGACGAGTATTCGCTCACGCAGAACCCGTAGTGCCAACTCCGCCTTGGTCTCGAAGCGAGAGGGGTTCATGTATCGAATATATTTCCATTGCGCGGCGCACCGTGTCAAGGGCCCCAGAAACATTTTGTGGCCTAATTGCACGATTGCGAACGATCGAGCCAGTATTGCTTGAGAAACGTTCGACGTTTCCAAAGACGAAACGTCGAGTGACGCGAGCAACTGGTCCCTCCAGTTGCGGACCACGGGGTTCGAGCCGCTGACCCGAACCCTTCGACGGGCGTGTTCGTACCCACCGAAGACATCCGCAGTGCTCGCGGTGCGCATCCCGTGCCTCTGGTGACGATCCGGGGGACCACGACCCCGGTCGGCAGCGAGGCGGACCGGCGCGGCGATCCTTCCGAAGCAGGTTCGTATAGTGCATCGACGCGCTCCCGACCGCGTTCCGAGGCCCATGACCGCTCCCCCCACCGATCCCGCCCACGGCGATCCGGAGAAGTTCCGCCACGTGCTCTCGCACGTTCCCACGAGCGTCGTCGTGGTCACCGGCGTCCGGCCCGACGGCGGGCACGCCGGGATGGCGATCGGATCGTTCACCTCGATCTCGCTCGAGCCCCAGCTGGTCGGGTTCTACCCGGCCCGGACGTCGACCAGCTGGCCGCCGATCCGCGAGGCCGGCCGGTTCTGCGTCAACGTGCTCGCCCAGGGGCAGAACGACCTGGCCGCCCGCTTCGCCCGCCGCGGCGGCGACAAGTTCGACGGCCTCGACTTCACGACCGCCGACCACAGCGGCGCGGCGATCCTCGAGGGGATCGTGGCCTGGATCGACTGCGAGCTCGACCGCGAGATCGAGCTCGGCGACCACAGCCTGGTCGTCGGGCGCGTGCTCGACCTGGGCGTGCCCCAGAGCGAGCACCCGATGGTCTTCAGCCGCGGCAGCTACCCCGTCCTCGGGTCGTAGGCCCGACGGCCCGGCGCCGACGGCCTCGCGACGCGCACCACGGATCCGCCCATGCCCGACGACCCCGTCCCCGACGACGCCACCCGGTTCGCCCCGCCCGAAGTGCTCGACGCGCTGATGATGAGCACGGCGGACGCGATCTACCTGGTCGATCACGCCGGGCTGGTGCGCTACGCCAACCCGGCCGCGCTGGAACTGCTCGGCTACTCCGCGGACGAGCTGCTGGGCCGCGACAGTCACGCCACGATCCACCACCACTACCGCGACGGCCGGGCCTATCCCGCCGACCAGTGCCCGCTGCTGCGCCCGCGGACGACGGGCGAATCGGTGCGGGTCGAGGAGGACTGGTTCGTCCGTAGCGACGGCACCCTGGTCCCGGTCGCCTACTCGTCGGCCCCGATCACCAGCGACGACGGACGCGGGGCGGTCGTGATCTTCCGCGACATCACCGCGCGCCGCGAGGCCGACGAGGCCCGCCGCCGCGAGGCCTCCGAGCAGGCCCGGGTCGCCGAGCTGCGCGCGTCGCGCGCCCGGATCCTCGCGGCGACCGACGCCGAGCGCCGACGGATCGGCCGCAACATCCACGACGGCGCCCAGCAGCGGCTGATGAACGTCGCGCTCGGGATCCAGCAGGGCACGTCGCTGGTGCCCACCGATCCCGCGGGCGCCCGGCGGGCGCTCGACGCCGCCCTGACCGAGGTCCGGGAGACCCTCGTCGACCTCCGCGACCTGGCCGCGGGGATCCACCCGTCGATCCTCACCAACCGCGGCCTGGCCGCCGCGGTCGACGCGATCACCGCCCACACCCCGTTCCCGGTCTCGGTCGCGATCCCCGAGCAGCGGTTCCCCGCGACCGTCGAGTCGGCCGCGTACTTCACCGTCGCCGAGGCGCTCGCCAACGTGACCAAGCACGCCCGGGCGACCCGCGCGACCGTCACGGTCGTCGACCACGGCGACCGCGTCACGGTGGGGATCGACGACGACGGCCGCGGCGGCGCCACCGTGACCGACGGTCGCGGCCTGCAGGGCCTCCGCGACCGGGTGCAGGCCGCGGGTGGGGAGCTCGACGTCGCCTCCGGCCCCGGGGGCCGCGGCACCACGGTGACCGCGACCCTGCCGTCCGGCGGCTGAGATCACACGGCGCTGTCGGGTTTTCCCACCCCTCGGCCGACCGGCCGCGTGTGATCCTGAAGCGGAGGACGCGGATCGCCCTCGCACCCGCGCACCGGAACCCCAGGAGACCACCCGTGCTGACCCCGATCAAGATCGTCCGCTTCTGGCTCCCCGCCGCGATCTTCGTCGCCGGCGCGCTGATGCTGATCCTCAGCCCCGACATCGTCGGGATCGAGGGCGCCGCGCTGATGCTCGGCGGTGGGCTCGGGGTCGTCGTCTCCAACCGCCTGCACGCGGCCGGCGTGCAGGGCGAGCAGGACCGCGACCACGAGCGCGAGGCCCGGGAGTTCCTCGAGCGCTACGGCGTCTGGCCCGACGAGGCGTCCGACGACCTGCTGCGGCGGGCCGAGGCCGAAGGGGCCTGGCAGCGCGCGTGAGCGCGGTCGAGACCGACCTGGGTCGGGTGGGTCGGGATACCCTCGACAGCGTGGCCGGGCTGCGCGTGGTGATCGCCGAGGATCAGGTGCTGCTGCGCCAGGGGATCGCGCGGCTGCTCGCGGACGCCGGGATCGACGTCGTCGGCCAGGCGGGCGACGCCGAGGACCTGATGCGCAAGGTCCGCGCGCACCGTCCGGACGTCGCGGTCGTCGACATCCAGATGCCGCCGGACCACACCGACGACGGGCTGCGGGCCGCGGTCGCGATCCGCCGCGAGCTTCCGCAGGTGGCGGTCGTCGTGCTCTCGCAGTTCCTCGAGGAGCGCTACGCCCTGGAGCTGGTCGGCGACGAGGCCCGCGGCGTCGGCTACCTGCTGAAGGACCGGATCGTCGACGTGCCGAGCTTCACCCGGGCGTTGCGGCGCGTGGCGAGCGGGGGCTCGGCGCTCGACCCCGAGGTGGTGGCGCGGATGGTCGGGCGGCAGCGGACCGACGACCCGCTCGACCGCCTGACCCCGCGCGAGCGGGAGGTGCTGTCGCTGATGGCCGAGGGGCACTCCAACGGCGGGATCGCGGCCGAGCTGCGCGTCGGCGTCCCGGCCGTCGAGAAGCACGCGACGCGGATCTTCACCAAGCTCGGGCTGGGCGAGCAGCCGAACGAGCACCGCCGGGTCAAGGCGGTCCTGACGCTGCTGCGCGCCGGAAGCTGACCGGCGGGCGTGACCACCGGCCGACGCGCGTCGGCTCGGCCCTCGTGCGGGTCTCGACCACGGCCTCCGGACTACGCGGCGTGTGCGGGGGCGTCGGACGATCGTCCGACAGGGAGGCCTTCGCGCCCGGGCGGACAAAGCGGTCACTGCGGACTTCTTTACGGCCGTCAGTCGCCGCGCAGCACGGCGTCCCCCGCCGGCGTGACGCGCCACGCCGCCGCCCGGCCGAGTCCCGTCCCGCGGCGGATCAGGCCGGCCCGCTCCAGCCAGGCGAGCTGGCGGTCGACCGTCGACCGGTGCACCGCCCCGATCCCGCGGGACACGTCCCCCGCCGAGCTGCCGGGATGCACCGCCACGAAGGCCAGGCAGCGGTCGCGGATCGACGGGGGCATCAGCGCTCCCGAGCGGCCTTCCGCCAGATCGGTGAGCGGCAGCCCGAAGAACGTCGCCCGTCCCAGGCCGTCGAGCGCGCGGCGCTCGAGACCGTGATCGACCGCCAGCCCGTGGGTCCGACGCTCGCGGAACTCGAGGACGGCGTGCCAGAGCGCCGGGCCGTCCCCGGCGTCGACCGCACCGTCGATCAAGCGGCCCAGTTCGGCCCACCGATCGTCCTCCGGCGACGCCAGCGCGGCGATCACCGCACCGGCCTGCGACGGGCGGAGCGACGCGACCGTCGGCGCGCTCTCGACCGCCCCGGCCGTCCCGCCGTGCCCGGCGAACGCGCAGAGCGCAAGGCCCCACAGGCGGTCGCGGGCGGCGACCAGGGGCCGGTCGCGGTCCGACAGCAGCCAGCGCACCTCGCTGTCGACGGCGAGCACCGCTCCGAGCACGGCCGGTCGTTGCCCCGGCTCCCGGGCGAGCACGTCGACCAGCTCGACCAGCGCCGCCTCCCGACGCTCGGTCGCCGCCCCGCCCGCCTCGGGGACCCCGATCACGCACAGGTCGGCCCAGTCGCGATCGCAGTCGAGCAGCGTCAGGTAGGTCGTCAGCGCCGCCCCGACCGCCCGCGACGGGCCGGACTCCGCCCGGATCGCCGCGACGATCTGCGGCAGCCCCAGTCGCGCGGCGGCGTCGAAGCCGCTGCGGACGGCGTCGGACTTGCCGTCGAACAGCGCGTAGAAGGTCCGGCGCGAGACGCCGGCCCGCTCCACGATCTCCTGCACGGTCGTGGCGGCGTAGCCTCGCGCGGCGACGATCCGCGCGGTGGCGTCCAGCACCCGGGCGCGCTGGAGGAAGGCCGAGGCTTCGGGCGGCAGGCCCGCGCGACCCCGCGGCAGCCCCCGGGATCCTCGCACCGCTGACCCGTCCGGCTCGTCGACCACGACCGGGACCCTAGCCTTCGGCATGGATGTTTGTGGTAAGCCTCGATACCTGAGATTCGCGCGCGACCGAAAAGACGTCGCGTTTCTTTTGCCGCATCCGTATGGTCTGGAGTGCCGATGAGTCCCGATGCGCCACCCCCCAAGCCGCGCCTGCCGCGAGGACTCAACGCCCTCGACGCCGGCGACCGCGGCCGGGTCCATCGCGAGCGGCTCCAGGACGCGTTCGTCACCCTCGTCGCGGACCGCGGGTACACCGACACCAGCATCCGCGAGATCTGCTCCCACGCGCACGTGGGGCCGCGCGACCTGTACGCCCAGTACCCCGGGAAGCAGGAGCTGCTGCTGAGCACGTGCGACGCGGTCGTCGACGAGGCGGTCGCGGCGGTGCGCGCGGCCCACGAGGCGACGGCGATCGCCCCGGACAGCGTGGAGTCGGCGATCGCCGGCGTACTGGTGCCGTTCGCCCGGACGCTCTCGACCCGTCCCGCGCACGCCGCCCTGATCCTCGTCGACGTCTTCAGCGCCGGGGCCGTCGGACCGCCGTACCGCCGGGGACTGGTCAGCCGGCTCCGCGGGCTGCTCGCCGACGCGCTCGGGGATCTGCCGCGGCCCGGCACCCTCTCCGAGCCGTCGCTGATCGTCGTCGCGGCCGGAACCCTGCAGGCCTTCCAGCGCCGGATCCAGGCGGGCCGGGCCCGCAGCCTGCCCGCCGCCGCGCAGGAGCTGGCGGCCTGGGCCGCCCGGTACCAGACCGGCGCGCCCCTCCCACTGCCGCTGCACATCGGGAGCACGATCCCGGCCCGCGACCCCGGCATCGAGCCGCTGCCACGGAACACCCAGCGGCTGCCCCGCCAGTTCGTCGTGCCCCACCAGCGGGACCGGATCCTCCGCGCGGTCGTGACGCTGGCCGCGCGGGACGGCTACGCCGCGACGAGCATCCCGGGGATCTCGACCACCGCCCAGATCTCGATCCGCACCTTCTACCAGCACTTCGCGTCCAAGCGGGAGGCGTTCGACGCGGTCTACGACCACGCCTTCGGTCGGCTGTTCGCCCGGACCTGGACCGCCGCGACCCGGGAGCGCACGTGGCTCGACGCGGTTCGCGCGGGCGTGCGGGCCTGGGTCACGTCGATCGCCAACGAGCCCGGGATGGCCCGCTTCGGGTTCAGCGACGTGCTGACCGCCGGACGCGGCGCGGTCGAGAAGGTCGACGACGCCTACGACGCGCTCGCCGACCTGTTCGGCACCGGCCGCCCCCGCGACGCCCCGGTCACCGAGCTCGCCTCGTACGCGACCGTGGGCGGGATCGGCGGACTGATCGCGCACTGGATCGCCGGCGGTCAGGCCGCCGACGTCCAGCAGCTCGAGCCGCACCTGATCTACGCGATCCTGGCCCCCGCGATCGGCGACGCCGACGCGCTCCACGCGTCCGGACTGGCGCCCGTGCCGACGGTGATCCCGGCCCCCGTCCCGACCGACGACGGCCAGCGGATCGCCGCCGCCTACGCGCGGCTGGTGGCCACCGGCGGGTTCCCGACCGCGACCCTCGACGCCGCCGCCCACACGATCGACGTCTCGCCGACCGTCGTCGCGGAGTTCTTCGACGACGAGACGGCGTGCGCCCTCCAGACCGTCGACGTCTGGACCGACCGGACCTTCACGGCGATGGCGGCGGCGTTCGCCTCGGCGCCCCGCGACGGCGCCCTCGCGGTCCACCGCGCGCTCGGGGCGATGCTGGCCCAGATGGCCAGCGAGCCCGAGATGCTGCACCTGGCCGTCGAGGCGGTCGACCACCTGGGGCCGCAGGCGCTGTCGCGCCGGGCGCGCTACGCCGCGCTGTTCTTCGACGCCGTGTCGCCCGCCGTCGGGCCGAGCGACGCGATCCCGGCGCAGACCCGACAGCTCTCGGAGATGGTCATCGACGGCGTCTACGGCGTTCTTCGACGCCACGTCCACGAGCGCCGGATCACCGAGCTCCCGGGCGCGTTGCCGGAGATCAGCTACCTCTGCCTGGCGCCGTTCTTCGGGTCCCGCCGGGCCACCGACGTCGCGCAACTGCCGTTCGGCTCGGTCCTGGCCTCCCCCCGCTGATCGGGGGGTGGACGGGGCCGATCCCGCCTCCCTACGCTCGAATGCCCCCGTCGAGAGACCCCCGTATGGCCAGCGGTTCCCGAGCGCCAGTACCCACATTCGTGCCCGTCGACGAGCGCGAGGAGTGTCTGCTCGCGTTCGCCGAGCTCGTCTACGAGCGCGGATACGAGCTGGTGCGCCTGACAGACGTCGCCGAGCGGCTGGCCGTGCCGCTCGAGGCGGTCGAGGCGTACTGGACGTCGGAGGAGGCGTGCGCGGTCGACGCGCTGCGAGCCGGCACCGAGCAGACCTTCGCGGCGGTCGCCCGCGCGTTCATGAGCGCGCCCGGAGACTGCGCCGCCGCGGCCCACCGGTCGCTCGAGGTGCTGCTCGGCGCCCTGGCCGCCAGCCCCGCGATGGCCTCGCTCGCGATCCTCGTCCCGCCGATGCTCAGTCCGCGCGCCGCGGCCCGCCACACCGGCGTGCTCGACGTCTTCGCCGAGTTCCTCGGTCCCGGGTTCGCGGCGATGGGCCACGCCCCGCCGCAACCCGAGCTCGTCTCGCAGGTCCTCACCGGCGGGATCTCCGAGGTCCTCCGTCGCCACGCGGTCGAGGGGCGGCTCGACGAGCTGCCCGCGGCGCTGCCCGCGGTCAGCCACGTCTGCGTCGCCGCGTTCTTCGGCCTCGAGGACGCGCGTCGCGTCGGCCGGCCGCAGCCGGTCGTTGCCGGAGCCCGCTAGCCGAGGTCGAGCAGCCTCGGCGTCGCCGCCCGGGCCTCGAGGTCCAGCAGCAGGCGCTTGCGCTCGACCCCGCCGCCGTACCCGGTGAGCATGCCGTTGGCCCCGATCACCCGGTGGCACGGAACGATCACCGAGACCGGATTGCGGCCGTTCGCCAGCCCGACCGCGCGGACCGCCGACGGCTGGTCGATCCGGCGGGCCAGCTCGCCGTAGCTGATCGTCTGCCCGTACGGGATCTCGCGCAACGCCGTCCAGACGCGCTGCTGGAACGGCGTGCCGGTCAGCTCGACGTCGACGTCGAAGTCCGTCCGCTCGCCGGCGAAGAACTGCTCCAGCTGCTCGCTCACCGCGGCGAACGCCGCGGCGTCCTCGATCCACGCGGGGTCGGCGGCGGGCGGCTTCGGGCCGTCGAGCATGTAGAGCCCGCGCAGGACCCGTTCGTCGCCGACCAGCAGCAGCCGGCCGATCGGGCTCGTGATCGTCGTGCGCTTCGTCGTCATGCGGCGTCTCTCCGTCGCTCGGGGTTCTCGGTCGAGGTCTCGTCGGTGGGGACGGCGCCCGCGGCGGCCCACAGGTGCTGGGTCGCGTACGAGCGGTACGGGCGCCAGCGCTCGGCCAGCCGCTCCGCCGGCCCGGGCCGGGCGTCCTGGCCCAGCCGTTCGAGCGCCTTGCGGACCACCAGGTCGGTGCCCAGGAAGACGTCAGGGTCCCGCAGGGCGCGCATCTGGACGTAGCCCGCGGTCCACGGCCCGATCCCGGGCAGGGCCAGCAGCCGGGCCCGGGTGTCGAGCCGCTCCGCGCCGATGTCGAGCACGAGCTCGCCGGACGCCAGCGCCGCGGCGAGGCCGATCACGGCGGAGGCCCGCGAGCGCGGCATCGCCAGCGTCGCCGGGTCCGCGGACGCGAGCGCCGCGGCCGACGGGAAGAGGTGCGTGATCGCCCCGACCGGCTCGGCGAGCGGCTCGCCGTGGGCCACGGTCAGGCGGGCGGCCAGCGTCGCCGCGCCCCGCACAGAGACCTGCTGCCCGAGCACCGCCCGGATCGCCTGCTCGTGGGCGTCGACGTGCCCGGGCACCCGCAGGCCGGGCGTGGCCCGTACCAGCGAGCCGATCACCGGATCGGCGCCCAGCGCGTCGACGATCGCCTGCGGGTCGGCGTCGAGGTCGAGCAGGGCGCGGACCCGCTGGACCGCCGTGGGCAGGTCCCGCAGGTCGGCCAACCGCAGCTCGGCCGCGACGTGGCCGTCGGCCGGACGCAGCGTGACGACGCCCGGGCCGTGCGGCAGCCGGAGGCTCCGGCGGTACTCACCACCCTCGACCGACTCGACGCCCGCCACCGCACGGGTCGCCAGGTAGCCGAGCATCGCGTCGTGCTCCCACGGCGCGCGGTACGGCAGCCGCAACGCGACCGTGCGAGACGGCTCCGCGCCGGGGTCGGAGGCGCGGCCGGCGGGGCCCCGCGACGCGATCGGCCGGGCGCC
>Ga0265296_1004244_pt1 | contig 12568 bp, 16 predicted proteins | sample MunlanPumphouse1_FD_189073 | JGI IMG/M metagenome (GOLD analysis project Ga0265296, IMG submission 189073) | Groundwater microbial communities from a municipal landfill in Southern Ontario, Canada - Pumphouse #1 | ecosystem: Environmental > Aquatic > Deep subsurface > Groundwater | place... | reverse complement strand
GCCGGACCGGGCGGGGGCTCGGCGACGATCGGGGCCGGCGGCGGGATCGGCGGCGGCGGCGGACGCGTCAGGGTGACGATCACCGCCCTCGGCGGGGCCTCGGGCGAAAGAATTGTGAGGGGCGGCGCAGGCGCGGAAATGAGGAGGGTGAACAGAACCAGATGCGCCGACAGGCTCAGCGCCACGGCGGGCGCCCAGGCCCGCACCCAGACACGGCGACGCGGCGCGGGCGTGGTCTCGTCGCGTGATTTTTCCGTTTGCGTCTCATGGCTTGGCCGCACGGGAGAGCTTTCGACCGGCGGGCCCGGCTGCGCCCGCGCCGACCTGAAGACCACTCGCCCGCGTCAACAAGGTGGCGCCGGGAAGGCATCCCGGGACGCGCGTTCTCACGGTCAAGCTAATGGCCAAGGTGACGTGTTTTGGCCCCGCGCCGGTCATCACTCCGCCCTCCGGGTTACGCCAGTTTCATCCCCGCGCATCGATGCGGGAGCCGCGCCCCGCCCATCAGGAGACGACACTTGACCCGATCGAAACTCAGGACGGCGGCCATGACCGGCGTGGTTCTCGCCCTCGGCCTCGCCGCCAGCGGCTGCGCCAGCCACAAATTCGTGCGGGAGAACCTGGCCGTGGTCGACACCCGGGTGACCCAGGTCGAAGGCACGGCCGGACAGGCGCTGGAGCGGGCCACCGCGGCCCACAAACTGGCCGAAGGCAAGTTCCTGTACGAGGTCGTGCTGTCCGACGACTCGGTGAAATTCCCCACCGACCGCCACGCCCTCTCGCCCGAGGCCGAACAGCGCCTGGCCGAACTGGCCCAGCGTCTGAAGGGCGAGAACCGCAACGTCTATCTGGAGATCCAGGGCTATACCGACGCGAGCGGCGACGCCGACTACAACGAGGAGCTGGGCGAGGCCCGTGCCGAGGCCGTGCGCCGCTCGCTGAGCCGCCAGGGCATCGCCCTGAACCGGATGGCCACCATCTCCTACGGTGAGGACTCGCCGGTGGCTCCGAACGAAACGCCCGAAGGCCGCGCCCAGAACCGGCGCGTCGCCATCGTCGTCCTCAGCTAGGCGACCGGTGGACGCGGGCGGCCGGGCTTCGGAACCCGGCCGCCCGCTGCGGCGACGGAGACAGGCGATTGACGGCGCGCCCCGGCTCGCCTCTTGTGTCGGCCCCTTCGACGCCGAGTAGACCATGACCGACGCCCAGCCCCTCGTCTTCACCGACAATCCGATGAACCCGCTCGAGGAGGCCCTCTACGAGGGGTTAGCCGATGCGTCGCGGATGGGGCTGTTCGAGCGGCTGATGCTCGAGGCCGACCTGTACGCCGTGCCCGAACCCGAAGGCCCGGGCGGCAAGCCCGGCGACGACGGCGCCAAGGTGCTGCGGGCCGGGGAACAGCTGATCCTGCGCGGCGTGGTGCTGAACGACGGCCGCGAGACCGTGACCCTGTTCACCGATCCGAGCCGGGCCACGAAGATGTTCGGCGAGGACGCCCGCATCCTGGCCATGCAGGGCCGGGCCCTGCTGGACATCCTCAAGGACGCCGTGGTGCTGTTGAATCCCGAGGGCGGCAAGGGCCTGTTGCTGAACCCCGATCAGATCAAGGCCGTGCTGGAGCATGAGCCGGTGCGGCCGCTGCGTCCGGTCTCGGGCCGCGTCGAGCTGCATGAGGTCGAGCCGGAGAACGAGCCGGTCATGCTGATGCGGGCGATCATGGATGCGTTCCCGGCCCCGATGGTCGAGGCCGTCTGGCTGGCCCGCGCCGTCTGGCCCGACCTCGGCCAGATCGGCTGGTTCATGGATATCCGCTCGGACCGCCCGGCGGACGAACTGAAGGCGCTGGCCGTGCGCGGCGTGCGCGGGTTGAAATTCGGCTCCGAAACCCTCGACGTCTCGGTCAGCAAGCCGGGCGGCGCCAAGGGCGTGGGCGTCAAGGTGATCTAGAACCGCACCACGGTCCGCACCGCCTGACCGTCGGCGAGGCGGTCGAAGGCGGCGTTGATGTCGGACAGGGGGATGACGCCGGTCAGCAACCGGTCGACCGGCAGCCGGCCCTGCCGGAACAGGGCGACATAGCGGGGGATGTCGCGGCTGGGCACGCAGGTCCCGATATAGCTGCCCTTGAGGGTCCGCTCCTCGGCGACCAGCGAGACGACGTTGACGGCCAGGGCCGCCTCGGGCGGGGGCAGGCCGGCGGTGACCGTCGTCCCGCCCCGCCGGGTCATCCGCCAGGCGGCGTCCAGCGCCCGCACCGAGCCGGCCATCTCGAAGACGAAATCCGCGCCGCCGCCGGTCAGGGCGCGGACCTGTTCGACGGCGTCGGCGTCTCCGGCATTGACGGTCTGGACAGGGCCCAGGGTGCGGGCGAGGGCCAGCTTGTCCTCCGACAGATCGACCGCCACGACCGGCGACGCCCCGGCCGCCAGCGCCCCCAGGACTGACGACAATCCGACCCCGCCCAGGCCGACCACGACCGCGCTCTGGCCCGCGCGAACGCCGGCGGTGTTCACCACGGCGCCGACCCCGGTCAGCACCGCGCAACCGAACAGGGCGGCGTGCTCGAACGGCAGGTCGGCGTCGACCTTGACCAGCGACCGGCGCGAGACGACGGCGTGGCCGGCGAAGGCCGAGCAGCCGAGATGGTGGTTCAGGTCCCCGGCGCCGTCATGGATGCGGCGGCCGCCGGTCAGCAGCTCACCCTTGCCGTTCGCCGCGGCGCCCGGCTCGCACAGGGCGGGGCGGCCTTCGGCGCAGGGGTTGCAGTGGCCGCAGGACGGCATGAACACCATGACCACATGGTCGCCGACCGCCAGATCGCTGACGCCGTCGCCCAGCGCCTCGACCACGCCGGCCGCCTCGTGACCCAGGGCCATGGGCAGGGGGCGGGGCCGGTCGCCGTTGATGACGCTGAGGTCCGAATGGCACAGGCCCGCCGCCTTGATGGCCACCCGCACCTCCCCGGGCCCGGGCGCGTCCAGCGTCACGGTTTCGATCGAGAGGGGGCGGCTGTCCGCATAGGGACGAAGAGCGCCCATGGTGCGGAGAACGGCGGCGGTGGTCTGCATGGGCGCACGCTAGGCGCTTGACGCCGCGTCCGCCAAGCCCAAGGCTGACCTCAAGCGCGCGCAGACGCGCCGGGAGCAAACCGCGCCCAGGCAGCGAGCGACCGCGTCGCGAGCGCTGGCGCACCAAGAGGGGACTTCATGACGGGTACGATCGAACGCACGAAACGGGGCGACTACCGCCGGTTCCAGGCCATCTCCACGCGCTGGATGGACAACGACGTCTACGGCCATGTGAACAACGTCGTCTATTATTCGTGGTTCGACACGGCGGTGAACCGGCTGCTGGTGGTCAATGGCGTGCTGGACATCCATCACGGCACGACCATCGGCCTGGTGGTCGAGACGGGCTGTCGCTATTTCGCGCCGACCGCCTTCCCCGACGAGATCCAGGCGGGGGTCCGGGTGGCGCACGTCGGCACCAGCTCGGTCCGCTACGAGATCGGCCTGTTCCGCAACAACGAGGACGAGGCCGCGGCCGTGGGCCATTTCGTCCACGTCTATGTCGACCGCGAGACGAAGCGGCCCGTGCCGGTCGACGAGAAGATGCGCGGCTTCCTGGAGAGCCTGAAGGCGTGACGCGGTCTCTCCCTCCCCCTTGTGGGGAGGGTGGTCGCGCAGCGACCGGGCGGGGAGGGCTCGACTCGCTACCGGCGGCGCTGGCGCCCTGCCAAGCGCCCCCACCCTGTCGTCGCTTCGCGCCGACATCCCTCCCCACAAGGGGGAGGGAGGGTTCGTTGCTTCAGTCGTCCAGCCGGCCCATCAGGGCCAGGGCCCCGACCGCGGTCAGGGCTCCGAGGGCGAAGGCGGCGATGATCGAGCCGGTGGCCACCCCCGTGGAGACGCTGACGGGGCGGGTCTCGTACCACTCCACGATGTCGGCCTCGTCGAGGTCGCCGTCGGCGTACAGGTCAGCGTCGTGGATGACGTCTTCGGCGGTCATGGAAACGGCTCCGGTTGGGACGCAACAACAATGTGCGCGGGGCCGGGGAGTTCCTGCGTCGTGACACCGCGCCCGCCATCGGCTAGATGCCCTGCCTCGATCCCGCGCCCGCGCTCAAGTAGTGAGCGACCGCGTCGCGAGCGATAGCGCCCAATCAAGAGAGCTTCATGGCCGGCCATTCGAAATACAAGAACATCATGCACCGCAAGGGGCGCGCCGATGCGCAGCGGTCCAAGCTGTTCTCCAAGCTGTCCCGCGACATCACCGTGGCCGCCAAGCTGGGCATGCCCGACATCGCCATGAACCCGCGCCTGCGCCTGGCGGTGAACAACGCCAAGGCCGAAAGCCTGCCGCGCGACGTGATCCAGCGGGCCATCAACAAGGCCGCCGGCGGCGACGTCGATACGATGGAAGAGGTCCGCTACGAGGGTCGCGGCCCCGGCGGCGTCGGCATCATCGTCGAGGCCCTGACCGACAACCGCAACCGCGCCAACTCCAACATCGGCACCGCCTTCAAGAAGAACGGCGGCGCGCTGGGCGAGATGAATTCGGTCGCCTTCATGTGGAATCGGGTCGGCCGCATCACCTATCCGGCCGAGGCCGGGACCGAGGACGCCGTCATGGAGGCCGCCATCGAGGCCGGCGCCCAGGACGTCGAGAGCGATCTGGTCAAGCCCGACATCTACGAGGACGCGCCGGGTCACACCATCTGGACCACCTTTGAGGACCTCAACGAGGTCGCCGAGGCGTTGTCGAAAATCCTCGGCGACGCCAAATCCACGGCCCTGGTCTGGCGCCCGCAAACCGAGGTTCCGGTCACCGGCGAGGCGGTCGGCACGCTGATGAAGCTGCTCGACGCCCTGGACGCCGAGGACGACGTTCAGAACGTCTATTCGAACGAGGACATCTCCGACGAGGACATGGCGAAGTACGCGGGCTGACCGGAACGGCGGACGGCCGGGCGGGTTAGGGCAGGCGAACCGCAACGCTTGCCCACGGACCCGCCCTCATGGACATCACCCAGCTGATCCTCGACGACCACGCCGAGCAACGGCGTCTGTTCGCCATCCTCGAGCAGATCGATCCGAAGGACGTGGACGCCCTGACCAAGGTCTGGGGTCGGCTGTCCGCCTTCCTCGACGTCCACGCCGAGGCCGAGGAGCGGTTCTTCTATCCGGAGCTGATGAAGGTCGGGAAATCGGCCAATGACGCCGAGGGCGACGACGCCGGTCCCGAGACCGAAGACGCCATCGAGGACCACAACAAACTGCGCGACGCGGTCAAGGCGGTGGAGAAATACCCCGTCGGGACCGGGGCCTGGATCGCGGCTGTCGGCAAGGCCAACGTCGTCAACTCGAAGCATATGGGCGAGGAGGAACGGCAGGGTCTGACCGACTTCCGCCGCCACGCCCCGCTGCAGACCCGTCACGATCTGGCGGTGAAATTCGCCGCCTTTGAGGCCGGGCACATCACCGGCGTGAAACCGGTCAACAAGGACCCCGAGGCCTATGTCGAACAGCATGGGTGAGTGGCGGCCTCAGCGCTGCATCGCATAAGCCTTGACCAGGTCGAACAGGAAGTCGCGGCCTTCATAGAGTGAGCGCACGCGGATGCGTTCGTTCAGGCCGTGCGCGCCGCCGCCGTCGGGGTCTCCAAACATGCCCGTGACGCCGTAGGTCGGAACGCCCGCCTTGTTGGTGAAACGGCCGTCGGTGGCTCCCACCGCCATGGTCGGCACGACCGGCACGCCGGGCCATATGCGGCCCGCGATCTGCCGGATCGGATCGATAATGGCCGGCGCCAACGGCGGAGGGGGCGAGGTCGGGTCGGGCGCGCCCAGCGGGGTGATGGTTATGGCCGGATTGTTGAGAACCCGGGCGATCTCGGCCTGGGTTTCCTCGATCGTATGGCCGGGCAGGATGCGGCAGTTGACGTTGGCCGTGACGCGCTGGGGCTGGGCGTTGGGCGCATGGCCGCCGTTGATCAGCGTCGGGATGCAGGTCGTGCGCATCGTCGCGTTCCAGATCGGATTGGCGGCCGACAGACGCGCCGCCGCCGCGGCGTCTGGCGTGTCGCCCGCCGTCAGGGCGCGCAGGTCGGCGGCGTATTGCGGAGACGTGTCCGCCACGGCCGCGAAATAGGCGCGGGTGATGGGGTTCAGGTCCAGTGCGAAGTCATAATCGCCCAACGCCGCCAGCGAGCGCGACATGGCGGCGATGGCGTTGTCCTTGCGCGGCCGGGCGCTGTGGCCGCCAGGGTTGGTCAGCTCGAGCGTATAGTCCTGATACAGCTTCTCGCCCGCCTGGACGTTCAGGGCGATGCGGTTTCCCTCAGCGTCCAGCTGGCCGCCCGCCCCCTCGTTCAGCGCGAAGCCGGCCTCAAGCGTGTCGGGGTGTTCGCGCAGCAGCCATTCGACGCCGTTCCAGGTGTCGGCGGTTTCCTCGCCGCAGGTCAGGGCCAGTTTGATGTCGCGGCGCGGTCGGAAGCCGGTTGTCTTCAGCCGCACCAGCGTATCGACCCAGACCGAGGCCTGGGCTTTGTCGTCGGACGCGCCCCGCGCGTAGAAATAGCCGTCCTCCTCGACGAGAGTGAACGGATCGCGCGTCCAGTCGGCCCGGTTGGCCTCGACCACGTCGATATGGGCCAGCAGCAACAGGGGCGCCGCGGACCGGTCCGAGCCGTGCAGGACGACGGCCAGATTTCCGTCTTTCGGCCGGTCGGCGGGGGCCAGCACCCGCACGTCCGCGACAGGATAGCCGGCGGCCAGAAGGCGCGCGCCCATCCGCTCCGCGGCGAGGGTGCAGCTGCCTTCGGACAGGGTGGTGTTGGTCTCGACCAATTCCTCGTACAGCGCGCGGAAGGCGGCCTGGTCGGGGCGGGCGTCCGGGGTCTGCGCCATGGCCCTGCCGGCCCCGAAGGCCAGGGCGCCGATGACGGCGGCCGCGACCACGATCACGGTGAAGACGGCGCGGCCGCGGCGACCGTCGCGCATCGTCTCACCGGCGGTCTCGTCCAGCCAGTAGCGGTCGCCGCTTTCGGGCACGGCCTCGCGCCGCACCAGCCGCCTCAGGGCCGCGCGACCGCCGGGGCGGTTCATTGACAGGGGACCGGCCAGATCCGTCGAGGTGACCCCGCTCGCAATCGACATCTTGTTTCTCCCGTCCCGGCGACGACGTTATCCTCAATCGGGCACGGGAGGAACAGCCGCCGGCCACAACCGTTGCCGTGGCATGACGGCCGCCTCTGGACCGGGCGGCTCACTTGACCTGTGCCGGTCCCATGACGATCTCACCGCCCACCCCTGTCTCCTCGCTCAAGGATTTCTCATGCAAGGCTTCGTCGACGACATCGAGACCCTGACCACGGAAAACACAGACTTCCGGCGCGTGCTCTACACCGGCGAACATCTGCAGCTGGTGCTCATGGCCCTGAAACCCGGCGAGGAGATCGGCGAGGAGGTCCATGAGGACCGTGACCAGTTCTTCCGCATCGAGAGCGGCTCCGGCGAGATTCTGATCGACGGCAAGCGCACGCCGATCAAGGACGCCGACGCCATCATCGTGCCCGCCGGGGCCCGCCATAACCTGTTCAATACGGGCGACGTCCTGCTGACGCTCTACACCCTCTACGGTCCGCCCGAGCACCGCGACGGCGTGGTCCGGGCCACCAGGGCCGAGGCCGAGGCGAAGGAAGAGCATTTCGACGGCAAGACCACCGAATAGCGCGACTGTCCGGCGCTGCGTGACGCCGGTCATTGTTCGTCAACCTCGTTTGAGGCATGACTGGAACGAATGACGAACGAAGCGACTCGAATCCTGGGACTGGACCCCGGCCTTCGCCGCACCGGATGGGGCGTCGTGGTCGCCGAGGGATCGCGTCTGCGCTGGGTGGCGCACGGCGTGGTCAGCCCGCCCGAGGCCGCGCCGTTCAGCGAGCGGCTGCTGCATCTGCTCGATGCTGTGGGCGAGGTCTGCGCCGCTCACGGCTGCGACGAGGCGGCGATCGAGGAGGTCTTCGTCAACATGAACCCGTCCTCGACCCTGAAACTGGGTCACGCCCGCGCGGCCGTCATGCTGGCCCCCGCCCGCTGCGGCCTGCTGGTGGCGGAGTATTCGCCCAATCTGATCAAGAAGGCCGTGGTCGGCGCCGGCCATGCCGACAAGAGCCAGATCGCCTTCATGGTCAAACGGCTGCTGCCCTCCGCCGGCGACGTGAAGGCCGACGCCGCCGACGCCCTGGCGGTGGCTATCACCCACGCCCAGCTGCGCAAGCGGGCCCTGCTCACCGCGCTGCGGGGCGCCGCGTGATCGGCCGACTGCGAGGTCTGCTGGCCGAGGTCGAGCCGGACCACTGCCTGATCGACTGCGCCGGCGTGGGTTATGTCGTGGTCTGCGGCGCGCGCACCCTGCAGCGGCTCCCGGCCCCCGGCGACGAGGCGACCCTGCAGATCGAATCGACCTGGAACGCCGAGAGCGGCCCGCGCCTCTACGGCTTCCTGTCCCGGGACGAGCGCCGCGCCTTCCGGACCCTGACCGACATCCAGGGCGTGGGCCCCAAGGCGGCCCTGTCGGTGCTCGACGTCCTCCCCCCCGGCGATCTGGCGGCGGCCGTGGCCCGGGAAGACAAGGCGGCGGTGGCCCGCGCCAACGGCGTCGGCCCGAAATTGGCCCTGCGCATCGTCACCGAGCTGAAGGGCAAGTCGCTGGGCGACGCGTCATTCACCCCCGGCGGGTCGGGCGTCCAGGCCGAGGCTCCGGCCCCGGTTCCCAGCGTCACGGGCGAGGCCGTCTCGGCCCTGCTGGGTCTGGGCGTGGCCGAGGTCAACGCCCGCCGCGCCGTGGATCAGGCGCTGATCCGCCTGGGCGACGCGGCCGAACTCTCCGCCGTCATCCGCGCGGCCCTGCAGGAGCTGGGGCGGTGACCGACGACCGCATCGTGTCCGGCGCCCCCGTTCCCGGCGAGGTCCAAGACCGCGCCCTGCGGCCCCAGACCCTGTCCGAGTTCGTCGGCCAGGAACAGGCCAAGGGCAATCTCAAGGTCTTCATCGACGCCGCCCGCGGTCGCGGCGAATCCCTCGACCACGTCCTGCTGTTCGGCCCGCCCGGACTGGGCAAGACCACCCTGGCCCAGATCGTCGCCCGCGAACTGGGCGTCGGCTTCCGCGCCACCTCGGGCCCCATCCTCGCCAAGGCGGGCGATCTGGCCGCCATCCTGACCAATCTCGAACCCCGCGACGTCCTGTTCATCGACGAAATCCACCGGCTCGCCCCGACGGTCGAGGAAATCCTGTACCCGGCCATGGAAGACCATGTGCTGGACCTGATCATCGGCGAGGGGCCGTCGGCGCGTTCCGTGCGGATCGATCTGGCGCCCTTCACCCTGGTCGGGGCGACGACGCGGGCCGGCCTGCTGGCCACGCCGCTGCGCGACCGGTTCGGCATTCCGCTGCGGCTCGAATTCTACACCCCCGACGAACTGGTGCGGGTCATCACCGGGGCCGCGCGCAAGATGGGCGTGGCCGTCGACGAGGAGGGCGCCCGCGAGATCGCCTCGCGCTCGCGCGGCACGCCGCGGGTGGCCGGACGGCTGCTGCGCCGGGTGCGCGACTTCGCCGAGGCCGAAGGATCGCCGATGATCGACCGTCTGGCCGCCGCTCGCGCCCTCGCGCGGCTTGAGGTGGACGAGGCCGGCCTCGACGCCAACGACCGCCGCTTCCTCAAGGCCCTGATCGAGAACTACGGCGGCGGGCCCGTCGGCATGGATACGCTGGCGGCCGCCATCGCGGAGGCCCGCGACGCGGTCGAGGACGTCATCGAGCCCTATCTGCTGCAGCAGGGCTTCATCCAGCGCACCCCGCGCGGCCGCATGGCCTGCGCCCGGGCGTATGCGCACCTCGGCCTGACCGAGCCGCCGAAGACGCCGGAGCAGGGCGGGCTGTTCGGGGGCAAATAGCCCGCTCATCCCGGCAAGCCCTTCCCGCAATCGCCGAACCCCGGCATGGTCCGCGCGAAGGAGAGGGCATGGCGCGCAGGGCGATCCGAACCGAGCGGCTGATCGCGGTGCTGGGCGGCGCGGTGCTGTTGCTGGGCGTTGTGCTGTTCTTCGTCTTCGTGCGGAACGGAAGTATTCTGGAAACCTCCAGCGCCAGCGATCGGGCGTTGCGGCAACTCCGGGACCATCTGGGACCCAACACCGAAATTCACTACCTCGAGGTGGGCAAGGGACGCGCTGTTTGCGGGTATGCAGGGACGCGGGGCGGCTCCGGAGGGCCCGCCTTCATCTCCCGCCCGAACCGGATACTGTTGGAGACGGACCCGTTGAAGGCAGAGTTCAAGGAGATGCTCTCCGACGTTTGTCCCGGGTTCATGACGCCCCCGCCCGGGGTCTACTGATGACCGACCAGCCCACAGCCGGCCGCTTCGAGGGCCGCGAGCACCGCCTGCCGGTCCGCGTCTATTACGAGGACACCGACTTCACCGGCCTGGTCTATCACGCCAACTACGTCCGCTATTTCGAGCGCGGCCGGTCGGACTGCCTGCGGCTGATGGGCATCGGCCACACCGACCTGCTGGACGGCGACCAGCCCATGGCCTTCGTGGTGACGAAGATGGGTCTGTCCTTCCTCAAGCCCGCCCGCATCGACGACGCCCTGCTCGTGCGCACCTGGTATGACGCGGTGAAGGGCCCCCGGCTGCTGATCTCCCAGACCGTCACGCGGGGCGACGACGTCTTGTGCCGGGCCGATGTCGAGGTGGTCTGCATCCACATGGACGGCCGGCCCCGCCGTCCGACGCGGGCCCTGGTCGAAAAGGTCGGGCCCTGGCTGGCGCGCGAAGCGTAGCCGTTTTCGCCGCCTGACGGGTGTAGACGGGTGACGCCGCCGCCACACCTCGCTAGACCCGCGGGAACCCGCCACACAACCGCCACGCCCGTCCGGTGCACAGGGACGGTCAGACGGAAGGACGTTATTCGATGACCACCGCCACCCAGGCCTCGATGCTGAACCCGGTGAGCCTGTTCCTGGAGGCCGATATCGTCGTGCAGGCGATCATGATCGGCCTGGCGATCGCCTCGCTGTGGTCCTGGGCCGTGATCATCGACAAGGCGGTGCGGTTCTCCGGACTGAACCGCCAGGCCGACGATTTCGAAAAGGCGGTCGGCTCGGGACGGTCGCTGGAAGAGATCGCCGCCCAGGCGGGGCCCGATCCGGCCCATCCCCTGCCGCGCATGCTGGTCATCGCCCTGGCCGACTGGCGCGAGGCCCGCACGCGCGGGCCCCTGACCGAGAACCAGGCCAACCTGCTGATGTCGCGCATCGACCGCGCGCTCGACAGCCTGATCGCCCGCGAGGGCCAGCGGGTCGAGAACGGCCTGGGCGTCCTGTCGGTGGTGGCGACGTCCTCGCCCTTCATCGGCCTGTTCGGCACGGTCTGGGGCATCATGAACGCCTTCGGGGCCATCGCCTCGTCGGGCAACACCAATCTGGCGACGGTGGCGCCGGCGATCTCCGAGGCCCTGTTCGCCACGGCCCTCGGTCTGGCCGCGGCCATCCCGGCCTATATCGCCTACAACAAATTCTCGATCGACGCGGGCAAGTTCACGGGGCGGCTGGAAAGCTTCGCCGACGACCTGCAGGCCGCCGTGGCGCGCCGTCTGGGCGGCTCGAACGCGCCCTCGGCGCCCCCGGTCACCCCGCCCGCCGCGGGCGACTACAACCGCCGGGAGTTTTGAGCCATGGCGTTGGCGGGCGGCGGCGGGGGCGGACACGTCCGGGGCCGCAGACGGCCGCGCAAGCGGCCGCTGAGCGAGATCAACGTGACGCCGCTGGTCGACGTCATGCTGGTGCTGCTGATCATCTTCATGATCTCGGCGCCGCTGCTGACGACCGGCGTCGAGGTCGAACTGCCCAAGACCGAGGCCAGCGCCGTCGAGACGAATCAGGAGCCGGTGGTGGTCTCCATCGACCGGGACGGCGCCATCTTCGTCGCCGACAGCGAGGTCGCCTGGGACCGTCTGATTCTGGCCGTCGCACAGGAAGGCGGCGAGGGCGCGCGTGAAAAACCGGTCTTTGTCCGCGCCGACGGCCGCGCGCCGTATCAGGCCGTGGCCCGCGTCATGGCCCGGCTGTCGGGCGCCGGCTTCACCAAGATGAACCTGATCACCGACACCTCCGCCCAATCTTCCGGATCAGGCGGGGAGGGCTGAAGCCTTGGAACGGCCCGGCCCGGCCCTGATCGGATCCATCCTCGTGCACGGCGCCGCCATCGCCGTCGTGCTGGCCGCCGGCCTGATCGCGCCAAAGGCCGAGCTGCGTCCGGTCGTCAACGCCGTGCCGGTCTCCATCGTCTCGGACGTGGTGATCGAGGCCGCCGCCGCCGACAACCCGAGCGAGGAACTGGTCACCGAGGACGCCGCGACGGCGCCCGTCGCCCCGCCGCCCGAACCCGTGCCCGCGCCGCCCGAACCGACGCCCCCTCCGCCCACGCCGAGGCCGGCTCCCACGCCTGCCCCCGTGCCGGTCAAGAAGGCTCCGCCTCCGCCCCGCCCCACCCCGACGCCG
>Ga0265296_1004243_pt1 | contig 12578 bp, 11 predicted proteins | sample MunlanPumphouse1_FD_189073 | JGI IMG/M metagenome (GOLD analysis project Ga0265296, IMG submission 189073) | Groundwater microbial communities from a municipal landfill in Southern Ontario, Canada - Pumphouse #1 | ecosystem: Environmental > Aquatic > Deep subsurface > Groundwater | place... | reverse complement strand
TGCGAAACAGAGAAAGGGAGGTGGCGGCCACCGGCTGACCTCTATGAGTACCTTTCTCCTGAGGCAACGAAGAGAGCTAGGAGTACTTTCTTAGCTGAGGCAACAGGTGACGCCGCGGCGAGTCGCCCGGCCTTGACGGCACCGCAGGTTCCCCGACCTCGTACCCCGGGTAGGCTCTGCGCAACCTCGCCGAAGGAGTCCCTGCCATGACCAGGATCCCGCAAGAGCTCCACGATCTGCTCGCCGGCGGCCACAACGTGTGGGTCGCCACCGTCTCCAAGGACGGCATGCCCAACGTTTCGATCAAGGGGAGCGGCGCCCTGCTCGACGACGAGCACCTCTACTTCGCCGACATGTTCAGCCACAAGACGCGCGAGAACCTCCAGCACGACCCGCGCGTCGCCGTCGGCATCCACGACCCGGATCGCAGGCTCGCCCTGCAGGTCAAAGGCCACGCCGAGCTGATCGACCACGGTGGGAGTTCGAGCGCATCAACGAGAAGCTCAAGGCCATCAGCGAGCAGCTGCATCTCCCGCCGATGAAGTACCTGGTGCGGATCACCGTCGAGTCCGTGTGGGACATGAGCCCCGGCCCGAACGCCGGCGACGAGCTCGTCTCGCCGCAGTGACGGCGACCCGGGCGGCTTGAGGCCGGGGGCGCGACGACGAGCTCCGCGGCGTCGCCGGTATTGCGCACGGCGATGGGCGCCGAGCTGCACGAGGCGCTGGTCGCCGTGCGCCGAGGCGACGCCGCGGCCGACGAGGGCAAGCCCGTGGAGCAGCTCATCGCCGAACAGCGCCGGCGTTTCTGAGCTCGGCTGCAACGAGGACGGGCGCCTGTCGGCGCCCGTCCTCGGCACAAACGCTTGTCGCCCCCCGCTACTTGACGGCGAACGCCTTGAACGTGGTCTTGGCAGCCCGCGTGTCGCTGGTCGCGAGGACGCTGGAGCGCATCCGATAGCTGCCCTTGCGGAGCGGCTTGTAAGCCCACTTGTACGTGTTGGCGACCGTGCCCGTGAGCGTCTTGATGGTGATCTTGACCCACGTGCCCGACGCGTTCCTCCGCTGCACGAGAACCTTGACGCCACCCGTGGCGATCGGCTTCACGAGCCCGCTGGCCGTGATCCTGCTGCCCCGCAGGATGCGCGTCTTGTTCAGCTTCAGCGTGATCAGGCCCGAGACGAGGGCGTCCTTCACGTGATGGCGGCTGCCGTCCGGGTTGCTGAACGCCGCCACCGTGCCGTGGCACGAGGTGCAGCCCTTGGTGGCCGAACCCACGTGGCCGGCGGTGTTGTGGCAAGCCGCGCCGGCGGCCCCGGAGGCGCAGCCCCCGGCCGTCTGCACTCCCGACATGTCCTGGCCCGGATCGTGACAGGTGAAGCAGGCGCGAGGGGTGCTGCTGTTCGGCGACGAGACGAAGCCGCCGGTGTGGCAGGTGGTGCACTTGTCATCGGTGGGCGGGTACGCGGGATGGCAGCTCGAGCACGTGGCGCCACCGTGGTTGAAGCTGCCGTCCGACACGGCCGCCGCCGGCCGTGCGACCGCCGCCAGCAACGCCAGCAGCGCCACCGTGACCAGCGCCGCGAGCAGCGTGCGCCGGCCATTCCTGGTGTGCGGGGAGATCCTCCTCATGCATCCTCCTTGGGGGGTCGGTGTGCAGACGGAGTTTCGAGGGACAGGATGCACTTTAGGATGGCCGCCCCCGAGGCGCAACCCGGGCGCCGTCGGCCGTGCGCGGTGGCGCCGCGATCCGCCGCCGGCGGGCCGGATGCGGGCGCCCAGGCTCTGGGCGGCGGTACAATGACGGCGTCGCCCCACCATGCCGGCCCGCCCCCCACGCCCGAGGAGCACGCCACGAGCGCCCCACCCCGCACGACGCGCAAGGTCCTCGCCGCCCAGAACATCAGCCGCATGTGCCTGGTGTGCGGGGCCGAGAACGTCGCCGGCCTCCACGCCCGCTTCTACGAGCTGGAGGGCGGCGAGCTGCTCGGCGTCTTCGCGCCGCGGGCCGAGCACCAGAGCTACCCCGGGCGCCTGCACGGCGGTATCAGCTCGGCGATCCTCGACGAGACCATCGGGCGGGCGATCATCGTCGGCAACGCCGGCGTCTGGGGCGTCACGGTCGAGTTCACCGTGCGGTTCCGCCGCCCGGTGCCGCTGGACGGAGAGGTCCGCGCCGTCGGCCGCGTGACGCGCGATACGAGCCGCCTGTTCGAGGGTACCGGCGAGCTCCTCCTGGCCGATGGGAGCGTAGCCGCGGAGGGCCGCGGCAAGTACCTCAAGATGGGCCTCGGCGAGATCGCCCCGGAGATGGCGCACGAAGAGGAGTGGTTCGCCGACCCGCGGCCGCGCCCAGAGGCCGCCGTCATCTGACGGCGAGCGGGCCGGCCGGCTCAGCCTTCGAGCGGCTCCGCCCGGGCCTCGATCTCGGCCAACAGGTTGGAGACACCGAGCCACCGGGCCCAGGCCTGGAGGTACGCGCGGTCGAGGACCCGCGCCTGGACCTCGTACACCCCAAGCGCGTCGGCGACCTGCTTCTCGCTGCCACCCGATCGCCGCGCCCAGTGCAGCTTCATCAGGATGGTGTCCTCGGGTGCAGACACGGCCAGCCGCATGCCCAGAGCATCCACGGTGATGCGCCGTCCAAAGCGCTCTCCGTCGTACGGATCATCTTTGAGCAGCCAGAAGTCCACCTTGTCGCCTGAGGCCGGCTGAATGAGGTTGAACATCCCTCTCTGGCGGACCGCCTCGGCCACGGCGATGCCGTCGAGATAGAGGTCCGGGCCAGCCAGTGAGGCGACCAGACTCGGGACGTCGTTCTCGGAGACGGCGACGACAAGGTCGATAGCGTGGGTCGCTCGCAGCTCACCCTGCAGACTCGAGGCCAGCGACCCCGTCACCATGTAGGGGATGCCGGCACCACCGAGCGCCCTGGCAACGCGTCTCAGGAGCGCCTGTTGTGACACCTGTCCAGGCGCTCCAGATAGATGCGCCGCAGCTCCTCCGGGCCAGCTTCGGGAAGCCGTCGCCGCAGCCCCGCGCGGAGCAGGTCACGCGAGAGGTCGGTGAGCTCGAAGGCTTTGAGCAGACGCTGCTCCGGAGTGAGCCGTCGAAGTGCCTGCACGTACAGCCGGCGGTTGGGTCGGGGCTTCGTTACCATACCAGCAGCATAGCACCGGCCGTGGCGGTGCGGCAGGATTCCGCCCGCGCCCTGCGAAGCCCCTCAGGTACGGCCCTCGAGCTGCCGATACTCGAGGTGGCCGAGCCACATGGGGTGCCCTGTGCGCGAAGCGACGGACCAGCAGGCGAAGCTCTTCCTCACCTTCGCCGGCGGCGACTTGCCGCTGGTGCGGCCTGTCGCGGCCGCGTTTCGCCAGGGCGGCGCCCTCGGGCTCGACTACGCCGTCACCTCCGAGCCCTTCGCCGCCCAGCGCTCCGACCTCATCCGCGCCAGCCTGGAACTGCGCATCAGGCGCTGCGCCGCGGCCGTGTGCCTGTACGGCGCCGACACGCTCGACGACGCCTGGGTGCGCTGGACGCTCGCCGCGGCTCGCAGGCTCGAGCTTCCGCTGTTCGGCGCACCGCTCGTGGCGGGCACCGGCGAGGCCGCCGCGCTGCTCGCCGGCCTCGGCATCGAGATCGTCCCGCTGCGCCGCGAAGCCATCGCCCAGCGGCTCGCGCAGCCGCCCGAACCCCTGCACCGCAGCCCGTTCACGGCCGAGTCCCTGGCCTTCACCTGGCGGATGATGAAGCACCCCCTGCGTTGACCTTGCCGGGTGGACGGCGCCTCGTCGCCCAGCCTGAGTCGCCGCCCAGCCACCTGCGCTCCCGCTCGCCTGGCAGGCTGCCAGGCGGTCCAGGTCAGGCCTCTCCGGCGCCGTCCTCCGCCAGCACGACCGTGTCACGCCCGAGTCCCTTCGCCACGTACAGCGCATCGTCGGCGCGAGCGAACAGCCGGTCGGCTGACTCGCGCCCGCGCAACGCGCCGCCAAGGCTCACCGTGACGTGCAGGCGGTGCTCGTCCACAGCGATGGGGGTCGAGCCGACGGCGCCCCGGATGCGCTCGAGCACCCCTCGCAGCTCGCTCTCGCCGGCGCCGGGTACGATCACGAGGAACTCCTCGCCACCGACGCGCCCGAGCGTGTCGTACGGCCGCATCGCACCCAGGGCACGCGACACGATCTGCCGCAGCACGGCGTCACCGGTGGCATGCCCGTGGGTGTCGTTGACGCGTTTGAAGTGGTCGACGTCCAGCATGCCGAGCCCGAGCCGAGATCCCGCACGCTCGGCACGCTGCGTCTCCTGCTCGAGTCCCTTGACGATGGCTCCCCGATTCAGGACTCCCGTCAGGGCGTCGGTGCTGGCCTGGATCTCCAGGGCGCGCTGCACCTCCAGAAGCTGGTCGTTCAGCTCGACGAGCCGCCGCCCGACCTCCAGGCGAGCGCGCAGCTCGGCTGGGTCGTAGGGCTTGCCGACGTAGTCGTCCGCGCCGGCCTCAAGGCCTGCGACCACACTCTCCTTGTCGCCCAAGGCAGTGAGCAGGATCAAGTACGGCGGTCGAAACGTCCGCAGGGCACGGATGCGACGGCACACCTCTACACCGTCCATCGCGGGCATCACCCAGTCCAGGATGGCGAGCCGGGGCGCGTTCTCGCCCTGGAGCGCCAGAAGGGCCTCGGGGCCATCGGACCTGGACGTGACTTCGTAGCCCCAGTTCTCGAGCACGCGCTTGAGCAGGAGCCGCGAAGTGGCGTCATCTTCGGCGATGAGGATCTTCACGAGTCTCCCACCCGATCCGCCAAGGCGACCTCGAGCCGGTCGAGCTGCAGGGCCAGCTCCGCCTGCAGTGCTCCTGCCCTCTCGAGCTCGCCCTCGGCGGCGGCCAGCTCCACCGCATGCGCGACCGCGCGCACTGCTTCGGCGCCCACATTGGCCGAGGCGCCTTTCAGCGTGTGCGCCTGCCGTCGCGCCAGCGCGGCATTGCCGGCGGCAAGGGCCATACGCAACGCCGCGACCTGCCGCGGGGCATCCGCCCGGTACTCCGCCGTGACTTCCGCGGCGGCCTCGCGGTCGCCGCCCAGCAGGTTCAGCAGGACGCCCTCATCGAACACAGGTGACTGCGGCGGCTCGACGCCGGGCCGCGCCGCAGCGGCCGCCGGCGCTCCCGCACCGGCCTCCAGCGCCGCCGGCGAAGCGAGCCCGGCGGCCGGCTCGCGGGCCACCCGCCGCCTGGCCCAGCGCCTCAGCACCGCCGCCAGCTGATCGGGCTGGATGGGCTTGGAGAGGTAGTCGTTCATGCCGGCCGCGAGGCAGGCGTCGCGATCCTGCTTCAGGGCGTGCGCCGTGAGCGCGACGATCGCCACGGAATGGCTCAGCACCGCGGACTGCGGGTCCCGGATGCGGCGGGTGGCCTCGAGACCGTCCACCTCGGGCATCTGCACGTCCATCAGGACGATGTCGTAACGGCGGCGGGCAAGCGCAGCCAGGGCTTCGGAGCCGTTGGTCACGGCGTCCGCCCGATACCCCATCTTCTCCAGGGTCTTGAGAGCGACCTTGCGGTTCACCGCGTTGTCCTCCGCCACAAGGATGCGCAGGCGATGTTGGTCACGCTCCGCCAGCGCATGGCGAGTGATGATGCGCGGCGCGGCTTCGGGCTCGCGCCGGCCGCGCCGATCCAGCACGACCATGAGGCAGTCGAACAGCTGCGATTCCCTCACCGGCTTCGTCAGGTACGCGGAGAAGCCGAGGGCTTCGAGCCGCCCCGCGTCGCCGCGTCGCCCAGTCGACGTCATCATGATGAGGTCGCTGGCCGCCAGGGCCGGGTCCTGCTTGATCAACGCCCCCAGCGCCTCGCCGTCCATCTCCGGCATCGTCATGTCCAGGATGACGACGCGGAAGGGATCGCCGGCGTCTGCGGCGGCCCGCAGGGCCTCGAGAGCCGCCGCCGCGCCGTCGACTTCGGTGTGCCGGCACCGCCAGGCGTCGAGCATCCCGGCGACGACCTTGCGACTGGTCGCATTGTCGTCCACCGCCAGGATGCGGACTCCGGCGACCTCAGCGGGCCGGCCCTCGCCCTCACGCGAGGTGAGCGCCACAGCAGCCTGCTTCTCGAACCTGGCGGTGAACCAGAAGGTGGATCCGGCGCCAGGCACGCTCTGCACGCCGATCTCGCCGCCCATCAGCTCCACCAGGCGGCGGCTGATGGTGAGGCCGAGGCCGGTGCCGCCGTGCTTCCTGGTGGTGGAGGCGTCGGCTTGCGTGAACGCCTCGAACAGCTCGTCGACCTTCTCGGCGGGAATGCCGATCCCGGTATCGCGCACCGCGAATCGCAGCAGGGCGCCCGCGTCCGATTCGCAGACCAGCCCGACCGAGAGCGCCACCTCGCCGCGTTCCGTGAACTTGATGGCGTTGCCGAGCACGTTGGTGAGCACCTGGCGGAGGCGCCCCGGGTCACCGCGCAGCGCCGACGGCACGTCGGCCTCCACCAGCGCCGTGAGCTCCAGGCCCTTGGCGCTCGCATGCAGGGCCGGGAGGTCGCAGGTGTCCGCGACGGCGTTGCGCAGGTCGAAGTCCAGGGTCTCGATCTCGAGCTTGCCGGCCTCGATCTTGGAGAAGTCGAGGATGTCGTTGATGATCGTGAGCAGCGCCTCGGCGCTATTCTGCACCGTGAGAGCATAATCGCGCTGCTCCGCATCCACGTCCGTGTCCAGAAGCAGCGTGGTCATCCCGAGGACGCCGTTCATCGGCGTGCGGATCTCGTGACTCATATTGGCCAGGAACTCGCTCTTGGCTGCGTTCGCCGTCTCGGCCTCGAGCGCCAGGCGATTGGCGCGGCGGGCCGCGAGCTCGAGCTCGCGGTTCGCGGCCTCTGTCTCTTCTTTGGCGATCCGCAGCGACTCCTCGCTCGCCTTCCGGTTGGTGACATCCCACGTGACCCCGCTCATGCGCACCGGCGTGCCGTCTGGCCCGCGGCTGACCTGGCCGCGCTCGGCGAGGTAGGCGACACTGCCGTCTGAGCGCACCACCCGAAACTCCGCGTCGTACGGGACGCCCGACTCCAGGGCTGCGTCGATGGCCGTCGTGAGCGCCTCGCGGTCAGCCGGGTGGATGTACGGGTCGAACCATCCCCAAGGGCCTGCGAGCTCTCCCGGCGGCATGCCGTAGAGGTCGACGACCGTCTCGTCCCATCTGGACACGCCAGTCGCGATGTCCCAATCCCAGGCGCCGACACCGGCCGACTTGAGGACGAAGTCAAGGCGCTCACGGCTCTCGCGCAGCGCCGTCTCCGCCTGCTTGCGCTCCGTGATGTCCCGCGCGAAGGCGACGTCGTACGCCTCGCCGTCGTATTCGAGGTACCTCGCCGCGACCTCCATGGGGAGGATGACCCCGTCCTTGCGGCGGTGGCGCGTCTCGAAGGTCAAAGCGCCGGCCTCCTTCAGCTCGCGCAGGTGCTGCGTCCAGCGCTTCATCGGGAAGTCGGGGTCGATATCGTGGATGGTCATGCACCTCAGCTCGTCGAGCTCGTACCCGAGCGTATCGGCGGCGGCATGATTGGCGTGCTGGAGGGCTCCGTCCGCGGTCATCCAGAAGATGAGCTCGCCGGCCTGCTCGACCATGAACGTCGTGAGACGCAGCTCCTTCTCGACGCGTTTGCGCTCGGTCTCGTCCCGGAGCACGCCCTCCACGCCGAGCACCACCCCCGCATCGTCGGTGTAGAGGTGGCTGGTGGTCGAGCCCAGGATCACGCTCCCGTCGCGGCGGTGCACGCGCACCTCGTAGTCGACGACCTCGCCATCGGCACGTAAGCGCTCGATCAGGGCGTCGCGGTCTGAGGGATCCACGTACAGATCGCGGGCGACATTGAGACCCAACGCCTCGTCCACCGACGCGTAGCCGAACAGGTGCGCGAACGACGGGCTCGCCAGGATGAGGTCGCCGTTCAAGTCGGTGCGGTAGAACACGTCGTACATGCTCTCGAGCACGGAGCGATACGTCTTCTCACTCTCGCGCAACGTCATGCCAGCCAGACGCAGCCGCTCCCAGACGACGTAGGCTCCGATCACGAGCAGGGAGATCAGCAGGGTCACGGCGATCGGGGCGATGCGCGCTTGCGAGACGCTCTGCTGCCACTGAGCCGCGTCGATGCGCGACCCAAGCACACCGACCACCCGGCCGCTCCGCGGATCACCCACGGGGGCAAACCCGTTCACGCGAGTGCCGGGCTCGTCGGGGTACGGACCAACAGTGAGGCCCCGACCATCGGTGAACGCCTCTTCGAGCGCGGTCAGGGGACCCTCGTAGCGCGAGCCCGGCTGGGCGTGAGCGGGGTCACCAAGGGGGATGCTGTCGACGATGGACAGGATGTCCGATCCCCGCAGCGTCATCAGCGAGAACGAGCGAACGTCCGGGCTCGCGCGCTTCATGAACATGAGCTGCTCGCGCAGAGCCTCGTAATCCTGCGTGCCGATGTCGGCCGGGCTCGACGCCTGACGGGCGGTGCTGTCCGGGTCGATGGCCGCGGCGGCGAGCGCCGTGTGCACTCCCAGTTCGGCGCGCGCCGCCTGTTCCTCACGGTCCCCCACGGCGATCGTGGCGAAGAAGCCGCCGGCCAGGATCGCCGCCAGCGTCACCAGCATGGCGAGCTGGTAGAGCGTACCGGAGCGGCTGACGAGCCTGGACTGCGCCTCCTTGAGGAGAGCACGGTAGTAGAGCCAGAGCCCGGCGAGGAACGGCACCGCCACCACCATGCAGACCAGCGGCGACGGGAAGCCGGCAACCGCGAAGAAAGCCTCCTGGTTGAGCCACTCGGCGAGCGGCAGCGGCGCGCGCCGAGGGATCAGGCACTCGAACCCCGCGTAGGCAGCCATGGAGGCCGCGCAGACGAGCAGCGGTCGGGCGTGGCGGCCGCCGCCGCGCCAAAGACGCCAGAGCGCGGCGGCGCTCCAGAGCCCGCCGGGGAAGCCGAGCACGTAGCCGGCAGTCGCGTCCAAGCCGCGGAGCCCGCCGAAGGCGCCCAATGCGGCGAGCGCCAGCAGCGGGATGAACACCCAGCGGCCCACCCGGCCGCCTCCCGCAGCGGCCCAGCTCAAGCGCGCAAACTCGACGAGGAACACGCAGCCACCGGAATAGAGGATGGTCTGCGCGGCGTCCAGGCCGGCCTGGTCGTGGAACCCGGGCGAGAACACGCTGGCCCAGGCGCTCAGACCGTGCAGTGTGGCGGCGATGCCGAGCCACTTCCACGGCAGCTCCGAGGCGACACTGGAGCTCAGACCGAAGAGGGTGATGGCGAGCAGCACGAAGCCGATGCCGTAGACGAACATGATGTAGTCGAGATCCGAATGCAGCAGCTCGATCACCTGGTCACCGGTTCTTTTCGGAGTGCCTGATGGCAATGCGGAGCACCCTGAGCGCTCCGCCTCTTCCATCGGGACTCTGCGACCTTGACTTGAGTGCGACAGACGTCGCCGGGCCGGCGCCCGAGGCCTCGCCCGCCCGGAACGCGGATGCTCGGGCGCGTAGGGTAGAGTGAGCGCAGCGCAGGAGGTGCGGACCCCCATGGCAAGAGGCACGCCGCTCGTCATCACCGTCGGGCTCACCGGCTCGCGGATCAGCAAGGAGCAGACGCCGCACATCCCGGTCACCCCGGGCGAGATCACCCGCTCCGGGGTCGAGGCGTGGCGCGCCGGCGCCAGCGTGGTGCACGTCCACGTGCGCGACGTCGCCACCGGCCTCGGCACCCAGGATGTGGCCGTCTTCCGCGAGGTCGTCGACCACCTGCGCGCCGAGACCGACGCCATCCTCTGCCTCACGACGAGCGGCATCCCGGGGCGCAACCTCAGCACCGGGGAGCGGCTGGCGCCGCTCGCGCTGCGCCCCGAGATGGCGTCGTTCGACGCCGGCTCGATCAACACCGAAGCCGGCGTCTTCGTCAACGACGCCGCCTTCCTCGACGCGGCGGTCGCGGCGGCGCGCGAGCACGGGGTCAAGCTCGAGCTCGAGTGCTTCGACACCGGGATGATCGTCACAGCGCTCCGCTACCACGAGCAGGGCCTGCTGCCGGCGCCGCTCCACTTCCAATTCCTGCACGGCTCCCGCTACGGCATGCCGGCGACGGCGGCGGCCCTCGCGCACGCCGAGCAGATGGTCCCGGCCGGCTCCACGTGGTCGGTGATCGGCATCGGCAAGGCGCAGCTGCCCATGGCGATGCTGGCCCTGGCCATGGGCGGCCACGTGCGCGTGGGGCTCGAGGACAACATCTACTACCGGCGCGGCGAGCTGGCCGTCAGCAACGCCCAGCTCGTGGAGCGCGTCGTCAGGCTCGCGGGCGAGCTCGGCCGGCCCGTGGCCCGAGCGCCCGAGGCGCGGCGGCTCCTCGGGCTCGCCTGAGGCGCCGGGGCCGGCGGTGTCGCGCCCCCGGGCGGAGGGCCAACGGCGCGCGCGCCGCGGCGGCTCCGAGGGCGCTATCATCGGCGTATGGAGCTCGATCCCGCTTGGTACGACGCCATCGCGGCACGCCGTTCGCGCCGCCGCTACAGCGACCGTCCGGTCGCCACGGCGGCGCTCGAGGCGCTGCGCGCCCACTGCGCCGCCTCCCGGCTCACGCCCGGAGCCCACGTCGAGCTCGCCGAACAGCCCGGGGACCTGTACACCGACGTCGCCGGACGCCCCGGCGACGTCGGGAGAGTCGAGGGCGCTCCCTGGGCCGCGGCTTTCGTCGCCCCCACCGGCAACCGCATCGAGGCCGGGTACGTCGGCGAGGCGTTCGTGCTCGCAGCGACCAACCTGGGGCTCGGCACCTGCTGGGTGGCCACCGGGTTCGACCCGGACGCCGCCGCCCGCGTCTTTGCGCGCGAACCCGGCGAGCAGGTCGTGGCCGTCACGCCCGTGGGCCACCCGCTCGAGCACAAGCAGGTCGAGGAGCGCATGATGAGTGCCGCCGTGCGCTCCGCCGCCAGGCGGCAGGTGGACGAGATCGCGCCCGGGCTCACGCGCGGCGAGGGGCCGGCCGGCGCGGCGTGGCCGGCCTGGGCGGTGAGCGCCGTCGAAGCCGCCCGCCTGGCGCCCTCCGCCGCCGACCGGCAACCGTGGCGCTTCCGCCTGGCGAGCGGCGCGCTCGTGTTGTCCACCTCAGGGACGGCGTCCTTGACGGCCTCCATCGACCTCGGGATCGCCATGCTGCACGCCGAGCTGGGCGCCCTGCACGCCGGGGTGCGCGGCTTCTGGGAGCACCTCCCCGCGCCCGACGTCGCCCGCTTCACGCCTGACGGCGACTGATCGCCCCCGGGACCGCGGGCGCGGCCCGCACCTGGCTCTCACGCACCCCAGCCGGGCGCTCCGGCAACACGGGCGCGCGTCGCTTCACCCGCGCCGCCTGACTCAGAGCCGGCGCCCGGGGGTACAACCGCGGCAACCGCCGGGAGGAGGACCCGTGCCCGAGCACCTCGAGACCGCCGACGCCGACCGCGCTGCCGCGGCCCCGCTCGCCCCGGGCGGCCCGGCGCCGGCCGCCGTGGCGCCCGACGACGACTTCATCCGCGGCCTGCCCAAGGCGGAGCTCCATGTCCATCTCGAAGGCACCCTCGAGCCGGAGTTGATGCTCGAGCTCGGGGCACGCAACGGCGTCCACGTCCCCTTCGCCTCACCCGCTGAGGCGCGGGCGGGCTACGACTTCGCCGATCTGCGCGCCTTCCTCAACCTGTACTACCGCGGCATGAACGTGCTGCGCCGGGAGGACGACTTCGACGAGCTCACGGCGGCGTACCTGCGGCGCGCCGCCGCCGAGGGCGCGCGCCACGTGGAGGTGTTCTTCGACCCCCAGAGCCACCTGCCGCGCGGCGTCCCCTTCGCCGACGTCGTCGGCGGGATCCGCCGGGCGCTCGCGCGCGCCGAGCGGGAGCTCGGCATCAGCTCACGCCTCATCATGTGCTTCGTTCGCGATCTGAGTCCCGCCAGCGCCCTCCCGGTGCTGGAGATGGCGCTGCCCCATCGCGACGTCATCGTCGGCGTCGGCCTCGACTCGGCGGAGCAGGGCCACCCGCCGCGTGACTTCGAGGGCGTCTTCGCCGCGGCGCGCGCGGCGGGCTTCCTGACCGTGGCGCACGCCGGCGAGGAGGGGCCGGCGAGCTACGTCCGCGAGGCCCTCGACCTCCTCCACGTGGTGCGCGTCGATCACGGCGTGCACGCGGTCGACGACCCCACGCTGGTCGAGCGCCTGGCACGCGAGCACGTCGCCCTCACCATGTGCCCGCTCAGCAACCTCAAGCTCAAGGTGACGTTGAATCTTGCCGACCACCCGCTCAAACGGCTCCTGGACGCCGGTGTGCGGGTCACCGTGAACTCCGACGACCCGGCCTATTTCGGGGGCTACCTGACGGCCAACTACGCCGCAGCGCAGAGCGCCCTCGGGCTGACGCGCCGCGACCTCGTGGCGCTGGCCCGCAACTCCCTGCTCGCCGCGCTGCTGCCGGAGGCCCGGCGCCAGGCGCTGCTCGCCGAGCTGGACGCCTATGTGGCGGCCCAGCCGGCGCAAGGCTGAGCCCGGCCGCGAGGCGGTCGCCTCCGGCCGCCGCCTCAGGCCGC
>Ga0265296_1004242_pt1 | contig 12584 bp, 12 predicted proteins | sample MunlanPumphouse1_FD_189073 | JGI IMG/M metagenome (GOLD analysis project Ga0265296, IMG submission 189073) | Groundwater microbial communities from a municipal landfill in Southern Ontario, Canada - Pumphouse #1 | ecosystem: Environmental > Aquatic > Deep subsurface > Groundwater | place... | reverse complement strand
TGTATGGAATAATTGCAAGCATTACTTTGCTTGTTGTTTATTTTATTATATTAACGCTCGTTTCTGGCTGGAATTTTGCGCAAAATCAATTTGAGAGTTATTGGTATTTTATTGTCAGTTTGGTGGCAGGTTTCGGAATTCAAATCGCGTTATATCAATATATTAAAAGTTTGGTGCATAGCAGACAGGGTATGGGCAAAATAGTCGGCGTATCCGGCACCACTTCCACCGTGGCCATGATTTCTTGTTGCGCGCATTATTTAGTGAACTTGGTACCCATTCTTGGAGTGACTGGGCTGGTGACATTTGTCGCGCAATATCAAGTGAAGCTGTTTTGGCTGGGGATTCTTTTTAACCTCGCTGGCATCGGATATATGGTAAGTAAAATTATTAAATTTTCCGCCCAAGGCGGATCCGCCTATGGTGGAAAAAACACCTATGAATAAAACGGCAATCACAATATTATTGGCTATAGTTTTAGCTGGAAGCTTTTTTATTTTTTATAAAAATCGTCCGGCAGAAGAACAAAATACACCAGCTACTGGTCAAATAAATCAGCAAGTAAACACAACACAAAAATGGGAATCAAAAATTGATGACCAAACAGCCGTTATCGTTACAATCACCCCGATCGATATTTTATCGGAATCAAAAGAATGGAGATTTGATATTGTTATGGATACTCACTCGGTGGAATTGGATCAAGATATGATTAAATCTGTAATCCTTGTAGATGATATTGGAAAGGAATATGAACCAATATCTTGGGAAGGACCAGTAGGTGGTCATCACAGAGAAGGCGTGTTAAAATTTAAACAAATAATACCGGTACCAAAATTTATTGAATTAAAAATTTCCGGCATAGGCGATGTTGTCAGAAATTTTATTTGGTAATTTTAATAAAAAATGATATATGAAAAAAGAAACGTATAAAATAGAAGAAGCGATAGCCGGCAAAAACAATGAAACAGTTTCAATAAAAGTAATGGGTATGGATTCTCCGCACTGCACAATGGTCGTGGAAGGAGCCATAAAAAAATTGCCAGGTATAAAAAATACGGATGTTGATTTTTCAAATAGCCGAGCAAAAATAGTTTTTGATTCTTCTTCAACCTCTATTGATGATATTTTTAAAGTTATTTCCGATGCAGGATATAAACCAATGAAAGAAGAAGGCGAGGCAGAGGATATTTTAGATAAAGAAAAAATTGAAAGGGAAAAACAGTTAAAAACACTAAAACGCAAGTTGATTATCGGCGGCATTCTTTCCGTTTTCATATTTTTTGGCAGTTTTCCTGAATGGTTTTCTTTTGTACCAAAAATTTTAAATAATAACTGGGTTCTTTTATTACTAACAACACCGGTACAATTTTGGGTCGGCTGGCAATTTTACAGCGGACTGAAACTTCTTTTTAAATATCGCACGGCCGATATGAATACTTTGATTGCTATCGGAACATTGGCGGCGTATTTTTACAGTTTGGCGGTGACGGTTTTTCCCTTCTTTTTTACAAAAGGCGGATTAATGCCGGCGCTTTACTTTGATACGTCGGCTATAATTATAGTTTTAATTCTTTTGGGAAAATATTTTGAAATTTTAATGAAAGGAAGAGCTTCAGAGGCTATAAAAAAATTAATTGGCTTACAACCTAAAACTGCGAAGATTCTTCGAGACCCCGAAGGAAAGCCAGCTTCCTACGGGGCAGGTGGAAAAGAAATTGAGGTGCTGATTGCTGATGTTATGATAGGGGATTTAATAATTGTTCGGCCCGGGGAAAGAATTCCAGTTGATGGAAAAATAACCGAAGGAGATTCGGAGATTGATGAATCAATGGTAACTGGAGAATCAATGCCCGTGCATAAAAAAATTGGTAGTGCAGTTATTGGGAGTACTATAAATAAATTTGGGACTTTTACTTTTCAAGCAACAAAAGTTGGAAAAGACACAGTACTTTCACAAATAATTAAAATGGTAGAAGAAGCTCAAGGATCCAAAGCCCCGATTCAACGACTGGCTGACATTGTTTCTTCCTATTTCGTTCCAGCCGTATTTATTATAGCTGTTTTGACTTTTATTGTTTGGTTTTTTTTCGGACCAAATCCCGCTTTTACATTCGCTCTTATTAATTTTGTGGCAGTTTTGATAATTGCTTGTCCTTGCGCTCTTGGTTTAGCCACCCCTATGGCTATTATGGTTTCTTCGGGCAGTGCCGCTTCTCGAGGAATTTTAATTAAAGATGCCGCTTCGCTTGAAATTGCAAATAAAATAGATACAGTAATTTTGGATAAAACCGGCACCCTTACTCAAGGCAAACCGGTTGTTACGGATATTCTAGGCAATATTCTGCAAATTGCCGCGAGTGTAGAAAACAAATCAGAACACTCTCTAGCTCAAGCGATAGTTAATAAAGCAAAAGAGGGAAAAATTAATTTTTTGCACGTTGAAAATTTTCAAGCTATTTCTGGGCACGGAGTTTCTGCAACACTTGAAAATAAAAAAATTTTGTTGGGTACAAGAAAGTTAATGGCTGACAATAAAATTAATACCACAACATGGGAAGAAAAAATAATAAATTTAGAAAGCCAAGGCAAGACGGTAATGATTTTAGCAATTGAAAACGAAGTAATCGGTTTAATCGCCGTGGCCGATGTGTTGAAAGAAGAATCAATTGAAGCGATACGGATTCTCAAAAAAAACAATATAGATGTTTGGATGCTTACAGGGGATAATAACCGTACCGCAAGAGCTATCGCAGCCCAAGTGGGCATAAACAATGTGATGAGTGAAGTGTTGCCCGACAAGAAATCAGAGAAAGTGCGTGAGCTTCAAAATCAAGGAAAAATTGTGGCAATGATTGGCGACGGAATAAACGATGCTCCGGCTCTTACTCAAGCTGATATAGGTATCGCTATGGGTGAGGGTACGGATATTGCTATGGAGTCAGCTAATATTACTTTGATGAGAGGAGACTTAATGCTCATTTTTGAAGTGATAAAAATCTCAAGACGAACGATGAGAATAATAAAGCAAAATCTTTTCTGGGCATTTTTCTACAATATCGCATTTATTCCTGTTGCCGCCGGAGTTTTATATCCGTTTTTCGGAATCTTGCTTAATCCAATTTTTGCCGCTGTAGCCATGGCTTCCAGCAGTATTAGCGTTGTTTTAAACTCATTAAGATTGAGAAAATAGAAAGAATTATGAAATATCTTGTATTACTGTTTTTTATAAGTTTTATCGGAATAGCCATTTTTGGCTTCGCGCTTTTTGATATGGGTCCCAATTATTCAGATAATTGTATTGCTTCTGCCATTGATGGAAAAACCTGTTCAACAAATATCACTGATATGGCGATACATCATATATCTTCCTTTCAAACATTTACCACGGCTTTAATATCACCTACAATCGGTTGGTCTTTGTTGCTTGCATTTTTATTTTTTATTTTATTTTCAATATTTATATTTTACAAAAATATATTGCATCTAAAATTGGCATATTTGTTTTTACGTCTAAAAGATTTGGCATTTAACTTTTTCTTTGAGCGACAAAAAATCATTTCTTGGCTTTCTTTATTTGAGCTTAGCCCTGCTTTTAGTGTCAGCGCGCATTAAGCGTAAGCTTTTTCGCACTGTTTTTAAATATCCTTTAATAAGGATATTTTTGTCTGCTTATTAATTTAATTTAACAAATTTATGCCCATTCGAAAATCTCAGGGTAAACAAAAAATTATATGGAAACACTTGTAGGAGTATCATTAATAGCGGCGTTCGTGGCCGGAGTGGCCGCGCTCTTTGCTCCATGTTGTATTACTGTTTTACTCCCGTCTTATTTAGGGAATGTCTTTAAAGAAAAATATAAAATATTTTTTATGACTTTTATTTTTTTCTTGGGGATTGCCACGGTTTTCCTGCCAATCGGGCTGGGAGCTTCTTTCTTAGCGCAAGCATTCAGCAAATACCACAACACAATCTTTATCGTCGGTGGAATCTTCTTGGTTGTGCTTGGAATAACCATGCTTTTTGGCAAGAAATTTACTACTCCGACTTCTGTTCGTGATGGAATGAAACGGCACGTTTCTTCTATCTATCTTCTCGGTATTTTCTCAGCTATAGCCACTACCTGTTGCGCGCCGGTATTGGCTGGAGTGCTTACACTTTCAGTGGCAAGCGGAACAGTTATTTGGGGCGCGTTATATACTTTGGCTTACGTTCTGGGAATGACATTGCCGTTATTTATTATTGCGCTATTTCTTGATAAAGTAAATTTAACCGAACGTTTCACTAACACGAAAAAAACTGTTGCCATGAAAATCGGCAATTTCAGTTGGCACATTAGCATTTCAGAATTAATCTCTGGATTGGTATTTCTTTTAATGGGTAGTTATATAACTTACTTGGCTTTCAGTAATAAATTATTTACTCATTCGGACTATCAGTTGGAAATGAATATATACAACGCAAAATTCTTGAATGCTATTAACGGTTTTGTGACTTTCATTCCCGAGTATGTCTGGGCGCTTCTGTTTATTGGGATAGTTGCATTTGTATCGTATGTCTTTATTAAACAATATAACAAACAAAAAAATGAACAACAATAAAAAATCATCTGTAATTTCAATTATTATCGTTTCTGTCGTGGTGTTAAGTTTAGGATATTTCTTGTTCAAGACTTCACCGCAAAATCCAAAACAAAATCAAAATTTGGATGCCGTAAGTACCGATAACATGCACGGCCAATCAACAATGGCTACGAACAGCGATGCGTTGAACTCTCTTATTGGCAAACCGATGCCCGATATTCAATTAACCGACAAAGATGGAAAAATATATACCGCTGTCGATTTCAAAGGAAAAAACACAGTTCTGTTCTTTAACGAAGGATTGATGTGTTATCCGGCTTGTTGGAATCAAATGGCGGCATTTGGCAGTGATGCAAGATTTAACAGCGCTCAAATTCAGGCTATTTCTATTGTGGTAGATTCCGCAAGTGATTGGCAAAGGGCCATAGATAAAATGCCAGAGCTTGCCAAAGTGGCCACTATGTTTGATGCCAATGCCAAGGCTTCTCAACAACTTGGCATATTAACGACAGCTTCTTCAATGCACACAGGTTCTTTGCCTGGACATACATACATAGTTCTTGATAAAGAAGTAATAGTCAGATATGTGTTTGACGACCCCAATATGGCTATAGCCAACGATATGCTTTTCGGCAAAATCGAAGAATTAAAATAATAATTACCCCACAAAAATACCTTGCAAGAATTGTTCTTGTAAGGTATTTTAGTGTTATTTCTGGAGCCGGCACGAGGGATCGAACCCCGGACATCTTCTTTACAAAAGAAGTGCTCTACCAACTGAGCTATGCCGGCAATATTTACTTTTTCATTCTAGCACACTTATTCTATCCCTTCTTCTTCTTTAATACGGTTTTTCATTTCTCTAATTTTTTGTTGATATTCTGAAATTAACTTTAGATATTTTGAAACCTCTCTTTTTTCCATTATTTCGTCTGACGCATTATTTCTTAATTTTTTTAGTTTGTTATTGATTTCTTTTGTAAGGACTATACTTTTTGTTTTTATAAAATTTGAAGATTTAATAAAAAATCTAAGAGTTACAAAAACTACTACATACCCAAATTTTTTACCGTTTTTAAAAGTTAGGTGCTTTATTTTTTGCAAATCAGGAACAAAAGGGTGCGAGTGTCTAGTAGCAATTACTTGACCGTTTCTGACAAGTACAAGCTCGCGCCATACCATTATGACGATGCCGACTAGGGACAGAAAGAAAAAAATTAAAGGTAAATACATAATATTTATATAGAATAACGTTTTACTTCTTTTATCTTTGCTTTGTTTTTTTCTAGAAGCTGATTGATTGTTTCTTCTCCGTTTTTTATAAAAGCTTGATCTAGCAAAGTTTTTTCCTTGAAATAAGTATTTATTTTACCTTCCAACATTTTTTTCTTGATTTCTTCTGGTTTATTCGTTTCAGCAATTTCTTTCATAAAAATTTCATTCATAGTATTTTTTACATCTTCAGTTATTTCTTCTTTGGAAAGATATTCTGGTCTCATGGCGGTAATATGCATAGCAACATCTTTAGCTAAATCTTCATTACCTCCTTCTAAAGAAACAATTACACCAGCTTTATTATTATGTACATAATTTCCTAAAACGTCTCCTTTTACTTCATATGCGTCACCCAATTCTATTTTTTCTCCAGTTTTTTGAATAACAAGGTCAATCATATCTTTCGCTTCTTTTTTCATTTTTTCTATACCTTCCGTAAAAGCTTTGTCTGTTAAATTAGACAGCAAATTTACAAAATCTTCGTTTCTAGACACGAAATCGGTTTCGCAATGCAAGGCAACCAGAATTGATTTCTTGCCTTCTGTTTTTATAGCAACTCTTCCGTCTTTAGCATCACGGCCAGCTTTTTTAAGAGCAATATCAGAGCTGGTCTTTTTCAAAATAGCTAGAGCTTTCTGCATATCTCCACCAGCTTCTTCTAGGGCATTTTTACATTGCATCACAGAGATACCAGTAGCATCTCTAAGTTCCTTTATTAACTCAGTAGTTACATCTTTAGACATAATATTATTTTGTGGGTACAGACATTGTGCCTGACTTATAAGCATTAGCAATGGCAGTAGTGAAAAGTTTTATTGATGGTATGCCAGAATCATTTCCGACTATTGGGTGGTCGATTCCTTTCATGTTTGAATCAGAATTTATTAAAGCAATAACTGGTACGCCTGATTTTCTGGCTTCGGTAGCTGCTATATGTTCTGCTTTAGAATCAATAATAAACAAAGCATCAGGAGTCTTTTTTAAACCGAGCAAACCGCTATAATATTTGGAAAGTTTCTCCATTTTCTTGGACATCATTACTCGTTCCTTTTTGGTATATTTTTCAAGTCCGCCCTCAGCTACATCTTTGTTATATTTTTCAAGTTCAGCAATTCTCTTTTTTATTTCTGTAAAATTACTCAAGGTACCTCCAATCCAACGAGTATCAACATAAGGCATATTCAAACTTAAAGCAGTATTTTTTATAACATCTCTAGCTTCAGGTTTAGTACCGACAAAAAGCACAATTTTATTTTGAGCGCCCAGACTTTTTATAAATTCTGCAGCATTTTCAAGCATTACGCTTGTTTTTTCAAGGTCAATAATGTCTCCATTATTTTTGGTGGCATATATATATGAAGAAACAGAAGGATGTCTTCTTGATTTTCCATAACCATAATGCACTCCTGCCTCAAACATCTTTTCGATGCTTACAGGAACATTTACATTTCTATTTTCTATTTTTTGTGGCTTCAAGCTCGTAGTCTGTGGCTTCAGGCTCGTAGTCTGCGATCTTAAACTTGTAGTTTGCATAAGGGTCATTTTAGCAGAAGACTGACCCTTTTGCAACTTTGCCAAAAAGACTTTTTTCGGGTAATATGGGGATTATGAGACAATCTAAACTTTTTACCAGAACCAAAAGAGAAGCGCCAACAGACGAAGTTTCTAAGAATGCTGAGCTTCTTATTCGGGGAGGTTTTATTCATAAAGAAATAGCTGGAGTGTATAGTTATTTACCTCTTGGTCTGCGTGTTATTAAAAAAATTGAGAATATTATTCGTGAAGAAATGAATGCTATTGGCGGGCAGGAAATCACCATGACTGCTTTACAAAATCCTGAACTTTGGAAAAAGACTGACCGCTGGGACGATGGGAAAGTAGATATTTGGTTCAAAACGAAATTGAAAAATGATACGGAACTTGGTTTAGGATTTACCCATGAAGAACCTTTGACTAACATTATGAAAAACTATGTGAGCTCTTACCGCGATTTACCATGTTCTGTTTATCAATTTCAAACAAAATTCCGTAATGAAACTCGCGCTAAAAGCGGAGTAATGCGTACTCGAGAATTTGTTATGAAAGATCTTTATTCATTTTGCAAAGACGAAACAGAACATAATAAATTTTATGAAAAAGCGAAAGAGGCTTACAAAAATATTTTTAAAAGAGCTGGTATTGGACATTTAACTTATCTAACTTTTGCTTCGGGTGGATCATTTGCAAAGTTCTCTCATGAATTTCAGACAGTTACTTCTACCGGAGAAGATAGTATTTATATTAATGAAGAAAATAATATCGCTATTAACAAGGAAGTTTTTACGGATGATTTAAAAAAAGAACTGGGCTTAGGTGATAATTTCAAAGAAACTAAAGCGGTAGAAGTGGGAAATATATTTACTCTTGGAACTCGCTTTTCCGAGGCCCTTGATTTAACTTACCAAACAGAAAAAGGGGATAAAAAGCCAGTGTTTATGGGTTCTTATGGTATTGGACCAGCACGGCTTATGGGTACTGTAGTGGAGGCGCTAGCCGACGATAAAGGCATAATCTGGCCTGAGACCATTGCTCCATTTAAGTTGCATCTCTTATCTTTGGGTGAAGATGAAAATGTAAAAAAAGAAGCGGAAAATGTTTATGATGCTTTGGTGAAAAAAAATATAGAAGTCCTTTTTGATGACAGAGGTGAAATCTCTCCAGGTGAAAAATTTGCTGATGCGGATCTTTTAGGAATGCCTTATCGAGTAGTCGTTTCTGCTCGCAGTATGAAAGAGAAAGGAGTGGAAGTAAAAAAACGAAATGAAGAAAAAGGAAAAGTTATTAGCCTAGAAGAGTTATTAGAATTACTGTAAAGGACAGTCCTTGGGGAAACTCTCTTAAGGACTGCCCTTAAAAACATGTTTGATAAAATTTACAAATTAATTTCGAATGACATTGGTATAGACTTAGGTACTTCCAATACTTTAGTGTATTTGAAAGGGCATGGCATTGTTATTAATGAGCCATCAGTAGTGGCAGTAAATATTAAAACCAATCAAATTTTGGCTGTAGGTGAAAAAGCAAAAGATATGTTGGGGCGTACTCCGGGACACATCAAAGCTGTTCGTCCGTTAGTGGATGGGGTTATTTCTGATTTCGAAGTGACGGAAGAAATGCTTTCTTATTTAATAAACAAAGCAGACAAGATGTCTAAAAAATTTACTAGACCGAGAGTTTTGATTGGAGTGCCTACTGGTACCACTAATGTTGAAACTCGCGCTGTATATGACGCTGCTCGTTCGGCCGGCGCGCGAGAAGTATTTTTGGTGGAAGAGCCGATGGCGGCCGCTATCGGCATCCGTCTTCCGATTAAAGACCCAGTTGGCACTATGATTATAGATATTGGAGGAGGGACCACAGATGTGGCTGTTATCTCTTTAGGGGGCATAGTTAAATCAAAAAATCTGAAAGTGGCTGGAGACAAATTGAACAACGACATCATTACTTATATGCGCGATGAGTTCAAAATTTTAATCGGTGAGACTACGGCCGAAATGGTAAAAATAGTTATCGGTTCTGCTCTTCCCGGTGAATATATGGAGACAGAAGTGCGCGGACGCGATTTATTGACGGGTTTGCCTAGGGAAGTAGTGGTAACAGATGCCGATATTCGTGAGGCTTTTTCAGCATCTATTAAAGAACTTATTGAAGGGGTGAAAGATGTTTTGGAGACAACTCCTCCTGAGATTTTATCGGATATTATGCATAAAGGCATTACTCTTTCCGGTGGCGGAGCATTATTACCTGGGCTAGGAGAACTTTTACAAAATGTTCTTAAAATTCCTGTGTATGTAATAGATGATCCATTAACGGCAGTAGCTCGTGGCACAGGGATCGTTTTGGATGATTTGGAATCTTACAATGAAGTTTTGATTAAGAATCAAGATGAGTTACCTCCTAGATAAAAAAATAAAAAGAAATAAACTTTTCAAATATTCAATTTTTGTTGTAGTTTTATTTTTTTTAATTTATTTTAGAGCTGGAGTTTTTTATGGACTCTCTTATGTTTCCTCTGCTATTTTTCGTCCGATTCAAATTTTAGGAAATGGAATGGGAGAAAAATTATTAAACATGGGTGCTTATTTTTATTCTAAAAATTCTCTTCTTTTAGAAAATGAAGATTTAAAAACAAAATTGTCTGAACAAGAAGCGAGAATAGCAAATTATAATTCTGTTTTAGATGAAAATTTAAAAATTAAAGAAATACTGGGACGCAAACAAGAAAAAGCTAATATAATTTTAGCTGGTATTCTTTCCAAACCGAATAAATCTCTATATGATACTTTGGTTATTGATATGGGAACAAAAAATGGAATATTAGTTGGGCAAAAAGTTTTTGCTTTAGGAAATGTGCCGATTGGGCGAGTGGCTGAAGTTTATGTTAATACCGCTAAAGTTATTTTATATTCAAACCCAGGAGAAACGACAGAAGTAGTTATTTCAGGTAAAGATACTTTTATGCAAATAGTTGGGCGAGGTGGAGGAAATTTTGAAATGATTTTGCCTAGAGATTTTGTTTTAGAAAAGGGAACAGAAGTGGTTTTGCCGGGAATTACTCCATATGTAGTGGCTACAGTACAAATAATTATTTCCGATCCTCGTGATTCTTTCCAAAAAGCACTTCTCGCCAGTCCGGTGAATATTCAAGCACTAAAATTTGTGGAGGTTCAATTTTAAAAAGGTCTTTCCTTGAGGAGGAGCGAAGCGACGGAAAAAGGTGAGACCTTAGATATTAAAAACGTTAATATACAGTATATTGTATATTAAGGAATTATAAATTATGGAATACAAAAGTGAAAATAAAATATGTCAGAACTGTAAAAAAGACTTTGTAATAGAGCCGGATGATTTTAAGTTTTATGAAAAAATGAAAGTTCCAGCGCCGACCTTTTGTCCGGAGTGCAGATTTCAGAAGAGATTGCTTTTTAGAAACAATAGAGTTTTTTATAAAAGAGAATGTGTTCTATGTAAACAACCGTTACTTGCCATATATCACAAAGAAAGACCTTTTACTGTTTATTGTCGCGACTGCTGGCTTTCTGACAAGTGGAATCCTTTGAATTATGGAAAAGATTATGATTTTTCTATTCCATTTTTTACCCAATTCCAGTCACTTCAAAAGGCAGTTCCGAGGGTGAATCTATATAGAGATAATTTTGTTTTGAGTGATTACTGTAATTATGGTTTAGATTTCAAAGAATGCTACTTACTATTCGGAGGGAAAGGTAATGAAAGAGTTTATTTTGGTAATCAAGTGGTTGAATCATCTGATTCTTTAGATGTGGCTTTTTCAGCAAAAATTGAGTTTAGTTACGAGATTTTTGAAAGCAAACTCTTAAATAAAGTATTTTTTAGTTGTTATTCTAAGGAATGTGTAGAAAGTCATTATTTAATAGATTGCCGAAATTGTATGAATTGTTTTGGTTGTGTTGGACTTGTAAACAGACAATATTGTGTTTTTAATAAACAATATACAAAAGAAGAATACAAAAATTTTTTAGAGAATAATTTAGGTAGCTACAAAAAACATCTTGAACATTTTAAAAAATTATATGAATTAAAATTAACACTGCCTCATCGTTATTCTCGGATTTATAAATCGGTAAATTCTGATGGGGATGACCTTTTTGAAGTTAGAAATACTCACATGTCCTTTACCTCTGGTCATGCAGAAGATTCAAAATATTTGTTTTTTTGTAGACGTGGGACAAAAGATTGTTATGATACATCATTCCAAGGCTTTAATGCAGAATTTTTGTATGAAGTAGCTCATGGTTTTGCAGGTTCGAATACGGCTTTTAGTATTAGAAATTTAAATAATCAGAATACTTATTATAGCGAAGAATGCCAAAATTGTTTAAATGTTTTTGGTTGCGAAGGTTTGCGTAAGAAGCAGTATTGTATTTTGAATAAACAATATACCAAAGAAGAATATGAAAAACTATTGCCTAAAATAATAAAGCATATGAACGATATGCCGTATATTGATAAAAATAAAATAGTTTACAAATATGGTGATTTTTTCCCGAGTGATTTATCCCCATTTGCTTATAATGAATCTATTGCTCAAGAATATTTTCCTTTAACCAAAAATGAAGCTCTTAAGCAAGGATATAATTGGGAAAATAGAGAAGTAAGAAATTATGAGATTAATATAGAAAATAAAGATATTCCAGATAACATACAATATGTCGCAGATAATATGGTGAATCAAGTTATTGCTTGTGCGCACGAAGGGAAGTGCCTAGAACAATGTACCGAAGCGTTTAAAATTATTCCTGAAGAATTCAAATTTTACAAACGAATGAATCTGCCTTTGCCCAGACTTTGTCCGAATTGCAGGCACTACCAAAGAATTTCACAGCGTAATCCTTTAAAACTTTGGCACAGAAAATGTATGTGTGATAAAAAACACCCACATCATGAAGGACATTGCAATATTGAATTTGAAACTTCATACTCGCCAGACCGTCCGGAAATAATTTATTGCGAAAAATGTTATCAGCAGGAAGTTTATTAAAAAGCTTAACCTAGCATATATGATAGATTAAGGAATTTTAGTTATGCAATTTAAGATTGAAAAAAAATTGGAAAATAGTTTAGGGAGGGTAGGGGTGATTACCACAGCACACGGGGAAATTAAAACTCCGGCTTTTGTAGCGGTGGGGACGAAGGCGACTGTAAAAT
>Ga0265296_1004241_pt1 | contig 12585 bp, 8 predicted proteins | sample MunlanPumphouse1_FD_189073 | JGI IMG/M metagenome (GOLD analysis project Ga0265296, IMG submission 189073) | Groundwater microbial communities from a municipal landfill in Southern Ontario, Canada - Pumphouse #1 | ecosystem: Environmental > Aquatic > Deep subsurface > Groundwater | place: Canada... | reverse complement strand
CGCTATGAGGGCGAGTATGGCCGTAGATGAACATGCGGCAAAAAAAAGCAATTTGGAGATCAGGCGGTCCATTGGTAATTATCTCGCTATCAGCCCTTCTTTTTCCAGATTCCTCTGCGCTTCGCCGGAGATCACATAATTTATGAATTCTTTTGAAGCGACTGAGGGCTCTCCTTTTGTGAGGAAAAAGATCGGTCGTGCGAGCGGATATTTTTTGCTCTTCACATTTTCGTGCGTAGGGGCAATTCCGTCGTATGTCATGGCCTTAACTTTTTCGTTCACGAGACCAATTGAAACATAGCCGATTGCATTCGGATCTGCGGCAACCGTTTCGCGCACAGTGCCGTTTGAATCCTGAAACAGGGCCTTCGGCGAGAGTCTTTCAGCTCCCAGAACAAGCGTGTCAAACGAGCGGCGCGTGCCGCTGCCTTCTTCGCGTGAAACAACTCTGATCAGTGTATCTGCACCGCCCAATTCCTTCCAGTTAGCGATCTTTCCAGAAAACACCTCCTTCGCCTGCTGCGCTGTTATTGATCTCACCGGATTTTCAGGATTAACGACTATCGCGATCCCGTCACGGGCCACCACTGTGGAGTCGAGGGCCTTTGCCTCGGGCGGAAGATCCAGCAGGTCCGCCATGCCGATCTGAGCCGCACCAGACAGCGCCGACTGAATCCCCACCGCAGAGCCTCCGCCCTGGACATTGATCCGCACCTCAGGGTGCAATTGCGAGTAGTGCTCCGCCAGTTTCTCCGCAAAAGGCTGGAACGCCGTGGAACCCGCGAGCGTGATAGAGTTCGCGGAAGAGCGGGAGCAGCCGCTGCATGCGAGTGCGGCAAAAATGAGGCCTGCGCCCATGAGCACTGCCAACGCATTAATCGATCTCGATATCATACATCCTCCTGTGTCTATATTTGATCCAAAGCTAACCCGCCTTGATGAGCATCTTGTTTGGAAATTGTTAAAATTTCATTAATGCCACGCCGGAAACGGCTTCGCACGCCAGGGACTCAATGGCCCGCCTCAAAGGCCTGAATACATCGAGGGATTTGGCCTCAAATCCCGGGGAGGTTTTTGTTTGATCACGGATGATAACTCTTGTAAGTTCACTTTAACCCTTCAATCAGCGAGACAAAAATGATCGATAAAATAATCGCAGCCCTCAAGGCGCAACCCCACGCAGAGCCCCTCACCGATCAGCAGCAGATCAACAGGGAATATCGCCGTTGGCGGCTCAGGATGATGTATTCGATGATGATCGGATACATGACGTTTTATTTTGTCCGCAAAAACTTTTCCATGGCGATGCCGTCCTTCCTAGAGCAGCTCCATTACACGAAGACGGATCTGGGTCTGGTCTTGACTGGTTTTTCAATAATTTACGGCGTGGGCAAATTCTTCAATGGCGTTATAGCCGATCGCGCGAATCCTCGTTACTTCATGGCGATCGGGCTCTTAGGCTCCGCTATCTTTAACATCTTTTTTGGAATGAGTTCGGGGCTCATCGCGTTCGGCTGCTTCTGGCTGCTCAATGCGTGGTTCCAGTCGATGGGCTGGGTCCCCTGCTCCAGGCTCCTCACGCATTGGTACAGCCCCAAGGAGCTCGGGACTAAATGGGGAATATGCAACACCTCCGCGCAATTCGGCGGCGGCGGCATCATGATACTCTCAGGCTTTCTTATCACGAATTACGGATGGCGCTCCGCCTTTTACGTGCCCGGAATTATTGCGGTCCTGGTCGGCTTATTCCTGCTCAACAGATTGAGAGATACGCCGCAGTCCTTGGGCCTCCCGCCCGTGGAAGAGTACAGGGGCGAAGCTCACATAACCGACGCCCATGAGGACACGGCGGAATCGATGAAGGAAGTGCTCTTCAAGTACGTCCTCACGAACAAGCTCGTGTGGTACACGAGCATGGCCAGCTTTTTCGTCTATATCGTGCGCATCGGCGTGCTCGACTGGGCGCCGACGTTTCTGAAGGAGAGCAAGGGCAGCAGCCTGGCCGGCGCAGGCCTCAAGGTCGCCTTGTTTGAGGTTTCAGGTATATTCGGGCAGATCGCTGCGGGCTATATTTCGGATCGTTTTTTCAAGGGAAGGCGCGCCCCTATAAACGTGATCTACATGTGCCTGCTGATATTCTTCATGTTCTACCTATGGAAGCTCCCACTGGGCAATCCGATATTGGAAGGCGCGGTGCTGGCGACGATCGGTTTCCTGGTCTATGGACCGCAAATGCTCGTGTATGTCGCTGCCGCGGAGTTTGCGTCGAAGAAGGCCGCTGCAACGGCCACGGGGATGGTCGGCGTCTTCAGTTACTTCGGCAGCGCGGTGTGCGGACTCGGTACGGGACTCCTCGTCGACAAGTGGGGTTGGGATGGAGGGTTCATGTTCTTCATCGCGGCCGCCGTATTTGGTACCCTCATGTTCACGCTCACATGGAAACATCGCTCGCCGGTTCTTGAAAAGCTCCACGCAAAGGGCCGCTAACGCCACATCTGCGCCCAGAACACCCTGAAGAAGAGGCCCCATTCTTTGGATTCCCGGGTCATTTTCGCAGGCAGCTCCCGGACGGACTGATAAGCCCTTTCGTATAATGGACCTTCTGCCTGGCGCGCCGCGCGCGCTGCAGCCTTTTCTTCTCCTTTTGCAACTGCCGAACTGCGCAAAGCATGGAAGACGTTCTTGCCCGTCTGCCACGTCGACGCTCCCAACTTCCTCGCCAGAGAAACAGGGAGCAACAGATGGCGCGGTTTTATCTCCGTCTTCCCCGCCTTCCATACCAGACCAGGCAGACTGCTTACGAGCATCTTGAGAGGCTCCGCGCGCTTGAGCATATACTGCGCGACGCCCAGCGAACCTGCCAGCGCAGCCAGTCCAAGCGCATGAGGATCCGTGGCAGTATAAGAGACCATGATCGCCCCGCCCGTCAGGCATATCCCGCTGGCAAAGCCCAACGTGTTCATCAACATCTCTCTTCTCAGGCCCTTGAGCTCGGCCGCTATTTCAGGGGTCATCCCGCCGTCCTGTACCTTCTCTTTCAACCTTTTCCGCGTCCTCGAATCTTTTTTGATCTTGGCCGCGTTGATAAGCATGATGGGGGCCGAGGCGAGGGAGCTGTACAATGCCATGCAGCCGATCAGCCAGTTGGGCATGACATAGGCGTTATTCGAGTTTCTGAAGACGGCCTTCGCGATATTGAGGGGGCTATCCTGCGACGCCACGCCCAATCTGTTTCTTGTATCGGAATAGTAATCCGGCGTCATGACGACATCGGGCAGATAGCCGTGCAACGCCTCGTATACATCCGGTTGACGCAGATTCAGGTAGAGCAGGACCGTAGTCACCGTCACGAAGAGATGCTTCATCATCCTGATGGAGTTGCCGTAGGTAAAAAACGCGGCCTGGGTGTTGGGCGTATTTATGTGGTAATCCTTTCCCGCCCTGTACGCCTCCATGAACTTGAACCTCTCATGCGACAGGATATGATTGCTGCCGATTATTTTGGATACCCACGCGAGGTTGCTGAACCACAGGCCCATGATGCCTGCGCCCGTGGCCAGATAATAACTCCCGGACATCACCGCGTAGAGCGCGACCGGGAAGAGCGCCTTTTCGACGCCCCAGCCGAAGTTGCCGAGCAACTCGCCCCAGTTGCTCATCCTCAGATGTCGTCTTGCGATATCGTCTTTGACAAAAAAATCCTCCCAGTCGGTCGACTGAGTTGCCCTCCTGACCTCCGCGTATCCTTGCGCAGTCCAGCCGCCGTTATTGAGGCAGTCGATCAGGGCCTCGACGTTGCGATCCGCTTCGCTGCCCGTCAAAAGGCCGGCTGCCTGTCTCCTCACATACTCCTTCTGCACATGGCTTTGCGTGCGCGCGATATTTCCAAAGGCTATCAGCGCGCCCAAAAAGCCGGTGACATATTTCACGCCCTTCAAAGCAGAGTTCCACGTGTTGTCCGCCTGACAATCATGATCCAGGGTATGTTTTACATCGGGCAGCGTTATGTCTCGTGACGCCGCGGGCACCGTCCATCTCATCGGAATGGAGGTCCACCTGTTCCAGTCATAAAGATGGAAAGGATCTTCCAAACTTCCTTCCGGCAGGGGATTGCCGTGCGCATCTTTGTTATCGAACGTCCCGGCGGAGACTATCCCTTCGGCCAGGGCCTTTGTCTTCTCGACATCTCCGGCCACGGAAGCGGGGCCGGGCATCAATTGCGTCAGCACGTCAAAGGCCTCTTCGCCCGTCATTTTTCTTCTGGAAGCCTCCTGCAAAGTCGTTTTTCGGGTTTGCGGAGGCGGCATCGCCGATCGCGGCAGCGGCAACGGATACATCGCGGGCGGAGGCGTTGACCAGTGCGAAGGGATCCTTGCCGGGAGAGGCAACGGCTCCGACTGCAGGGCATCGCTTGTTGAGTCGTTCGACGGAAAGGAGACGACCATCGCATTATCGTTGGAATCGGATATACTGACTATAACGTCTTCCAATGAACTCTGATCGGATGTGTATGAGCCTGTGTCTGACGCGCTCGGAAGGACCGGATACAAAATGTACGTCGCTGAGGGTGAGGTCATAATCTGATCCTCCCAAAAAAAAGCTACGGACTGGCCGTAGCTGGGTTTTCCTCCATCTCCGAATACAGCGCCGATAACAGGGCGCTGCGGTCGAATGGTCGTTGCCGAAAGATCTCCATATAGTCTGAAAAATCCGACCTGCGAGCGGAGAGCAGATGTTGCTTTATCTCCTGAGCCAGCTGCGACGTAGATGAAGACGCGATATATGAAGGGTGCTCTTCAAGAAAGATCAGGATATCCACCAATATCGGCGTGGAATATTGCCGCCAGCCGTCGCCCTGCTGTTCCGCGAGGACGTGTACTTTATCTATCCTGTAAGGAAAGAGATGACCTGTCTTTGAAATGAACCTTGCCATGCCGTATTCTTTCCAATTGGCGTTGTTTCTCTCGCCCACCGTATCGAGCAGTCTAGATAACATCGCTGCCTGTTTCGTCCCGGGAATTGCGGCCAGCACCTGCCTTGCCAGGGAAGGTTTCTTTGCAAGGCGTCCGCTATCATCGAACAGATTCTCGAAGAGAGTTGGCAACGTATCCGGGCATTTGGTAAAGATATGCAGCATCCCTTCGCGCTGGATGCCTGTGACGCGTGGCAGAGATTCGGTGTAGGGTTCCAGCAGCGCCGGATACCTCGATAGCAATCCGAGCAAGGCGGGCATGTGATCCGGGATAAAATCCAGAGGCGTGACGCTCCCTATTTTTCTGATCACAGGGATGATGCGGCCGTCGACACCGCCGTTGCCGATGAGTCTGGATATCATGCGTTGCCGAACCGCAGGCTCTTTGACGTCTTCGAAGACTCCCAAATAAAACGCGAGACCCAGGACAGAAGAGAGACGCAAGGGATCGCTGTTGACCAGATGGAGAAGGGTTTCGTGAATTCGCGGGTCGATCGTTTCCCGATATCTTGTCACCAATTGATCTACGATAACATCCGGCACATTGAGATATGGCGAGTGGGCCAGGCGAATCAAATCCCTCGTTTCGAGTTCATCGACATTTTGAGAGCTGCTGCCGGTTCCGAAGATGGCCTTCCATACCGAATTTTTCGTAATAAAATTCGGCTCGGTCAGCGGCAGGCCGGCATCTCTCAATTCTTTGCGGATTTTTTTAAATCGCAGCGTGCTTGATTCCGTTACACGGACTTCTTTCGCAGCGGGTTCGGCGGCCGCCGCCTCATCTCCCATGCGCCGCAGATCTTCTTCCCAGACCGTTCTTTGATCCTCTGTGCCGACCGGATAAATATCGAGAAGCGCCCCTGTTGAAAGGGGTGTTGCGGCAAGATCAAAACATGGCAAATTAAGCAGACCCATAACCCCCTCTAAAAACTCAGAAAACAGCCTCCTATTTATATTCTCGGACTTATATTCGAAATGTTGCTAAGTAATTGGCTTAGTGTAGCGATTCCTTTGGGCCCCCTTCACGCGGAAGAGGCATGCATGTCGTCCTTTCCGGTTGCGCTCTCTGCGATACCCCTAGTAATAGTGGTTAGAGGGCTCGTTATGGGTGAATTATGCCAAAAATGAAAATACTGGTGGTCGACGACGAAGAGGACCTGCAGGAGCTCCTGCGCTACAACCTCGAGAAGGAGGGCTATGCGGTGACATGCGTCCCCTCGGGTGAGGAGGCGCTCGCCGCCGTAAAGAGGCTTTCTTTCGACCTTATCGTGCTCGACCTCATGCTGCCGGGCATCGACGGGTATGAAGTCTGCCGCTCGCTCAAGAAAGAGACAAGGAGCTCGCGCATACCGATCGTCATGCTGACGGCAAAGGGCGAGGACTCGGATATAGTAGCGGGGCTTGAGCTTGGTGCGGACGATTATGTGACAAAGCCGTTCAGCCCCAGGGTGCTCGCCGCGCGCATCAGGATGATCCTTCGCAGGCGCCGTAAAGAGGAGCCGGCTTCGCAGGCTACCGTCAAGATACGCCAGATTACTATCGATCCGATCCGGCACAAGGTTTCGGTAAAGAACAAGGCGCTGGAGCTGACGGCGACCGAATTCGCGCTGCTGCACTTCCTCGCCAGCAAGCCGGGCTGGGTCTTCACGCGCGGTCAGCTCATCGACTCGGTAAAGGGGAGCGGTTACGCCGTGACGGAGCGATCGATCGACGTTCAAATCGCCGGTCTGCGCAGGAAGCTCGGACAGGCGGGCTCGGACATAGAAACCGTGCACGGCGTTGGCTACAGGTTCAAGGAGTAGGCTATGTCGAAGAAAAAGCTCTTCTGGCAGCTCTATCCTTCGTACCTCGCGATAACGATACTCGCGCTCGCTGCGATCACCGTCTATTCCTCGAGCGCGTTCAAGAAACTCTTCTACGAGCAGACTTCGTCCGAGCTAGAGCACACGTCGCGACTCGTGGCGCAGCTCGTGAAGGGCACGAACGCGCTCGAACGCCCGAAGTCGGCTGACGAAATATGCAAGCAGTCCAGCCGCAACACGTCCAAGAGGATCACGGTCATCCTCCCGAACGGGGAGGTCATCGGAGACTCTGAAGAAGAGCCTGCCTCGATGGAGAACCACTCGGACAGGCCGGAGGTCCGGGCTGCGCTGGAGGGCGCGGTGGGCGTCGCCACGCGGCACAGCCACACGCTCGGCAGGGACATGATCTATGTCGCGATACCCGTGATAAAGGACGGGCGGATCGAGGGTGTGGTGCGCACAGCCATGCCCACTAAGGCCATGGCCGGAATGCTGCGCTCGCTCTACACGGGAATCGCCCTGGAGGATCTGTTTCTCGCGGCGATCGTGGCCTGGATGCTGCTCTTCATCTCAAGGAGGATCGTAAGGCCGATCGAGGAAATAAGGGCCGGCGCGCGCAAATTTCTGGAAGGCGACCTCTCCTACCGCCTGCGCGTAAAGGGCTCCGACGAAGTGAAGGCATTGGCCTCTACGATGAACCAGATGGCTGCAGAACTTCAGGAGCGCATCGACCGCCTGAAACAGCTAGAAAACACGCGCCGCGAATTTGTCGCAAACGTCTCTCACGAACTCAAGACCCCGGTCACCTCGATCAGGGGATTTGCAGAGACACTCAGGGACGGGGCGCTGGACGATCCCGCTCGCGCGAAACGTTTCCTGAATATCATCGCCTCGCATGCGGAGCGCATTTCGGCGATCATCGAGGACCTGCTATACCTATCCAGGATAGAGCAGGTTCAAGAGCTCGAGCAGGTCAAGCTCGAGCGAGGCTCCATACTGGAGGTTCTCGAGTCCGCGATCTCGCTCTGCGAGGGAAAGGCGACTGAGAAAAAAATCGACTTGGAGCTGTCGTGCGACGAAGGGCTCTTTGCCATGATAAATGCAGCCCTGTTCGAGCAGGCAGTGATCAACCTCGTCGACAATGCGATCAAGTACAGCGCCCTGCGAAGCTCAGTACGGATCGAGGCGGCCCTCGAGGGTAAGGAGCTCAGAATAGTAGTGCGCGACAAGGGCTGCGGTATCCCGCAGGAGCACCTATCCCGCATCTTCGAGAGGTTCTATCGGGTGGACAAAGGGCGGAGCCGCGAGCACGGAGGCACGGGGCTCGGGCTCGCGATAGTCAAACACATCGTTGCCCTGCACAGCGGGCGGGTTTCGGTCGAGAGCGCGATGGGCAGCGGAAGCGCTTTCACGATTCGCTTCCCCTCCGCCTGAATCTGCTTCCCGCGAGGATCAGGATTTTACGCCACTTGAGGAGGGGGGCACAAAGGTGCCGATCCCTTGCTGCAAAAGCTCTTCGCCCGGCTCCTCCGCGGAACCGGCCATCGAACTCTCTCCGAGCGCCACATCCGCGCCTTCGGCAGTCGATTCCGACGCCGCCGCATCGGCCGATACGGCGGCATCTACCGACGGCCCCGCAGCCATGGGCCTGACGCTCTCTATCGACATCTGCATGAAATCCACCGGCAAGGAACCAGGGAACGACTTTTCGATGGCTGCGATCAGCGGACGAATGTCCACGCCCTTTGCCTCGAGGTCCCGCATTTTTTCCATGAACGCTGACGGGACACCCTTTTCAATTCTCCCGCGACGCAGGCGCCTCCCGCCCCTCTTGAGATAGAGCTCCTCCAGGCAGAACGTCTGCATGTCACTATATTTCAGCTGATTGGCGATGTAGATTTCGAGCCTGCCGGCGAGTGCGTACGGATCCTCCGTGTGCCATGCGAGGATATTTTGAGCGACGAACCGCTCGAATTTTGTCGCCTCGCGATACCCCTCCCCCGTCACCACTGGTCCGAAGTCAGACGCCGCCACATCCTGTTCTTCCGTGCCTTTGCGGGCACCTTGCTTCAAGCGCCGTCCAATCTCCTCTGCCGTCATGGGCTCCAGGTAAGGAGTGAGCAGGGAGAGGAAGGAGTCGCCGTCGAGCCCAGGCTCCGCAATATGCAGTTCCCTCATATCCTCCATCAGCAGCTGGATCGAGATCGCGTCGCCCTGCAGATACTCCCGCACTTTTGGATCTAAGCGGCTGTACTCTGCAACGATCCTCAACTTGGCCTCTTCGTTTTTCTTTCCGTAATGCGACTCAAACGCCTTGCCCACATCGCGTATATCCATTCCGATCGCCTCAAGCTTGTGATACCACTGCGCCTTCAGATCGATGGCGGAGCGCCTTTCCCTTGCGAGAGAATTATTCTCCCTGTCGATCGGGCCCACGCCTTCTGCGAGGAACGCAGTGAAGAGTGTGACGAGCACATTCTTCCACATGCCTGACTGCATCCATGCGTCGATGATCGATGGCTGCGCGCCGAGCTTTTTGCCGATGAGCTCGGGAAATTCTTCGGACAAAGGCGGCTTCGGGATCTCGAGCGGTGCGCGACCCGGCCTGAGCGAGCGGATGATCGCCCTGGCCATGCGCTCGACAAGCATTGCCTCGACCTCCTCGCGCAGCGTGGGCTTCTCAATGCCGCCATCGCGAACGGCCTGCGAGAAGCGGATCCCATCCGCGTCGAATATATGCTCGATGATCTTCTCAGGTTCGTCCGCCTGCGGCTCCTTCACCCCTTCCGCGCGCTTCTGCACGAGCTTTCGCATCTCGTGCGGCGTGAGCGGTCTGTCCGGCAAGCTCGCACGATACGCAGGGGCAGGCGCAGAAACCCTGACCATCGGCGCGATCTGCGCAGGAGGCGCTGACTCCGGCCTTGGCTCTGGTACTTGCTGCGGCTCCGGCACTGATACCGGCTGCGGCTCAGGGCCCGACTCCGCCGCTGCGGGAGCCACGTCGGGAAAGCGGGAAAAGAGCTTCTGAAGCCCGTGCAAGTCCCCTGTCCTGGCGATCCTCACGAATTCCACGACAAATGCCTGCAGCTCCTCATTGCCGTGCCTGGCCGCATCGACGATCGGAATAAACCTCTGCGGAATCCTGCCGCGCGCCCATTCGAGAATCATCCTGAGATTGCCGTCGATCCTCATCATAATTCTCTCCCTCCCTTGTTTTGGACCGCGCGAACGCCGCGGATGCAGTATATACGAATCACAGCGGGTTAATAGCCCACGCAACGTCAGCAATCCAGCAAAAAATCAGCGCTAGAGGATAGGCTTTACAGGAAAACTTGATACTACGCAGGCTTCCGCCCCGATACCCTGCGAACCGGCCTCAAATGAGGATTCGCCGGCAGCCTCATCGTCAGGAATGGATCCTTCCGGCGCCTCAACGAGGTCCAACACGCCTGTCAGGATGGAAGAGGACATAGGCCCGGTCGAGCGCAGCTCGATATTGGTGCCTCGTGCGATTTCAAGCTCAGCGTCTTCGCCGAGAGTTGAAGCGATATCCGTCCACTTCTCGCCGACCCTCCTCACAAAGAGCCCTGCCCCCTTGTCAAGGCTCAGGCGCAGCTCTGAAACCCTTCTGAAGAACGCATCGTTGAGGTCCGCCTTTGTGAGGATCTCCACCTGCGAGGTCGGTTCCTCCTCGCGCGGCTCTCCCAGCAGAAATTTAATGAGGCGATATTGAAAGATCGGCGGTCTGCTCTCCTGGCCGCGCCTCGGATCGATTGCGAGCTGGGCCTGGCCCATTTCGCCATCCTCAACGGATACGAACTCCACGTACGGAGAGAGGGTCCTGGCCATGTTCCTGACGATCCCGTACCACTCCTCTCCGATCTTGGTCCTGCCGCATGAAGCGTACACGCGCTCCATGGTGAGGAAGGTGCCGCCGTACTCGGCGAGGGCCGAGAACGTGGACCATATCATGGCGGGCATCCTCTGCCCGAATATTACGCTCAGGTTATTGAGCATCACGTCATGCCCTATGCGATGCCCCCTCCCCATGATCACATAGCCGTGCCTGACATCGAGAAACGCTGCGATGCGCTCGATTGCGCTCGGCATCGCCCTCATCGCATTGAGAACATTATGGAGCAGATCCTCGTCTATGCGGAAGAGGTGCATGATGGCGTGTGCGGACTCCGCGAGTTCCCGGAGCGCATCGTATCCGCACCCTATCTGGCTCTGATCGTCGCTGGACGGAAACCTCGGGGCATCGCTCAGGAAGCGCGACACGCCTGGAGAAAATTTTGCAGCATGATTGGCTGACCTGGACCCCTCGCTCCGCGAGACGACGGAGAGAAAGGAATCCCTTAGATCAGGGATCATCTCGAATACGTCCGGGGTCCTGATAGCCCAGTTGAGCCACCGCCTCTCATCATCGGTGAGAAGCGGGTCCTCTTTAACCAGGCATCCGGCGAGCTGCCGGCCATCTTCCGTGCGGAGGACCGAGAAATCGAACGCAGCAGTTTTCAGGCTCATTTTTTTACCCTTCGATCGAGCGCACTGACTTATCGGCAGGGGGCGGAAATGGTTGCGTAAAAAATATAACCTTCCGCAATCATTGTAATAATCTGCCTTCCCCGCCGCAACCAGCATGCGCACTTCGTGCCATGGAGTGCGCGGGCCGCGCGAGGGCGCTAAGGGGTCAATTCCCTTTTTTTCCAGAGGAGATATATTGCGGGATAGACGAGGAGCTCCATTCCAAATGACGTGATGAGCCCGCCGACCATGGGGGCGGCTATGCGCTTCATCATGTCCGCGCCCGTGCCGATGGACCACATGATGGGGAGAAGCCCCATGAACGCGGCCATCACGGTCATCATCTTGGGCCTTATGCGTTTGACCGCGCCATGGATAATAGCTTCCTTGAGATCGGATATATCCCTCAGCATCCCGCCCTTGCGCGCGTCTTCGTGCGCTATGTCGAGATAGAGGAGCATGAAGATGCCGGTCTCCGCGTCGAGCCCCATGAGCGCGATGAGCCCCACCCATACCGCGATCGACATGTGGTAACCCAGGAGATAGAGGAGCCAGATCGCGCCGATGGCGGAGAAAGGGACCGCCAGCAGCACGATGGAAGCCTTGATGCCGGATTTCGTGTTCATGTAGAGCAGCACTATGATGATGAAGAGCGTCAGCGGCAGCACTACCTTCAGCCTCTCGCGCACGCGCAGCATGTTTTCATACTGTCCGCTCCATTGCAGCGCATAGCCTGGAGGTAACTGGAGCTTCGCCGCCGCAGCCTTCTTTGCATCGGTCACGTAGCTCCCTACGTCGCGGCCGGCCAGATCCACGTAGACGTAGCCGGACAACATCCCGTTCTCATTGCGCAGCATGCTCGGGCCCTGCACGAGCCTGATATCCGCCAGCGCGGCGATCGGCACCTGCGCACCAGACGGCGTGGCGACGAGCACCCGCGAGAGAGAGTTCATGTCGCTTCTCAGCTCGCGGCTGTAGCGCACGTTGACGGGATAGCGCTCCCTGCCTTCGATAGTCGTGGAGATATTCTCTCCGCCGATCGCGGTCATGATAGTCTCTTCTGCGTCGGCGACCGAGATCCCAAGGCGGGCGAGCTCGTCTCGCTTGAGGTCGAAATCGAGGAAGTAACCGCCGGCAGCCCTTTCGGCGAATACGCTTCGCGTGCCTGGAACATCTCTGAGTATCGCTTCGAGATGGCCGCCGATCTTCTCTATCTCCTTCGTGTCGTTGCCGAGGATCTTTATGCCGATGGGCGTGCGAATTCCGGTGGAGAGCATGTCGATT
>Ga0265296_1004240_pt1 | contig 12589 bp, 12 predicted proteins | sample MunlanPumphouse1_FD_189073 | JGI IMG/M metagenome (GOLD analysis project Ga0265296, IMG submission 189073) | Groundwater microbial communities from a municipal landfill in Southern Ontario, Canada - Pumphouse #1 | ecosystem: Environmental > Aquatic > Deep subsurface > Groundwater | place... | reverse complement strand
AGAAGGAAGCCGGAAAATTTGATCCGTTCAATGAATGCGCCAGCGATCAAAGCGGGAGTTATCACTGCAAATGCCATTTGAAAAAGTATGAACGCGGTATGCGGAATGGTTGGAGCGTATCCGGCATGGATCGGGCTGATTCCGTTGAGGCCGATCCAGTTGAGCCCGCCGATCAATCCTCCCTTATCCGGGCCAAAAGCTATCGAATAACCGTAAAGCACCCATTGTACGGAGATCAATACCAGGAGAGAAACGGAGAGCATTAAAGTGGAAAGAATATTCTTTTTTCTGGCCATTCCGGCGTAGAAAAAGCCCAAGGCGGGGGTCATAAGGATAACCAGGGCGAATGAGATCAAAACCCAAGCGGTATCGCCGGCATTCATATGCAATTTACCTCCCGACACCTTTTGATCTATTGGTGAGGGAAGCAATTATTGCGCCAAAACGATTTTTGCTTTAATTAAAACAAATTTTATTATACAGCCACAAATATTCTATACATATTTGTAAGTTTAGATATGTTTTATTACAGTTATGTAAATTGTTAAGTACTCTATAAAGCTTTCTTTCCTCTTTCTCCTGTTCGGACCCTGATGACGTTGTCCACGGAATAAACGAATATCTTGCCGTCGCCGGTCTTTCCGGTCCGCGCCGCTTCGATCAATACTTTTACCGCCCTTTCAACGTCAAAATCGTCCACCACCAGTTCAAGTTTTAACTTGGGCAAAAATTCAACGCGGTACTCGCCCGCGCGCCATTCAAGCGTGATCCCCTTCTGGCTGCCGCGCCCTTTTACCTCTGTGACCGTCATTCCGACGAACCCTTCTTTTTCAAGAGCGATCCTGACCTCGTCCAGCTTTTCTGTCCGAATTATTGCTTCGATCTTTTTCATGTCCATGTTTATCTCCTCCTCTTAATACGCGGTCTCGCCATGCTGGGAAATATCCAATCCCACATCTTCTTCGTTTTCAGAAACCCTCAAAGAAAATACGGCGTCGATGATCTTTCCCATTACTAATGTCATAATAAAAGAGAACGCGACTACGACCAGTACCGTAAAAGCCTGGATCCCGAACTGCGCCGGATTACCAAAAAATAACCCGTTTGCTCCGGCTGAATTTATCGCTTTTTCGGCAAAAAGCCCAGTCGCCAGCGCGCCCCAGATTCCGCCGATCCCATGGCAGGCAAAAACGTCGAGTGATTCGTCAAGGCCGGTTTTGGTCCTGAATATTATCATATAATAGGAAAATACTGATGCCAGCGCTCCGATCGCTAGAGCGGAAAGCGGACTTACAAAACCGGAAGCAGGCGTGATTGCTACCAGTCCCACCACCGCACCCGTGGCCAGACCGAGTACGCTCGGACGCTTGTGTATCCAGCTGATGATCATCCAAGAAAGTGCGGCGGCCGCTGCGGCAGTATTAGTGACGACAAACGCCGATGTCGCCAACCCGCCTGAAGTTAATGCTGATCCTCCGTTAAATCCAAACCAGCCGAACCAGAGAAGGAACGCTCCGAGCGCGGTAAATGGAATATTTGACGGTTCCATCGGTGTTTTTCCATAACCTTTGCGTTTGCCGATTATCATCGCCAGCGCCAGAGCGGAAATACCCGCAGTAATATGAACGACCGTTCCTCCGGCAAAATCGAGCGCGCCCAAAGTCCTCAACCAGCCTCCAATTCCCCAAACCCAGTGGGCTACTGGAGCGTAAACAAACGTCGCCCAGCATAAGATAAAAACCAGAAATCCTGAAAATTTGATCCTTTCAACAAAAGCCCCGGTGATCAGCGCCGGAGTGATCACCGCAAAAGCAAGCTGAAATACCATGAAGGCCAGGTGAGGGATAGTAGCGGCATATCCGGCAAACGGCGCCTGCCCCACCCCAATCAATCCGATCCAATCAAGACCGCCAATGATTCCCCCTTTGTCCGGACCAAAGGCGATCGAATATCCGTAAAGAACCCACTCAACTGAAATCAAGGCCAGTATCACAACCGACAACATGAGCGTGGATAGAATATTTTTCTTTCTCACCATGCCGGCGTAAAAAAATCCCAACGCCGGAGTCATAAGGATAACCAGCGCGGTTGAAATAAGGACCCAAGCGGTATCTCCGGAATTTATCATTTTTCTCTCCTCCTTTAAAGATTAATATCTAATTGGGTCGTAAACGTTGGTTTGGCGGCATTGTTATAGGTCCCGTACGCAAATATTACGGAAGTGTTTGAAGAAAATGCGTAGGAGAATCCGTAGAACAAAGCTCCCAATACCGATTTGGTTCCGGCATAATCAACACTCGCCCAGACCTTATCGGTCAGCGATTTGTCCCAAGTTAAAATAACGCCTGCGTTATCTTTGTTTCCGCCTGGATCAAGCAGTAGCTTTTCATTGCCGGAAAAGTATCCTCCCGTCAGCCTTCCGATCAGGGGGAATGTTTTAGAAATTACTCCATATAATACGTTTTGATCGGTTGCGTTTGCTTGCGTGCCAAAATTAAAACCTCCGACCGCGAACGCCGGGATGCTTTCTGATTCGGCAATCCCGTATTTAATATTGAAAGTGAACGGGCTGGTTTGCGGAAGGAACGCATCAACACCAATTTCTAACCCCGGCAAAAGGCCATACGTCAGACCCGTATCCGTGGGGTATGCATAGCCACCCTCAACCGGATTTGGGCCTTCTTTGGTAAAATAATTATCTATTCCCAGGTGCCAGGCCCCTTTGGCCTGTATATCCGTCGATGGATTCCAGATTTGAGTCGAGGGTGTGGCATTTGCCTCTACCGCCGCTATTGAGAAGATCAACAGAACCGCCATCAGGATGTTTTTCATTTGCGCTTTCCCCCTTACACCTGGGGATTAAGCAATTTGCATGCCTTAAAATAAAGGGGGATATCTACAATATTGTACCTATTAAATTTTGCGGTTACGTTTTTGTGGTTTTTCTGGATACCGAATATTAATTCGCGATCCTACATCAATAATATGGCAATTAACAGCACGATCAGGTTCAGTCCGCCGCTGCCAAAATAAGGCAGCGAATAATGCATCTGAAAAAGCAAGCCTCCGAAGATCGGTCCCAATATCCGCCCAAAACTATCTATCGACTGCATCGCTCCCATGGTAGCGCCTTCCTCATATTCCGTGTCTTTGGAAATGAGAGACGCCAGGCTGGGCCGGCATAAGCTTTGCCCCGCGTTGGCCAGGCAGGCGGATATTATCAGAAATATAATATTCCCGGAATAAACAGTTAAAATAAAACCGATAGCGGTTGCCAGCAAGCCGATCTTTACTACCGCTTCTTCCCCTATTTTTTTTATCATTTTTCCGATCAAGAACCCCTGTATGATCACGCCGGTCAGCCCCATGAAAGCGAAAACTATACCCGCTTCCGTAGCGCCAAAATTGAGCCGGTCTTTGGCAAAAAGGGAAAAGGTCCCTTCAAAAGCGCTGACCGAAAAGGACATGAGAAAGACCAGAAAAAACACAAAAGCGATAAAGCCTCTTAACGAAATTATATGCCTGAAGCGGTCATATTTTATCTCTTCCCTGGAATGCGGTTTTTTTGATTCCTTAAGAAAAAGCGCCGTAAAAACACAATTCAATCCGGCGATCCCGGCCGCAAAGAAAAAAGGCGCTCCAAAATGGAGGTTCGCCAAAAGTCCGCCTATGGCCGGCCCGACGATAACGCCCAATCCCATCGCCGCCCCCATCATTCCCATCCCCGCCCCTCTTTCTTCTTCCGTAGTGGTGTCGGCGATATAGGCCATGGCGGTGGGAAGGCAAGCGGACGAAAGAATGCCGCCCAAGATTCTGGCCGCAAAAAGCATAAATAGATTAACGGCAAATCCGAACATGGTAAGAGTGATGGCAAATCCTAAAAGTCCGGCAAGGATCACCGGCTTGCGCCCGATCCGGTCGGACAGGCTTCCCCAGAAAGGGGAAAAAATGAACTGCATAAGCGAATAACTTGCCATTAAAAAGCCGATCTCAAGCGGGGAAGCGCCCATTTTTAACGAGATGAAAGGAATGACCGGAAAAATTATCCCGAATCCGACCATCACGATAAAAAGGGTCGCGAATAATATCAAAACCGGTTGGAACTTCATCTAAATTTTGTACTTGGAGATCTTATATCCCAGCATGCGCTCGGTTATGCCAAGGGCTTTGGCGGCATTGCGTTGGGTCTTATATTTCTCAAGCGCCTCGATTATTTTTTGCTTTTCTATGGATTCCACCATATCCGTCAGAGTACTCCCCTCCCCCGGCACTTCAAGTTCAACCCGGCCAGAGAGATTTTGCGGCAATTCTTTGGGCGAAATAACGTCTTTTTGACAGAGTATAACCGCCCGTTCGATGACATTTTCAAGTTCCCTTACGTTGCCCGGCCAGCGGTATCCGACCATTATATCCAGCGCCTGCGCGCTTATCCCTTTTATCTTTTTTTTGTTCTCTTTGTTGAATTTGTGGATAAAATGGTCTACCAGGATCGGGACATCTTCTTTCCTCTCCCTAAGCGGAGGAAGCATTATGGGAAAAACATTTATGCGGTAAAAAAGATCTTCCCTGAATTTATTCTCTTTAACCATTTCTTCAAGGTTGCGGTGCGTGGCGCAGATCACCCTTACGTCAATTTTTATTGTTTTGGTGCCGCCCAGCCGCTCAAACTCCTTTTCCTGCAGGACGCGCAGCAGCTTTACCTGCGTCAGCAGGGTCAGGTCGCCGATCTCATCCAAAAAGATCGTGCCGCCGTCCGCCATTTCAAAGCGTCCGATCTTGCGGTCGTTGGCGCCGGTAAACGCGCCTCTTTCGTATCCAAAAAGCTCTGATTCCAAAAGATTCTCGGGCAGAGCGGCGCAAGCGACCTTGATAAAAGCGTTGTTCGCGCGCGGGCTGGCATAATGGACGGCCGAGGCGACCAATTCTTTCCCGGTACCCGATTCCCCTCGTATCAGGATGGTGGCATTGCTTTCCGCCACCTGAAGCGCGCCTTCAAGAGTGTCTTCCATCAGCTTTGAGCTGTAAATAATATTGCCGAACCTATATTTACCCTTTAATTCTCTTTTAAGTTTAATGTTCTCTGATACGATTGCCTGTTTTTCTTTTTCCGCCAACTCCCTTACTTTTACCGCCTGGCCGACCATCGAGGCGATGATGGTGAGCAATTTAATATCCTCTTCGTAAGAAATGTCTCCCCGAAACAAATGGTCCACCGACAGCGCTCCGATGATCTTGTTGCCAACTTTTATCGGGACGCAAAGAAACGCGTATTTTCTTTCGGCCAGTTCTCTCCTGGATTGGGTTCGGTTCAGAAAAAGCGGCTCCGATCTTATGTCTTTGACCACCATAGGCTGTCCGGTCTCAACTACCCTGCCGGTGATCCCCTCGCCGATCTTATACCTTCCTCTTTCTTTTTCTTCCCGGGTAAGGCCTTGCGCTACTTCTATTTTCAATTCATTGGTGTCGGGATGAACAAGTGTAATGGTCCCTCTCTGCATTTCGAGCGAATCGGATAATATTTTGAGGATCAATTCCAGCGCTTTTTCCATGTTCAGCGAAGAAGAGAGCGCATTGCTGATATCAACCAGGACCTTTACCGTTATATCTCGTGTGGGCGTCATACAATATTGTATTATACTACAATATTGTATTTATTTCAAGCGGTTATTGGTTGTCGGGCGATGAGATAGAATTGGAACCTGCGACTAAAAGTCGCGGTTCCAAACATACTGTTCACCCGATGGAACCGAGAGTTTTACTCTCAGGTTCCATCCTATATCGGTTCTTGGGTAACTGTCGGCCCGGACTTATTCTTCGGTCAATAGCCCTTCTTTTTTAGAAAGCCATAAGGCAAAGCCGATCAACAGCACTGCGACCAGAACGATTGAGTATCTTATCCTGCCGGGAAAATTGGCAATGATAAGAGGAACTATAAGTATTGCAACCAGGTTCATCACTTTTATCAGCGGATTTAACGCCGGTCCGGCGGTATCTTTAAATGGATCTCCGACCGTATCCCCGATCACCGCAGCTTTGTGGCACTCGCTGCCCTTGCCGCCATACGCGCCCATCTCAATGACCTTTTTAGCGTTGTCCCAGATCGCGCCCGAATTTGACAGAAGCACCGCCAACAACTGGCCAACCAGGATTGCGCCGGCAAGATAGCCGCCCAGCGCCGCCGCTCCCAAACCAAAACCGACCGCGATCGGAGTGCAAACGGCAACCAGCGCCGGTCCGACCAGTTCTTTTTGCGCGCTGGTAGTAACGATATCGACACACTTAAAATATTCCGGTTTGTTCTTGCCTTCCATTATACCGGGGATCTCGCGGAACTGGCGTCTGACCTCTTCAACAACCTTGAAACTCGAACGGCTGACAGCGTTGATCAGGAAAGAAGAGAACAGGAAAGGAACCGCACCGCCGATAAGAAGACCGATAAAAACATCGGGCATATTAAGCTGGATCCCGACATTCAACAAATTCCCTTCGGCAATGAACGATTTAAATAGTGCGATCGCGGCAATCACGGCTGTAGCAATGGCAAATCCTTTTGTTAAAGCCTTGGTTGTGTTTCCCACGGCATCGAGTTTTGTGATTATCTGCTGGGCGCGGACGCCGGCTCCCTTGTTGGCTCCGGACATTTCAAAAATGCCGTTGGCGTTGTCGGAGATCGGGCCAAAAGTATCTTCAGCCAGAATAAATCCGGTCGTTGTAAGCAGGCCCAGGCCGGCAAGCGCGACTCCGTAAGCGGCCAAGCCAAGATCTCCGCCAAAAATCTTCATTGAGGCAAATATAGTAGCGGCAATTGCCAAGATCGCCCAGACCGATGATTCTTTTGCCAATCCAAATCCGGTCAGAAGCATAGTCGCGGGACCGGTTTTGGAGGCGTGGGCGGTCTCTTTAACCGGTCGGTTTTCGGTGTGGGTAAAATGATTGGTAATATATTCGATCACGACCGCCAAAATTATGCCGGTAAGAGTGGCAAAGAAAAATCTCCAGTCTCCCAGATAGAAATAATTCACCAGGCCAAAACCGATAACCGCAGAAATGGCCGAAACCCAAAATCCGAATTTAATCGGCTTCATTGCATCCCCAATTTCTTCCGTGTCCTTACCGCGAACGGCCATGGTGCCTATGATCGAAGCAAAGACCCCGACCGCGCGGACAAGCAAAGGATAAATGATCAATTTCAAGGCCATGGCTGAAGCCAGAACGCCATACGTCGCCTGAAAGCCTTTATCAAGAAGAACTCCGGCGCCTAAAATGATCGCGGCCACCAGTGTAACTTCATAACTTTCAAAAACATCGGCGGCCATACCGGCGCAGTCGCCGACATTGTCGCCAACGTTATCGGCAATAACAGCCGCGTTGCGCGGATCATCTTCAGGAATGCCTTTTTCGATCTTTCCGACCAGGTCCGCCCCAACGTCCGCCGCTTTGGTAAAAATACCGCCGCCGATACGCATAAAGAGCGCCACCAGACATCCGCCAAAGCCAAATCCGATCAGGACCTTCATCGCATCCTGTTTAAAGATCATAAAAATAACGACCGCGCCTAAAAGGCCAAGGCCGACCGTGAACATGCCCGATACTGTCCCGGCTTCGAACGCGATGCCCAATGATTTTTTAAAGCTGGTAAGGGCGGCGTTAGCCACGCGCACATTCGCGCGCACCGCCAGGTTCATGCCCACAAAACCGGCTCCCGCGGATGCGATTGAGCCAAAAAGAAAAGCGATCGCGATTCCCAGCGGCAGCCAGGGATTATCGGAATATACCGGCCGGTACATAAAGTAAAGCCCGAAGGTCAGCAATATAATGAATATTCCCATTACCTTGAACTGGCGGGAAAGATACGCGGAAGATCCTTCCTGTATCGCTTTGGCCACTTCGATCATTTCTTTTGATCCCTGGGGTTCACGCAAAACCTTCCAAGCTAAAAACGCTCCATATAAAAGAGCTACGATCGCGGAAGCAAAAACCAACCAGAGAAGATTGAACTCGAGGGCCCCTAACGCGGGAAGGACGACGCTTGATTCTGACATTTATTTACCCCTTTCTTAAAACTTGTTTTAATTTTAACATACCGCTTTGCTACTTTCAACATTTCCGCAGGCAAAGCTTCTAAATCCGCAAGCCGTTTTGCAGGTTAATGAAAAATAAGTTATAATAAGTTTATTATGACATACAACATTACTCTTATTCCCGGCGACGGCATAGGGCCCGAGATCTGCACTGCCACCCAACGCTGCGTTGACGCCACCGGTGTAAAAATAAACTGGGAAATAGCGGAAGCCGGAGCCGATGTAATTAAAAAATACGGCACCCCGCTCCCGAAAGAGACCCTGGAATCGATCCGAAAAAATAAAGTCGCGCTTAAAGGCCCGATCACCACGCCTATCGGCACGGGATTCAGGTCCGTTAATGTCGCCATCCGCAAGGAGCTTGACCTTTATATCTGCCTAAGGCCGTGCCGATCGTATGAGGGGGTGCGCAGCAGATACAAAAACATCGACCTGGTCGTGGTAAGGGAAAACACCGAAGACCTTTATGCCGGTATTGAATTTGAAGAGGGAAAGCCTGAAACAAAAAAGCTTATCGGCGAGATCGAAAGCCTTTCCGGCAAGAACATCCGCCCCGATTCGGGGATCAGCATCAAGCCGATCTCCATATCGGGAACAAAGAGGCTGGTCAAATTCGCGTTTGAATACGCCGTAAAACACAACCGCAAAAAAGTGACGGCGGTAACCAAGGCCAACATCATGAAGTATACCGACGGGTTGTTCTTTGCCGCCGCGCGGGAAGTGGCAAAAGAATATAAGATCGAATATGAAGAAAGGCTTATCGATAACATGTGCATGCAGCTGGTACAGAAACCCGAACTCTATGACGTTATTGCGCTCCCAAATCTTTACGGCGATATCCTTTCCGACCTTTGCGCGGGATTAGTCGGGGGCCTGGGGGTAGCCCCGGGAGCCAATTTGGGAGACGGCCTTGCCGTCTTTGAAGCCATTCACGGAAGCGCCCCAAAGTACGCCGGATTGAACAAAGTAAACCCAACCGCGGTCATCCTCTCGGCAGTCATGATGCTTGATTATCTTGGCGAAAAAGACGCCGCGAAAAGATTAAATAGCGCGGTCGCGAAAGTAATAGCGGAAGGGAAAAATGTTACTTATGACCTGAAACCGCATCGCGACGATCCGACGGCGGTCGGCACATCTCAAATGGCGGACGCCATTATCGCCGCCTTATAACTTTTTTATATCTCTTTATCCTTTTGATCTTCTTTTTTGCCTTGATCTTCTTGATAACCTTTTCCCCGGTATACTCTTCATAAGTAATTTTTGAAAGTTCATTTATCAAAAGCCGGGCTTCCCTCTGTTTTTTTGCTCCCCAGGTAAAAATGGAAAGGACATATTCGCCTTTTTTAGTAAAAACTATGCCGGCATCGTTTAATATCCCTTCAAGATTGCCGGTTTTGTCCGCAACCACCACGCCCTTTGGCACTCCCTTCCAAATCCCCCAGCGGTATTTCTGGTTCCGCATAAACTTTAACATTTCTTTTGAATCTTCCGGAGCAAAACCCTGTGAATTTCGTATTTTACTGAGTAATTTGGCCATGTCATACGGTGAAGTAAGATTCACTTCGCTCGACGGCGGTTCGACCAGCATGGTCGGATCGGTTATCGTTATCTTCGTCAGCGCCTCGGACGTCAGATAGCCGTTTATCTGCGGCATGCCGATCGTATCGACGACCATTTTTGTCGCGCTATTATCCGACAATACGATCATCAGCCTTATCAGGTTCCACAAAGTATATGACGTCCCGCACCTCATCCACTGCAGTACGCCGGAACCGCCCAGACGGTCGCATTCTTTATATTCAACCTTTTGGTTTAGGTCCAATTTTCCCGTGTAAGAAAGATTATAGGCCGCCGCCATAACCGCCACTTTGGCCACCGAGGCCGCCGGAAATTCTCTGGTCCCGTTGACCTGCACCCCAAGCCCGGTATTGGTGTCTATGAATACGTATCCCACCTTAAAATTCTTTTTCTTTATTATATTGGATACTTTTCGTGAGAGGCTTTTTTGATTGGCGGGAGTAAATTCGGCATAAGCGGCAAATGAGAAGAAAAATAGAATAATTAGTAAGAGCCAGCCCTTTTTCATTGTTTTATTATATCAAAATTGATATAATATTAAAACTATGGAAGAAAAAAGAGAGCTTCTGGCAAAGATCAATTCGGATTTGATAAAAGCGATGAAGGAAAAGGAAGAACTGCGGCTTTCGGCCCTGCGCATGATGAAGAGCAAGGTCCTTTATGTCAGCGCGCGCGGCGACCTGTCCGATACGGAAATAATAAAGATACTGGCAAAATACGCAAAGGAATTAAAAGAATCGATCGACGAGGCCAATAAGGTCGGCCGTCCGGAGGCCGCAAAGAAATCGGAAGCTGAACTTAAGATCGTAGAGGAATACCTGCCTAAACAGCTGTCCAATGACGAAATAAAAGCGACGGTCCAAGCCGCTATAACATCTACCGGCGCATCCTCCGTCAAAGATATGGGTAAAGTGATCAAAGAAGTCATGGGCAAGAATCCCGGCATCGACGGCAAGATCGTCAACCAGTTCGTAAAAGAACTATTAAATGCCTGAAGTCGTTAGTTTGATCTTCATTGGTCTTTTGGCTGGAACACTCTCCGGATTGCTTGGCATCGGCGGAGCCACGATATTGATCCCAGCGCTTCTTTTGATCTATAAAATGACCCAGCACATGGCACAGGGAACCTCGATCGCTGCCCTGCTCCTACCGGTCGGTCTTTTAGCCGCGATCAAATATCATCAAGCGGGAAATGTTAATATCAAATTCGCAGTTATCCTCGCGGTTGGATTTTTGGTCGGGGGCTATATTGGCGCGGTGATCGCCCAGCCGATACCGGATGATATATTAAGAAAACTTTTTGGAGCTTATCTGCTTATAATCGCGGTGCAGATGATATTTTTTAGCTAGCATTATTTAAATTTTGCGACACATTTGTTTCCAACTGCCATTTTGTTGTCTTTATCGGCCGCCGCCACTTCCGCCCCGCATTTGGCATTGCATGCTTCTAACACATTGTCGTCCACCCTACCGGAGCAAACGCCCTTTAATTTTTGCCGAGCGGCGTCTGCGGTCGGCTTTTTGGCCGGACCAACAGTAAAGGGATAATCCAAAGATACCAACGGGAATAATCCGCCAGTTGAGGTCTGCCGATATGAGGTCTGCCGATAGTAAACTGTGACCGAGGATTTATCCTTTAACAGCTCTTTATCAGGCTTTACTTCAGCCGTGACAGTATTGTTGGCGGTAAGACTGGCTTCAAATAAGGGTGAGCTTATTCTTGTTGTTTTATCCCCTTTCACAATAGTCCGTGAAAACTCCAGATAATAATAAGCATCAGGGGGAGCAAGAAGAGGAACAGGCTTGCCGGCAACGGTCGCCGGGGTAACCAATATTGTAACTATTATTGGACCTCTGGGATTTTTACCCGTATTTTTTCCCGCTGCCGCTTCGGCGCGAAGAGGCGCAACTTGAATTTTAGATAATTTATCATCCAGAACTTCAGCAGCTCCCAACAGGGCGATCAGATCTTTGTCTTTGCGGGTATCGAAGGTGTCATTGCCAATCGCCGCAGTCAATTGCGCGGTCCGGACCGCTCTGGTATACGGCGATAAGAGTTCGTGAGCAACAATTATTTTCGCCGCTTCCTGGGCAGTATAGGTCTGATAAGAAGGTTTTGGGCATTCAGGCGCAACGGAAGTAATTGGAAATGGCGCGGATGCGAAAGCCCAACCTGTCTGGATGGGTTTGGGCGTGGTCTGGGCCGGGGCCACTCCCCTTTCTGCCCCGCAGCCTATCAACGCGGCGGCGCCTAAACCTAAATATACCGCCGCCCTCCTTAATGTTAATGGCTGATGATAATTTGTTCTTAATATTTCCGGTCTAATAACGGTACTCATTCTCTTTTCCTCCTGAATAAATTATTATATGTACTGCCAATTTATTATCGCCCCCTATATAATAAAATTTCACTCCAAAATAAAAAATAGCAGAGGTGATCAGCTAATCGTCGAGCCGTTTGGGATATCCTTATCTAATGTAAGGATAACGACTGAACTTTTATCAGGGGTTGAAGCGGCCAGAAGCATTCCATGAGAAGTTACTCCGCGCAGGGTTCTTGGTTCAAGATTAGTTACGACCGCAACCTTTTTGTCGATAAGAGATTCTTTGTCCGGGTAATGCTGTTTGATGCCGGCCACAAGCGTGCGCTGTTCATCTCCAAGATCGATCGTTAGTTTATAGATCTTGTCTGCGCCTTCGATATCTTCGACCGTTTTTATTTCGCCGACTTTTAATTCTACTTTTTTGAATTCGTCAAAATTTATCATTTTCCACTCAAGAGCGACATCAGGATCAGATGGTATTTGGCGATCGCGGGGCCAAACACCAGCGCCACGATCGACATCAATTTTATCAATATGTTCATTGCCGGGCCGGAAGTATCTTTGAACGGATCTCCGACCGTATCCCCTACTACCGCTGCCGCATGG
>Ga0265296_1004239_pt1 | contig 12591 bp, 11 predicted proteins | sample MunlanPumphouse1_FD_189073 | JGI IMG/M metagenome (GOLD analysis project Ga0265296, IMG submission 189073) | Groundwater microbial communities from a municipal landfill in Southern Ontario, Canada - Pumphouse #1 | ecosystem: Environmental > Aquatic > Deep subsurface > Groundwater | place... | reverse complement strand
TATTTCACCGGACCTTATAGAGCTTAGAAAGATAGAGGCAAATCTCAAGGCTATAGAAAAATGGAATGGGATACTCCCCCAGGTTACCGGCGGTGGGGCTGTACCATTTATTGGGGTAGGTGAAACACAGAAGAGTAGCATAAAAAGGTAGAGAACCCCATTGTTTAGATATATCTATACAAGGAACAACCGTGAGAGTTAGCAGACTCCCTTCGTGGCTCAAAAAGGATATTTCCCGAGGAAAAGGTTTATTTAAGGTTAAGGAGACACTCTCGGAACTGGGATTAAATACCGTGTGCCAGAGCGCTAAATGCCCAAATATTGGAGAGTGTTTTGGGGAAGGAATCGCTACTTTTATGATTATGGGTAGAATCTGTACCAGAGACTGCCGATTTTGTGCTGTAGAGGGTGGAGACCCAAATCCTCTTGAATTAGATGAACCGGTTAGGGTAGCACAGGCAGCAAAGGTTCTGGGATTAACCTATGTGGTTGCTACCTCTGTAACCAGAGATGATCTGCCGGATGGAGGCGCTGAACACTTTTCAAAGACTATTACGGCTATACGAGAAGTTTTGTCCGACTCTAAAGTTGAAGTGCTGGTCCCTGATTTTAAAGGTAGTCATAATGCTGTATGGGAGGTGGTCAAATCCCATCCTACTGTCTTCAGCCACAACATGGAAACGGTTCTTCGTCTTTACCCACGGATTCGGCCTGGTGCAGATTATTGCCGTTCTTTAAATGTCCTGGGGTTTGCAAAAGAGTTTGACAGTGGCATTGTGACCAAATCGGGTTTAATGCTGGGCTTGGGAGAGACAAGGGAAGAGGTTCTTCACTCCATGAAAGACCTTAGGAATGTTGGATGTGATGTCCTGACCCTGGGGCAGTATCTCCGCCCCTCTGATTACCATTTTCCAGAAGAAAGATTTCTCCATCCTGAGGAATTCAAAGAACTTGAGTCAATAGGCAAAGAGATGGGTTTTCAGGAGGTGGCCTCAGGTCCATTTGTTCGAAGCTCCTACCATGCCGGTAGGCTTCTAGAGGCTATCCTTCCACGACAGGAGAAGGATAATGGAGGAAGATAAGCCCCAGAAGTGGCGTCTATTGACCACCGGTTTTCTGAATGCCTTTGAAAACATGGCCATAGATGAGGCTATATTAAAGACCTGCAGTCAAGGTGAATCCTCGCCTACTATTAGATTCTACGGTTGGAAGCCCCATGCAGTATCCCTCGGATATTCTCAACAGGTTGAAGGCACTATAAACTTACAGGCATGTGAGAGGTTGGGGATCGATATTGTTCGCCGTATTACAGGGGGAAGGGCAATTCTGCACGAGGAAGAACTGACTTACTCACTGATTTGCCCTTCAAATAATCCCCTATTCCCCTCCAGCATCCTGGGAACCTATAGAAAGATAAGCTCCTGTTTAATCGAGGGGTTTAAGAGGCTCGATATCGACGCCCAATTGTTTGTACCAAAAGGACCGGAAGTGAGTCTATCTGAAAAGAGATCCAACCCGAGTTGTTTTTCATCCCCTTCACGATATGAGATATCAGTATACGGAAGAAAGATTTGCGGGAGCTCTCAACGACGGGTTAATGGTGCTTTTCTACAACACGGTTCTATTTTAATTGGATTTGATGCCAAAAAACTCTCCCAGATCATGGTGTTTAAGGGGTTTAAAAGAGGGGATGTGATTGATTATCTGGATAGGAATATAACTTCGGTGAACGACCAGGTAGGTAAAAACATAGACTTCTTTGAACTCCAGGGGATATTTATTGAGGGTTTTCAAAAGGGATTGGAAATAGAATTGAGAAAGGGGGAACTTAACCATCAAGAACACCAATTAAAGGAACAGTATCTAAAAGAACGCTATCTGAACCCAGAGTGGAACTTTAAAATGTCAGGTGGCTCTAGAGATTGGCACCGAACAGGGTCTGACGAAAATTAAGGTTCTCCTCTAAAGAGGAAGGAGATTGTACCATGGCAAAAGAAAGGAAATACTGGGACGAAGAGTTGGAGACTATGTCTTTAGATGACTTAAGGAAACTGCAGGAAAAACGTCTCCAGGAGACAGTGAGCCGTGCATATGAAAAAACCAGGTTCTACAGGCAGAAATTCGATGATGCAGGGATAAAACCTTCAGACATCAATACATTAGATGATCTGCAAAAGCTGCCTTTGATCCACTCTTCTGAGGACTTTCGCAAGGCACCGATACCGGATAGGCTGGCTGTACCCATGGAAGAGGTAAAATATCTGGAATCAAGCTCCGGCACTACAGGAGTTCCCATGGCCGTCCTCTGGAGCGGTACAGATTGGAAGAACCTCATGGATGCGGAGGCAAGGGCAAGGTGGACGTTAGGGACCAGGCCATCTGATGTAGTCCATGTCCTGACTGGCTTTCCATGCTGTCAAATGGGTTATCAGCACCTTGGTGCAATGGTCATGGCATTTAGTGCCGGAAGGGGCGTGTTGGATAATCAAATAAGACTCGGCCAGATGGTGGGCGTTTCAGTACTCGAATATTTACCAAGCCTGGTACTAAAGTATTTTGAAAGGGCAACAGAGATGGGGTACGACATCAAGAACGGCAGTATTCGGCTCATCTCGGCACTGGGAGAAGGGTGGGCCGAGGCATATAAGAGGAGGGTCGAGGCCGAATATGATGTCATCTTTAGGACTCTTTATGGATCAGTTGACGCGGGTCTTATTGGCGCTCAGTGTGAATCAGGGGAGGGTCTACACACCTTTTTAGACCTGGTCATAACAGAGATCATTGACCCAGAAACAGGAGAGGTCTTAACTCCTGGTCAGGAGGGAGAACTGGTAATAACCCTCTTATGGCCTGAGGCTACGCCTATAATCAGGTATCGCACTGGTGATGTCACCAAAATACTCCCTTATGAACCATGTTCCTGTGGCAGGACTCATCCCAGGATATCCATGGTAAGAGGCAGGGCGGTTCAGATCACAAAGGTCAAAGGGAAAAATATCCTTCCTATAGACGTTGAGGAGATAATAGCCGACATCCCTGAATTGGCAACCGATTACCAGATAATCGTGGATAAACCCGGGGAGTTGGAAGTACTGAAGGTGAAGATGGAGTATAAACCTGAGGCCAAAGACCAAAAGGCATTAAAGAGAAAGGTGGAGGATGCCTTTAAGAAAAACCTAAGTGTAGAAAGTAATGTGGAACTTGTTCCAATGGGAACTTTAGGACGTGAAAAGTTTAAGGCAACACGGGTAATAAGAACCTACGATGAGAACTGATGGCTAAAGGCTGAAGGCTGAAGGCTGCCCGAAGTTTTTTTTGATCACGCATGATTTATCCCTAAAAGCCTTCAGCCTATCTGCCTGAGTAGTTACCTAATATGTCTTAACGATACGTTGGGCCTTATAGGTATCGGATACAATAGAGCCTCTTTCCAATAGCTCTACTTCACTCTCCACACCTAAATTTTGATGAATGACCTCTTCGACGCGATTTCTCAAGTTATTTAAGTTCTCGATACCCTGTTGATATTCAAGCTTTACCTTCAATTTTTTTAATTCTCCCGGCCTATCAATTACTATCTGATAGTTCTCTGCCAAACCTTCTGTACTTGCCATCACCTCCTCTATATCCAGGGGCATCACCTTCTTTCCTGCTACATTTACTATCTGCGAAATTCTTCCTTTTACCGGGGCCATCCTCGGATGGGTCCTCCCACAGGCACACGGCTCGTATGGATATATCTGTGATACATCACCGACCTTATACCTTATTAACGGGAATGCCTCGTTCATAAGAAGGGCAGTAACTACAATCTCGCCTTCCTCACCATCAGGAAGGGGGGTCCCCGTTTCCGGATCCAGGATTTCGAGATAAATTAGATCTGAAAATATATGCAGCCCACATCTCTTCTCACATTGAGCAGCAGCTACACCTAGTTCTACTGAACCCCAGAGGGTTGTGAAAGGTATTCCATACTTGGTTTCCATCTTTTTCTTATAGGTTTCAGCCCATGCCTCTCCTACACCACTTACAAGTCTGAGTTTGCTCTTTGCTACATCGAAGCCCAACTCCTTTGCCCTTTCAAAGTAATTGATCATCAGACTGGGCATGTGTTCGATAATGGTAACACCAGCAGTCTGGGTAAGACTGATCTGCTTGTCTACAAATCCTCTTCCAGCACTGAGCAAGAGACAGGTAGCCCCCATCTCCACATATCCCCGGTGGCAACAGTCAAAACCCGTAAGAACCTGAACCACATCATCTGGCCTTGCTCCAATTGTCCACCTACCACGGGCTTCACCCTCAAAAAAAGCCTTTACATCTCTTGTACTGTATGGGATGGGTTCGGGAATTCCTGTGGTTGTTCCTGATGTGGAGTGATACATCTTGACTTCACTCAAAGGAACAGAGAGTTTATCCTCAAAAGGAGCATTGCGTATGTCCTCCACATCATCTGTCAAGGGAAGCTTCACTATGTCTCCTAGAGTATTTATGTCCGATGGTTTAACTCCAGCCTCATCAAATTTCCGTTTATATACTCTACTATGCTCATAGGCATGGGCCACAACAGACTGAAGCCTCTTTCCCTGTAGACTCTTCAGTTTATCTAGAGGCATTGTCTCCATTTCTTCATTCCAGAATTTCTTTTCCATTTCTACCCCCTTTCATTATAAACGTGTTATTGTACCAGGATTTCACGCTCCCCCTGGCTGCTTTTATGCAAAACTTTCTATATTTTTCCATCCAATGTAACAAAGCCTATGGTTTTTGTCAATATGTCCGTAAATCTGACACAAAATACTTGACATTACCGTAAATTGTGCGCTAACTATTTATTGACATATAGGTACCTCTTTACTATAAAATCTTGAATAAGTACGAGGAGATAATCGTTGACAGTTATAATAAAAAACTCTATTCTTATCAGTATGTTAGTTTGTAAAACCAATATCATAGGATAAAAGGATGTTTGGGATTGGAATTCCGGAATTGATAGTAATCTTTATAATTGCTTTGATATTTATAGGCCCAAAGAAATTGCCCGATCTAGCCAGGACATTAGCAAGGGGGTTAACAGAGTTTAAAAGGGCTGCCGAAGAGGTTAAAGAGGAGTTGGATATTAAAGGGGAACTAACTAATCAAAAAGAGGAATTGTTGAAAGACTATAAAGAGATAGTAAGAAATGTTACGGAAACGATAAGAGTAGGGGAAACTGAAGATAAGGAAGAAACCTTGGAAGCGCAGACGACAAAGAAAAAAATGATAGAAGAAGATAAAGAGAGGACAGGAGGTAGCAAGCTAAGTGGCTGATGAAAAGCTCCCCTTTACTTCTCATCTTGAGGAGTTAAGGAGAAGGTTGATCGTCTGTTTTATCGCAGTAGGTATTGGGTTTATTGCCTCCTACACTTTTAAAGAGGAAATACTCAAAATCTTAATGAAACCCCTTTTAGATGTGTTGCCACCCGGGGGGTCGTTGGTCTTTACAGGATTGACAGAAGCCTTCTCTGCTTACTTAAAGGTATCGCTATTGACCGGCATCTTTATTGCGAGTCCGGTGGTTCTCTATCAGATATGGTCTTTTGTTTCCCCTGGCCTTCACGAAAGAGAAAAGAGGAATGCCTTTCCTTTTGTTCTCTTTTCAACAATATTCTTTGTTGGAGGGGCACTTTTTGGTTATTTTGTGGCTTTCCCTTCTGCCTTTAAATACCTTATGAGTTTTGCTACTGAGACTATACGGCCATTGCCTTCTGTCAAGGAGTATCTCTCTTTATCTATAGGGTTACTTTTTGCCTTCGGGATCGTATTTGAACTACCTCTCTTTGTCTTTTTTTTAACGAGGATTGGGGTAGTTGATGCTAAGATGCTATCCTCTAAAAGAAAATACGCCGTTGTAATTATCTTTATTGTTGCTGCAATAGTTACTCCTACTCCAGATGCAGTAAACCAGTTAATAATGGCTGTCCCTCTTTTTCTGTTATATGAATTGAGTATATGGGTAGCCAGGGTGTTTGGGGGGAAATCCGTAGCTATTCAGCCACAGATTCACACAGATGAACGCAGATAGATTTAAATACAGTAACTATTCAGGTTGTCAGGTTCACAGTTCACGGTTGGTTGCTCTAACCTTGAACCGTGAACCCCGGAACTTTGAATCTAAGCAGTTAAGAAAAAAATATCAGTGATGATCAGCGTAGATCGGTGGCTGAGTAGTTACTCACTTTTTTATCCAGAGCCTATTGAATTCTCTATCGAAAAGCTCGGCCACTCTAGCAGACGGTATGATTAGCAAATTTTCGTAATTCCATTTTTCTGCTGAAGTTGTCCAGTTATAAGATCCGGTAATGACTACCTTCCCATCAATGACGGCAAATTTATTGTGCATCAAGCCGGTCTCATCGCCTAGATTATTTCTATTGGGTCCTTTCCTGTATTTAATGTCTATACCTTTATTCTCAAGGAACCTGCCTTTGGAATAATCATCTAAAGAACTTGCCATGTCCGCAATAACCTTTATGTCTATTCCTTGTTTGGAGACCTTCACAAGCTCCCTTGCTATGCGGCCGTTTGTGAAGTTAAACATCGCTATGTGGATGCAGCTTTTGGCTCTTCCAATTTCTTCAATTATCGCCTTTTCACAGCTGCCATTAGGGCTAAAGTAAATTTTAATGCGCTCGGTTTCATCTACACCTATAGCAGAACCGGCAAACAAAAAAGTGAGTAGTATAACAATAAGGGCGGATAAGGTTCTATTTATCGTCCTTTACCTCTTCAAAGTCGGCATCAACCACATTTTCATCTGAGGGTTTCCCCGCATCTTCATCAGTCTGTGTTTTTGAGGAATCAGCGCCTGCAGCTTGAGATGCCTTGGCATACATACTTTCTGCCAATTTATGGGATGCTTTGCCCAGTTCTTCGCAGGCATTTTTGATGGCATTTGAATCCGAACCTTCCATCTCTCTCTTTACTTTTGCAATAGCGTCCTCTATGTTTTGTTTTTCGGCTGCATCAACACTGTCTCCGTGCTCTTTCAGGGTTTTTTCTGTAGTATAAATAAGGGTATCAGCCTCATTTCGAGCTTCAGCCAAATCTCTCTTATTTTTGTCCTCCTCGGAATGTACCTCTGCCTCTTTTATCATGTTCTTGATCTCTTCTTCTGTGAGTCCACTGGAAGCAGTAATCTCTATTGATTGCTCTTTACCGGTTCCTAAATCCTTGGCAGACACATGGACGATTCCATTAGCGTCGATATCGAAGGTTACCTCGATCTGGGGCATTCCCCGGGGGGCAGGGGGGATCCCAAGCAATTCAAATCTGCCAAGCGTCTTGTTGTACTGTGCCATTTCACGCTCCCCTTGCAATACATGGATACTCACTGCCGGTTGGTTATCTTCTGCCGTAGAGAAGGTCTGGCTCTTCTTGGTAGGGATGGTAGTGTTTTTATCAATGAGTTTAGTGGATATACCTCCCAGGGTTTCGATACCCAGGGAAAGAGGTGTAACATCAAGGAGGAGCACATCTTTCACCTCACCCTTCAGAACACCGGCCTGTATGGCCGCCCCAACAGCAACTACTTCATCAGGGTTTACACCCCTATGAGGCTCCTTGCCAAATATTTCTCTTACCTTTTGCTGAACCTTTGGCATTCTGGTCATTCCACCCACAAGGATAGCCTCATCGATGTCAGAGGGTTTTAGTCCAGCATCTTTCAAGGCAGTCATACATGGGGGTACTACCTTCTCAATCAAGTCGTCCACTAATTGCTCCAGCTTTGCCCGTGTAAGTTTAATATTAAGATGCTTAGGACCGGTGGCATCTGCTGTTATAAAGGGCAGGTTGACATCTGTCTCCGTGGATGTGGATAGTTCATGTTTTGCCTTTTCCGCCGCCTCTTTCAATCTTTGCAGTGCCATCTTGTCTTGTCTCAGATCAATCCCCTGATCTTTCTTAAACTCAGCAGCTAAGTAATCAATAATTCTGATGTCAAAGTCCTCTCCACCCAGGTGGGTATCACCGTTGGTCGCCTTTACTTCAAAGACGCCATCCCCAATCTCCAGGATTGATATATCGTACGTTCCTCCCCCCAGATCAAATACGGCAATCTTTTCATCCTTCTTTTTGTCAAGACCATAAGCTAAGGACGCTGCGGTCGGTTCGTTTATTATCCTTAGAACGTTCAATCCTGCAATCCTTCCGGCATCCTTTGTGTCCTGGCGCTGACTATCGTTAAAATATGCCGGGACGGTAATTACTGCCTCAGTGACCTTTTCACCGAGATAGTCCTCTGCGGTCTGCTTCATCTTCTGTAAGATCATTGCGGAGATCTCTGCTGAACTGTAATCTTTGCCTCTTATATTAACCCCGGCATCTCCATTCTTTCCTTTCGAAATCTTATACGGAAGATTGGGGATGTCCGTCTGGACTTCTTTTGAATCATATTTCCTGCCAATAAGCCTCTTGACAGCAAACACAGTATTTTCAGGGTTGGTTATTGCCTGTCTTTTGGCTATTTGCCCAACCAACCTCTCCCCACTGTCTGTAAATGCAACCATAGACGGTGTTGTTCTACTACCTTCTGCATTAGTAATAACTTTGGGGTCTCCACCCTCCATAATAGCTACACATGAATTGGTGGTCCCTAAATCAATCCCTATTACTTTGCCCATATTTCCCTCCTTACTTCACTTAGCAGCTATATACATTAACCTTTTTAGTTTTAGCTGGTTGTTGTTTTATCCTCATTTGCCATATTCCCGTTCTCTGTAGTTGATTTTACACGTGATGCAGTAACTGTAACCTTTGCCGGCCTAAGAAGTCTCTCTTTTAAAAAGTAGCCCTTCTGGAACTCTGAAACAACGGAATTAGCCTCGTGCTCATCGCTTTCAACTTGCATCATTGCTTCATGCCGATTGGGGTCAAATTTTTCTCCAACGGAAGAAAAACCGGTAACACCGAATTTTTCTAGACTCTTCATCAATTGGTTTAAGACCATTTCAACCCCTTCAACCAGGGGTTTTGAATTATTGGGACTAGAATTTTCCCCATGCTTTAATGCCATCTCCAGGTTGTCAACGATAGGCAACATATCCCTTATAAGGTTCTCATTACAGAACTTTATTGTATCTGCCCTCTCTCTCTCCATCCTCTTTTTATAATTCTCAAATTCGGCCTGTGTTCGCAGCAATCTGTCGAAATTTTCTGCTGCCTCTTTCTCTCTGGCCTGAAGCTGTTTTTTCAATTCTTCTTCTCGGTCTTCCTTCTCTTCTTCCTCCTCCTCTTTTGTAACCTGACCCCCTGTCTCTACTTTCTTGCCTTTTTTGGGCTTGCTGCCCGGTTCTTTTTTATTCATTACTTCCATCCTGATTACTGACCCAGTTAAAGGCTTGATTTCTGTTGTCCTCTTACAGGACTGACTTGACATTTAGTATCTTGTGTCCATTATTTTACTGACCATTTTAGCAGTGTAATCGACTATTGGAACGACATCACAATAGTTCATCCTGGTTGGTCCAATTACCCCAAGGGTACCTAGGGCATAATCTTTCCAAGTATAAGGAGAGATCACTATACTGCATCCCTCCATTTCCTGAGATTGACTTTCTGTACCAATGAAAATCTGGATTCCATCTGCCCCCATTGCTTTATCTAACAACTTTATTAAGATGTTCTTCTCTTCAAAGGCACGTAAAATAGTTTTCATCTTTTCCACATCACAGAATTCAGGGAATTCAAAGATATTACACTTCCCGCCTATATAGATATCATCCTCCTGGTAGCTGCCAAAGACCTTTTGACTTATTTTTAAAGCCCTTGAGAGTAACCGGTCATACATGTTGCTTTCCTTTTTCATCTCATCGATGATCTTCTCCCTTACCTCGCTTAAGGTTAGATCGGTCAAGATTTCATTTAGGTATCGGGTAAACTTGTACAACTCATCTTGAGAAAGATTTTCTTCTGTTTCGATAACCTTATTATCAATGATCCCTGCTTTTGAAACAAAGACAATCAGTATCTGATTCTCATTGAGTTTAATAAATTCTATATGTTTAAAGATTCTGTTATTAAATCTGGGGGCCAAAACGATTCCCGTATATCGGGAGATTTTAGAGAGAACCAATGAAGTCTCTTTCATGACATCTGTAATCTCTAGGTTTAAAGGTCGATATCGACTCTTAATAGTCTCCTTTTCTTGTTTGGTAAGCTTTCTGACTTTTAAAATAGAATCTACGTAGTAACGCAGCCCTTCATCTGTAGGAATTCTCCCTGCTGATGTATGAGGTTGAGACAAAAGCCCCATTTCTTCAAGGTCTGCCATGGCATTCCTTATAGAAGCAGGGCTTAGATCCAAATTATACTTTTTTGAAATAGTACGAGAACCTACCGGTTCACCTGTTAAAATGTATTCATTAATTATAGCATGTAGGATGTTTGTGCTCCTCTCTAATAATGTCTCAGCCATTGTCCCACCTATTTAAAAATTAAGATATTTTATAAAGTTAGCACTCTTTGTGAAAGAGTGCTAGTATTTGATAAAATAACAACCACTACCTTTATTGTCAAGCAAAAAATTTTCGATTTTTACAGGAGGTCTGAAAAACAACTGTGCCTTTAGAAAAGCGATCCTTTAGAGGGTAAGAATATCTCCTTGGCTAATCTCTGTTGGGATAGCAACCTCTTTTTTGAATCTTTTTCCTATTTGTGGAGAGGGCTTTATTGTAAACTGACGTTTAACCAGAGGCGCCATTACACCGGCATAATCACTATTATCATAGATAAAATCTCTTATCTTTTTGAATTCTTCTCCTTTAAATATATCTTTACTTAGTTCAACAATACTCTTTATGGCATTGTTCTTCAGTTTACAATAAAGAACAAGAGGGTGGTCCAATTCTAAAGAGTCTTTTAGTAGACTCTTCGGGTCTAATTGTGAAATAACCCTTTCTACTACCTGGATTAAACGGGTTATCTTATCCTGGGATATAAGGGGATTTATTTCTGCCTGAATTTGTTTTCTGATGTCCTCACCATGTATCACCGATTTATTTGTTACCTCAATATATCCTTCGACAATCTCATATCTCAGTGAAGACTCAACCTTATCTCTCCACCTTTTTATTACAAAATCTTCTCTGCCATTAGTTGCCTCAAAATAACCGGTTTTTAATGGTTCGTAATAGGGGCGATCACTGATATAAGAGGACCTGTTTACCTTCAGCTCTTCTACTTTGTGACGCTTGTGCTTCGTTATGAACGGCTCTCTGTCGTTCTTTACCAGTTCAATAAAGCAATCCTTTTCCTTATCGCAATGGTATTCAGCCGAGAAGTCGTGTTCTGTCATGTTAATAAGTTCATTACATTCTGTACACCTAAATAATCTACTTTCCATCTAAATCACCTTCTTTCTAAGCCCAAGGCTCCCTCTTATTGTCTTTATTGTCCAAGGTTATAGGCAGTATAATCTTAAAGCTTGCACCTTCTTCTAATTTACTCTTTACCTCGATACGCCCTTGATGTTTCTCTACAAAAGTTTTAACAATAGACAGTCCAAGCCCTTTACCTTTTTCCGCTTCTTTTGTTGTAAAAAAGGGGGAAAATATCTTTTCCAAATTTTCTTCTTTTATTCCACATCCTGTATCAGAAATAGTCACCTCAATAGATTGTCCATCTGAGCTAAGGTCTGTTTCAACAATTAATTTCTTATTTATTGTCTTCTCTACAGCATGGGAGGCATTTATGATTATGTTTATAAAAATCTGCTCTAATTGAAATTTGTCTCCTCTAATTAAGGGCAAAGCCTCTCTGTAGAACCTGTGGACCTGGCACCTTTTAACCTCTCCAAAATCCTCCAATAAATTAAGAGAATGATCCAGGATTTTCTGTACATCTATCTTATCTTCGTTGTGTTCAGGTGGTTTCCCATATTTCATCAGTTGTTGCGCAATATGGTCTATTTTTTCAGCCTGTGTAAAAATGCTATCAAAATACTTATTGAAGACCTCTTCTCCTTTTGTTTTTATCAAACCCTGTTGGGCCATTCCGTATATAATCTGTAGATGGTTGTTAATCTCATGGGCAATCTTAGGGGTTAATTGGCCTAAAACAGTCAGCTTTTCAGCGTATATGAGTTGCATCTCCAGTTGTCTATGCCCGATTTTTATAACCCCTTGTATTTCCTCCTTTGGAATATTTAACGTTTGAGTCAATATACGGCTCAACATATTAATTTTGTACCTTTTAATCCCCTTTTTTACAGCCTCCTCAACTTGAGGCACATCAAAGGGTTTCTTGATGTAATCCAGGGCGCCATATCTCAAGGCTTCTACCGCCGTATTCATGCTTCCGTAACCTGTAAGGACAATCACCTCAATGTCAGGGTTATAACCTTTTATCCCCTTTAATACTTCTATACCAGGAATCCCTGGCATCTTGAGATCCAATGTCACCAAATTTACAGGCTCTTGTCTTATGAATCTCAATGCCTCCTCCCCATTTTCAACAGTGTGTATATTAAAGATGGGTTTTAAGATCATCCTTAGAGATTCCCGGGGTCCCAACTCATCATCCACTATTAAAACGCTTGCTTCCTCTTTCACA
>Ga0265296_1004238_pt1 | contig 12594 bp, 11 predicted proteins | sample MunlanPumphouse1_FD_189073 | JGI IMG/M metagenome (GOLD analysis project Ga0265296, IMG submission 189073) | Groundwater microbial communities from a municipal landfill in Southern Ontario, Canada - Pumphouse #1 | ecosystem: Environmental > Aquatic > Deep subsurface > Groundwater | place... | reverse complement strand
CTTTCCTCGCCATAGCGCTTCTGGGCCAGGACGCCGGGGACGTTCCTCAGGGTGTCGGAAAAGCCCTGGGCGAAGCGATCGGCATAGCTCTCGGCCGAGACGACGGCCACGGCGCCGGGGGTGCGGCTGAGACGGTCGCGCGCCTCGGCCACGACGGCGGGGTCCTCGGCGTTGCGGCGCCCGGTGACGATGATGCTGTCGACGACGGTGGCCGGACCTTCAGCGTTTGGCCCGTCAGCCTCGGAGGCATGAGCAAAGGCGGGCGCCAGGCAGGCGCCGATGAGCAGCGCGCACGGCGCCGCAGTGGTCTTGAAAGACATGAAACTGGAATCCTGAAAACAGAAATGCAGCCGCGCGGCCCGTCAGCAGGCGCGCGGCGTCGATAGGTCTGGTTTTCAGGCGTGGGGAGGGGCGGTGGACGGCGGGCGCGGCGGGGCGCGGGCCGGCGGCGGGGGGCTGACGCGGAAGGGCGCATAGGCGACCGGCGCGACCAAGCGGACGGCGGGGGCGGGGGCTGGCGCCGGCGGTTCGGGCAGGGCGGCCAGCAGGGGCATGACGCAGGCCGCGCACTTGGCCCCGACATGCTGGTTGACCGGGCCGTCGACGCCGCCCGTCTGGATTGTCTGCGGCCCCTCGGCCGAGCAGATGACGATGGGCTGACCGGGAACCGAGGCCGCCAGCGCCGCGAACGGCAGCAGGGTTCCGATCACGATGGCGAACGTCGCGGCCAGGAAGACCAGCGAGCGCGCAATCGACCAGTTTTCACTCTGGGACCGGGTCACAGGCCGGGGCTTAAACCTTCCCGCAATGTGAAGCTAGAGCGACTGGAGGCCGCACGCCCTCGACAACGGCCGTTTCTCCGTGTCAGCGTGGCCCCCGAAACGCTCAGGGAAGACCTCATGATCCGCGCACTCGGACCCTTCGCCGTCGCCTTGCTGCTGGCCGCGCCCGTCTTCCCTTCTCAAGCATGGGCGCAACAGGTGGAGGAGGGGCCGGGCGGTCCCGACCGCGTCTCCCTGACCGTCTATAATCAGAACATCGCCCTGGTGGAGGACGTGCGGAACCTGAACGTGCCCGCCGGGCGCTCGCGTCAGGAGTTTCCGGGGGTGTCGGCCAGCATCCGGCCCGAGACGGTCGGCCTGTCGGGACGCGGCTTGTCGGTGGTGGAGCAGAACTTCGACTATGACCTGCTGACGCCGGGCAAGCTGATGGAAAGCGCCGTCGGCGGCGACATCGGCATCGTCCGCACCAACCCCGGCTCGGGCGCGCAGACCACCGAGCGCGCCCGCGTCTTGGCGGCGAATCAGGGGGTGGTCTTGCAGATCGGCAACCGGATCGAGGTGCTGCGCGACGACGGGGTGCCGACGCGGGTCATCTTTGACCGGGTGCCCGAAAATCTGCGTCCGCGCCCGACGCTCAGCGTCACCCTGGACGCCGAAGGCGCCGGCCGTCGCGAGACGACGCTGTCCTATCTGACCACCGGCCTGGCGTGGAAGGCCGACTATGTCGCTCGTTTCGACGAGAAGGCGGGCAAGCTGGACCTGACCGGCTGGATCACGATCACCAACAACTCCGGCGCGACCTTCTCCAACGCTCAGACGCGGGTGGTGGCGGGCGACGTCAACCTGATCAACCAGGGCGGTTACAACCCGCGCGGCGTGGTGCGGCCCGGCCAGCGCGGCAACGGCACGCAGACGGGCGGCCAGGGCGCCCTGGCCGACGTCTATGTCTATCCGCTGCCAGAAGCCGTCACAGTCGCCAACAACCAGACCAAGCAGGTCGGCCTGATCGACGCGGCGGGCGTGCCCGCAACCAAGCGCTATCTGAACGTCATCGACGGCTTCCAGACCTTCGAGGAGCCGGTCGCGGCCGAGGTCGGCGTCATCTTCAGCAATGGATCGGGCAACGCCGCCCGCGCCCTGCCGGCGGGGGTCATGCGCGTCTATGTCAAGGACGAGGCGGGCGAGCCGCGCTTCATTGGCGAGGATCAGGTGGATCACTCCCCCGCCGGGTCCGAGATCGTGGTCACGACCGGCGACGCCTTTGACGTGACGGTGCAGCCGCGTCTGGTCTCGTCCGAGCGCACGTCCAAGCGCCTGGTGGACTATTTCCGTACCCGCTATGCGATGGAATACACGGTCCGCAACGCCCGGCCCGAGCCGGTGACGGTCGAGGTGCGCCAGCGCGGTCTGGGCCGCGACACCGAGCTGAGCGAGCAGAGCATCGAGGGCGAGATGCGCGACGCCCGCACTGTCGTCTGGCGCGTGCCTGTGCCCGCCAACGGCGAGACCAAGCTGACCGCGACCATCACGACCGGCGGCTGATCTGATGCGCCGCCTTCTGGCGATCACCACGGCTCTGACCGTCCTGGCGCCCTCCGTCTGGGCGCAGACCGAAAGCGTGTCCGCGCGTCCTGATACTGCGACCGTCGTCATCTACCGCGACCAGCCGGTCGATACGGTCGCCCTGATGGAGCAGTCGCGCCAGCCGTGGAGCCAGCTGGACCGTGAGGGTCTGGCCCTGATCGTCGAGACGCGCATCGTCGACCTGCCGGCGGGCGAGGGGATCATCCGTTTCCGGGGTCTGGCCACCGGCGTCGTGCCGCAGAGCGCGGTGCTGGAGGGCCTGCCCGCCCATGTGGTCGAGCGCAACGCCGACTTCGACCTGCTGTCGCCCGCCAGCCTGATGGAGAAGTCGGTGGGCGAGGTGGTGCGCGTGGTTCGCACCAACCCCGCGACTGGCGAACAGGTGGAAAAGGCCGCCGTGATCCGCGCGGGGGCGCAAGGCACGGTGCTGGAGATCGATGGCCGGTTCGAGGCCCTGGACTGTTCCGGCCAGACCGAGCGGGTCATCTTCGACCGCGTGCCCGAGGGGTTGGGCGACCAGCCGGTGCTGTCGGTCCGCACCCGCGCCGAGCGGGCCGGTCGCCACACCGTGACCCTGGCCTATCTGGCGACGGGGCTGCAGTGGTCGGCGGACTATGTGGCGCGTCTGGACCCGTCGGACGGGACGCTGGACCTGACGGGGTGGCTCACGCTGGCCAACTTCGGCGGGACGGGCTTCCCTGACGCCCCGGTGCAGGTGGTGGCAGGGACGCTGAGGAAGGATGCGGGGACCGTGCCGGTGGAGCCGGTGGTGCGCTATCAGCAGACGGGGTGCTGGCCGCAGGGGACGACGACGTTCGGATCGGGCGAGTTTGCCGAATACAACGCTCCTCCGGTTATGGTGCCGCCGCCGCCACCTCCTCCTCCAGCCCCCATGATGCGGATGGTCGCCAAGGAGGCGATGGACGAGATCGTCGTCACCGCCAATCGCGTCGCGCGTCAGGGTGAACTGGGCGACTACAAGATCTACACCCTGCCCGAACCGACCACGGTGGCGGCGCGCCAGACTAAGCAGGTGCGCTTCCTGGAGCGCGAGGGCGTGGCCTATGAACGCGTCTATCGGGCCGACGTGCAGGACTATGGTGACGACGAAGCGCATCCGGCGGCAATCGTCCTGAAGCTGAAGAACGAGGAGAGCGCCGGGCTGGGCGTGGCTCTGCCGGGCGGCTCGGTGGCGGTGATGCAGCCGGACGGGACGGGCGGCGTGCTGCTGGCCGGTCAGGATCGGTTCGAGGACAAGGGCGTGGGTCTGCCGGTGCGTCTGTCGTTCGGCGAATCGCCCGACGTGCGGGTGCAGACGCGGTTGGTGAAATCGACCAGTTCCACGCGCGGCGTGGTGACGACGGATCGTTCCGAGGTCGAGACGACCGTCACCAACGCCCGCGCCGAGCCCGTCACCGTCGAACTGGTCGCCGACGCGGCGATGTCGCGCGGCTTCCGTATCCGCAGCCAGTCGGTGCGCAGTCGTATCGACGACACCGGCTATCCGGTCTGGACCCTGACCGTGCCCGCCAATGGCGCGGCGACGCTGAAGGCGGCGTGGACGACGACGGATTGAAGAATGCCACCCTCTCCCGATGGGAGAGGGCTTGAGCCTCCAGGAGCGCAGCGACTGGCAAGGCGAAAGGGTGAGGGGCGACGGTCGATGTCGGCTGAAAGCCGTCGCTCGAACGTGGGCGCGCTTCCCGGCTGATTTCACGCAGACATCGCTACGGCTCACGCCGACTGGAGCCGCGAACCCTCACCCTTTCGCGCAGCCGATCGCCTCCGGCTCTCGGGCGCTCAAGCCCTCTCCCATCGGGAGAGGGGCTTACTCCCCCCGCGCCGCCTGCCTGGGGCTGAACTTGGGCGCAGGGGCCAGGCGCATGACCTCGCCCTGGTAGCGTTCGTCGTCGCCGGCTGCGGCGAAGGGCAGGGCGTCGGCGCAGGCTTGCAGCAGGGCGTCCAGCCAGGGCTTCTCGGCCTTGTGGAAGTCGCCCAGGACGTGGGGCATGACCAGATGGCTCTCGCCCGGATGGCCGACGCCCATGCGGCCCCGGCGGAAGTCGGCGCCCAGGTGGCTGATCAGGCTGCGGACGCCGTTCTGGCCCGCTGCGCCGCCGCCGGTCTTCATGCGGAAACGGCCGGGGGCCAGGTCGATCTCGTCGTGGAAGACGATGATCTCGCTGGGCTTGATCTTGTAGAAGCGCGCGGCCTCGCCGACCGCGCGTCCGCTTTCGTTCATATAGGTCTGCGGCTTCATCAGCAGGACCTTGACCGGGCCGTCGGCGCTGTCGACCTCGCCTTCGCTGACGATGGACTGGAACTTGGCCCGCTCGGGACCGAAGCGCCAGCGACGCGCGATCTCGTCCACGGCCATGAAGCCGATGTTGTGGCGGTTCTTTTCGTATTTGGGGCCCGGATTGCCCAGACCGGCGATGATGATCATGCGGACCTCATGCCCGCTGATCCGGGCAAAGAAAAGCCCCGCGCCGGCGAACCGGGCGGGGCTGAAATCTTCCGACGAAGAAAACCCTTAGGCTTCGGCTTCGCCTTCGGCGGTCGTGTCGCCGGCGTCCGACTGACCAGCGGCCGAGTTCTTGATCGTGGCGATCATGAAGTCGCGGTCGGCGATGACCGTCGTCGCGCCCTTGGGCAGGTCGATGTCCGAGATGCGGATGTTCTCGCCGATTTCGCGACCCTTCAGGTCAACGACCAGCTCGTCGGGGATCAGGTCGGCGGCGACCAGGATCTCGACCGAGTGACGGACGATTTCCAGCATGCCGCCGGCGCGGGTGAAGGGCGCTTCGTCAGCGTTCTTGAAGTGAACGGCGATCTCGATCTTGACCGGGGCGTTGGCGTCGACGCGCATCAGGTCGAAGTGCAGCGGGCGGTCCGACACGGGGTCGAACTGGACCGTCTTGGCGATGACCGGCTGGGTCTCGTCGCCGTACTTCAGGGTCACCAGGTGGCCCAGCAGCTTGCCGGTGTAGAGGGACTTGCGGAAGTCCTTCTCGTTCACCGAGATCGAGACGGGGGCCTTGTCGCCACCGTACAGGATGCCAGGCACAGCGCCCGAGCGACGAACAGCGCGTGCGCTGCCGGTGCCTGCGCCTTCGCGGACGTCAACGTTCAGAATGATCTCGGCCATCGGGCTCGCCTCAATAACAACAGTAACGCCGCGCCAACCGGGGCCCGCGCAGCGGGGTCATGAACCCTCGAATTCAAGAGGGCGGGCTATTACACGGATCGGGGGGAGGACGCAACCGCCCCGGTCGGTTTCAGCCCGCCATCGCCTCAGCTCATGCCGCTTCCCGGCGTGGGATTGGTTTCAGCGACCGTCACGGTCGGCGTCGTCGCAACCGGCATGGGGCCCGTATATTGGGCCGTGCAGATGGCCAGATCGCGCACGATGTGGCGGCCCGCGCAGAACATGTCCTCATAGCTGGGGCGCGAGGCGGCCAGGCACTGGAACAGCATCAGCTTGGACATGCTGGTGCAGAATTCGTTGTTTGATTCGTTCGTCAACGCGTCCGTATTGGGCTTGGCGTCGTCGCCTGCGGCGCCCAGGGCGGCCAGGGCGGCGATGGCCAGAGAGTTGACCATGGCGGGCGTGAAGGGAGCGCTGCGCTTGGCCGGGGTCAGGTTCAGGCCCGTGCCGCTGTTGGCGGCGGCGAAGAGACGGGCGCTTTCCTCGGCGGACGGCAGTTGCGCCGCCGACAGGGTCTTGGCGCTTTGCAGGCGCGTATCACGGTTGGCGATGGGGGTGACGGCCCAGCGGCGACGCGGATCGCGGCGCTCCTGGATCGTATAGGCGTCGCCTTCGACGGCCTCGGCGAGGGCCGTCAGGGAGGCGATGTCCTTGCCCATGGTCGCCGTGATCAGACCGGCTGCTGCGTCCGCGCCGGGCAGGGTGGCGGCATAGGCGGGGTCCGCGACGATGCTGGCGATCATCTGTTGGCGCAGGGCCGGCGTGGAGCCGAACTGGCGCACCCCCGCGACATATTCGGGCGACTGCAGCGCCAGGATGGAGCCGTAGGCGATCATGCCGCGCGACAACTGGGCCGGCTCATAGGCGGCGCCCTTGCGGATCGCGGCCTGGATGGATTCCGCGTCGGGGAAGCCGGCCTGGATGGTGCCGACCTCACGCACAAACGAGACATAGATCGCGGCGGCCTGAGCCACGCTCTCGTTCAGGCTTACCGCCGGCAGGGGCGTCGGCGGCGGCGGCGGCGGCGCAACCGGCTCCGGCGTCGAGCAGCTGGCCAGAATGGCGGCGGCGGCAATGGCGGCGACGGACAGGCCGCGGCGCAAGAAGGCCTGGGACATCGGCGAACTTCCCTCTAATCGAACGCGGGGCGCGCAGAAACGCGCCCGAGAATACTGAAGCGTCTTATATCGCTGAGGGAATGGTTATTCGAAGGTTAATCGAACAGCTTCGAGACCGATTCCTCATTGGCGATGCGGCGGATAGCTTCGCCGATCAGAGGGGCCACGGATACGGTGCGAATCTTTCCGCACTTCAAAACTTCGTCAGGCTGTTCGATGGAATCGGTGATCACCAGCTCCTTCAGCGGGCCGTTGGTGACGCGCTGAACCGCCGGTCCCGACAGGACGCCGTGGCTGATATAGGCCGAGACCTCGGTGGCGCCGCGATCGATCAGGGCCTGAGCCGCGTTGACCAGGGTGCCGCCCGAATCGACGATGTCGTCGAACAGGATGCAGCGGCGGCCTTCGACGTCGCCGATGATGTTCATGACTTCGCTCTCGCCCGCCTTGGGGCGGCGCTTGTCGACGATGGCCAGATCGGCGTCGAGGCGCTTGGCCAGCGAACGGGCGCGCACCACGCCGCCGACGTCGGGCGAAACGATCATCAGGTCGTCGCCGCGCGGATAGTGGTCCTTGATGTCCTGGGCCAGCACCGGCGTGGCCACCAAGTTATCGGTCGGAATGTCGAAGAAACCCTGGATCTGACCGGCGTGCAGATCCATCGTCAGGACGCGGTGAGCGCCCGCGCGGGTGATCATGTTGGCGACCAGCTTGGCCGAGATGGGCGTGCGCCCGCCGGTCTTCCGGTCCTGACGCGCATAGCCGAAGTAGGGCATGACCGCCGTGATCCGCCGCGCCGACGCCCGCACCAGGGCGTCCGTCATGATCAGCAGCTCCATCAGGTTGTCGTTGGCCGGATAGGAGGTCGACTGGATGATGAAGACGTCCTCGCCGCGGACGTTCTCTTCAATGACGGCGAAAACCTCGTTATCGGCGAATCGTTTCACCTGAGCCTTGGTCAGCGGCATGTCGAGGTGGCTGGCGATGGCCTGGGACAGAGTCCGGTTCGAATTGCCAGAGAGCAGCTTCATTACCGGTCATCCTTTTGCCGTCATCGCTGCGCCAATGAGCGCAGTCGTTTCTGGACGCGCTCTTTAGCAGCGGATCGCTTTGCATCAACCCGTCATGACGGATTTCGCTGCATTGGCATGGTCGCAGTCGCTGCTATAGAGGTCGCCGTAACGACAGCGGCGCACCGGGGGTGCGCTGCAGCCAAGGCATCTTAAGAGGTCGCCCTTGCCCGCTTCGAAGTTCCGTTCCGGCCTGACCCTGATGACGGTCGCCGTCGCCGCCCTGACGGTTTCCGCCTGCGCCGGAACCAAGCCCCGTCAGAAGCTGGCCTATGAAGAGCGCCCGGTCGAGGCGCTCTACAACACCGGCTATCAGCGCCTGCAGTCCAAGCGCTGGTCCGACGCCATCGACTATTTCCAGGAAGTCGAACGCCAGCATCCCTATTCGGAGTGGTCGCGCCGCGCGATCCTGATGCAGGTCTACGCCTATTATCAGAACAACAACTATCAGGACGCGATCGCGGCGGCTGACCGCTTCATCGCCCTGTTCCCCGGCAATCCATCGGCGGCCTACGCCTTCTACATGCGCGCCATCTGCAACTTCGAGCAGATCGTCGATGTGGGTCGCGACCAGGGCTATGCCGAGGCCGCTCTGGTCGGTCTGCGCGACGTGGCGCGTCGCTATCCCAATACGGCCTACGCCACCGATGCCCGAATCAAGATCGACATGGTCAACGACCAGCTGGCCGGCAAGGAAATGGCCGTGGGCCGCTTCTATCAGCGCGCCAGCCAGCCGCTGGCGGCCCTGAACCGCTACAAGGCCGTGATCAACAATGAGGCCTTCCAGCGCAGCTCGCACACGCCCGAGGCCCTGTATCGTCTGGTCGAGGTCAACGTGGCCCTGGGCCTGACCGAAGAGGCGACCCGCAACGCCGCCGTCTTGGGCCACAACTATCCGGGCAGCCCGTGGTACGCTGAAGCCTACGCCCTGCTGACCGAGCGCGGCCAGCGCCCGGACGTCCAGCCGGAAGCCAAGCGTGAAAGCTGGCTGCAGCGGATCATCCCCGGCGGGGCCTGATCTGAGGGGGAACTGCGGAAAGACGCTGCGTTCCCCTTCTGTTTCCGGCTACACTGGGCTGTAAAGTCGAATCAAGCTGGCGCATGCTGACCACACTCTCGATCCGTGACGTCGTCCTCGTCGACGCCCTCGACCTGGAGGTCGGCGAAGGCCTGACCGTGCTGACCGGCGAGACCGGAGCCGGCAAGTCCATCATTCTCGACGCCCTGGGCCTGGCCCTGGGCGCACGCGGCGACGCCGGGCTGGTGCGGGCGGGCGCCAAGCAGGCGGTCGCCACCGCCGTCTTCACCGCCCCCGACGACGCCGCCGTCATCGACTTGCTGGCCGAGCGCGGCTTCGAGGTCGCGCCGGGCGAGGAGCTGATCCTGCGCCGCGTCGTCTCGGCCGACGGCCGCAGCCGCGCCTACGTCAACGACCAACCGGCGGGCGTCACGGCCCTGCGCGAGATCGGCGCCCTGCTGGTCGAGGTGCATGGTCAGCACGAGACAGTGGGCCTGCTGGACTGGAAGACCCACCGCGCCCTGCTGGACAACTATGGCGGCTTGCAGCCCCAGCTGTCGGGCGTGGCCGCCGCCGCTGAACGGCTGAAGGCCGCGCAAGGGCGTCTGGATGCGCTGGAAGCCTCCGCCGCCGAAGCCGCCGCCAAGGCCGAGGAGATCGCCCTCAACCTGGCCGACCTCGACGCTCTGGACCCGCAGCCGGACGAGGAGACCGAACTGGCCGGCGAACGCGCCATCCTGGGCGCCTCGGAAAAGGCCGTGGCCGATCTGGCCGACGCCCGCAATCTGCTGGGCGGGGACAAGCTGAGCCAGCGACTGGCCTCGGCCCTGCGCGCCGTCGAACACGCCCGCCAGCGCGCGGTTCAGGCCGGCGCCGAGGGCGACAACCTGATCATCATTAAGCTGGGTCTGGCCGCCGAGGCGGTGGACCGGGCCCTGGTCGAGGCGACGGAAGCCGTCGCCGCCGTGGACGCCGCCGCCGACGCCTTCGACTTCGAACCGGGGCGTCTGGACAAGGCTGAGGAGCGGCTGTTCGCCCTGCGCGCCGCCGCGCGAAAACTGAACACGACGGTCGACGCCCTGCCGAGCCTGCGCGTGCGTCTGCGTGAACAGCTGCGTCTGATCGAAAATGGCGCTGAGGCCCTGACCAATGCGCGTCGAGAGGTGGCCGTGGCGATCGAGGCCTATGACGTGGCCGCCATGCTGCTGACCTCGGCGCGTGAGGCGGCGGGCGACCGCCTGACCGCCGCCGTCATGGGCGAGCTGGGGCCGCTGAAGTTGGACCGCGCCCGTTTCCGCGTGACCCTGGAGCCTATCGAAGGCCGTCGCGGGCCTCTGGGCGTCGAGACCGTGCGCTTCGAGGTCGCCACCAACGCCGGCACGCCCTTCGGGCCCCTGGACACCGTGGCCTCGGGCGGCGAACTGGCCCGCTTCGCCTTGGCCATGAAGGCGGCCCTGGCCAGCCGCGAGGACCAGCGCCAGCCGGTCATGATCTTTGACGAGGTCGATCAGGGCGTCGGCGGCGCCGTGGCCGAGGCCGTGGGCAGCCGCCTGCAACGCCTGTCGAACGGGGCCCAGGTCCTGGTCGTCACCCACAGCCCTCAGGTCGCCTCACGCGGCCACGCCCACTGGAAGGTGCGCAAGGCCGACCACGACGGCCACACCCGCACCTCTATCGACGTCCTGGAACCCCATCCGCGTCAGGAAGAAATCGCCCGGATGTTGTCCGGCGCCGAGATCACGGATGAAGCGCGGGCGGCGGCGCGGGTGCTGATAGGCTAGGGCGCAAGACGTCGTCCCAGCCCATGCTGTTGCAGGCGATGCTGGCTGAACGGGCGATGCCTTGTTGATGCAGGCGTGGGGCGCGTTGGGGATTCAGAGGGCCTTGATCCAGCGCCTCCTGGAAGGGGACGATTTCGACGCCCGGCAAGCAACTGCGCGCCATCTTCTCTTCCACGATATAGGCGCGAGTTGTTTCGGAGGCTTGTCCCCAGGTCCCGTCCAGGGCGTCCGCCATTGTGCCCTCGGCATTTCGATACAGCAGCCAGCCAGGGTGGATTGCATTTCTTCGGGCGAAATCCAGCTGCAACTCTGCAAGCTGGGATAGGGCTGTCACCACCACTTCAGGATCGCCCTGGCTGCGGCTCTCGGCAATCAGCATGGGGTCCATGCCCCCGTGAATGACGATCAGCGCGCCGGGCTCAACCTCCAGGCGGCCAGCCAGGGGCAGGAAGTAGTTGGCGCATGACGAACTGCACTCCTTGCCAATGCGCATGCTGAGGCGGCGCCCTTCAAAGTGGCGACCGATGGCGATAGCCGCTTCAACGGAACCGCCGCTGCTGTTCAAGACCAGCTCGGTCGTCGTGGGCTGAAAGCGCGCCGCCACACAGGCGGCCATGGCGTCGTCGATCTCGCCTTGAATAGAGAAGACGGTCGGCGAGACCTGCCGACAGTTCTCGTCATCGGCATGGGCGGTCGGCAGGGCGGTTAGGAACCCGGCGCTGAAGAACAACAGAAGCCAGGCCAGACGCGGTATGGCGTGGCCACCAGTAAAAGTGGAATGTTCGCTCATGGCGCGACACGACCACACAAAGCTTCGCCTTTCAATCTTCTGTCTTGGGGGCGTCGTTGGGGCTAACTGGTTGACCTGTCCGCCTCAGGAAGAGATCGCCCGGATGTACGCTGAGATTACGGGCGAAGCGCGGGCCTGACTGGCTGACGCTCTCAGACCCCCAGTATCCAGCCTTCTTCGCTTTCAACCTGAGCCACCAGGGCCTCGTCGGCCGTTTTCGGCGGGGCGAAGGCCTTTTGCAGCGTGCCGGCGTCGTCCATCTGGGCGAAGGCCTCGGCGGCGGTGCGGACCTGGGCCTGGGTCTTGTATTCCTTGACGCCTTCGCCGTTGATCTTGCGCTTGGCGTCGAACAGGGCGGGCCAGACCTCGACCACGACGGCCGACAGGGGTTCGACGTCGGCCTCGGTCAATTCACGCCAGCCGGTGTTGAAGGGCCAGACGGCGGCGGAGGCGCCCAGCTTGTCCAGCAGACGGCGCAGCATCGGCACGCCCAGCAGGGTCAGGCCGCCGACGGCGCCCGCGCCGTGCATCTGCCAGACGCTCTTGGGCGGCAGCTTGTCCTTGCGCGCGGCGACTTCGGTGGCGCGGAACTCGGGGATGTCGGCGCCGGCGCCTTCGGGCGGCTTGGTCGTGGTCAGCCAGCGTTGGGCCTGGCTGGCGGGCGCGCCCCAGAAGGGCCAGGGCTGGTCGGTCATCAGACGGTTCATCTTGGCCGCGACCTGATAGCGGTTGTTGGTGTTGTCGGCCTTGTCGACGATGTTGGCGGCCAGGAACTTGCCCATGGCCTCCCACGGCCGACCGTCGAGCTTCAACCGCGCGGCCGTGCCGGCGGGGAAGCCGAAGTCGAAGTCGAAGCCGACCAGGACGCGGTCGCCGCGCTTCCTGTGTTCAGCCAGCAGGTCGGCGATCAGGGCTTCGCCCTCGGCGCGCGTGGCGACGTTGTGGGTCTCGGTATAGAGGCGGAAACGCACGTCGCGCTTGGCGACGCCGACCCACAGGGTCTGCTCGCCCAGCTTCTTGCCTTCGGCGGCGGTCCAGTCTGCGATGATGTAGGCGTCGAAGAGACGGGCCACGGCGGGCTCCTGAAAACACAGTAAACAGTAGAGGCGGCTTCTAGCCTTCCACGACGAGGCCGGGAAGGGGGGCGGGAAGGGCGATCAGCGCTTCATCAGGGCTTCGACGTGCGACAACCAGCGGCGCCCCAGTCGCAGCGCCTCGGACGGAGAGCCGGTCGAGGCCGGCA
>Ga0265296_1004237_pt1 | contig 12595 bp, 15 predicted proteins | sample MunlanPumphouse1_FD_189073 | JGI IMG/M metagenome (GOLD analysis project Ga0265296, IMG submission 189073) | Groundwater microbial communities from a municipal landfill in Southern Ontario, Canada - Pumphouse #1 | ecosystem: Environmental > Aquatic > Deep subsurface > Groundwater | place... | reverse complement strand
AAGCAATCAAGGCAGTGGAGTGCTTATAAAATCTGGAAATGACGCGGGTGATTCTACACTCAGAATTCAAAAGAGAGATGGTACGGAAATTGCGATGTTTCGAGGAGACGGCAACGTCGGCATCGGGACGGCGGGGCCGGGGGCGAAGTTGCACATATCAGGTGCTGCCACTACTCTCACGGGTGGAAGTCGTGACTCCGTCAGGATTGACGATACTACTGCCGCAGCAATAAATGTGGGGCCGGGGTTACGATTCGTAGGTCAATTTTCAGGAGGTAATATAGATTTTGGGTCTGTATCCATGTTACGTGAAAGTGCAACAACAACCAACACTGCAACGGCCATGACATTTTATACAGTAACGAATCCAAGCACGTCATCAGCAGAACGCATGAGAATAGATAGCTCCGGCAACGTCGGCATCGGGACGACGGCGCCGGGGGCGAAACTTGAGTTGGCGGGGGATGGAGCCACTTCAGCAGCCGCAAAGATAATACTTAGAGATACAGTGTCAGGTCTCGGCGTGTTTTTCTTGGAGTCTGAAAGAGTAAGCTCAGGAAATCGGTTAGACATAGGTGAAGGTAGTGACACATTCTTAACGATTCGTGGCGACAACGATGACGGCGGAACATCAAGTCGCGGCAACGTCGGCATCGGGACGACGGTGCCCGACGGCAAGCTTGACGTGAACGGCACTTCTTACTTTAGAGACAACATGGCTTTGTATGCCACTAAGAAATTATACCTAGATAGCGGTAGCGATAGTTATATTGTGGAATCTGCAGCCAACCAGCTAGATGTCATAGCTGGTGGCGCTGGCGGTGTGAGACTGACCTCAGGTGCGACATCTTGGGCAGCAATTTCCGACGAACGTCTTAAGACTGACCTCACGCCGATTACAGGGGCAATTGAGAAGCTAAGCGGACTCCGAACCGTGATAGGCCGCTACCTGACAGATGAGCAAGGGACTCGAAGGATTATGTTAATCGCACAAGATGTCCAAAGTGTTTTCCCTGAAGCGGTTGGTACTGATGGTAATGGATATCTCAATTTGCGCTACACCGAACTTATTCCTCCGGTCATAGGCGCTATACAGGAACTGAATGATAGAACTAGGGGGCTTGGAATAACGGGACAGGGGGATTTGACAATAAGCGGCAACGTCGGCATCGGGACGACGAGCCCCGGATACACTTTAACAGTCGCTGGAACATCATGGACAACCAACAATGCTTGGGCTGGTTCTGACATACGATGGAAGCAGAATATAGTTCCGCTGCAGAGTTCTCTAGACAAAGTTATGCGGCTCAAGCCTGTTAACTTTGACTGGCGCACAAGCGAGTTCCCTGATTTGCATTTCACTAACGACACGCAAATCGGGTTCATCGCTCAGGACGTTGAGAAGATAATTCCTGAGGTCGTCACTACTGATAATAACGGCTACAAGGGGATATCTTACGAGCGGATTACGCCTGTGCTTGCGGGAGCTATACAGGAATTGAACAGCAAGATTGACGAGCTAAGGAAAGAGAACCAGCGATTGAGCGGCGAGATTGAAGTGTTGAAACAGAAAAAAGGCGGGAAATAGATGAAAACGAATAGAAGCCCTGAAATGCAAAATTTCACGGAACATGGCAGAATTGTAATTAACCTACGCAGAAATCATATCACTGATTTTTGTGCTGAATGCGCAGCATTCGCACAATATGCACGAACCTTTGGTTCGATGCAATTTTGGGCAAACCTCAAAAACCATGAAAGTCGTGAGATTTTTGGATATGAAAGTCGTGATATGGAAAATATATCAAAAACGCTTCAAACAGCTTCCGACGCATCAGTAGAAACCAGCCTATTTTGGAGTGAATTCAACCCACTCGCCGCCTTTAATCTTGAGAGGCACGACTGGCAGATGCTTGTTGTCGAACTGGATATAGGGAAATCTCATAGAAGCGTCACAAGCTCGTCTTTGCGCGGAATATACGCTATGCTGACCATCTTGCCTGGATATGATTTTTTGGCTTTCTTGAACACGTCGAGATTATTTTTTCCAACAGCTGCAAGCCTGTTATCAACTATAGCCACATATTTCCCCGGGTATTTTTTTGACAGCTGTTTCGAATTTGTTTCCAGAAAATCTTTGGTCATCAAGTCACCTGCATTTTATTATTGCGAAGCGAATTATATAAGGCTTTCTCACGCCCAATATCGGCAACGGAATAAAATGGGACAAGTGTTAACAGTGACAGAGGCAGAAGAAAATCACAGCAACGTCGGCATCGGGACGACGAGCCCCAACTCGACACTCCAAGTAAACGGAAACATAGTCGGCACGACAAAGAACTTCCAGATTCCTCATCCCCTCGGCACAAAGAACTGGCTTATCCACAGCACTATCGAGGGGCCTGAGATTGCTGTCTATTATCGCGGGGAAGGGCAGCTTGTGAACGGGACTGCTTCTATAAAGCTGCCGGCATACTTCGAGGCTCTTACTCGGAAGGAGAACCGGACTGTTATGCTGACGCCGAAGTTTGACAATAATGAGCCTATATCGACAATAGCAGCTTCGTCTGTAAATAATGGGACATTCCGGGTCAGGGCGATTGATAGCAACAATCCGCAGCAGAAGTTTTTCTGGGAAGTTAAAGCTGTGCGGGCTGATGTACCTGTATTGGTGGTGGAGAAGGATTGAGATATGATGGGGAACGTAAGAAAGGCGGGAAATCGTATGGAAGCATCTGAAAGGCTTAAAGCGAAGAATTTTGCGGAATCAGGCGAATCTGGCAAAAATCCGCGCCATTTTCATCTCACGGATTTTTGTGCTGAATGCGCAGCATTCGCACAATATGCACGAACCTCCGGTTCGATGCAATTTTGGGTAAATCGCAAAAACGATGAAAGTCGTGTTTTCAGTAAAGAAAGTCGTGAGATGGAATATATGACGCCGCCGCGGGTTTTAGTTGGAGCTGAAATTAGATGAATGTCACATATACGGAACACCTGAAAACTAGGATGAAAGCCAGAAAAATCCCGGAGGATTATAAAAAACTCTCCTACAATAATAAGGTCAGGAAGGCGTGAATTTTATGAAAACAAAGACTAAAAAAACCAAAGCAGCAAGGCGAAAGTTGCAAGACGTTCGCAGAACGTCAGTCAGTTTCGCGTCGGCCATCAGCGGAAAGAAGAGGCTCAAGGAAGTCAAGAAGCTCGTGGTTCCCGTGCTCAAAAAGCATGGCGTCATCAAGGCTGGGATATTCGGGTCTTATGCGAGAGGAGAAGCTGGGAAAAAGAGCGACGTTGATATACTTGTCAGGTTCGGCGGCAGGAAAAGCCTTTTCGATCTCGCGCGCCTTGAGATTGACGTGGAAAAAAAGCTTGGCAGGAAAGCCGATGTGCTCACTTATGGCTCTGTTCACCCCCTGCTAAAAGAGAGGATCCTCAAGGAAGAGGTCAGGATACTATGAAAAAAGACGCAAAGATATTTTTGAAGCACATGGCGGAAAGCGTAGAAAAGATAAAGGAATTCACAAGCGGGATGGACAAGAATGGCTTTAGGAACTCCGTTATAACGCAGGATGCTGTCATGCGCCGCCTTGAAATTATCGGAGAAGCCGCGAAGAATACGCCATTAGATTTTCAGAAAAAATACCCTGGTATTCCATGGAATGAGATGGCCAAGACAAGAGACAAGCTTATTCACGGATATTTTGGCGTTGATATAGAACTTACATGGGACATCATAAAGAACGACATCCCTGAAATTGAGACTAAGATAAATGCAATTTTATCTGATATTGAAAATAAAAATCATGAACGGATGGCAGAGGAACGGCATGAATAAAAGATACAACTACGACGAGAAATCCGATTCGCTGTTCATATGCGTCAAGGAGGGCGAGGAGGAGAGCTTTGAAGAGATAGCTCCGGGGATAAATGTCGAGCTTGACAAGAACAGCGAAATAATCGGCATAGAGATACTGCATGCCTCGCGTTTTGCCGGCAAGGAAAAGGAAACAGCAAAAGAGAGGCAGAGGGCAACACCGGCAAGGTGAAAAAAATGGGACAATTGATAATAACGGTACAGGGGGCTTCGGAGATGTTTTTGAGGGGACAATGGAAAGTAAAAATTACAACAACATCGGCAAGGTGAAAAAATGGGACAAATGGAAACATTGACAGGAACAAGGGAAAGGAAAAATCAAGACAATCCCAGCATCGGGACGACGACGCCGACGACGAAGCTGGATGTAAACGGCACTATAACAGCAACACAAGTATCTTCAACTGATGGTATGCAGGACCCGGTTTTCAAGCCGTACAGGATATTGCATCGAATCGAAGATTCGTGCAAATTGTGCGAATGCAAAGCATTCGACACAATATTCAGGGCAGAACTGCTGAAGAATCAGGAGCGGCCGCTATGATAACGGATAAATTCCTTCACGCCTTTGCGGAATTCAGGATCTTCCATAGCCTTCGCTATCTGCTTTGTAATTTTGTGCTTATACTTGGCCATAAAAGTTCAACTCCATCATATAAATATCCAGCCAAATACTTAAAACTATCAATAATAATCCTGCTGGCTTTATTCGTCATCGCGCCGGCAAACGCAGCAACCACAAACGTCTCCATACTTTACGGCTGGAACGGGACGAACTATGTTCCTGTCCAGGTTACTTCAGAAGGTGCGATAAAGACGGACATCAACCTGACGCAGGCTGTCGGGCTGTCGCCGAAGGTGAACAACACGTATGATTTGGGTTCCATATCCAAGCTCTGGGCCAATCTCTATGCGCGCACCATACGCAGCGGCGGGTTCCTCTCGATAATCGGCGACACAAACGTAACAGGAACGTTCTACGCAGCCGGCATTGTCGCGAACCTTGAAAATTCAACAGGACTGACAAATGTTTCACTGCTCTACGGAGTCAATGAAAGCGCAACGACACAGCCGCTGGCACTCAAGGTAGATGCTAACGGCGCACTGAAGATGGCAATATCCGGCGGCACAGGAGTGGGCTGGAGCAGGTCGGGCGGAAATATCTATCCCATCACACTAACAGACAAAGTCGGGATCGGCACATCAAGCCCGTCGCAAAAACTGGAAGTCGCTAGCGGCAATGTCAACATATCTTCGGGCAACCTGTGGATAACAGGCGCGCTCGAAGTCAACGGCTCTTCAGTAACCGCGAGCGCATCGAGCGACAACACAACCCTCGGAAACAGAATCGGCACGCAGGAAACAAAACAAACAGCGGACAACACGACACTGACTGCGCTGCTCGGCCAGAAACTGAATCTGACAGGCGGCACACTATCAGGGCTGCTGAGCATAACGGGCAACCCGTCGAATACCGGGAACCTTTCCCTCTCGGTCAACAGCACGCTTTATGTGAACCAATCTACCAGCAACGTCGGCATAGGGACGACGGCGCCTGCCAGCAAGTTAAGTGTGTCGGGCACTATTTCGGCTGGTTCTTACGCAGGCACAGCGGCACCCACGAATGGCATGATAATCAGCGGTAGTGTAGGCATAGGCACTAGTAGTCCAGATAGAGCGCTTTATGTGTATAGCGACGGCACAGATGCGGTTTTAAGAGTTGGTGGTAATAGTGCGCCATCAATAAGACTGACAAATAGTGATGCGACATATTCTACAGCTTTTGCTCTGGCTACCGCCGCAAATCATTTCAGTACGCCGTCAGCGGCAGGTGACCTTGTGATTCTCCAAGGAACTGCGGGCAAAAGCATCATTCTTTCCAACCAAGGCACATCAAGTTTGGTTCTCAATTCATCCGGCAACGTCGGCATCGGGACGACGGGGCCTGGGGCGAAGTTGCATGTAAACTACGGTAATACTATAGCAACAGTTGCTGAAACATTCAGACTTGAAGTAACTGGGAATGTTGGAACAGACAGAGGCCCGCTTCTAACTTTCTATGCTCCAAATGAGAGTGGGACATCACGGCTAGTAGCTGGAATCTCTGGAGCCCAATTTCCGGTTTCTAGTAACCAAGGAGGTGCCCTACTTTTATATACTAATACCATTGGAGGTTCATCTTTAGTTGAAAGAATGAGAATAGATAATCTCGGCAACGTCGGCATCGGGACGACGGGACCGGCGGGGATCTTCCACGTCACCAGTGCTGTCGATACAGGTATTCTTGTGCTCGGCGATGACACGGGACTCACGACAAATACGCAACGCGGTCTCACGGTGCGGACTCATAGTGGTGGCAATGTATTTCTCGACATCAAAACATTTTCAGGCGGAACTATCAACTTCCGTACTGGTGAGGGCACCGAAACTGGTTCTGCACGCACCTGGATGACGGTTGATCCAACCGCGGGCAACGTCGGCATCGGGACGACGGGACCGATTGCGCCGCTAGAAGTTAAATACACTGACACGGGAAGCAATATGGGATTTAATGTTCAGGGTTCGGTAGGGTATGGTATTTATGTGTCCGACTCCAACACGCTTAATTTTAATTATGGTCTTAATTCAGATAACCAGGGTTGGATAAATTATGCTGGCTATGCCAACGGACTTACCCAATTTAGAGATACGATTATTGCCAACGGAAAAGGTAGTGCGGTCTTAATGGTTGATGGAAGCAGCGGCAACGTCGGCATCGGGACGACGGCACCGGGGGCGAAGCTGGAAGTTAGTGGTGGTAACGCAATCATCTCCAGTGCGGTGTCAACATTTCTGCGCATCAAGACCACGGCAGACACTTATAGTCCTTATCTTCACTTCGAAGGTTATAATCGACACTGGTATCAAGGGGCATTAGATGTGGGCGCTGATGCTAATTATGCCATTTCGTTATCGGCTGATTTATCCTCGGCTCTGATGACAATTCAACCGAGCGGCAACGTCGGCATCGGGACGACGGGACCTCCGTTAAAACTTACTGTAGACGGAATTGTAAACAATCTACCGCCCACTTCTGGCACAACCCAGACAGGTGGTTTAAGTCTAAGGGGAGCTGCGCCTGCCTCCAATACGATGATGAATTTCGGTATCGTCGGCGCATCTCCATGGGGCGGATGGATCCAGGTCAGTGATGCCTCTGACCTTTCCATCAATTACCCTTTGAGACTCAACCCAAATGGCGGCAACGTCGGCATCGGGACGACGGGGCCGGGGAGCAGATTGGAGGTCGAGAACACGGCAAGCGCTGACGATGTCCTGCTTCTTGAAGACTCGTCCGGATTGTGCGAAGCCCAGCCTACCACTACTGGATTGACTTGGAGCTGCTCTTCTGACATACGGCTCAAGAGCAACATCAGAAATGCGTCCTCCAAGCTTGGTTATGTGCTCGGGCTGCCCTTATTTGACTATAATGTCATAAAAACGGGCGAGAACGCCACCGGGCCTATCGCCCAGGAAACCCTGAAGAAATACCCCGAACTTGTCAGGGAAGGGGACGATGGTTATCTTATTGTTTCGGAAATTCCACAGCCTGTAATTATCAAGGCTATACAAGAACTGAAGGCGGAAAAAGACAGCGAAATCATGAAGTTAAAGGAGGAAAACGGGCGGCTAAGAACCGACATGGTATTTTTGAGGCAGGAAATTGAAATATTGAAAAAAGCGGCGAATGGAGGCAAATAGAGGCAGAATTCCATTTTTCGCAGATGTCCCGAATATTTCGGATACCCCTGAAAACGGAAAAATCCGGGGCTTTTTTGGCGCGGAATCCGGGACATGGAAATAATGGAAAGGGGACGGGGAACGATGAATAGCGATGAAAAGGCGGGAAATGACATGAAAATGACAAACATCTCGAAAGCGCGAAATTTTGAAGAACCTGACGAATTTGGAATTAACCTACACAATTTTCATATCACGGATTTTTGGGTAAATCCTAAAAACGACGAAAGTCGTGAGATTTCCGCCTATGAAAGTCGTGAGATGGAAGCCTGCCTAATGCCATGGGTTTTAGCCGGAGTTGAGTTGAAATTATGATAGGATACGCGATTTCAAAGAATGGCGTTACAATAAGACTGACTGAAGAGAACAGTCCTGAAGAAATACTTGAAGGCGGGGAAGGGGAGCTAATTGCCGTAAAGAAGTTTGAGGACAAACATATAATTGTATGGAAAAAGAAATAATAAAGGAAGTTGAGAAGGTCGTGCCAAGCGTGATGAAGATATCGAAACAGATGTGGATAGATTACGACGGCGAAGCAGATGTGATGTATATCAGTTTTGAGAAGCCGCAGCACGCAGATGACAGCGTAATGGAAAATGACATGATCATTCACAAAAGAAAAAACAAGATTGTAGGATTGACAGTCCTTCACGCAAGCTCACTGAAATAATCGGCATAGAGATACTGCACGCCTCGCGTTTTGCCGAAGGCGGGCGACGTTGACAGACGGACGCCAAAGGCGTCATACAGTTTAGCGTCATTCACAGGCGAAAAGAAAGAAATATGCCAAGGAAATCCTAGCTGATATTGAAAAGGAAACAAAAACTTTAGAGTAATACGAAATAAATGAACGAACAACTGAAAGCGCACGTTGCTTGAGGCGAAAAAGTGATAAACATGAAAAAAATATCCGGGCCGGTTAATTACAAGGATAATATGGTGAAATAAAATGAAAGATACAATAAAAGAAAATTATTTGAGCAATTCAAGCAGCTCTTTTGTTGAGAATACTCTGACGGACGACTGCTCCCTGAAGTGCGGGTCGTTGGACCAGATGGGACATGCCAGTTTGAGCGCCAATGCAAAGTACTGCACATCATCGGGATCCACTGATATCTCATCAGCCTTTTTCATGTGCTCATTAAGCTCAGACGACGCCACTATTTCTAGTTTTGTTTTTATCAAATCCAGAAACAACTCAAATTCGTCTTGTGATATCATGGATTTTTCCAATATTTCGCTTTTGTGTTCCTCTATTTCAGAAAAAATCCAGTCCGGCACTGCGATTTCAAGCTTATCAGAGAAAAGCATATCTAAAGTAAAACTTCTGCCTATGATGGACGAAATCAATACATTTGCATCTGCAACTACTAGCATTTACATCAATTCTCTATATCTCTTTGCCAGACCTTTGTTGACTTTCCGGCCGAGTTCAAGCGCATCTTTTTCAGTAAGCTTGCTTTTTGACACTATGGACTTCAGTATAGCCATCTGCACAGCCCTTTCACGTATGGCTTCCCGTGCTACAGCAGACCAGTTAATTTCAGGAAACTGGTCCATTGTTTTCTTCAAGTCTTCAGTAACCGAGAGCGTTATGTTTACCATTTCATCACCTCATGTGTATACACATACTACACATAAAATATTTAAAGCTTACACAGAAGGCATCGCCCTTGAGAACTCCGACGGAACAAACTCTACACAATGCGGACAAAATAAGTGCGGGAAGGTGCTTGTGTTCATCAGTATCGGCGAAGGAAACATTGCACAAAAAATAAACTTACTTGAAAAAGAGAATGCTGCGTTAAAAACACAGAACACCGCCATACTCTCTCGCATCGCTTGAGGCGAAAAAGTGATAAACATGATAAAAATAATATTCGGGCCGGCGGCAAAGGTGAAGTAAAATGACTGGGAAAATAAAGGTTTACCTGGACACGAACATGATTCTGGACGTTTTTATTAATCATGCGAAGGCTTTGAAGAAAAAGGAAGATGTACTGGTCCCGAGGAAATATCAATTTATGCTGGCTAACAAGGAAAGAATTAATTTTGTCACGTCCTTTATCACTAAAGCCGAGGTTGCCAGGGAGCTTGCGGCTGGATTTGGCTTGGCGCCGGAAGATATAGAAAAATTATGGGATACTTTTATTGATTCGACGGGGTGCGAGTTTGTCGAATGCTTTAATTTTGACAGCAAAATAGCTTACATTGCTGCGCATAGCAGGCTTAAGCTGAGGACTCTGTTCAATTTCATGCATGTATTTATTGCAATCGATCAGGGTTGCTATTTTGTTTCCGGCGATAAAGATTTGATAAAGAAAATGAGACTGCTGCTAGATTATAACAAAGCCATTGATTATATAGAATTCAGAAAAATAATAGAAGGTGACAACTAAACATGTTTAGACATTTTCTTGAATATCTTTCGGTTATCCCGGAAAAACTTCTCGAGCTTTTCCTTGCGTTCCTTGTCAACTTCCATATTCATAATTATACCGGGCATATATTTAAAGCGTTCAGCGTATGTGACGCAAAGTGATACTCATGAAAAATAAAATAATATTCGGCATGGTGGTTTTACTTGCCGTACTCTTATCCACGGTTACTTACGCCGCTTCCACAAACGTTTCCATACTTTACGGCTGGAACGGGACATCTTTCGTGCCTGTGCAGGTAACAAGCGACGGCTCTCTCAAGACAAACCTTAACCTGACAGAAAGCAGCGGCATCAGCCCCCAGGTGAACAACACTTATGACCTTGGCACTGCTGCATTGTTGTGGGCAAATCTCTATGCACGCTCAATCAGAGGAGGCAGCGGCCCGCTCTCTCTTTTTGCAGGCAATACCGAACTGATCACGATGCTTGCAAACGGCAACGTAGGCATCGCTACCACAAACCCGACGTCAAGACTTCATGTTACCGGCGACACAAACGTGACAGGCACGTTCTACGCAGCCGGCATTGTCGCGAACCTTGAAAACGCGACAGGATTTGTGAATATTTCTCTCAACTATGGATACAACGGCTCCACGTTTGTCCCGTTACTCACAACACCGGAAGGTTTGCTGAGGCTCACGGTTGACCAGGCGTCAGCTGACAATGCGACATCGCTGATGGCAGGCGCGACAGGAAGCGACCTGACACTGACAGGAACACTAACTGTGCAGGGCGTCAACGTTACGGGAAGGCAGATAGCAGACAATACTACAACATCAAACAGAATAGGCACGCAGGAAACAAAACAAACAGCAGACAACAGCACGTTGCTCGCGCTGCTCGGCCAGAAATTAAACCTGACAGGCGGCACGCTATCGGGCAGTTTATCAGGAACAGTTGGAACATTTGCTAATGGCTTGAACGTGACAGCTGGCGGACTGATAATAACGGCGGGCAACGTCGGCATCGGGACGACGGGGCCGGGAGAAAAACTTTCGGTGGCTGGTGTGGCAAAAATAGATTCAATCCAAGTGACAGGGTCAACAGCTCCTTCTGCAGGTCTTGGTACAGAGATAATTTATACAGGTTCTGCAGGAAGAATTCAGGCATTTAACCGAACAGGGGGTGTGGCACTTCCAATGGAAGTTTCTGGATCGACGACAGCACTGCAAATTCAAGGTGTGACAAAACTTCAAATTGATAGTTCAGGCAACGTCGGCATCGGGACGCCGCCGAGTGCTTGGAATCTTGGTAAAGCAGTTGAACTGGGTGTGGTAGGAAATGCATTATGGAATTCTGGTAGTGCAAGCGATATGCGCGTGTTGGCTAATCTTTATTATAGCTCTGCATTCAAATTTGCAGGCACTGGTTACGCTTCTTATTATCAGCAATATGCTGGTGTTCATTCTTGGGCTGTGTCTAGTGCTTCTGGGACAGCTGGTAATACTGCCACAATGAATGAGGCGATGCGAATTGATACAACCGGCAACGTCGGCATCGGGCACAATAATCCTGGAACAAAATTGTCAGTAAGTTCAATGACTGATTCACCGGACACTGTTCCTGCGCTTGGAAGTTTTGGGGGTCGATTCAGTATCGTGAATGCTAATGCGTACGGAATTGTGATGGGTGTGCTTGGTACTGGAAACGTATTTCAACAGGTTCAACGAGTAGATGGAACGGCAACGGCATACAATTTATTGTTGCAACCAAACGGCGGCAACGTCGGCATCGGGACGACGGCGCCGACAAAAGCTCTTGAGGTTGGCAGAAACGAAGCCGGAGCGGTGACTGGTATAAAAATTACCGCCGGATCAACTGTCGCGGCTCCTGTCTTGGATTTTAATTACGCAGACGCAGCGGCCGATAGCAAGCTGTCCACAATATTCGGGGATATTAATGGAGGCTTTAATTTTGGAACCAAAACAGACGCAGGCACTCCAACTACCCGTCTCTTTATCAAACGCGACGGCAACGTCGGCATCGGGACGACGAGCCCAGGGGCACCTTTGCATGTGGCAAAAACCGTCGATGGGGATAATGCCGTTGTCTACGTAGACAACCTAAAAACTTCCCCTACTGGGAACACGGGAGCAGCTATAGCGTTTCAGACGGTCGGCGTCACCAAGTCGCAAATCACGAGCAATTTTGGCGACAACAATTTATATATATTTCATGGAGGTGCCAATAGGCTTATAATAGCCAGTGATGGTACTTTCACAGGAAGCGCCACCAACGATATTTCTGATGTACGTCTAAAGGAAAATGTAACCACAGTAACCGGCGCACTTGATAAACTAGCCCAATTGAGAGGCGTCCGATTTACTTGGAAAGAAGAAGCGCAGATGACAGACAGGCCACAGTTCGGTGTCCTTGCTCAAGAGGTTGAAACAGTTTTTCCTGAACTCGTGCTTAATGGCAGCATAAGGGGCGGCGATTACAAGTCTGTCCAGTACGGCGGGTTCGTGGCGCCGTTTATTGAGGCAATCAAAGAACTT
>Ga0265296_1004236_pt1 | contig 12595 bp, 13 predicted proteins | sample MunlanPumphouse1_FD_189073 | JGI IMG/M metagenome (GOLD analysis project Ga0265296, IMG submission 189073) | Groundwater microbial communities from a municipal landfill in Southern Ontario, Canada - Pumphouse #1 | ecosystem: Environmental > Aquatic > Deep subsurface > Groundwater | place... | reverse complement strand
AACATCACGATATTTTTTTCTCTTGATCGCAACTCGCTCTCGGGCAAGTTCGCGTTCAAGCATCGCGGCCGCGTCCGCAAACGCGACATCATCAATGTTTCGTTTTTCTTCGAGCATTTTTCGAGCGCGTTCTTTCGCGGCTTCTATTTTTTCCAATTCCAATTCTTCAACTCGTTCAGCAGTATCAGCCAAAATCGTAATTTGATTTCCTGGACGAACTTCAACAAAACCAGTTGAAGAAACCAAATAAATTTCTTCACCATTTTTTTTCGCTCGCAACTCTCCAGCTTGGAGATTCGCAACAAGTGGAATGTGTCCAGGCAAAATCGTAATCTCTCCCATCTGCGTCATTACAGAAACCGAATCAACCGTGTCTTCATAGACAACTCTTTCCGGCGTCACAATTTTAAGTGAGAGAGGCATATTTTGTTTTCAACGTTTCAAAGAGACATAGGCGGGGTCCCTTGACCCCGCTGTATTGTACCGCGGGGTGTGGGCACCCCGCCTATTTTCTTAAGTGATAGAGACGTATTTTGACGGGTGGCATGGTACGGGGTCCCCGGTCGGAGGACCGCAGCAAAGCGAGGACACGACGGACGGGGTGCAGTACCATGACAGGACCCGTTGTTATTTGTTTTCTCCAATCACTTCCTCAATACTTCCTTTCATATAAAACGACTGTTCTGGAATATGATCATACTCACCCCCAAGAATCCCTTTGAAACTTCTGACAGTGTCTTCGCGCTTCACATACTTCCCTGCTGAACCAGTAAATTGTTCAGCAACGAAAAATGGTTGCGATAAAAACTTTTGAATCTTGCGCGCGCGCGAGACTGTAAGTTTGTCAGTATCAGACAGTTCATCCATACCAAGAATTGCAATTATATCTTGCAAGTCCTTGTAACGTTGAAGTACTTGTTGAACTCCACGCGCAACATCATAATGTTCTTGTCCAACAATGTTTGGATCAAGCATTGTTGAAGAAGAATCAAGAGGATCAACAGCTGGATAAATTCCAAGTTCAGCAAGCGAACGAGCAAGCACAACTGTCGAATCCAAGTGTCCGAAAGTTGTCGCAGGAGCCGGATCAGTCAAGTCATCTGCAGGAACATACACAGCTTGAATTGAAGTGATGGAACCTTTTTTTGTTGACGTAATGCGTTCTTGAAGCGCTCCCATTTCAGTTGCAAGGTTTGGTTGATATCCAACAGCTGATGGAATACGGCCAAGCAAGGATGAAACTTCTGAACCTGCTTGTGTAAAACGGAAAATGTTGTCGATAAATAAAAGCACATCGCGTCCTTCATCATCACGAAAATATTCCGCGAGTGTAAGTCCTGTCAAACCAACGCGCGCTCGAGCTCCTGGTGACTCATTCATCTGACCAAAAACCAAACATGTTTTATCCAAAACTCCTGATGCTTTCATTTCCTGATACAAATCGTTTCCTTCACGTGTGCGTTCTCCAACACCTGCGAAAACTGAATATCCGCCGTGCTCTTTTGCGATGTTGTGAATGAGTTCCTGAATCAAAACTGTTTTTCCAACTCCTGCTCCGCCGAACAATCCTGTTTTTCCACCTTTCAAAAACGGACAAATCAAATCAATAACTTTAATTCCGGTTTCGAACACTTCATCTTTTGTTGATTGATCAGCAAACGAAGGAGCTGGTTTTCGAATTGGATCACGTCGCTCGATTTTTGGATCGCCCAAACCATCGATTGGTTCACCAGTTACATTAAACATGCGACCAAGTGTTTTTGGACCAACCGGAACTGAAATCGGACCGCCGCTATTTTTTACTTCAAGTCCACGTTGTAATCCATCAGTTGACGACATAGCAACAGAACGAACTATTTGATGTCCAACGTGTTGCGCGACTTCAAGCGTTATTTCTGTACCGTTATTGATAACCAAAAGTGCTGTGCCGATTTCTGGAAGCTCTCCAGCTTCGAATCGCACATCAACAACTGGTCCGATGATTTGTGAGATGATTCCTTTTTTCATATATTATTTTGCTTCAAGTGCGGCTTTACCGCTTGAAATTTCCGCTATCTCTTGTGTGATTCCAGCTTGGCGAGCTTGGTTAAATGTGAATGAAAGATCATCTATCATTTCAGCCGCGTTATCAGACGCGCTTCGCATCGCGAACATTCGTGACGAATGTTCTGAAGCCGCTGCTTCAAGCACTGCTTGATATACCATTGTTTCAACAAGTCTTGGCAGAATCTTATCAAGCACTTCTCGTGGTGTTGGTTCAAAAGTGTAATCAGTTGAATGGGTGAAAGGGGTTGTAGGGGTGATAGGGGTTGTCTGACCTAATGCCTCGACATTTTCTTTTTTTCCAAACGGCAGCAGTTCAATCATGAGTGGCTTTTGACTTATCGCGCTGACAAAGTCTGTATACACGAGAAGAACTTTATCGTATTTTCCATCGTTGAATTCATTTATTATCATTTTTCCGATCGGTAGAATTTCTTCAAACTTTGGATTGTTTGTAATTTCAGTGAAACTTGCCAGAACAGGTTGTTTGATTCGTCGCATTGCGTCCGCCCCTCGCTTTCCAATACAGATAGTTTGAATTTTAACTCCATCACCCAAACGTCTTATCTCGCTTATCGCAGATTTGATTATGTTTGTGTTGTAACCGCCGGCAAGTCCTCGATCTGACGCAAGAAGCAAGATCAAAACGTTTTCAACTTTTCCACTTTGGCGCATCAGAGGATGAAGTGTTGCATCAATTTTTCCTCCAACAGAAAGTACAGTCTCCCAAGCCAATTTCGAATATGGTCTAGATGCAGAAACTGCTCCGACTGCTTTTCGCATTTTACTTGCCGCGACCAACTCCATCGCTTTTGTAATCTTGCGAGTGTTGGTAACGGATTTTATGCGACGTTTGATTGCGCGAGTCTGTACGGCCATATTGAAATAAGTTATTCGCAATTTTCAATCAACACTTTACTTCTACTACCCTCTCACCCTACAACCCTATTACCCTACAAACGTCTGATTAAAATTCGTAATATCTTTTTTGAGATCAGCTTCGATTTCGTCACTGATCGCTTTTTCATCTTGAAGTTTTTTGAGAGTTCCAGCGCCTGATGACAACATATATGAACGAAACTCCGCTTCCCACTTCACAACTTGATCAACAGGAACTTCATCCAAAAATCCATTGATCACAGCAAAAATAATCGCAACCTGTTCCTCAAAAGGAATTGGTTGATATTGTCTTTGTTTCAAAATTTCAGTTGTGCGACGTCCACGTTCAATTTGAGCTCGAGTTTGTGGATCAAGATCAGTTGCGAATTGCGCAAACGCTTCAAGCTCGCGAAACTGCGCTAAATCCAAACGCAACTTTCCTGCAACTTTTTTCATTGCTTTTGTTTGAGCTGATGATCCAACACGCGAAACTGATAAACCAACGTTCAAGGCAGGACGAATTCCACGATAAAACAAATCGCTTTCAAGATAAATTTGTCCGTCTGTGATTGAAATAACGTTTGTTGGAATATAAGCGGAAACATCGCCAGCTTGTGTTTCAATAATTGGAAGCGCTGTGAGCGAGCCGCCGCCGTGTTCTTCACTTAATCGCGCGGCGCGTTCAAGCAAACGTGAGTGAAGATAAAAAACATCTCCAGGATATGCTTCGCGACCCGGTGGTCTGCGAAGAAGCAAGGAAATTTCACGATACGCCCATGCTTGTTTTGAAAGGTCGTCGTAAATCACCAAAGCGTCTTCACCTTTTGCCATGAAAAATTCTCCAATTGTGCAACCAGAAAATGGAGCTATGTAAGAAAGCGCGGCTGGATCAGAAGCACCAGCCACAACAACTGTTGTGTATTCCATTGCTCCAGCTTCTTCAAGTTTTGCAACAATCTTCGCGACTTTGGATTCTTTTTGACCGATCGCGACGTAAATGCATTTCACGTTTTGACCTTTTTGATTGATTATCGTATCAACAGCAATCGCGGTTTTTCCAGTTTGACGATCTCCAATAATAAGTTCGCGTTGTCCGCGACCAATTGGAATCATTGAGTCAATTGCCTTGATTCCGGTTTGCAAAGGCACTCCAACTGATTTTCGTGTCATAACACCTGGCGCAACTTTTTCAATTGGAAAAAATTCTCGCGCGTCGATTTTGCCTTTTCCATCTTTTGGATTTCCAAGTGGATCGATTACGCGACCAAGAACGTTTTCAGAAACTGGAATAGACAAAATGCGTCCTGTTGTTTTCACTGTGTCGCCTTCTTTGATTTTTGACGCGTCACCAAGAATAACCGCTCCAACACTGTCCTCTTCCAAGTTGAGCACGACTCCGAAAACTTCATTTGGAAATTCAAGCATTTCAGATGCTTGAGCTTTTTCAAGACCTGTCATGCGAGCAGTGCCATCTCCAACAGCTATCACAGTTCCGACTTGTTCCTCTTTTACTGAAGAGTGAAACTGTTCGAGTGATTTTTTTAACGCGTCAATGATTTCTGATTTTGTTGACATACATTTCTTATTATTGTCATCCTGAGCGAAGCGAAGGATCTTCCTACGCGGAGATAAAAATTTTTAATCGTTGTAACTGTCCGGATATTGAACCATCAACAGCTCGATCATCCAGTCTAATTTTTGCTCCACCAATCAATTCCTCATTTACTATTTCGCGAATCTCCGCGCCGGGAGCAATTTCTTCAACTCGTTTTTTTAATGACACTGACAATGGATGAGCGCTTTCAACTGTAATTGTTGCCGCGCCAAACTTATCTTTCCAAATTTTTTCAAACGATTGAATCACTCCAGATATTCTGTGAAGTTCAGCTCGCTCTGAGAGAAATTTCACAAATTCATCTGTGATTACGCTTAAATCTTTTCCGGCGAAGCCGGACCCGGCACCGCCGGGTTTTTTTCCTTTTTCAGCAGTGTCAAATAATACTTTTGCTAATTGTTTATCTGTGAATTTCATATCTTGTCTATTTTATCAACAACTTCTTGAGCAAACTTTTGTGACGACTTCTGATCAACCGATTCTTTCAAAATTTTCTCTGCCGCAGCAATCGCGATTTCGACGATTTCTGATTTTGCCTCTTTTATCATTGTGACTTTTTCAGCTTTCAATTGTTCTTTGCCTTGAGTGACAACTCGCTGAACTTCTTGTTTTGCGCAATCGATCAGCTCTTTTTTTCTATTCTCTGCATCAGTTCGCGCTTGCTCCAAAACAGAGGCTGCTTCTCCGCGCGCTTGAACAAGAATATGTTTTTGTTCTTTTTCACTTTTCGCAAGTCGTTCTTCAATCTCCTGTGTTTGCTTCATGCTTTTTTCAATCCGTGAAGCTCGATCATCAAGAAGTTTTACAAGTGGTTGATAAACCCATTTCCAAAGCACAAGTAAAACAACAACAAAGTTGATAAGTTGCGCAATGAAAATTTTCAAATTTATTCCTAGCATTCCAAGACCACCGGTCGCCTCGACGGTTTTCACGGTCTCATTTGCAAGTTCGGTTGTTAGATTTGTTTCGGACATATTGAAATTAGTAGCAAATATTAAGTATCAAGTAGTAAGTATATTCGCTTTTTTTAAAGCTCGTTACAGTTACTTGATACTTGCTACCTGATACTACAAAGTAAACGCGACAACAAGCGAATAAATCGCGATTGCTTCTGCGAACGCCATACCAAGCAACATTGGAACGAAAAGCTTTCCAGCTGATTCAGGATTTCGACCAATTGATTCCATGGCTTTCATACCAATAAAACCAATCGCGAGTCCTGGACCAATACTTCCGATTCCCATAACGAGCGCTTTGGCAAGAGTTGTCATTGCTTCTGGGGACATATTGTAAATTAGTAGTAGGTATTAGGTAGTAAGTAGTAAGTATATTCGTAAAAAAATGAATATACCTACTACCTACTACTTACTACCTGCTTTTTTAATTATTAATTATTTATTAAGCGTGTGCGGGTTCGTGTTCACCCGATTCTTCGTGTCCGTGTTCATCTGTTGCAACTACTAGATACGCGAGAGTCAACATGGCAAAGACTGTAGCCTGAACAGCTCCAACAAGCAACTCTAAAAACATAAACGGAATCGGCAATATGTAAGCAAGCAGTCCAAGCATAACCGTAATCAAAACTTCACCTGCAAAAATGTTTCCAAACAAACGAAGAGAGAGTGAAACAACTTTTGCAACTTCACCAACGATTTCAATCAATCCAACTCCAAACTCAATCACTGCAACAATGATTGCCATTGGTCCGTGTTTGATTGATCGAACAATTCCGCGGAGATTCACAAACTTACTTATATGATTGAGCGGTCCAACTGTAATGAGCGCCATGACGTGTGATGTAATGATGGCAAATAATGCCATCGCAAGTGTGAGATTAAGGTCACTTGCCGCTGGTCGCAAAAGCGGAATCAATTCAATTTCGCCGTGTATTTCACCCCAGACTCCAATTGAACCGGTTCCTGGCAAAAGTCCGATCCAGTTTGAAAAAAGAACAAAAAGAAAAATCGTTCCAACGATTGGTAAAAATTTTCTCGCTCTTATTTTATCTCCTGTAACTTTTTCAACTTCTTTAAGTAAAAATTCAACTGTTCCCTCAACTATATTTTGTAGACCCTTTGGGACAAGCGCAGTTCGATTGCGAACAAGAAAAGCTAAGATAACGAAAAAAAGTACCGCAATCCATCCATTGATAATAGAATTTGTAATTGGAAACGATCCGATTTGAAAAATTTGTTCAGCAGCAACAGGTGGTAATACAAGACTCATACATCTTTTTTAATAATTGCTTCGTACTGATCGCGATATTTTTTCGCTTTCTTGATTAAAACAACAGCGGAGGAAATGAAAGCAACAATGAGAAGCAAGATTATGTAACGCGGTTCTGTGCTGTTTTTTTCATCAAGCCACTTTCCCAAAAGTGTTGCAAGAACTGCTGGGACAGCGATTGTTCCAGTAAATTCAGCAAAAATTTTGTAGGCCAAACGATGATAGGCCGCGTCTTGACTCATACTTACGTGCATTAAGGCGCCGATAGTGTACATTTTTTTGAAAAGAGGGTCAAGGAGGTGAAAAAATAGAGAGGGAATAGTGATGCCTTTCAAAAACACGCTACTAAATAGATCGTTTGGACTCTCTGTTCTTGACCGCCGCCGTGGACGTTTATGATAACCAGTGTGAGTGGTGGCGGCTTAGTCCTCGCCGGCGTGAATCGACGATGTAAACCAAACGATTGTTCTAGCCGTCTGCGGATGTCTGCGAACAGAAAGTCCAAACGATCTTTCACGTGATTTATAAAGTTCCTGTTGTTTCTCAAGAATATTTTTTGTGTTTGTGATTTATCAAGATGTATATCCCTCCCCTTACCAAGGGGAGGTTAGGAGGGGTTTGCCGGCAACCCCCTTTTAGTCCCCCTTGGTAAGGGGGACGATGATTTACAAAACAAAAAAGCAGTAGTGAAAGAAATCACTACTGCGAAGAAAGATAGCGACGGATTCGTTGCCAGAAATTCTGAACGAGCGAGACGATTTTCCACGTCGCAAGTCCGACAAACCCAGCGAAGACGATGAAGCTGAACCACCCAAGTGGCCGGCACACCGTGTGAATACGTAGGTAACGGCTCACAAGCGCGACGTTCGTCCAGACAACATCAGCAAGGAATCCGCGATTCAGAGCGATGGTGCACAGAGCAATGATGCTCGCGACCACTGTCAGAGTGATCTTGAATCGCAGTTCCTTCATCATCACTTTTCACCATTCTGTGTTGTACTGCCAAGCGGCCGCAGAGTATTAGTTTCCTCACCTCCTGCTGTTTGCACGACTGTCAGGAAACTATATTGGGTCCCAGAAAATGCGTATCCGAGCATAATGTTCGGAAGATCAGAATCGAGATTGTAGCTCCACCCCTGAAGCCGAATGTACTCGTCAAGTCCGTCTGGATTGAAAGCGACCATCCTCGCGACAATCACTTTGGCCGTTGACGGAATTTCGACTTTGAAAGGCACCGTACGAACGTATGTGACCAGCACGAGCGGATGCGTCATATACCATCCGGCGGTCTGTTGTTTCACGACACTACCATCGACTGAATCGTACGCAATTCCGATTTCGTTGATGCTGACGTGATTGAGAAATGCACACCAGAAGATGATACCGCACATGAACAGAGAAGCCACGAAAATAAGCGCCTTGAACATGTCTCACTCCAATTCCCGATTCAAGCCGGGATAAAAAAATCTATCATTTACCTCGAATAAAGTCAAGCTGTTAATCCAGAAAAACAAAAAAGCCCCACACCTTTGTGAAAAGGTGCGGGGCGAGATAGAACTAGGCCTGCGCTGCCTTCGAAGCGCGTGGCTTGCGAACGCGCTTGGCAGAGACTGCTTCAGCCGTGGGAGCTTCCGCCGGCGGAACGTCTGCCACAGCCGCTGCAACGGGTAGCAAGTCAGGAACTTCGGCCACGATCGGCCCTGTGGAAACAACGGTCACTGCCTGGGTCATCGTCCTTTCCACCCCCTTTATGTTGAGCTTGCCGAGGAGCTCGATACGAACACCGCGATGAACCCACGAGCCCCAATCGAACTGTCCTTCGATACGCTCGTTGATCCAGCTTGCGAGGAAATCTTCTCCACCATTGCGATAGAAAACTTCACCTGCCTGCTTGCCGCCCAGAACTTCTTCTGAACTCGGAAGCTTGTCCATGCAGAGCTGATCCACGACGCGGAGCTTGATGTCCTCGAGCTGATCTCGAAGAGCTGAAACGACCAAGCTCGCGAGCCTGTTGAGCGAAGAACGCACAGACTGCGGTTCGATCGCGACCGGATCCACGAGACCAATTTTCACCGCGTAGGCGAAAAGCGGGTTCTCGAGATTGAACTGACCACGCCCTGCCATGTCGAAAGCCGCGCGGGATTGCTTGCTCGGATTGGCAGTGAGAACTGACACCCCGAGAGCCTCGAACGGGTCAACCGCAAGCGACTGCCCGAGATCGATCGTTCCTTCGAGAAGTTTGACCTTGCCCTTTCGACCTACGTACTGCAGACCGATCGAGCGCTCGCCAAGCTCCACGAGGAAAACCCGCGGCTCGCTGAACGTACAAGCTTCTTCGTCGTCGTACGGAGGAAAACCACCCTTCTCGATCACTCGAGCAGTCTGGCCACATATGTGACCGTAGTGGTAGCTCGCCTTGTCGTTGTCGCCATCGAACTGCCACAGTCCTGGCGGCGTGTACACGAGATACCTCGCGCCGTCCTTTGCGAGCAGGTTGTGGCGAATCTGTTCAATCATCGGAAGACCGCGGCCGGGAAGGCCCTGCGCAACGCGGTTCCACATGTCCAAACGCGAGGCTGATGCCAGACCGAGCGGGAGAAGTCTGAATGGCTGACCCTTCTTCATGGGCCAGAGCACCATGCAGAAATGTTCCCGAGCGTTGACGACAGTCTTCACGCCAGACTCTTCGAACGTTCCATACGGGATCATCCCGCCGGCTCCGTCAACAAGAATGTGCGGAACAGCCTTGACTGTCTCAATCGTTTCTTCGCTGATCTGAACCTGAATCTCGGCCTTGTAGCCGAGCCCTACGCCAGGAGACGGAACATGAGACTTTATCTCACGATCGAAACGCGAGACGTTCTCCGCGTACACCATAGCCTTCACGACAAGAGGCACCTGCGGATCCTTCGGATCGCGAACGAACCTACGAGTCATTTCACGTTGACAGACCTCGATCGGAACGCTACGTCGGCCAGAAGCCCGATGCCGATTATCCGTCAGTACTGCGATGTCGATGAGCTCTCCCCAAATCGCGAGCATCTGGGTGAAACGAGACGGCTGGGCGATCTCGCCCTTTGTCGTTGTGGCAGGCTGTTGAGCCGCGCCACCGATCTTGACGGTCAGCCCTGATTCCTGAAGCAACTCTTCCCTTCGTGCCATTGTTCCCTTCCTTGCCCGAAACCGGGCGTTGCTAGGTTGTAATTGCGCTGAAACTGGCTTGTGCCAGAGAGTGAATTTAGCAGAAAAGTCGGAAAAAGTCAAGTGTCCATTGACATTTTGCCCAAATTGTGATACGTTTCATACTCGGTTTAGGCCAATTACCGAGTAAGGAGAGTGAAAATGGCAAACTTTCTTGACGCCGTCTTCGCCTTCTTTGGCGATGACGAACCGACCGGTCAATTAAGAGCTGTGATGTTCGATAGAATCGAACCAACAGACGAAGAGTTGGAAGAGATCCTTTCTTCCAACGACGGATCAGAAAACGGCAAGGCTTACTGCCAGCGTGTACACGATTGGTTGCTTTATTTCTGTGCTGATCGGGCCAACTATGTTGCTGGACTTGCAGACGATGATCCTCGCAAGTGTGGTCTCGCAGAAATTGCGGAAGCACACAAAGCAGGAGCTGCTGTTCTGCCAGCAATAGTCGAACCAGAGCCTGTTTCAGAATCTGAAGCTATTGCAAAAGTCGATCCAATGTTGAGCGGCACAGTGCGAGTTGCACAGCCACCGCGTACAACGCCGATTCGTACTTCTGCCCCAGTCGTCGAAAATCCTGCGGACGATCACCCTTCTCACGATGAAGATCGGGAACAGCCCGCTTCACAACCTCAAGGAGACACTATGAGTCGTGGAAACGATACGAGGCGCGAACGAGGAGATGGGCAACAGCGCGATGGACGTCAAGACGATGGACAACGAGTTCATCGGACTCTTACTCCAGAAAAGTTAATCAAATTCTTCGATGATCCGGATGCGTACATCGCAAAGATAACAGAAGATGCTGCAGAAAAAAGTGGGCTAACTGGACTAATTGCTGCAATCAAGGCGAAGAAGATTGCTGCTTTAGGCAATCCGATCACGCGTGAGATGCGCGAGTGTGCAAAATCCAAACGGTGGAAAGGGATCTATAACGCGTTGCTAGATGCATATCTCCGTCAAGACGCTGACAGAATTTCGATTGCATCGCAACTGCGAGACAGCTATCTCAATGGAGTCTTCGACGCTAAAGGAAGAATCATTGGTGCACTCATGCGACAGTGCATCAAGGATATTGAGGGTGGATTCAACACCTCACATCCTAAGGAATTCAAACGACGCTATGTCGGCTAGCTCTCTCTGCGGCAGTGATTCTCACTGCTGCTTTTTTGTTTAATCCCTCCCCTTACCAAGGGGAGGTTAGGTGGGGTTTGCCGGCAACCCCCTGTTAGTCCCCCTTGGGAAGGGGGACGAAACTTATTAACAAACAACGGACTCCTCGCCGTTGTTCCCTCGACGTGACTTCCCGCTCTTTGTTTATGAGAGATCCTTCGCTATCGCTCAGGATGACAGCAAAAATAGTTTCTTCGCATTCTCTGTTGTAACACGCGCGACTTCTTCAAATTTAATCCCTTTCAACTCTGCGATTTTTTCTGCGATAAATTGAACCATCCATGGTTCGTTACGTTCACCACGATGTGGAGCAGGTGTGAGATACGGCGCATCTGTTTCAACCAAAAGACGATCAAGTGGAACATTTTTTGCAATTCGTTGAATCGGCGATAAACCATCCTCTCCTTTCTCACCTTTACGTGGTGGAAAAGTTAAAATTCCAGTGAATGAAATATAAAATCCAAGTTCAAGAAAACGATCCGCGATCTCTTGTGTTCCAACAAAACAATGTACAACACCACGTTTGGTCAACTTCCCTGCTTGAACATATTCTTCAACCATTTCAAGTTGATCTTCGTAAGCGTCTCGGCAATGAATGATAACTGGCAGATTCATTTCTGTTGCAAGATCAAATTGCGCTCGAACAGTTTCTTTTTGTTCGCGAATTACTTCATCACGACTCACGTTTGGCGGCATGTGAAAATAATCTAAACCAAACTCACCGATCGCAACACACTTTGGATGTTGCGCTAATTTTCGAAATAAATCTAAATCAAATTTTTCTGTTCGTGTGTGAACGGTTTCATTTTCATCACCAAATTCTTGTTCGTGAAGATGATATGGATGTAAACCAATCGAAGCCCACACTCCGTCGTATTTTTCTGCAATTTCCAGTCCGGTTCGACTTGTATCGCTTTGCGTTCCTACTGTAATCATAAAAACACCTTTTTCCAAGGTGTGTTTGATAACTTCGTCTATGTCGTTTTTGTATGAGTGAAATTGAATGTGGCAGTGGGTATCGAAAAGCATAATAAATTATCGGCCTTTAGCCTTTAGCCGCTAGCCATTAGTATTGAAATTTTGATATCCCTAACAGCTAGTGGCTAATAGCTAACGGCTGTTTTCTTTTACTTCACTTTCATTGCTTCAGGAAAGAAAACTTGCAACGCCATCATCGCGGCAACAAGATAATTTGCCATTGCAGATCCATCAAGCGCGTAAAGAAGTGTATCATCTGGAAGAATTTGCATTGCGTAAAAAATAATCACACCAACAACCACAACTCCTTCAACCAAACCAAATAATCCGCCAATCAAACGATTAAAAAATCCTGCTAATGGAATAAACGCAAAAATATAAAACAAACCATTTACAAACCACAACAGCAAACCAATGATTCTGGATGTCAGTAAGAAAAGAATAATGAACACGATCACTTTTGCAAGATCGCCATTACCAAGC
>Ga0265296_1004235_pt1 | contig 12595 bp, 11 predicted proteins | sample MunlanPumphouse1_FD_189073 | JGI IMG/M metagenome (GOLD analysis project Ga0265296, IMG submission 189073) | Groundwater microbial communities from a municipal landfill in Southern Ontario, Canada - Pumphouse #1 | ecosystem: Environmental > Aquatic > Deep subsurface > Groundwater | place... | reverse complement strand
GCACCGGGCCCGGCATCATCAGGAGAAGTTCTTTTTCCATGTGAATCTGCTCATAGTATTTTAATATAGACGCAATATAAGTTTGGATGGCAGATATGGCAGACGTAGCTATTATATCCGGATCCGCGTCCGACGCGGCAATTACCGATAAAGTGAAGAAAGTCCTTGACGCAAACAAGATCTCGTACGATGCCCAGATCCTCTCCGCTCACCGCGATCCCGACAAGCTCGATGCCTATGTCAAGGCCAGCAATGCGAAGATCTTCATCGCGATTGCCGGGCTCTCCGCAGCACTTCCCGGCGTGATTGCCTCACGGACCGACAAGCCCGTCATCGGCGTGCCCGTGAGCGGAACGCTGAACGGCATGGACGCCCTGCTCTCGATCGCCCAGATGCCTAAGGGGGTACCGGTCGCCTGCGTTGGCGTGGACAACGGCGACAATGCGGCGTGGCTAGCGATCCGGATCCTCAATCTTTCGAAGAAATAACCTGAAAAAAATTTAAATTATTTTGTTTGTCTCCGGGCCTTCTGTCCGGCGTTCCGCCCGTGTGGGCAGACCCACACGCACAGCCCGCAGGTTGCGACACCGTCATTCTTCTCACGCTCCTTAAAGTAGCGGTCGCAAGCCGCTGCATTGAACCGGGCCTCGCGGGGTTCATCAGGAGAGAAGATCCTGCCGGTAAATGCATGCACCGGGCAGATATCAACACATGCCGTGCACTCCCCGCATCGGGGTTCCATCGGAGACCCGGTCGGTTCGAGTGGCGCATCGGTGAGAACCGTGACCCACCGGATCCGCGGGCCGTGATCCGGGGTCACGAGCAGGCAGCTCTTCCCAATCCAGCCGAGCCCGGCCATGTGTGCCGCAAGCTTCTGGGAGAAGATCCCGCAGATGTGCTCATCACTCGTCCGCTTCGACGCGGGAACGGGAAATGCCCCATAGCCTTCCCGCTGGAGAACATTTGCGATCCGGAGCGCTGCCTGATCGAGCGCGATGTTGACAACATCATAGGTTGTGTGACGGTACAGGATTGCTCCCTCTTTGTCTTTCTCCGGCAGGAGATCGACAACGCTGTCCTGCAGTCGTATCCCAACAACAACTCCCCGCGGGTACCGTGCTGTCCGCGCCCCTCCCTTTACATGGATGAAGTCGCGGGCGGGTGTGAGATCCGCCACACCATAGTAATCAACGTCAAGTGAACCGGCAAGGGTCCGGATCTTTTTGTCAATATCCTGGGGCATCGCAGAATACCTCAGTTTTTCATTCGTTCTGCATCACGAAGAATGTGTACCCGTAGTACTGCTTGTATTTCCGGTACATCTCCGCTTCGTGCTCCAATGAGTCAAGAAGGGCGGCATTGCCAGGATCCGATCCGTGCGTCTTCCTCAGTTCTGCGATCCGGGCCAGCATCGGGACATGGTAGTTCTCCCACCAGCCGGCTTCCGGGAGCCGGTATGTTGCGATGAGTCTGAGCCCGACCCGCTTCACCCGTTCCTTCATCTCGTCCTCTGATACGGGGACGTATCCCTCGCTCTCCCACCACTTCATCAGATCGGCGGGAGGGTTGGGCAGGAACCAGTCGGCATCGGAGACCACCATGTACCCGCCTTTTTTCAGGAGCGGTTTCCAGAGCCGGAGCCCCTGTTCGAACCCGACAATGAAGATGGCTCCTTCCGACCAGATGAGATCGAACGACCCCTTCTCAAAGGGTAAGGCGTCCATGGAGGCACAGAGGGTCCTGATCCTTGTTTTCTGCCCGCTCTTCTCCACCCACGCATCGATTGCATCAAGGAAGGGCTGGTGGTTGTCCACTGCGGTGATGGTGCTTCCGGGTGAGAGTGCGGCAAGATCCCGCGTCTGCGTCCCGCTGCCGCACCCGACATCGAGGATCCTCGCATCGCGGGGAACGGAGGGAAGGAGGGACCAGACCTTCCGTGTCGCTTCAGGACACCCGGGCCCCTGGCGGGGGAGGGATTCGAATATCCGGTAAAAAAACGGTGGTAATGACATGATGTTCCAGAGGTTGGACAGGGAATATTGAGTGCTTTGTGGTCAGCAAGCACAACCGCACGTTCACCATGAGTTGTATCACGCGGACGGTCGCACCGTTGTAAAAAGAGATTATTACAGCCTTCTGTTGTCAGCGTCCCGCTGTCCGATCAGACAGTTCGCTGCCGGCCGTGCTGCACGGGGACCGGTCGTTCCGCGTGCACCGGCGGGAGGTGTTCTGGCAATACCGGCCCGCTGTTTCCGGGACCGGAACCGGTGATGAGCGCATGTCGGGGTGGAACAACTCCCAGAGCGATGACAACGATCGGTTCCCTCCATGGAGTTCGGCATTGAACTGGGGGCGGCTGTGAGTTTGTTCTCTGGAGAACCAGCGTGGGATCATGATAATCACTCCTGCCTATTTCATGTGGGCACGATCACTCCTTGCACCCGGGGCTATAAAAAAGACGGGAAGTTGGAAAAAAAACCGGGGTTTTTTCCACCCTCATACCCGTCACGGTGGACGGACTGCCGGCAATATAGAGGGGAAACAGGAGATCGCTCCGACACTTTCGCGGTGCGCCTGCCCACAATTTATCATCGCCCGGTTGGAACAAGGGATCATGACAAAGAAGATCGAGACTGTATGCGGGTTCTCGTGCAGCGACTGCGACCACCATAAGAAAGACTGTCCCGGCTGTGAAAAGATAACGGGGAAACCATTCTGGACAGCATTTGTAAATATCGACCAGTGCCCGATTTACGAATGCTGCACGACCATGAAGAAACTCCCCCACTGCGGGAAATGTCCCGAGCTTGTCTGCGAACGGTTTACCCGATTCAAGAACCCGGAGATGACGGACGAGCAGGCTGCAGCGGGGCTTGCAGCAGCTGAAAAAGAACTTCGGGCACGAAAGTAACCCGGCACATGGGCAGGATTATGAGCATACCTGCCGAACGTTCTTACCATGCCAGTCCTGCATGAACCGGTTGTCACCCTCGAAGGCGTGAGACTCCGGGCACTCTCCATCTCATCCCTTGAGCTGGACGTGGCGATCCGGGTCCAGAACCCAAATCCCCTTGGTGTGACCCTGCGGGAACTGCCGTTCAAGGTGCTGTGCTGCGACACGGACACGACCCGGCAGATCGCAGATGGGAACACCGGCCGGGTAACGATCGCAGCAAAGGACAGCACCCTGCTGCACATCCCGGTTAAATCGGATAACGCAATTCTCATCGGGGCGCTTGCCGCCTTTGTGACCCGGGGGAATGTGCAGGTCACGATCAAGGGAACCGCGATCATCGACTGTCTCTTGTTTGGCTGGTCGGTTCCTTTTACCAGGACCGTACCGGTGACGATGGCACAGATCACGGATTCCATAACCGGGCAGAATAAGTAAGTGTGCGTGAAGTGACTGCATGTTCTTTTTTGAAACAACCCATAGTTTCCGGATGTGTTTAACTTTTCTTAAGCAGGGTCCGGTTGATCGGCTCGCGGGTTTCAAGCAGGGTCCCGGGGGGTGTCTGAAATTTTTCAAGCAAGGTCCGGTTAAAAAATTTCAGGCAAGGTCCGGTTGATCAGCTCGCGGGTTTCAAGCAGGGGCTTGGGGGGTGATTGAAATTTTTTCGGCAGGGTCTGGTTGGAAAATGAGTGTGCAGATCATGCACTGATCTCAGCACACTGGGTCTTGCTCTACCAGTTGTCGTGCTCGATTTTCTGATTCCCCGGGCCGAAAATATGCATTTTCAAAAAGATACCATGGAAGCAATTACTAATTTCGTAGATTTTAGTAATTATTAGTAGTTGGGAAATGGTCAAAAACTGAAAATTGCTGAAAAATTTTCAGGAACGCTACAAGATGGTGTTTCATACCCGGTAGGATTTCACCAGATTCTTCAGATTAGGTGTTAAGGATTACGTAACAGTTCAAACCGCGGACTCACGATTCTGATCGTTTTGCAAGCGCCAACAAAATAGTTCCCCGTGATCCCAATACGTTCCTGGAGGATCAGCAGTCAACCCCCCCACCCACTTGCGATCATGGAGGGGGGGTCCCCATCCCCCTCACATATTTTTAACCCACGGTGCCCACCTTGTATCAACATGTGCGGGATCGCGGGCCAGTTCTGTCTTAACGGTAATACACCGGATACTCAGCTCCTTTCCGCGATGTCGGAGCGGCTCATCCATCGCGGGCCCGATGGCGAGGGCACCCGGATCTGCGGCTGTACCGGCCTCGTGCACCGCCGGCTGGCCATCATCGATCTTTCCGAAGATGGCCTCCAGCCGATGACAAACGAAGACGGGACGCTCTGGCTGGTCTTCAACGGTGAGATCTACAACTACCTTGAACTCCGCGAGGAACTGGCCCGTGCCGGCCACCGCTTCCATTCACATTCTGATACCGAGGTAATCCTCCACGCGTACGAGGAGTGGGGATCGGAATGCCTCTCCCGGTTCAACGGCATGTGGGCGTTTGCCCTCTGGGATGAGAGAAAACAGGAACTCTTCTGCTCCCGCGACCGGTTCGGCATCAAGCCGTTCTATTATACGGTTGCCGGAGGTTCGTTCCTGTTCGCATCCGAGATCAAGGCCCTGCTCTCCCACCCGGAGGCAGGCAAGCACCCCGATGAACAAACGCTCGGCACCTATCTTGCGTGGGGGGTGCTCGACCACTCCTCCCGGACCATGTTTGCGGGGATCTCCCAGCTGGAGCCTGCGCACGCGATGGTAGTAACCGCTGCCGGCCCGCAGCAGCCGTTCCGGTACTGGGACGTAAAGGTCAGTTCCGCGATCCGTTCTGACATCCCGGACAAGGAAGCAGCATCCCGGCTCCTGGAGATCCTCAGCGATGCCACCCGCATCCACCTGAGAAGCGATGTCGCGGTCGGCACCTGCCTCTCGGGGGGCATCGATTCCTCGACCCTGACAGTACTCATCAACAACCTCATCCGCGACGAGGCCCCGGCCAGTGTCGGGGCCCGGCAGAAGACGTTCTCCGCAGTCTTCTCCGACAAGCGGTTCGATGAGAGCCGGTACATTGACGAGATTGTTGCCGTCACCGGGGTTGACGCCCACCGGGTCGAACCGACCCCCCAGCAGCTCTGGGACGATATCGACCGGCTCGTGTACCTGCAGGACGAACCGTTCGGATCGCTCTCGATCTATGCCCAGTACTGCGTGATGCGGCTCGCGCAAAAGGACGTGAAAGTGGTGCTGGACGGACAGGGTGCTGACGAACTCCTGGCCGGCTACCTTGCGTACCAGGGCAGTTACATCGGGTCGCTTGTCCGCTCGTTCCGCTGGGGCACAGCACTTGGCGAAGTGATCGGAAGCCTCCGGCATCATGGAGGGTTCTTCCGGTCAGCCTTCCGGCAGATCAGTGAACGGAGAAAACGCAGGAATCTCCTGAAATACCCGGCGGAAACAATTTCCCGGTATGCTGGGAACCTGGATCGCGTATTGTACCGGGAACTCACTTCCACCAACCTCCCGGCTCTCCTGCATTACGAGGATCGGAACGCGATGGCATTCTCGATCGAGTCCCGGGTCCCGTTCCTTGATTACCGGTTTGTGGAATCCGTTGCCTCCCTCCCGCTAAACCAGAAGATCAGGAACGGTGTGACCAAACGGGCACTCCGGGCGGCAATCAAGGGGATCGTCCCGGAATCCATCCGGTGCCGGATGGACAAGATGGGTTTTGTGACCCCGGAAGAGGTCTGGATGAAGGAAGATCTCCGGCCCTTCATGCTCGAAGTGCTCTCATCCGATACATTCCGGACCCGCCCATACTGGGATGCACCGGCGGTCACCCGCGATTACCTTGCGTTCCTCGAAGGAAAATCCACCTATTCCCCGGAGATCTGGCGGATTGTCTGTGCCGAGCTGTGGTTCAGGAAATTCTTTGACCGGCGCGAGGCGATCCAAGCAGCCGGATAACCCGCGCAGGAAAAAACGGACCCTGCCGGATCGAATCCTATAAATGGTCAATTCAGCCAGATGTAAATAAACAGACCGGGATCCCGGGCACTCTTCAGGAATGCTCGCGGATCCGGCCCGGGTTTTCCATGAAATCGATCATCCTTGCCGGTGGTGTCGGGACGCGGCTCTGGCCGCTCTCCCGCGAATACTATCCAAAACAGTTCCTCCAGCTTGAGGGCCGGCTCTCCCTGTTCCAGGAGACCTTCCGGAGGGCGGTGCGTCTCTCAGGAGCGGAGGGTATCTTCATTGTCACCAATGATATTCACCGGTACCTTGTCCTCAACCAGATGAGCGAACTCGGGTATACTCTTGACGAATCGCACCTTCTCGTGGAGCCCGAGGGAAAGAATACCCTGCCGGCCATCGGATGGGCGATGCAGCGCATCCGAAAGGAGGACCGTCACGCCACAGCCGTGGTATTCCCGAGCGATCACATTCTCGGGGACGATGCCCTGGACCGGATCCAGGCTGCAGAGCCCGTTGCACAAAAATACCTTGTCACCTTTGGCGTCAAACCCACGTCACCTCATACCGGGTACGGGTATATCCGGCCGGGCCGGAACCTGGCGCTCGGCTTTGTCGCCGCAGAGTTCAAAGAGAAACCGGATGAGTTGACCGCCCGGGAATACCTGAAGCGGGGCTATCTCTGGAACAGCGGGATCTTCCTTCTCTCAACCGACTGCTTCTTTGCCGAACTGAAGAGATACCGGCCCACACTTCACGCGGCACTCCAGTCTGACAGCGATCCCGACTATGCTGCCCTTGAGGCCATCTCGATCGATTACGGCCTGCTGGAACACTCGAAGAAGGTCGCGGTCGTTCCGCTGGATGCGGCATGGAACGACCTTGGGACCTTCCGGGCGCTCTATGAGACGGAGGCTCACGATGCCGAGGGAAATGTCGGCGATGCCGAATACCTTGATTCCTCGAATAATTACGTGCTGGCACCGGGCAAACACGTCGGTCTTATCGGGGTCAGCGATCTCATTGTCGTGGACACCGTCGATGCCCTGCTGGTCTGCAACAGCCATGAGACCGAGCAGGTCAAGCATCTGGTGAACCGGTATAATGCGAAGAACGATCCCGTGACCAGGTTCCACCGGCAGGTCCACCGCCCATGGGGTTCTTACACCGTGCTCGAAGATGGCGCGGTCTACAAGATCAAGCGGGTGACCGTGAAGCCTGGTGAGAGACTCTCCCTCCAGCTCCATCACCACCGGAGCGAGCACTGGGTGGTGGTCAGCGGGACTGCGGAAGTCGAGCTGAACGGGGAGACACGGTTCCTGCGGAAAGGCGAGAGTACCTATGTCCACAGCGGAACAAGGCACCGGCTGAAGAACCCCGGCCTGCTCCCCCTTGAGGTGATTGAAGTACAGCTCGGCGATTACCTTGAAGAGGACGATATTGTCCGGTTCGATGACGAATACGGCCGGAAGTGAATACGGCCGGGACCCTCATCGATCCCGATTCTGACTCGTGTGTATTCCAAAACTTTTCAATGGGGCTGTTGAACCGCTCCCGACAAGGCACTGTGGCCCGGGACCGACGAGATCCCTGCGGCCCGCAGCTTCCAGCCCATCCATAACGAGCTGGCGGTTCCGCAGTTCCCGGTACTGCATGAGGGCACGCTGGACCTGTTTCTCCCGCCCTTTTGCCACATGCACCGGTTCCATTGTGAACGGGTTGAGCCCGGTGTAATACATGCAGGTCGAGACGCTCATGGGGGTTGGGGTGAAGTCCTGGACCTGTTCAGTATAGAGGTTGTTGTCCCGGATATACTCGGCGAGGGCAACCATGTCTTGCATAGTACAGCCCGGGTGGCTCGCCATGAAATAAGGAAGAAGGTACTGTTTCTTCGGTTTGTCCTTCTGCAATGCAGCAAACCGGGCCCGGAACCGGTCGAAGACTTCCTGGGGCGGTTTGTTCATGATGCCGGTGACGTCTTTTGCAATGTGTTCGGGTGCCACTTTCAAGTGGCCGGAGACATGATGTTCGCAGATCATCTCCAGGTACCGGGTTGAATCTGCAAGGACGAGGTCATACCGGATGCCGGAGCCGATGAAGACCTTTCTGACACCGGGGATCTTCCGGAGCGCCGTGAGCAGCTCACACTGGGCGGCATGGTCCGTGTGCAGGGTTTTGCAGGCCGGGCTGCAGTGCTTATCCCGGCAGGCCCCGTGCTTCTCCCAGAGATCGCAGGCAAGACCATACATATTCGCCGTCGGGCCGCCTACGTCCTGGATGATTCCTTTGAATCCCGGCAGGGTCGTCATCCGCGTAACTTCGCGAACAATGGAGGCCATGCTCCGGCTCTGGACGATACGTCCCTGATGATGGGTGAGCGCACAGAACGAACACCCGCCAAAACAGCCCCGGTGACTGGTGACGGAGAACCGGACCGGTTCCAGGGCCGGGACCGGTTGCCGGTAGGAGGGGTGGGATTCGCGGGAGAACGGCAGCTCGTAGATATGGTCGAGTTCGGACGTAGTGAGCGGCGGGGCGGGAGGGTTCTGGATGACCACGGTTTTGGGGTGTGGTTGTGCTACGGCTTTTCCGCGGACCGGGTCCTGCTCGCGGTAGTGAAGGGCAAATGCCCGGGCGTACGCAGACTTATCCGACGAGACCTCGGTAAAACCCGGGATCTCCACAATGCCGTCCGGCCGGTTGGTGCGCCATTCGGCAACTTCCATAGTGTACGAAGTTCCCGGGATATCCCGCAGGGACGAGACCGGTTCTCCCGCATGGAGCCGGCGGGCGATTGCCACCATCTGCGCTTCAGCCATCCCGAATGCAACGAGATTTGCCGGGGCATCGGCAAGGATCGCCTGCCGGACCCGGTCCTGCCAGTAATCGTAATGCGCAAAACGGCGGAGGCTGGCCTCGATACCCCCCAGGATAATGGGCGTGCCTAAAAACCGTTCCCGGACCCGGTTGGCGTACACGATGACCGCCCGGTCCGGCCGTTTCGGAATTCGACCGGGAGAGTAGACATCATCGCTCCTCCGCTTCAGGTTCGGGGTGAAGTTGTTCACCATCGAATCAACGTTCCCGGAGGAGATGCCAAAGAAGAGCCGGGGTGCGCCTAACTTCTCAAAATCCTTTGCATCTTTCCAGTCCGGCTGGGCGATGATGCCCACAGAAAATCCTGCATCCCAGAGAGCCCGTCCGATGAGGGCCGTGCCAAACGACGGGTGATCCACGTAGGCATCCCCGGTGATGAGGATGATATCGAACTGCCCGATACCCAGCTTCTTCCCTTCTTCCCGCGTCATGGGGAGGAACCGGGGTTGTGGGATCATGTCAAAAGGGGATTCATACCGGTGGGCGCCGGGTCAGGTCGCGGATGATCTCGGCAAGCCCGCCCGGGAGTTCGCTCTTCTCTTCAGGCTTTTCCTTACGGGGGGTGGCGGTTTTAACGGTACCCGTACGCTTCGGTGCATCGGTGCCCGGCTCCGATGGGTCCCGCAGCACAGGAAGGGAGACCTGGGTCTTTGGGTCGAACTCCCGCCGTGCCGAGAGCCCGGTGATCTCGTAGATCACGGCTTCCACGATCAGGTATGTGACCGCGGTCTCCCGGAGGCAACCCGTCAGGGCATGGCCAGCCCTGCCAACCGACGCATGGTAATGGATGTGGGGGCCTCCTTCACTTGGATAGATCGTACCCACGCCGAAAATTTCCCAGCCTCCTTCAAAAAAGACAAAATGGGGGACCGGGGGAATGACCGGCTCCTCAGGACCGGTCGCCATCTTCCCCTCCATCAGGGCACCCAGGAAGATCACCGAACCGGCCTCAACTCCCTTGTCCTGGACGAACTGATGGAGAGTTGTGAGCATGTCCTCCCCGTCATCGATCCGCACGACAAAGATCCGGCCGATCTGACCTTCCGTATACTGCATATACTAAAGATTCCTTGTTTTGTGTTCATATGGTTTGTGCGGGTTTATAGTTCCGACGGCCCGTTCCGGGGCATATATCAGGCCGGAACCGGGGGGAGGGCGCGGGGTTTAACGCCCGCCGGCACCACCGCCACCAAACCCTCCGCCACCGCCAAAGCCCCCGCCGCCACCGAATCCTCCTCCTGAACTCCCTTGGCTTGGGGGAGCGAAGTGCATGAGCGGGATAAAGGCATAGTTCATCCCCATGACCCCCATGGGAACACCGGTCTCGGGTATACTGACATTTAAGGATTTCATCGCCACCTCCACCTTATCTCCCACACCTAGAGCGGTACCATAGACAAGCCATTCGCCCCACATCGAGAGATCAGCGGGGGCATACTTCTGGATCATGGCCATGTCCGAGAGAAAGTGGGTGAAGGCGTCCCACTCCAGCTTCTCCCGGTACCGGTCATCCTTCCAGTGGCCGAAGAGCGTGGAGGGAGCGGCAAACGCGATGGCTACCTGCACGAGAACCACGATCCAGAGGAGCACGGCAGGGAAGAGAATGGATGACTGCATGGGACAGACCAGCGCGAGAATCACCGTGATTCCCAGCATCACGAGACTCGGTAACACCAGCGTCAGGAGATGGCTCCGGCCGTCTACGATATACTGGTCCGGGAGGTTTGAGTCCACCCGGCTTGTGACATCGGTGAGCGAGCGCTGGTATTTCAGGGCAGTCTCCTCGGCACTGCTGAGGGTCTGGGCCTTCTTGGTCAGGATCTCGATCTTGTCGGTATCCATGACGCCATCTTCTGAGAGCAGTTCGAGGAACGCAATCACCCGCTGCTCATAGGGATCTGTTTTGTCCTTTGAAAGGATCCTGATCTGGAGCCCTTTTTCTTTACCCTCACCCTTCTCGGTGATCACGATGTTCTTCTTCCGGTGGAGGTCCAGCAGGGTTGCGTAATACCCGTCTTCGTCAAAGTCCACGGCATCGTTCTTGAAGATCAGGTTCACCTGCCAGGGTCTGAGAGCGCTTGCAGGCATCGTGCTCAGGTACGTAGGGACGGTAAACTCCTTCTCCCGGCCAAAGCGGCGGTAAATGACGATCAGAAGCAGGGGGACAAGGATGACCGCGATGGTCCCGAGGAGACGTACCAGGTATGCCGCATAGTACGGAACATTATACCAGAATGCTGCGGACGCAGTCTTTTCGGTGACATCCTCAACGCTGCTGCGGAATCCCGGGAACCTGCTGAAGGTATCCGAGGGTCCGAGCAGTTCAATGGATAGGATCTCATCAGCTGCAACGCTCCCGGTGATCACATAACTGTCACCGGTCTTCTGGGTCTGGAGGGTCGGGGGATACGCGTACACCTGGTCGATTCCCGTTGCAGGAAGGGTGATCTTCACGGAACGGTACGGGATGTGCGTGGTACCCGCCAGTTTCAGGTTGAGATGCGTTGTTGTCGCATCGTATTCGAGCGGGGGATTGACGACATAAGTGGAGTGTGACGTGTATTGCCCTGCATCGTAGTATGACGGATTGAAGATCCCGACCTCGTTATATTCAGCCAGATCCCCAATGCGACTGGCGGAAGATTCCGTGGCAGATGCGCCGTATACCGTCACTGTGCCGGAAGAGTCTTTGATATAGCCCACTGTCCCGGGAGCGGGTTCCAGGGAGACTATCCGGATGTAAGGCTCGGTGCTGGTATTGAGTACGAGCGGAACCTCCCAGATGCGGTAGAGCATGCGGTATTCCCCACTGCCTGCAACATCATACGTGTACTGTTCTGAGAGTGTCCCATCATCATACAGGATTGCATCATACGATGAGACGGTCAGGTTACCATCAAACAGGGATCCGAATGCGGTGATCAGGAAGAGGACGACAAGACCCAGTACGAGGCCTCCTCCCACCACCGATGCCAGTTGTCGTGTCTCGCCCACAGGAATTACCTTTTTTAAAGCCTTCAGAACTCGATCTTAGGGGGGGTCTTGATCGCTTCTTCGAACTGGAGGTACTCCAGCTTGACAAGGTGCATCAGTTTTGCCACGATGTTGGACGGGATCGTGTCCACCATCGTGTTGAATTCCTGCGAGATGTTGTTGAAGGTGTACCGCTGCCGGGCGATCTCATCCTCAAGGGTCTTGACCGAGTCCATGAGGCTTGTGACCGTGGTCGAGGTCTTGAGATCGGGATAGTTCTCGGCAACAGCGAGCAGCCTGCCAAATATTGAGCGGGACTCGGCTTCGACTTTGTTGAGGTCGCCGGGCCCTGCGGTGGCAACGCTGGCCCGCATCGCGGTGACGCGTTCAAGGGTCTCTTTCTCGAACTTGGCATAGCTCTTGACCGCTCCGAGAAGCTGGTCGATCATATCGAGACGCTTCTTCATCGCAACCCGTATCTGGCCGAGGGTGGCTTCCGATGAGTTCTTCAGGCTGACAAACCGGTTGTAGATTCCGATGATCCAGAGGATCAGTCCGATGACGATAATGACGATAACGCCGAGGACGATCCATCCAATATATCCTGATAAACCTTCCAGCATGATTTCTCGCAGTACTGATGATCGCATGAAAATATAAGGTATATGCTGGTATTGACGGGTGAACCCGTCGAAATTCAAAAAAGAGCGGATTATTGCTCTGTAGAAATCCTAATCTAAAAACGGATTGTACCAACGATCGAAAGATCTAAGGTACAGTGCCTCCTTCCTTTGATGTGTCGTCAAAT
>Ga0265296_1004234_pt1 | contig 12595 bp, 18 predicted proteins | sample MunlanPumphouse1_FD_189073 | JGI IMG/M metagenome (GOLD analysis project Ga0265296, IMG submission 189073) | Groundwater microbial communities from a municipal landfill in Southern Ontario, Canada - Pumphouse #1 | ecosystem: Environmental > Aquatic > Deep subsurface > Groundwater | place... | reverse complement strand
AACTGCGCGAGGAGACGGGGGTCGAGGCCGAACTGATCGGCCTGATCGACGTGGTGGACGGTCTGTTTCCCGAGGCGGGCAAGCACTACGTCCTGATCGACTACGCCGCGCTCTGGGTCAGCGGGGAGCCGACAGCAGGCGACGACGCGGCTGAGGCGGTCTTTGTGCCGTTCGAGGAGGCCCTGCGACGGGTGGACTGGTCGGAGACGCGGCGGATCATCCGGGAGGCCCACGCCATGGCGGCGGCACGCCCATCTGACGGCCTTGTCATCGCCGGTGAACCGGATTCGGTGGCGCGGGGGCGGGGGGACCGATAAGCTTCACCCTCAATCGGAGGGGCTTATGGATTTCTCGTTCTTATTCTTTGCGGTGTTCGCGAGTTTCGCGATCATCTTTCTGTTCAGCGTGGTCAAGATCGTGCCGCAAGGCCGTGAATTCACGATCGAACGGTTCGGCAAGTACACCAAGACCCTGAAGCCAGGCATCAGCCTGCTGACGCCGTTTGTGGAGCGGGTCGGGCGCCGCATGAACATGATGGAGCAGGTCCTGGACGTGCCCCAGCAGGAGGTCATCACCAAGGACAACGCCATGGTGAAGGTCGACGCCATCGTCTTCATCCAGGTGATGGAGGCCTCGGCCGCCGCCTACCGGATCGAGAACCTGCCCTACGCCATCACCCAGCTGTGCTCGACCAATCTGCGCACCGTGGTCGGCTCGATGGAGCTGGACGAGGTCCTGTTCCAGCGTGACTCGATCAACTCGCGGCTGCTGACCGTGATCGACGCGGCCACCGAGCCGTGGGGCGTCAAGGTCAACCGGATCGAGATCAAGGACCTGACCCCGCCCGCCGACATCACCAACGCCATGGCGCGCCAGATGAAGGCCGAGCGCGAGCGCCGCGCCGTCATCACCGAGGCCGACGGCGAGAAGCAGGCCGCCATCGCCCGCGCCGAGGGCGCCAAACAGGCCGCCATCCTCGAGGCCGAGGGCCGCCGCGAGGCCGCCTTCCGCGACGCCGAGGCCCGCGAACGCGAAGCCGAGGCCGAGGCCAAGGCGACGGCCATGGTGTCCCAGGCCATCGCGGCCGGCGACGTCAACGCCATCAACTACTTCGTCGCCCAGAAATACGTCGAGGCCTTCGCCGAACTGGCGCGGAATCCGACCGCCAAGACGGTCATCGTCCCGGCGGAGATGTCCGGCCTGGTCGGCACCATCGCCGGCCTGGGCGAACTGGTCGGCCTGGCGAAGGAACAGCAGCAGGGCCGCAGCGACGTCCGCCGCGACGCCCCGCCGCCTCCGCCCCGGGCCACGCCGCCCTCCCCGCCTCGCCCGCCGCGTCCGTCCGTACCGAGGACCTGATCCATGGAAGCCCTGACTGACCTGCATGCGGCCCAACCGTTCTGGATCTGGCTGGCCCTGGGCGTGGTCCTGCTGGCGGTCGAGGCCGCCTTCTCGACCGAATGGCTGCTCTGGCCGGCGGTGTCGGCGGGAATGGTGGCCGTGGTCACGGCCCTGGGCCTGCCGCTCAGCTTCGTGGGCGAGGTCGCCCTGTTCGCAGTGCTGACGGTCGCGATGACCCTGCTGTCACGCCGGTTGATCCAGCGCGTGAACCCCAGCGACAGCCCGGACATCAACGCCCGCGACAGCCGGCTGGTGGGCCAGCAGGCGCGAGTCGTCGAAGCGTTCGTCAACGGCCGGGGCCGGGTCTTCGTCTCCGGGGCGGAATGGGCGGCGGAACTGAACGCCGGCGCGCCGCCCGTGGGCACATATGTGACGGTGATCCAGGCCGAGGGCGCCCTGCTGAAGGTCGTGACCGGCTAGCGCCGCATCTCGTCGATCCCGCGGTTCGCCAGGCCGTCGGCGCGTTCGTTCAGTTCGTGGCCGGCGTGGCCCTTGACCCAGTGCCATTTGACGTCGTGCCGGGTCCGCGCCTCGTCCAGACGTCGCCACAGGTCCTCGTTCTTGACCGGCTTCCTGTCGGCCGTCTTCCAGCCACGCGCCTTCCAGCCCCGGATCCATTCGGTGATGCCGGTCATGACGTATTTGCTGTCGGTGTGCAGATCGACGCGGCAGGGCCGGGACAGGGCCTCCAGGGCGCGGATCGCGGCCATCAGCTCCATGCGGTTGTTGGTGGTCAGCGGCTCGCCGCCCCACAGCTCCTTCTCGTGACCGCCGCCGGTCTGAAGAACGGCGCCCCAGCCGCCGGGGCCCGGATTGCCCTTGCAGGCGCCGTCGGTGTGGATGATGACGTGGGACACGGGCGAACCTTCAGACAGCCGCTCCTACCTCCGATTGGTTGGAGGCGAATCCGGTTTGGCGTATGTTCGTAGGCAGGAGAGACGTCATGATCCACCTGAAGATTTCCCAGCTCGACGGAAAAACGGTCATGGAGCTGAACGAAGCCGACCTGGCCAGACTGGGCGGAACGATCGGTGACACGGTGAAGCTCGACGAGAGCGCTATCGAAATCGTGAGCGGCGAGTCCGAAACGGAACGCCAGTTGGCCATCGCACGTCAGGTCATGGTCGATTACCGCGAAACGCTCGACGCGCTCGCCCGCTAGGTCATGGCCGAACCGATCTGGCTGGACCAGCCCGCGATGATGCAGGCTCATGACGAAGTCATCGCGCTGACCGGCGGCGCGGCCGGATTGCGAGACGAGGGCCTGCTCCTGTCCGCGCTCAGCCGGCCATTGAACGCCTATGGCTACGAGGGTCAGGGAGACATCACCGTACTGGGCGCGACCTACGCCGTGGCCATCGCCAAGAACCATCCCTTCATCGACGGCAACAAGCGCGCCGCCTTCGTTGGCATGGTCGTATTCCTGGCCCGCAACGGCCTCCGTCTCAGGGCGACCCAGGAGGACGCCACGGCCACCATGTACGGTGTGGCCGAGGGCAAGATCGACATTGACGCCCTGGCCGCCTGGATCCGCGACAACAGCGCGGCGACCTGACGCGGCAATCGCTTGGCGTCGCGCCACTGAACGGCCTATATGCGGCGAGAGATTTCGACCGGGCCGGGCCGGCCTGACTGAGGAGAGTATTCCGTGGGTACATTCAGCATCTGGCACTGGGCCATCGTCGCCGTCATCGTGCTTCTGCTGTTCGGCGGCCGCGGCAAGCTGTCGGCCATGATGGGCGATGCGGCCAAGGGCGTGAAGGCGTTCAAGGACGGGCTCAAGGACACCGACGACGACAAGCCGCGTGACGAGCGCGCCGGCGCCCTGCCCCGCACGGACGCCGAAAAAGAAGACCTGAAGTCGTAAGGCCGCTGAAAACGGCGGAGACCTGACGCATGGGTGGCCTGGGTCCCGGAATCGGGGGCGGCGAATATCTGGTGATCGCGGTCGTGGCCCTGCTGGTGGTGGGGCCCGAGCGCCTGCCGCTGCTTCTGCGCAAGCTGGGCAAGGTCGTCGCCAAGGCGCGCGGCATGGCCAATGAATTCCGCTCCAGCTTCGACGAGATGGCGCGCCAGTCCGAACTGGACGAGCTGCGCAAGGAGGTCGAGGCGCTGCGCACCCACCAGGGCGTCCACGCCCTGGGGGCCGACGCCGATGCGGCGTTCCGTGAAATCCGCGCCGACCTGAACAAGCCACTGGACCCGCCGATGCTGTCCGCCCCTGACGAATGGCCCGACAGCCCGCCGGTCATGGCGCCGCTGGAGACGCCCCCCGCGCCGGCCGCCGGCGCCGCGAAGAAGCCGACCAGGCCCAAGGCGAAGGCGAAGACGTCCAAACCCGTCACAGCCGGAACGACCGCGAAACCCGCGCCGACCACGGCCAGAGCCTCCGCCGGCGCCAAGCCGGCGAAGCCCCGGACCTCCCGCAAGACGGCGCCCGCGTCATGAGCGCCGTCGATCGCGACGAGGACGAGATCGAGGCGTCGCGCGCGCCGCTGATGGATCATCTGATCGAACTGCGCGGACGACTGCTGATCTGCGTCGTCGCCTTCATCATCGCCTTCCTGGTCTGCTTCTATTTCGCCAGCCCGCTCTATGTCTTCCTGGTCAAACCCTATGTGGTGGCCAGCGCCCTGCAGGCCGCCCACGGCCACAACGTATCGGTGCCGGACCTGATCTCGACCATGGTCGGGCTGAAGCCGCTGGCCAGCGGCCAGCATCAGGCGGCGCAGCTGATCTACACGGCGCCGCTGGAAATCCTGTTCGTGAAGATGAAGCTGGCGGGGCTGGGCGCCGTGATCGCCTCCTTCCCGATCCTGGCCTTTCAGCTGTACCGGTTCGTGGCGCCGGGCCTGTATCGCAATGAGCGCGGGGCCTTCCTGCCGTTCCTCATCGCGGCTCCGGTCCTGTTCATCGCCGGCGCGGCGCTGGTCTACTATGTCATGCTGCCCATCGTGATGCTGTTCTCGCTCAACCAGGGCATTGTGGCCGAGGGCGTCACCGCCGCCCTGCTGCCCAAGGTGTCGGAATACATGAGCCTGGCCACGGCCCTGATCCTGGCGTTCGGACTGTGTTTCCAGCTGCCCGTGATCATGACGCTGCTGGGTCTGGCCGGCATCATAAACTCGAAGCTCATGGCCGGGGGGCGACGGTACGCCATCGTCGCCGTGGTCGTGGTCGCCGCCGTGGTGACGCCGCCCGATCCGATCAGCCAGCTGATGCTCGCCGTGCCGATGGTGCTGTTGTATGAAATCTCCATCTGGTGCGTGCGTCTGATCGAAATGCGTCGCAAGACCGCGGACGCCGCGGCCTGATCGCCCGCGGGGGAAGTTAGTCATGGATTCGCCGGCCTTTTCGCTGACGCCCCGTCCCGCCGCCCTGCTGGCCCGGGCGCAGGATATTCCCGGCGCGGGCTACTGGGCCGCCGCCGTACTGGTGATGCTGGCGCTGGCGGTCCGGCTGCTGCTGTCGTCGGCCATGGGCAACGGCTACGGCTACACCTGCTTCTATCCCGCGGTGATCCTCGCCGCCTACTGGCTGGGGGCCCGGCCCGCGTTGATGGCCGCCGGCCTGTCGACGGCGATCGTCTACGCCTTCCTGGGCCCCGCGCCCCTGCACTGGAACATGGACGGACGCGGTCTGGTGGCGCTGAGCTTCTTCCTGCTGTCGTCGGCGCTGCTGATCCACATCCTGAGCACGATCCGGGCCCGGTTCGATCTTCTGGCCTCCACCCACGCCCGCGTCGAGGCCCTCGCCACCGGCCAGGCCGAACTGTTCCGCGAGCATGCCCAGCGGACGACCGACCACCTGCAGCTGATCTCGGCCATCCTGCAGCTTCGGGCGCGTGAGGAGGCCGATCCGATGGTCTCGCGGGTGCTGACCAACGCCGCCTCGCGCACCCTGCTGATCTCCCGGGCCCACCGCGAGTTCACCGGCAAGCCCGACAGCCGCATTCCGTTTGACGCCTTCGCCCGCAAGCTCGTCGAGGCCTCGGCGGCGCGGGGCGGTCTGGCGACGGACCGGGTGCGGATCGCCGGCGGCGACCTGGACGTGCCGCTGGAGCATGCAACGGCGCTCGGCCTGGTGCTGCTGGACTATCTGACCACGTTGAAGAGCTGTTCCCCGGCCGCCAGCCTTGCGGTCATCCTGGCCGACGACGGCGACCAGCGGACGCTCAGCCTCGTGGCCGCGGGCGGGGGCGATATCGGACCGCCGCGCGACATCCCCCTGTTCGAGGCGGTTTCGGAACAGTTGGGCGGTCGTCTGCTGATCACGCGGGGCGCGACGGGCTGCGGCGTCCGCATCAGCTTCCCGGCCGCGATCCAGCCCGTCCAGGCCTGGGAGCCCGTGGCGGTCAGCCTGCACTAGCCAGCTTGACCGGAACCGGCGCCGGGCGCCGGTGTTTGCACTGGACCGTCCATCAGGAGACCGGTCCATGACAGCCTTCCGCTTCGCCGCCCTCGCCACGCTGACAGTCGCCGCCGCGGCCTGCACGCAACAGGAGCCCGCGCCGGCCGCACCCGCGCCCGCGCCCGAGACCCGGACCATCATCGAGACCCGCGAGGTCGCCGTTCCCGCGCCCGCCAGCCCGCCCACCGTCATCATCGAACGCAGCGACGACCGTCCCGCCGACAGCACGACCGTCCGCGCCGGCGAGAACGGCATCGAGGTCGAGACGACCCGCCGCAACTAGGGTCCGCAGACCAGCCACGAAAAAGGGCGCCGGAGATGCCTCCGGCGCCCTTTGATCGTCCGGCTTCAGCCGCCGATCAGCAGCTGTAGTACATGTCGAATTCGACGGGGTGCGGGTGCAGTTGCAGACGCATCACCTCTTCCATCTTCAGCTCGATGTAGCTGTCAATGAAGTCGTCATCCATGACGCCGCCCTTCTTGAGGAAGGCGCGATCCTTGTCGAGGTTGTCGAGGGCCTCTTTCAGGCTGCCGCAGACCTCGGGGATGTTGCCCCGCTCTTCCGGCGGCAGGTCGTACAGGTTCTTGTCGGCCGGCGCGCCCGGATCGATCCGGTTCTCGATGCCGTCGAGGCCGGCCATCAGCAGGGCGACGAAGGTCAGATAGGGGTTGCCCATCGGATCCGGGAAGCGGGCTTCGATGCGCTTGGCCTTGGGCGAGTTGACGAACGGAATGCGGATCGAGGCCGAGCGGTTGCGCGACGAATAGGCCAGCTTGACCGGCGCTTCGTAACCGGGGACCAGCCGCTTGTAGGAGTTGGTCGTCGAGTTGGCGAAGGCGTTGATGGCCTTGGCGTGCTTGATGATGCCGCCGATGTACCAGAGACAGAGGTCCGACAGGCCGGCGTATTTGTCGCCCGCGAACAGGGGCTTGCCGTCGCGCCAGATCGACTGGTGCACATGCATGCCCGAGCCGTTGTCGCCGAAGGTCGGCTTGGCCATGAAGGTGGCCGACTTGCCGTAGGCGGCGGCGACGTTGTGGATGACGTATTTGTAGAGCTGCAGGCGGTCGGCCATGGTCAGCAGGTCGCTGAACTTCAGGCCCAGTTCGTGCTGGGCCGGGGCGACCTCGTGGTGGTGTTTCTCGGGCTGCATGCCCAGGTCGCGCATGACGCCGAGCATCTCGCCGCGCAGGTCCTGGGCGCTGTCGACCGGATTGACCGGGAAATAGCCGCCCTTGGGCCCCGGGCGGTGACCCATGTTGCCTTCCGAATATTCGGCGCCGGTGTTGGTCGGCAGCTCGATCGAGTCATAGCTGTAGCCGGTGTCATGCGGCGCCGTGCTCCAGCGCACGTCGTCGAAGATGAAGAACTCGGCTTCCGGGCCGAAGAAGACGGTGTCGCCCACGCCCGAGGACTGGACATAGGCCAGGGCCTTCTTGGCCATCGAGCGGCTGTCGCGGTTGTAGGGTTCGCCCGTGTCGGGGTTCAGCACGTCGCAGAACAGGAACATCGTGGTCTGCTGGTAGAACGGATCGATCCAGAAGCCGTTCAGGTCCGGCTTCAGCAGCATGTCGGACTCGTTGATCGCCTTCCAGCCGGCGATGGACGAGCCGTCGAACATCGTCCCTTCCTCGAGGAATTCCTCATCGACCAGGTCGATGTCGAAGGTGACGTGCTGCATCCGCCCCTTGGTGTCGGTGAACCGGAGGTCGACGTATTTGACGTCCTTCTCCTTGATCTCCTTGAGGATCTTGCTGGCGCTCATGGTGTTCGACGTCCTGTGGCTCGGGGAGGTTATCAAAATGGCCGCCCCGGAAGGCGACCGACGGAAATCAGACGGCCTGGGCGCCCGTCTCGCCGGTGCGAATACGGATGACGTCGAGAACGTCGGTGATGAAGATCTTGCCGTCGCCGATCTTGCCGGTGCGGGCGGCGGCCTGGATCGCGTCCACCACGGAGTTGACCATGTCGTCGGACACCACCACCTCGATCTTGATCTTGGGCAGGAAGTCGATGACGTATTCGGCGCCGCGGTACAGCTCGGAATGGCCCTTCTGGCGGCCATATCCCTTGGCCTCCAGCACGGTCATGCCTTGCACGCCTGCGTCTTGCAGCGCTTCCTTCACTTCATCCAGCTTGAACGGCTTGATGACGGCTTCGATCTTTTTCATTGGCGATCCCAGCGGGCGTTATTATGCCGCGCGCACGGGAGGTAAAGGGACATTGCATTGCACAATAAGGCAAGCGTTTTTCGCGCCCCGTCGCCATCCGTGAACGGAGGACTGGCGCGATGACGGAGCCCCCCCTGCCCGACTGGCGCCTCTCCCTGCCCTGGCCGGCGGCGGACGCCCACAAACACGCGCGCGGACGGCTGGGCGTCGTCTCGGGCAAGGCCAGTCAGACGGGGGCGGCCCGACTGGCGGCGCGGGCCGGTCTGCGCATCGGCGCCGGAGTGGTGCGGATCCTGTGCCCGCCGGACGCGACCGCGGTCATCGCCTCCGCCATCGAAGCCGTCATGCTGACGCCGTTCCGTTCGGAGGAGGCCTTGATCGAGGCGGTGGAAGGCATGGACGCCGTGGTCATCGGTCCCGCCGCCGGGGTGAACGACGCCACCCGGGCCCATGTCCGGGCCCTGGCCGGATCGGGCGCGGCCCTGGTCGTCGACGCCGACGGCCTGACCGTGTTCGAGACCTGGCCCGGCGATCTGTTCGCCGTTCTGGACCGCGACGACGTGCTGACCCCGCACGAGGGCGAGTTCAAACGCCTGTTCCCCGGCCTGCTCGACAGGGGCCGGGAGGCCGCCGCGCGCGAGGCGGCGCAACAGGCCGGCGCCGTGGTCGTGCTCAAGGGACCGGCGACCGTCATCGCCGCGCCCGACGGGCGGCTGGCCGTGAACGGCAACGGCGTCCCATGGCTGGCGACGGCGGGGACGGGCGACGTGCTGGCCGGCATGATCGGCGGCCTGATGGCGCAGAGGATGGACAGTTTCGACGCGGCCCGGGCGGCGGTCTGGATGCATGCCGAGGCGGCGCGCGGGTTCGGCCCCGGACTGATCGCAGAGGATTTGCCCGAGCGGCTGCCGCGGGTTCTGGCGGCGCTCTACCCACAGGCGGTCTGATCACGGCGCCGGAGCCCGGTTCAATTCGTCATCGAACCGGCCTATCTGCACGCCACACCGCCGGAGCGCCGTCTTGTTGATTGTTCTGTCACCGGCCAAGCGGCTGGATTTCACCGAAGCCGACCCCGAGCTGCCCGCCTCGGAGCGGCGTTTCCAGGACGATACCGCCAACCTGTCCAGGACGGCGCGGGCGCGGACGGTGGCCGAGCTGCGCCGGCTGATGAACATTTCCGACGACCTGGCCCGGCTGAACCGCGAGCGTTTCCAGGCCTTCGACCCCGCCTCGACCGACGGCGTCCAGGCCGCCTTCGCCTTCGCGGGCGACGTCTATGAGGGTCTGAAGGCGCGCGAGCTGGACCAGGCTTCGCTGGCCTGGGCGCAGGATCACCTGCGCATCCTGTCGGGCTTCTACGGCCTGTTGCGGCCGCTGGACCGGATCCAGCCCTATCGTCTGGAGATGGGCACGCGGCTGAAGACCCGGCGCGGGTCCAGCCTCTATGACTTCTGGGGCGACCGGCTGTCGAAACAGCTGAACGCCGACGCCGAGGGACAGTCGGACCCGACCCTGATCAATCTGGCCAGTCAGGAATATTTCGGCGCGGTCGACGCCCGGGCGCTGAAGCTGCCGGTGGTGACGCCGCATTTCCGCGAATCGAAGGATGGCGAAAGCCGCATCATCTCCTTCTTCGCCAAGAAGGCCCGGGGCGGCATGGCCCGCTTCGCCATCGACGAGCGTATCGGGAAGGCCCAGGACCTGAAGGCGTTCGACCGCGACGGTTATCGCTTTGACAAGGCGGCCTCGAGCGACACAGACTGGATATTCACCAGATCGGGAAATTAAACCCGGCTGTCGCCTTCGCAAACGCGAACGGCTAGGCTGGCGAGACTGACGGACGGACGAGAGACCTCATGTTCCAATGGCCCAAGCGCGGTGACGGCTCCGAGACGGCGCGCGAACCTTTCCGCGACATCGGCGACCTGAAGGGTCAGGTGGCCGTGATTTCGGGCTCGACCTCCGGCATCGGCCTGGCTTTCGCCCGCGCCATCGCCTCGCGCGGCGGCGACGTGGTCCTGAACGGTCTGGGCGACCCGTCCGAGATCGAACGCACCCGGGCCGAACTGGAAGCCAGTTGCGGCGTGCGGGTCCGCTATCACGCCGCCAACATGCTGCGCGGCGACGAGGTCGCCGACATGGTCGCCTACGGCAAGCACCAGCTGGGCCGGCTGGACATCCTGATCAACAACGCCGGCGTCCAGCATGTCGAGGCGGTGGAGAAATTCCCGTCCGACAAGTGGGAACAGATCATCGCCATCAACCTGTCTTCGGTCTTCTACGCCACCCGCGCGGCCATCCCGATCATGAAGGCCCAGGGTCGCGGCCGGATCATCAACATCGCCTCGGCCCACGGCCTGGTCGCCAGCCCGTTCAAGTCGGCCTATGTCGCCGCCAAGCACGGCGTGCTCGGCTTCACCAAGACCGTGGCGCTCGAGGTCGCCCAGGACAACATCACCTGCAACGCCATCTGCCCCGGCTTCGTCGAGACGCCGATCGTCGAGAAGCAGATCGCCGATCAGGCCCGCACGCGCGGCATGTCGAAGGAGGCGGTGCTGAGGGAGGTGATCCTGGGCTCGCAGCCGACCAGGCGGTTCGTCACCACCGACGAGCTGACCGGGATGATGCTGTATCTGGCGTCCGACCTCGGCGCCTCGGCCAACGGGGCCAGCTTCTCCATCGACGGCGGCTGGACCGCCCAATAGGCACGGAGGCGAACGGGTGTTGAAGCGAAAGCCGGCCACCCCGAAACGTCATCCCATCAGCCTGGCCCTGCAGGGCGGAGGCTCGCATGGCGCGTTCCAGTGGGGCGTGCTGGACCGTCTGCTGGAGGACGACCGGCTCGACATCCGCGCGGTCACCGCCTCGTCCGCCGGGGCCATGAACGCCGCGGCCCTGATCAGCGGCCTGGAAACCGGCGGGGCCGAGGGCGGCCGGAGTCAGCTCGACCTTCTGTGGCGCGAGGTGAACCGGTCGGGCGGGCGCAACGTCTTCGGCGACTCCTCGATCTGGAGCGCCGCCATGACGCCGGGCTGGCTGAAGGACAGCAGCCTGTGGCGGTCGGCCGAGACGGCGGCCATGTCGATGAGTCCGTATCAATTCAATCCGTTCAATCTCAATCCTCTCAAACGCGTTCTGGACAATGCGATCGATTTCGAGGCCGTGCGCGCCTCGCCGATCAAGCTGTTCGTGGCCGCCACCGCGGTGAAACAAGGCCGGGCGCGCCTGTTCGAGAACCCGGAGATCACCGATCAGGTCCTGCTGGCCTCGGCCTGCCTGCCGCATCTGTTCCAGGCGGTCGAGATCGACGGCGAGCCCTATTGGGACGGCGGCTATCTGGCCAATCCCGCCCTGTGGCCGCTTCTCCATACCGACACCCCCGACGACATCCTGTTGCTGCCGCTCAATCCGTTCGTGCGCGAGGAAACGCCGCGCGTGGCCGGGGACATCATGGACCGGCTGAACGAGATCGTCTTCAACGCGCCCCTCGTCGCCGAACTGAGAGCCATCGCCCTCATCCAGGACATGATCGAGGACGGGCGGATGAAGCGGACCGGCGAGAACCGCTACCGGCGCCTGATGCTGCACGCCGTCGAGCCGGGCCCGTGGCTGGGCGCCCTGTCGCTGAGCTCGAAATTCAATACCGAATGGACCTTCCTCAACGACCTGAAGACGCGCGGACGCGAGGCGGCGGGCGAGTGGCTGGAGCACTGCATCGACCATGTCGGCGAGAAATCCAGCATCGACATCAAGGCCCGCTTCCTGGCCTAGGGTCCGTACTCAATAAGTCCTGGCTCGGCGGCAGGTGTTCTGATTCAAGGATTCTGGAAGGAGTCTTTGAATGCGGAAGCTCTATTGGCTGGACGATGAAGCGTGGGCGCGGATCGAGCCCCACCTGCCTCGCGGTCGGCGTGGTGCGCGGCGGGTTGACGATCACCGGGTGATCTCCGGGATTATCCATATGCTTCAATCGGGTGCGCGCTGGCGCGACTGCCCCGCCGAGTACGGGCCGTACACGACAGTCTACAACCGGTTCAACCGCTGGAGCCGCCAGGGTATCTGGCACGACATCTTCAAGGCCCTGACCGGCCACAGCGGCATCTACTCGAGCGCCGCCATCGACAGCACCTCGGTCAAGGCCCACCGCTCGGCGGCGGGCGCTAAAGGGGGGCCTTCGTCCAGAGCATAGGCCGGTCCCGAGGCGGTCGGACGACCAAGATCCACGGCCTCGTGGACGATCACGGTCGTCCGCGTGTGCTGTTGCTCAGCGCCGGCAACACCAACGACATCACCATGGCCCACGCCCTGATCGAGGCCGCCGGACCGTTCCGCAAGCTGCTCGCCGATCGCGGCTATGACGCCGATCACCTCCGGAAGCGATTGGCCGAACGCAGCGCCGAGGCCGTCATCCCGACCACCACATCGCGAAAGCGGCCCATCCCCTACGACGTCGTCGCCTACCGCCAGCGCAACACCGTCGAGCGTCTCTGGGCCCGGCTCAAGGACTATCGCCGCGTCGCCACCCGCTACGACAAGCTCGCCGCAAACTACCTCTCCGGCGTGCTCATCGCCGCAACCGTCTGCTACTGGGCCAAATGAGTCCGGACCCTAG
>Ga0265296_1004233_pt1 | contig 12598 bp, 11 predicted proteins | sample MunlanPumphouse1_FD_189073 | JGI IMG/M metagenome (GOLD analysis project Ga0265296, IMG submission 189073) | Groundwater microbial communities from a municipal landfill in Southern Ontario, Canada - Pumphouse #1 | ecosystem: Environmental > Aquatic > Deep subsurface > Groundwater | place... | reverse complement strand
TCATAAAAACGGGAGCCTTATTTGTTGCCGTTTGTTTTTTCTTTGCAGCTTTTTCCGCTTCAGATATTTTGGCCCAGGACGGCGCGAGGATTGTAGTTCAGAAGATTGAGCCGAAAGAGCTCGATAAACTGATGAAAAGCAGGGAGAGCAGATCACTTGTTGTTGCCATGGCTTCATGGTGCGGCCCGTGCCGCGAGGAACTGCCTTTTCTAATAAAACTGCACAACAAATATAAGGATAAGGGCTTGAAAATAGTCGGGATAAGCCTTGATACAGACGGACCTGAGGCTATGCAGAAGATAGTCGACAGGATGAAGGTCAATTTTCCGATATACTGGGCCGGTGAGGATGCCGCTGATAAATACGGCATATATGCCATTCCGATGCTCTATCTCATCAAAAACGGGAAAGTAATTGATAAAATACCCGGCCAGCAGTCAGAGGCTTCGCTTGAGAAGAAAATTGGTGGATTGCTGAAATAGCAGATAGTGATTGGTGAATAGTGGATGGTGAACAGTGAAAAACAGGTGCGGGAAAAGCATGAAGCGGATTATTATTGCATTAATTGTTTTCGTACTGGCAGCAGTACCGAACCTTTATGCCTCGCAGTCCACAATTACGGAGGCTGAGGGTCATGCCTGTATGGGAGACGACAAGTCGAGAAAAGATACCGAGCAGGCGGCTCTTTCCGACGCAAAGCGCAAAGCTGTCGATTACACGCTGACTTACCTTGAAAGCAACACGGAAGTGAAAAACTTTGTGCTGGAAAGCGATATGGTAAAGGCATATTCCAACGCTTCCGTTAGGGTGATTGAAGAGATCGAGAAGGGATGGTACAGGGACCCTTCATCAGGCGAGTGCTTCAGACTGAAAGTAAAAGCCGAGGTCCTCCCTGACGAGAAAAAAATCAAGAGCGCTGCAAAAGAAGCATCTTTTGATGACCCCACTTCCCCGTTGAACGTCAGGGTATGGACGGATAAGAAAGAATATAAAAACTCCGAGAAGATAAAAGTCTATATCAGAGGAAACAAGCCGTTTTACGCAAGGGTGGTATATAAAGATGCGGCCGGAAAACTCGTTCAGCTCTTCCCGAACCCATACAGCTCAGACAATTATTTCAAGGGAGGAACGGTATACGAGATACCTTCAGGGGAAGACAGGTTTGAACTCGAAGCCTCCCCTCCTTTCGGAAGCGAGAGCATAACGGTCTATGCTGGATCGTCACAACTGGGAGATCTGGATCTTGAATCCGCAAGCGGAATTTATGATATAAAAACCAAGCCGGCGGATATCGGCGTAAAGACGCGGGGAGTAAAGATAAAGCAAAAGGAAGACGACGGCGGGAAGAAAATTCCAGTGGAGTTTTCAGAATCCTCGGTTTCCCTTGTAACAAAAAAATAACAGTCAATTATATTTAAAGTTTTTGATCCGACAGTTCTCTTCCCTGCCTGCCGGATGCTCCTGCAAATTCATATGATATGGCTCCGAATTTGCACGATTCATTCATGCATTTCAGGCACCTGATGCAGTCGATGTCATTCTGGCTCTCGTAGAATTTCACCCCCATGGGACAGTTCTGCTGGCATGCTTTGCAGTGCGTGCATTTCCCGGGATCATGAGTCATTCTAAAAACGCTGTGTTTGTTGAAGAGCGAATATATCGCCCCAAGCGGACAGGCTACCCTGCAAAAGGGCCTCCTGCTGAATACCATCCACATGATAAACAATCCAAGGATAAAGAGCTTGTTGTAAAACAGAAATCCTATGAGCGGCCGGAGCCCGGGCTTTAGAAAAAGCATTGGAATTCCCGCTTCGAGTGTCCCGGCAGGGCATATGAACTTGCAGAACCAGGTCATTCCGTATCCGTATTCATCAACAACAAACAACGGGAGAAGAAAAACAAAAAGAATTAAAATAAGGTACTTGACGTATGACAAAACCCTCGGAATATTAAATTTACGGGACGGGATTTTATGAATAAGCTCCTGAAGAAAACCGAAAGGGCAGAGCCATCCGCAGGGCATACGTCCGGAGAAACTTCCGATCAGGCCGAGCGTCCCTATGACGTAAAAACCGAAATGCTGATGCCCGGCTTTCAGAGCGGGCCGCAGGACAGCCATGAAGTTTTGCAGAGCGCCGAGAGGGCAGGCCCCTGTCGCGGCAGGGCAGGAATAGCAATTCAGACCGGGAGTGCAAAATGACTTTAAGGTTCCCTGGTAGATATTTCCTTTAAACGGAAACAGCAGGTATGAGTTGCTTAAAAGCGAGGCAATGGTTTGTATCCATCGTCTTAGCGGCATAATTAACCTATACCGATACAGTTCAAACAGATTTTCACTGCTTTTTCAAGCATTGCAGGCACCTCCCCTGCGTTTATGCCTGCTACAATAAGGAGTGAAAAAAAGATAATCAGCAGGAAAGGGCTTATTCTTTTCTCATCTGTTTTCACGGCTACACCTGAAGTTCAAGCGGCACTCCGCTCTCAAAACCTTTCTCTTTTGCCATTATGTCAAGATGCAACGTGGCAATCTGCTCGATCGGTAGGTAAACAAAACGGCTTATGATTCTCGTATCCACGTTCTTTATATATTTGTTGCACCTGTCGCAAACATCTATCCGGTATTCCTGTTCGTCTTCAGAAAAGAGATAATGGAGAGAGCCTGCTTCCCTGTTTTCGCAAAAGGGGCAGAAAAGTCTTGTTACAGTCCACTTATGCCAGCAGAAGCTGCATGTCAGAAATCTTTTTCCGTCGGATTCGAAAGTGGAGATGACGGGAGCGTTACCGCAGACCGGGCAGTAACCCTTCTCCCACGGATTATCCTTATCAAGATATTTTGAAGCGGATTCGGCGAATATAGATAACGACGGTTTTATGCTGTTGTATGTGATAAAGGCAAGCGCGTTTCTGTCGGTTTTGAGTTTTGCCGCGATATTGCCGAAAGACGCGTCATCATCGTGCAGCAGGGCGGCATAAAGTTCATTAAAATCAATTTTTTTGTTCTCATTTGCGGCGAATATTGTTTCTGCGGCAGATGACATGTGGTTTTCGGATTTGTTTATTATTTTACAGATTTTTTTGAAAAGTTTCCGGGATGAATTGACGTCGACAGAGAATTCGGAGAGACTGAACAGCGGAAATTTTTCTTTTGCCTTGATTGAAATGATATCGGCTGCAAGCTGTGCCGGCTTGATTTCTGTTTTTGCCGCCGACTTTTCCTGTGCAGTAAATATCTTTTCATAGAAATCGAGTATTTTTGAATATGCAGGCCTCAATTTTTTCAAGGCACCAGCTGTTTTTTTGATCTTGTCGGGTGTTTCATTAAATATTTCGGTCATCTCATCTTCCTTAAAAATTCCTGTGCCTTTGTGTCCCAGTGTGAGAAAACATAGCCTTGACGGCTTCGTAAAAAGTCATTCTGCTGTGTTGCGCTTCATCTTTCGTCATTGCAGCGTACCAATAAGTACGCTTCATTCCTCAAGATTCGCGCGCCTTGCATAATGAGCTTTTTACTTTGCCGTCTCCTGATTCGAATTTTTACGAGATCATCAACCTTGACTTATAACAGGCAGCCAGGCGCCGGTATTTAGCGGAAACATAAAGGGGAGAAGTTATGTAGCCTTCTCCCCTTTATTCTGATGTTGCATTTTGCTCTGCTTATACAAGTCCTGAAGCAATATTTTTTACAGGACGGAACATTTTTGCAAGAGCCATCTGCCTTGTGATTCCGAAATCGAAAACAGATGCCACAGCGAATTTGTGGTAAAGTTCGGGTTTATACGCAACAAGATAAATTACCCTCACATCGTCTGCATCAAGAAGCATGGCTGCAGGGCTTATCTTCTTGATTTCTCCGAGGCGTTTGTTTGCAAGTGCAAGCATTTCCTCGCGTTTGCCGAAGTTCATGGCGCCCGTCGGGCATGTTTTTACGCATGACGGAAGCAATCCGTTCTGAACTCTGTCGAGGCACATATCGCATTTTGCAAGAGCTCCGTCTTTACCTTTCCGGGGGATATTATACGGACACGACTCGATTATCTCTTTTGCCTTAAGGCCTTTGGTCTTTGCAGTATATATAACGGCTCCGGTTGCCTCGTCTTTAAATATGGCAGCGGGATCGCCTGCCGTTGAGAGGCAGGGGGGCTCAACACAGTGCCTGCATTGTTCCGGGAAAAAGAGCCATTTCAATTTGCCGTCAATCACCTCTTCCCGCATTCTGACAACCTTATAGGTGTTGAAAGAAAGATCCGCGGGATTTTCCATAGTGCCCCGGTTGACGGTATTTTCAGCAGGGAGATTTTTCCATTGTTTGCAGGCTACCTGGCAACCCCGGCATGCAGTACAAACCGTTGTATCGACAAAAAACGACTTACTCATCTAGATCACCCCCTTTTTATCTTCGATATGTTGACCATAAAGGCCTTGGTTTCAGGAATTCTGGTATTGGGATCGCCTGTTGACGGTGTAAGAAGGTTCGCACTCTCCTCCTTGCCGCTAACGGGCCATCGCCATCCGTAGTTATAAGGCATTCCGACCTCATGAACTATCGAATCGCCGATCTTAAACGGTTTGAACCGCTTGGTGACGACTGCAGTACATTCAAGAGAGCCGCGCACTGAAGAGACTTTCACGCGTTCCCCGTTTTTAATGCCTTTCAGCTTTCCAAGTTCTTCACTCATTTCAACAAATACCTGCGGCTGAAGCTCGAGAAGCCATGCCTGGGGACGGGTCATAAGGCCTGTCTGCCAGTGCTCGGAAACGCGGTATGTTGTGCCTACATACGGAAATCTCGGATCACAGGATGCAAATGTGTCGGCATCAGTTCCGTAAACAGGCGCAGTCGGGTTAACGAGCTGAGCGCTCATGAAGTTCTTTTCCACCGGGCACTCTAAAGGTTCATAATGCTCGGGGAAAGGACCGTCCGCAAGGCCGGGGCCGAAAAGCGCGGCAAAACCGTCTTTCTGCATGATAAACGGGTATTTGCCGTCAGCCCTGGCCGTACCGTCCGGGTTCTGGAGCGGAGGCGCAGGTCCGTCGGGAACATCTCCCTCCCATTTGCCCGGCACATATTTACCGTCCTTCTGTTCGAATGTGTATTTGACCACCCATCTTTTTTCGTCATTAGGTTTGCCTGTCAAATCCACAGCAGCCCTGTTGTAGATGATCCTTCTGTTCACCGGCCATGCCCAGGCAAATTCAGGGTAGAGCCCGATGTTGCTGGCAACATCCTTCTGGCTCCGCCTTGCGGACATATTTCCCTTGTTTGTATAACTGCCGGAATAAATCCAGTTTCCGGATGATGTTTTCCCGTCTGCCTGCAGGAATACGAAACTGGGCACAAGATCGCCCTTTTTGAATTCCTGGTTGTTGACGGTCGCATCTTCAAGGAAATAGCCGTTAATTTCCTTTGCAATCTTGTGGGGATCATACTTGCCGTTGGTCATATAATCCCATTTGAGTTTTAGAATCGCATCCGGGAACTGGCCGCCCTCTTTTTTATATGCCTCTTTTAGCATGTTCCCGAGTTCCATGATGATGTCGCCGTCGGGTTTGCTGTTTCCAAGAGGTTTCGGGCCTTCATAGCGCCACTGCATCCAGCGGCCGCTGTTTGAGATGCTTCCTTCTTTTTCAACGGAAACCGCCGCAGGAAGCATAAAGACTTCCGTCTTTATTGAGGAAGGTTTCATTCCGGGGCCTTTCCAGAATGAGCCTGTTTCATTGTCAAACAGGTTTACATTGACCATCCAGTCTAGTTTTGCCATTGCCTTTCTTGCTTTTCCTGCGTTGGAGCTGCTGCACGCCGGGTTCATGCCCCATGCAAAAAAGCCCTTGATGCTTCCCTTGTACATCTCATCAAAGATATCCAGCCAGGAATATGACTTTCCGTCATCGGGTTTCGGGAGCAATTGGTACCCGAACTCGTTTTCCTTAGAGGCGTTTTCGCCGAAAAAGGATTTGAGCATGCTCACCGCATATTTCGGGTAGTTCTGCTTCCAGTTTACCGACATCGGATCTTTTGACACGGGCTTTATGCTTGCAAGGAAAGCCTCAAGCGACGTCTGAGATGCTTTTGGAATATTAGTATACCCGGGCAAGATATGCCATAAAAGAGCCTGGTCGGTAGATCCCTGCACGTTTGATTCGCCGCGAAGAGCGTTAACGCCGCCGCCCGCAACGCCCATGTTTGCAAGCAGGCTCTGGATGATAGACATTGCCCTGATGTTCTGGACGCCGACCGTATGCTGTGTCCAGCCCATGGCATACATTACCGTGCCTGCTTTGCCTTTTGCCCCGGTTGCGGCATAGGTTTTGTAAACTTCCAGAAGATCGGCTTCAGGAGTGCCGGTTATTCTGGAAACAAGCTTGAGATCGTACCTGCTGTAGTGGTCTTTTAAGGCATTAAAGACACAGCGCGGATCTTTTAGCGTAAGATCTCTTTTCGGGATTCCATTTTCATCATTATCGAATGTCCAGGTGCTTTTGTTATAGCTTTTTTTCTGGGGATCAAAGCCTGAAAACAAACCGTCCTTGAAAGCGAAATCCTTGTTAACCAGGAAGGATGCATTCGTATAATTCACGACGTAATCTTCATTATAAAGCTTGTTGTCCAGGATGTATTTGATCATTCCGCCTAAAAAGGCAATGTCCGTACCTGAACGGAGAGGCGCATAAATGTCGGCTTTTGAAGAAGTCCTTGTAAATCTTGGGTCTACACTTATGACTTTTCCGCCGCTTTGCTGCGCCATTGTGACATACTTGAAGGATATGGGATGATTTTCAGCCGCATTGCTTCCCATTATAAGTATGCAGTCGCTGTTCTTTAAATCGATCCAGTGATTTGTCATCGCACCGCGTCCGAACGACTCTGCCAGAGCCGCAACAGTTGCGCTGTGTCAGATACGCGCCTGGTGTTCGATATAGACAAGTCCGAGGGCTCTCAACAATGCCTGATAAATCCAGCATTCTTCGTTGTCGAGCGCTGCACTTCCGACGGAGGCGATAGCGGTTGTCCTGTTTACAGTTTCGCCTTTCGCGTTTTTCAGGGTGAATGTGGCTTCTCTTGTTGCCTTGATCCTTTTCGTGATTTCGGCAAGAGTCCATTCCCAGGAGACTTTCTTCCATTCCTTTGAATTGGGCGCCCTGTACATCGGCTCGGTAAGCCTGTTCTTGTTTTCGGCGAGCTGAGAAAGTGCGGAACCTTTTGAACAAAGGGCGCCGCGGTTAATAACATGATCCGGATCCCCCTCGATGTTTATGACACGGCCCTTGTCTTTGCCTGTGTGTACAATAGCACCGCACCCTACGCCGCAATAACAGCAGATCGTGGTTGTCTCCTTTGCGTCCTTGGTTTTCAGCGTTAGTGCGTGGGCTCTGACCGGAGACAGGTCAAACCCCATGCCGCTAACGGCGATTCCGGCAGCACTTGCGCCGGAAATCTGGATAAACCTTCTTCTTGTTACATTCATAGACTATACCTCCTTTTCTCTACCCCAGTTAGTTTCCATCCGGAAATGGCCCTTTTGTGCGATCTCGGCGTCAATCTGCGGGATTTCTTGTGCGGCATACATTGCGTATGCCTCCGCGCAATCCCTTGATTTTCTTGAGCTTGCCCAAAATTGCCTATTTCCGGATTGGAAACGCACGATTGTCCATAATTTGTTTCCGGATAGACACTGGTTAATAAAACTCCTATATAACAGCCAGAAGTGAGTAGACTGCTTTTCAGCCCCCTATTGCGGACATTCGGCCTGAAATCATGCCTTCATTATTTGCAACAAGAGGGTGTTCAAAAGGTTTATTGTAAACCGCCTTATGGATAATTTCGGCCAGTTCACTGTCGGAACATCCGTTTCTAAGCGGGCTTTTAAGGTCTGTCTCGTTTTCCGATAAGAGGCAGGTCTTTAAATTACCGCTTGCCGTTAATCTGAGTCTGTTGCAACTGCTGCAAAAATGCTCGCTTATCGGCCTTATGAAACCGATTTCGCCTTTTGCGTTTTCGAACCTGTAACGTTTGGCAGGACCGTCCAAGGATGTGTTTTCAACAGGATCCAGACGGCCTATGGAACTGATACGGTTTTTTATCTCAGGAGCAAGAAGCTGCCTGAACGTCATCTGTGATGTGCCTATAGGCATATATTCAATGAATCTGATCTGTAAGGGATAAGATAATGACAACCTGGCAAAATCAGGAAGCTCATCGTCGTTTATCCCGTTTAATGCAACCACGTTGAGCTTTACCGGATCAAATCCCATATCAAGCGCCAGCATTATGCCTTCCCATACCTCGTTGAAAGCATCTATCCCTGTAATTTTTTTGAATTTATCTTTATCAAGGGTGTCCATGCTGATATTCAAGCGCCTGATGCCTGCGGATTTGATCTTCTTTATTTTTTCTTTCAGGAAAGCACCGTTTGTCGTGATGGAGAGGTCTGAAAGGCCTTCCAGACTGCTCAATCCGGCCAGAAACTCACAAATGCCTTTCCTTACGAGAGGCTCTCCCCCTGTTATCCTGATTTTTGATACTCCAAGATGTGTGAATATTCGGGCTATTCTGAATATCTCCTCGTAACGCAGAATCTCTCTGCAGGGGAGTTTTGAAATTTTTTCATGGGTCATGCAATATATGCATTTCATATTGCATCGGTCGGTAACGGAAATACGAAGGTAGTTAAGCCGGCGTTTATATTGATCAACCAGTTTAATTTCAGGCAGTTTTATTATATTTGCGCGGCTTGTTGTCATCTGTCCCTTTTCCTTTTTAGTATTAGGGATGAATAGCTCCGGTTAAATGACAAGTAAGCTTGTATTCTGATTAGGCAATGTTGTCAAGCATGTAAATACTGACGGCTTCGTAAAAAGTCATATGCGAACGACTTTGATATTTTTGGATAAAAATTCCAAATCTTTAACTTTTTACATAGTGTTGAAGAATGGCATCGCACAGGCCGGGAATCGTGAAGGATTCCGCGATAATCGTGATTTTAAATCCCATCTCTTTTGCGGTGTAGGCGGTAATCGGGCCTATTGCTGCGACAATTACATCCTTCATGAGTTCTTCAACCATGTCGGCAGGCAGAAGGGCAGCAAAGTTTTTTACCGTAGATGAACTGGTAAAGGTTATGAGGTCTATGGTTTTATTTTTAAGCTCCTTGATCAGATCTGCGGCCTCACCGGTTACAGCCCTTGTCCGGTAAGCGGTTATTTCATCCACTGAAGCGCCCATTTTTGCGAGCTCTTCGGGAAGTACTGCTCTTGCTTCTTCAGCGCGCGGGAGCAGTACCCTTTTACCCTTAAGGTTCTCATTCCGGAAAGCATCGACCACAGATTCAGCCCTGTAATTTTCAGGAATAATGTCACTTTTTATCCCGTAACTGAAGAGTCTGTCGGAAGTTGCAGGTCCGATAACGGCTGTTTTAATCTTATGGAAAGAGCGCATATCCCTGCCATTTGCAAAAAGGCGCTCAAAAAAGAAACTTACCCCGTTTACGCTCGTAAATATGAGCCAGTCATATGTTGAAAGATTTTCAATTGCCTTGTCAAGAGGGCTGAAATCATCCGGAGGCTCAACTTTTATTGTAGGGAATTCGAGGCATTCCGCCCCAAGGGCAGACAGCATGCCGACCAGATCGCTTGCCTGCTCCCTTGCTCTTGTGACGGCGATTCGTTTTCCGAAAAGAGGTCTTTTCTCAAACCAGTCCATCTTTTCTTTCAATTTTACGACATTTCCGACAACAATTACGGCAGGAGATTTAAGGCCGGCTGCTTTGACGAGTTCAACGATGTTCCCGAGGGTTCCTGAAACGCTTGTCTGTTTCGGAGTTGTCCCCCAGCGGACAAGGGCAACGGGAGTATCGGGGGACATTCCGTGATTCATGAGACGCGCTACAATATTGGGGAGATTTTTTACACCCATGAGGAAAACGATAGTCCCGATTCCTTTTGCAAGCGCTTCCCAGTTTATGCCTGATTCTTCCTTTCCGGGATCTTCATGGCCTGTAACGAAAGCAACAGTTGATGTGAACGTCCTGTGGGTTAACGGAATTCCGGCATATGCCGGGGCGGCTATTGCTGATGTGATGCCGGGAACCACTTCAAAAGGAATACCATTTTCAATCAGCACTTCAGCTTCTTCGGCACCACGCCCGAAGATGAAAGGATCTCCCCCCTTCAGTCTTGTTACTGTAAAGCCCTTTTTGGCCTTCTCAGTGATAAGAGCATTAATGCCTTCCTGGGATAATGTATGGTCTCCGCCCTGTTTCCCGACATATATGATTTCTGATTCTTTTTTTGCGTATTTCAGGAGGGAAGGAGATGCAAGATAATCATAAACAATTACATCCGCGCGTTCAATGCATTCCTTGCCCTTTACGGTGATCAGCCCCGGATCCCCGGGGCCGGCGCCAACAAGATATACTTTGCCTTTTTTAGTTTCCATTATTACCTGTAAGATTTTCAAGTATTTCTTTCGCTCCCCGCAAAAGGAGTTTGTCTGCAAGAGCCGTCCCTATGCTTTCCGAAGCCTCAAGCGAGCCTGACTGCGTCCCTTTTATAATTGTTTTCCCTTCAAGATCGGCAACAAGGCCGCTTATCGTAAACATATTTTTTTCCGCTTTTCCATGGCCTGCGACAGGGATTTGACATCCCCCTTCAAGCCTTTTTAAAAAAGCCCGTTCACCCATTACAACAGCCCGTGTTATAGAATGATCCAGAGAATCTGCAAATTTAGATATATTATGATCATCTTTTCGTATTTCAATGCACAGGGCTCCCTGACCTACCGCAGGAAGCATGATATCTTCGTCGAGGTATTCCGTGATAAGGTTTTCGAGTCCGAGCCTTTTTACTCCTGCAGCGGCAAGTATTATGGCGTCCAGTTCCCCGGAATCGAGTTTTCTTATCCTTGTGTCAAGGTTTCCCCTTAAAGGTAATATGACAAGATCCGGCCTTATATGCTTAATCTGTGCAAGGCGGCGGAGGCTGCTTGTGCCGACCCTTGCTTTTTCCGGGAGCTGTGACAGTAAAATATTATTTTTGGAAATAAGAACATCGCCGGGATTTTCGCGTTCCGGTATTGCCCCTATGAAAAGGCCGTCCAGCAATTCGGCAGGCATATCTTTCATACTGTGCACAGCCATGTCGATGTGATTGCCGATGAGAGCTTCCTCGATTTCCTTTACAAAGAGCCCCTTTCCCCCGATTTTTGCAAGAGGAACATCAAGTATCTTGTCTCCCTTTGTTTTGATTATAACTATTTCTGCGGAAAGCCCAGGAAATTTGTTTAAAAGCTCCGATTTGACCCAGTTGGCCTGCCAGAGCGCGAGTTTGCTTCCTCTTGTTCCGATTGTTATTTCCGGTTTCATCAATGACCGCAACCTGCGCAGCTTGAGGCGGAACATCCGCCGCATGATGAGGATGATGCTGAAGTTCTTACTGTTTCTCCGCCGGTTCCTTTGCTCATAAAACCGCATGCGGACATGAGTTTACTGACTTTTTTGCTCCTGCATGAAGGACATGCGGGTTTTTCTTTTCCAAATACAATTGATTCAAAATCATGGCTGCATTTATCACAGTGATACTCGTAAATTGGCATTTCATGGCTCCGCAAAGATTATTTTTAATAGGTTATAACTGCTTATATTATTTATATTAAACATAACCTGTCTCCTGTCGGTTGGAGTATAAGTTCCTGTACAGGTTTTTATCCGGTCTCTTATCATTAATAGGGAGTTACGGGCAAGCAGTTATTTTTGAGATACTCGTAAAAAGTACGATTTTCACCACGAAGGTCGCGAAGGAGGAAGAATAGTTCACATAAAACAAAACCCCGCTCATACAACAGCGAGCGGGGTTATATTTTGTGTTCCATCAGTGTTACCTGTTGTTTCCACGTTTTGATGCCTTGATAGGATTGAGTTTGGTCTTTGATTCCGCAGCAGCATTTACAACGTGAGTCGCAAGATTGCAGTTTCCGTTTTTCCATTTCAGAGAAGGATCGGGATATGATGTGCAATACCAGGCCGAAGAATATTCCGTGCTCCGGTTGCATCCTTTGCACTTTTCTATGGTTTCATGGCAGATTCCGCCGTTATAAGAGCAGCCCTTGGCTGTCATAAAAGGGCATTCCTTGTTTTTTCTTACTGTTGTACAAACCATTGTTGTCACCACCTTTCTTAGTAATAAACTCAAAAAAAAGACCTGGTTATAAAATGCTCCAGGCCTTTTTATGAAGCTTTCAATTTTTCGCGGCGGAATATAACCGCGCTTTAAGGGTTTGTCAATAAAAAAAATTAAAAAAAACATGAAAATACTGGACACGAAAAAGAGAACTTGATTTTTAGATAAAAAATTGCGAAGGTTACCGCATTGACAGCCATAAAAAAGACCGGAAGATAAATATCATGATAATTGATGAAGTAATTGAGGTTCTTAAAATAGAAGCGGAAGGAATTCTTAAACTGGCGGACCGCATAGATAACAGCTTTGCTGAAATGGTGGAGCTTATATACAAATCAAAAGGCCGGCTGATAGTGGGAGGAATAGGCAAATCCGGAATAGTCGGAAGAAAAATAGTGGCGACCTTAAACAGCACGGGAACCAGATC
>Ga0265296_1004232_pt1 | contig 12599 bp, 11 predicted proteins | sample MunlanPumphouse1_FD_189073 | JGI IMG/M metagenome (GOLD analysis project Ga0265296, IMG submission 189073) | Groundwater microbial communities from a municipal landfill in Southern Ontario, Canada - Pumphouse #1 | ecosystem: Environmental > Aquatic > Deep subsurface > Groundwater | place... | reverse complement strand
GCAGGACTTAGGCGGGCCAAAAACCGCTGCAATAGGATTTGCGCTTGGGGTAGAAAGACTGTTGTTAGCAACGAGCAGCCAGCAGCCAGCCGCCAGTCAAAAGTTAGTTTATGTTATAGCATTAGGGGATGCAGCAAAAAAAGAAAGCGTTAAATTATTAAATAACTTACGCAAAAATGGAATTTCTTCAGATACTGATTATGAGAATAAGTCTTTGAAGGCGGCGTTGCGCAAGGCCAACGACTTAAATGCAAGGTTTGTTTTGATTATTGGAGAAGATGAGCTCAAGAAAGGCGCGGTTACCTTGAAGGATATGGTTTCAGGAGAGCAGAAGGAAGTCAAGGCAGGAGATATTTTTGAGGAATTAAAATGCTAAGAAGCCACACCTGCGGTGAATTAAGCAAAAGCGATATCGGCAAAGAGGTAACGCTCTGCGGCTGGGTGGCTACGCGCCGCGACCACGGCAAACTCGTCTTTATTGATATCCGCGACAGAGAGGGCCTGACCCAGGTAGTGTTTATACCCAAAGAATCACAGGGCGCCTACCAGAAGGCCCAAGATTTACGCAGCGAATTTGTCATTAAGATTAAGGGCATGGTCAACCCACGGCCGTCCGGAACAGTTAATCCGAAACTGCCTACGGGAGAAGTAGAGGTCTTGGCCAAGGAGTTAGAGGTATTAAATAAAAGCCTTACTCCGCCTTTTGAAATCCAGGACGACATTCAGATTAGCGAAGAGGCGCGCCTGAAGTATAGGTACCTTGATTTAAGAAGGAAAAAGGTCTTTGATAATTTTGTCTTGAGGCATAAACTCTACAGGGTTATCCGCAATTTCCTGGATAAGGAAGGCTTTATTGAATGCGAGACTCCTATCCTGACGAAATCTACCCCTGAAGGCGCGCGCGACTATTTAGTCCCTTCCCGGGTAAATCCAGGGTCATTTTTCGCCCTGCCTCAGTCGCCGCAATTATTCAAACAGCTCCTGATGGTTGCGGGATTTGAGAAATATTACCAGATTGCCAAATGTTTCAGGGATGAAGACCTGCGCGCGGACCGACAGCCGGAATTCACCCAATTAGACCTGGAGATGTCCTTTGTCAATGAGGAGGATATTTTTTCTCTTACAGAAAAACTGATGCAGTTGATTATGAAGGAAATAAAAGGAGAGGAAGTAAATTTACCTTTCCCGCGCGTTAAATACGCGGATAGCATACAGAAATACCAGAGTGATAAGCCTGATTTACGCGGGGAATTAAAGCGCGAGTTTGCCTTTTGCTGGGTGGTGGATTTTCCGCTTTTTAAATATAACGAAGAAGAGAAACGCTGGGAGAGCGAACATCATCCTTTCACCGCCCCGCACACGGATGATATAGGTAACCTTGAAGAAGGAAAAGATAAAGTAAGGGCGCGTTCTTATGACTTGGTCTTAAACGGGACGGAGATGGGTTCCGGCTCAGTTAGGATACATAGCCAGTCTTTGCAGGAAACCATTTTTAATATTATCGGCATCAACAAAGAAGAAGCGCATAAGCGCTTCGGGTTCTTGCTGGAGGCTTTTCAATTCGGCGCTCCGCCGCACGGCGGCATTGCCTTTGGCTTGGACAGGCTTTTGGCGGTTTTGTCCGGGGCAGAAAGCATTAGAGAGGTAATCGCATTCCCTAAGACTGCAACTGCCACATGCCCCTTGACCAGCGCGCCTTCAGAGGTAGATGAACGCCAGTTAAAGGAACTGGGGATAAGCGTAAACAAGGCACCCAAACATAACTAAGCACCCAAACATAAAGGATTGTTTGGTGCCCCACTTTCTGTGGGGAGTATTTGGTGCCCATTAACTAGGCACCCAAATATAAATGAGTATTTGGTGCCCATTAACTATAGGAGGGGAAAATGAAGTGGTCAGAAGTATTAATTGTTATATTGGCTGTTGTATTATCCGGTTGCGTAGTAAGAAGTTATCCGGTGGTCAAGGATAGGATTGACCAGGATTTAACCGCAGGAAACAGGGGCTACCTGAAAGGCCAGTCGTCTGTGACTGAAGATGCAGAAAGAAAATCTGTGCGCACTACGCATGTTGTGGAGGTAGAGTTTAAGCCGTGGGTAACATTTGAGAAGGCCTCTCAAGGCAAAGCAAAAGAAGTTGCCGAGGCTCCAAGTGTAGAGACAACAGAGGATTCAGATTTAATGGGCAATCGCGGGTTTATTACCCAGAGCGAAGTTCCTGAGGCCGCCGAATCCTTCAATGTAGAAAAATACACCGTGCAGAAAGGCGACACCCTGCAGAAGATATCCAAAAAGTTTTACGGCACCACTAAGAAATGGATGAAAGTTTACGAGGCAAATAAGGATGCCTTGAAGGCGCCGGACAGGATTTATCCCGGCCAGGTCATCAATGTCCCGGTTGAAGAATCGAAAGAAATACCCGTACACCTAAAATAACGCTTAATGGATAAAGTAATCAAATTAGAGTCCCACCGGGAAGCGCAGGCGCTTTTTGGCTTGCACGATGAGAATATGCGCGCGATAGAGCATGAATTCCAGGTTAAGATTACCTTGCGCGCAGAACATCTTAAGATTAGCGGCACCGGTCTCCACATTAAGAAAGCCGCAGAGTTGATCGCATATATCTTAGGGGCCTTTAGGTCAGGCCAAAAGGAATTAGGGCGCACTGACCTGCAATTCCTTATCTCAAAATTTAAAAAATCAACCGGAGCGCCCCAATTGCAGAAACAGGAAGACCTGGAGATAAATCGGATTGGTTCCGGGAAACATATCGGGCCGCGCACCAAGGGGCAGCGCGAATATGTGGAGGCAATCAAGGCGCACGATATCGTATTCGGCGTCGGGCCGGCAGGCACAGGCAAGACTTATCTTGCCATGGCTGCTGCTGTGGAGGCGTTAAAGAAACAGGATGTGCGCAGGATTATCCTTACCCGCCCGGCCATTGAGGCGGGAGAGTCCCTGGGGTTTTTGCCCGGGGATATGTATGAGAAAATTTCTCCGTACCTGCGTCCGCTGTATGACGCGCTTTATGATATGATGGAGGCAGAGCGTATTGAGAAATACTTAGAGACCGGTATTATAGAAGTAGCGCCCCTGGCATATATGAGGGGCAGGACCTTGAATGATGCCTTCATCATTTTGGATGAGGCGCAGAATGCCACGCGCGAACAGATGAAGATGTTCTTGACCCGGCTGGGTTTTGATTCCAAGGCAGTGATTACCGGGGATATTACCCAAAGCGACCTGCCGGAAGGAAAACCCATAGGCCTGCTGCAGGCGCAGGAGATACTAAAAACAATAGAGGGGATAAAATTTGTGTACTTTAGCGGGGAAGACGTAGTGAGGCATGCCCTGGTGCAGACCATTATTGAGGCCTATGATAAAGCAAACCGTAATATTTAGGGTTAAATTTGCTGCTGCGGCGCTGGCGCTAATTTTGTTTGCAGGCGCCTGCGGCCTGAACTTGTCCGTTCCTCTATTCTTGCTTGTCCTCTACGCTTACCTTAAATTCAGCCGTGCCAGTAATGCCCGGACCTTATATATAGTATTTCTTTTTGCCATAAGTTTTGCCTTGTGCTACTTTATCCTCTCGCAGGGCTGGCCGATTTTTTATCTGCCGTTCTGCCTTATCCCGATGTTAGCCGCATTGCTGTTTGAAGGAGTAGAGGTGCCTTTAGTCTTGACTTTGTCTTTAAGCGTATCCGTTGGAGCGCTTGCAGGCAGCCACTTTAATTTAGCACTTTTAATGTTAATTAGCGGCATAGGCTCCAGCATCCTGGTAACAGGCGCGCGCAGGCGCAGTTGCGTTATCCGCGCGGGATTTCTTATCGGTATTATCCAGATAATTAGCCTGTTGGCAATTGAGCGGTTTGTAATTACCCAGCCTTCAAGATACGCGATAATTTTCTCAAACAGCATAGTTTCCAGCTTTCTCGTTTTGGGCGCTTTGCCTGTTTTTGAATACCTATTCGGGACAGCCACTAATATTAGCCTTCTGGAATGCGCTGATTTTAACCATCCGCTTTTGCAGCGTATGATTATGGCAGCGCCAGGAACTTACCATCATAGCCTTGTGGTGGGCAACCTTTCTGATGCTGCCTCGCGCGCAGTAGGCGCAAACGGCCTCTTAGCCAGGATAGGCGCATATTATCACGATATCGGCAAGATTGAGAAGGCAGAGTATTTCAGCGAGAACCAAAGCGCCGAGGTGAGCAAGCACAGTACGCTATCTCCTTCAATGAGCAAGATGGTAATAATGCACCATGTTAAAGTCGGCGTAGACCTGGCCAAGAAGCATAAACTTAATCCGCGCCTCATAGACTTCATCCAGCAGCATCACGGTAAAGCCCTGGTTTATTATTTTTACCACCGGGCGCTGGAGGGCCTGGAAGAAGACGAGGAGGTCCGCGAAGAGGGTTTCCGCTACCCCGGCCCAAAGCCAAACTCCAAAGAAACAGCCATAGTGCTTTTGGCTGATTCGGTGGAGGCTGCAACCCGCGCCTTAAGAGAACCTGACCCGGCAAAAATAGAAGAGGTGGCCCACAAGGTAATTAACAATAAGTTTATAGACGGCCAGCTCGACGAATGCGACTTGACCTTGAGGGACCTGGAGAAGATTTCCAAAGTATTTATCCACATCTTAAGCGGCATATACCACAGCCGCATAAGCTATCCTTAAAGACTTGCAGGCCAAGGTAACAATAAAAATAAAGCAAAAGAGCCTCCTCATCAAGCCGAAATGGATAAAAAGTTTAGTTCTTAAAGTCCTTTCATCCGAGGGCTCCAAATTAAACGGCCCAGTTAGAAACACCGATAAAACAAGAGTTAGCACAATAGTTTCTAACGGGGTAAACTTTCTTTTTGTGAATGATAAAGGAATCCGGGAGTTTAACCTTAAGTATTTAGGCCGCGACTGCCCTACTGACGTGATTGCCTTTGATACTGGAGATATAGTTATATCAAGTGATGCCGCGGTGCGCAATGCGCGTACCTTTAAAACTTCGCCTGTACACGAGTTGTATTTATACGTTATTCACGGCCTGCTGCATCTTTTAGGATACAATGATACTAATAAAAAAGACCGAAAAGTTATGCATAAAAGAGAAGAGGAATTATGTCCATCTATAAAACTGAAGCCATAGTCTTAAATAGGCACGATTTCCGCGAGACCTCTTTGATAGCCAATTTCTATACCCGGGATTTCGGAAAAGTAAGCGGTTTGCTTAAAGGGATAAGGCAGCAGCCGCCTAAATTTGCCAGCACGTGTGAGCTTTTTTCCCATAACGAAATTATATTTTACCATAAGAGGAATTCTGGCCTGCATTTAGTAAGCGCCTGCGACCTGAGGGAAAACTTTAATCTTATCCGGCAGGATATTTCTAGAGTTACCCTGGCGAGCATGATGATGGAGCTCGTGGCGGCAGTTATGCAGCTCGAGGATAAAAATGAAGAGGTATTTTCTCTGAGCATCAATTGCCTTAAGGAGCTGGGAATAAATAGATACGCTGAGAAAATTGCCACGATATTTAAGATTAAATTTTTGAGCCTATCCGGCTTTAAGCCGCATTTTGATTCCTGCGTCTGTTGCCAGGACAGAATCCTGGGGGCGGCAAAATTCAGCCTCTCCTTAGGCGGGCTGCTCTGCCAGGGCTGTTTTAAGAAAGACACAGCTAGCAGGACCATCTTTCGGGGGACCGTAGCCACTATCCTGCATATTGAAAGGAATGAGCTAAAAGATAACCTGAATTTGGGCCTCAACCCGCAGATTAAAAAGGAACTGGATATAGTCCTGAATTCGTTCATTAATTACCATTTGGAAAGAGAACTCAAGTCCCAAAAGGTGCTGAATAAGCTGGCGGTTACGGCGGAGGTGTAATTATGAAAATCGTAATAGTAGGCCCGGGGGCAATGGGATGTTTGTTTGCGGCCTACCTTTCCAAATCCAAGGAAGATGTTTGGCTTTTAGGCAGAAGCCAGCAAGCGGTTCAGGCGCTGGCTCAATTCGGCATTAGCGTAGAGGGGGTATCGGGTAATTGGCAGGTGAAGGTTAAGGCTGCTTGCGACACAAATGAAATTGGGCAGGCAGACCTGATTATAATATGCGTTAAATCTTACCATACCAAAGAGGCAATAACGCAAATTAAGCCTTTAGTGCGCGAGAATTCACGGGTCCTGACTTTGCAGAACGGTATCGGGAATATTGAGATTATCAGTGAAATTATAGGAGTGGACAGGGTTATCGGAGGGGTGACTAACCAGGGGGCTACGCTTCTTGATACCGGCCATATCAGGCATGCGGGGAAAGGCGAGACAGTAATCGGCCGCTTGGACGGTAAAATCCCGGTTGAGATGCGCTATATCCGCGAGGTTTTTAATAAGGTAGGCCTGGATGCCAGGATTTCGCGCGATATCAAAGGGTACTTGTGGTCAAAATTAATTATCAATGTAGGTATAAATGCGCTCACTGCTATTACGGCCTTAAATAACGGCAGGTTAATGGAATTTGAAGGCACACGCAGGATTTTAAGGGAGGCGGTTACTGAGGCAATCCGTGTTGCCAAGCGTAAGAGGATTAAGATGGTCTACGATGACCCCTTGGCAAAAGTAGAGGCGGTATGCGAGGCTACCGCAGCCAATATCTCGTCAATGCTGCAGGATGTGCGCAAAAAGAAACGCACTGAAATTGACTTTATCAACGGCGTAATCGTGCGCCAGGCGCAGGAATTGGGTATCCCTGTGCCGGTGAATTCGGTGCTTGTAGATTTAGTCAAGACTATTGAAGCAAGTTATTAGGTTTACAGACAGTCTGGCACGCAATCGGGAAAGTGTCTTTTTGCCCTGCGCGTTGGGTATTTGGCTTCAGCTTGATGAAAAAATATATTATATCAATCTTAGCAGTAATGGCTGTGCTATTAGCGGCTGGGAGTTTAATCTTTAAGGGTAATGCCCTTTTGGTAAAACCGCAAACGCAAGAATTGAGTATGCCTTCCGGAATACAACAAAAGGACTGTTCTCCGGAATTGCTGCAACACCTTCAATACAGAAAAGATAATCTGGCTTTATTAGAAGCAGACAGGGTATTATCCCAGGATCCCGATAACCTCTGCGCCTGGTGGGCGCGGGCTGAAGTCCTGCGCAGAAAATATGCCTTCAAAGAAGCAGAGGCTATCCTGACGCAGATTTTAGCCAAATTCCCCGAGCACATCCCTTCTTTAATCAGCCTTGCCTATGTTAGGTATCACGATGGCAACTTTGAAACGGCCCAAGGCATCCTCAAATGCGTATTGCAGCATCAAGGGTTAGAGCGGGGAAACAAAGCCTTGGTTTATATGCTTATGGGCAGCGTTAATGCCAAAAAGGCTTCTGCGGGCGGCCTTTTCTCTAAAATTGCTTACGGGACGCGCATAAAAGGCTATTTTGAGAAAGCTAATACCCTGGCGCCGGATTTAACCGAAGTGCATTTGGGGCTGGGTTCCTTTTACCTCTTAGCTCCCAAGATTGCCGGAGGCAATATAGATAAGGCAATCCAGGAACTAGAGTATGCAGTCAAAATAGCGCCTGATTTTGCCACTGCTAATGCGCGGCTGGCACAGGCATATAAAGTTAAAGGAAATTTAGAGAAGTATAATTTTTACTTAAAGCGGGCAAAAGAATTAGACCCTGAGAACGAAGCATTGAAAGAGACAGAATAATTACAGATAGTTCTCCTGCCAAAGCGGAAAGTGCCCCCTTAGGGTACACTTTCCCGATTGCGTGACAGACTGTCTGTGAGAGGATTATGAAGAATTTAGAGATTGCGCGAATCTTCCGCGAGATCGCGAGCATCCTGGAGATAAAAGGCGATAACCCTTTCCGCATCCGCGCGTATGAGCGGGCAGCCCAGAATATTGAGTGTTTAAGCGAAAGTATAGAAGATTATATCAAAGACAAACCGCTTACCGATATCCCGGGGATCGGTAAGGACCTGGGGTGGAAAATTGAGGAATACTTAAAGTCCGGAAAAATCAAGGCGTATCAAGATTTGAAAAAAACTATTCCCTCCGGGCTTTTGGAATTATTAAATATTCCTACTGTGGGCCCTAAGACAGCCAAATTATTATATGAAAAATTAAAGATAAAAAATATAGGGGAATTAGAAATTGCAATTGCCAAGAATAAAGTAAAAGGTTTATTCGGCGTAAAGGAAAAAACTATCCAGAATATTACCAAGGGCATTCAAATACTGCGCCGCGGCAAAGAACGCATGACCTTAGGCGAGGCTGTGCAGGCGGCGGATGAATTTATAACGGCCTTAAAGAATTTGCCCGCAGTAAAAAACATATCTGCTGCAGGATCATTACGCCGCCAAAAAGAGACTGTCAGGGATATTGATATCCTGGTTGTTTCTAATAAGCCGGCTAAGGTTATGAATGCCTTTACGGGTCTGCCTATGGTAAAACAGGTGCAGGCAAAGGGAGAAACTAAGGCGTCGGTGCGCACCAAAGAGGATGTGCAGGTTGACTGCCGGGTGGTAGAGGAGAAGTCTTTTGGCGCGGCCCTGGTATATTTTACCGGCTCAAAGAATTTTAATATCAAACTGCGTTCCATCGCTGGAAAACTTGGGCTTAAGGTAAATGAGTATGGGGTATTTAGGAAAAGAAAATGTATTGCCGGCAGGACAGAAGAAGAGGTATTTAAGTCCGTTGGTTTATCCTATATTGAGCCTGAATTAAGAGAGGACACAGGCGAAATAGAATTGGCCAAAAATAATAAACTTCCCGGCCTGCTAGATTTAAAAGATATAAAGGGAGATTTACACGCGCATTCCAAATGGTCTGACGGCGGGAATTCTATATTAGAGATGGCCCAGAAAGCATTGGGGCTTGGTTTTTCCTATATTGCCATTACTGACCATTCCCAGAGCCTGAAGGTTGCCGGGGGCCTTTCTATCGCCAAACTTAAGAAAAAGAAAGCAGAAATAGATAAAGTTAATAAAGAAATGAGGGGTTTGCGCGTCTTATACGGCAGCGAAGTGGATATTGATACAGAAGGAAACATTGATTATAAAGATGAGGTATTGAAAGAATTTGATATAGTAGTAGCAGCCATACACAGCGGTTTTAAGGAATCAAAAGAGCTTCTTACTAAAAGGGTAGTTTTAGCGTGCAGGAATAAATATGTGCATATTATTGCGCACCCCACGGGAAGGCTCTGGGGCGTGCGCGAGGCATATGATTTGGATTTGGAGGAGGTTTTTAAGGCAGCCCTAGATACAAATACTGCCTTAGAGATAAATTCCTTTCCACAGAGGCTGGACCTGAATGACCTGAATGCCCGCCGTGCAGGGGAGTTAGGGGTAAAACTCGCTATTGATACGGATGCGCATACGACTGAGCAATTAAAGGCCATGAAGTTGGGCGTATCTGTAGCCAGGCGCGGGTGGCTGTCGCGCGGCGATGTCATAAATACATTGACGCTTGGACAGCTGTTAAAGGCGATAAGGAAATAAGGGGGTGTTGAGTGCAAAGCGGAAAGTGTAAAGTTAGAAACTTAAAAGTAAAAGTTTTAAGTTTTGGTTTTACGCTTTGCGCTTTGAGTTTTGCGTTTCTATGCGGTTGTCAGAACCGCCAACTCTACAAAGACACCCGCGTAATGATGGGCACTTTCATAGAAGTAACCTCTCCCGAAGAAAAGGCAGGATCAATTGCCTTTGCCGAAATAAAACGCGTAGAAGAAATACTTAGCAAATATAATCCGCAAAGCGAGATTTCCCTGCTTAATAAAACCGGGAAATTAAAGGTGGGGCCGGATACTATGTATATTTTGCAAAAATCAAAGGAATTCTGGCTCGCCACTAACGGCGCATTTGATGTTACAGTCGGCCCTTTAATGGATTTATGGGGGTTCACTACAAAAAATTACAGGGTTCCCGCGGAAGAAGAAATAGAGAAGGCGTTATTGCGGATAGGTATGGATAAAATTTCCTTTAATGAAAAGAATAATGTGGTAAAATTTAACGTCCGAGGAGTGTCTTTAGATTTAGGCGCTATTGCCAAGGGCTATGCAGTTGACTGCGCAGTCAGGAAATTGAAAGAGGCAGGAGTAACAAGCTGCCTGATTAATGCCGGAGGCCAAATTTATGCTTTGGGAAATAAGTTCGGTAAGCCCTGGAAGGTAGGAATACGCGAACCGCGAAAGCCCGGTATAAAACAGTATCTTGAATTAGAAGACCAGGCAGCCTCTACCTCGGGAGACTATGAGCAATATTTTTTTAACAATGGTTCGCGCTATGCGCATATATTTGATCCTAAGACCGGATATCCGGTTCAAGGCGGGGTTATTTCAGTGACTATAATTGCGCCTGACGGCCTGACTGCGGACGCGCTTTCCACCTCGGTTTTTGTCCTGGGCAAAGAAAAAGGCGCAAATTTAACCAAACGATTCCCCGGCGTAAAAGCATATATATTGCAAGAATGATGAAAAACTCCATCAACAAAAGAATAGATGTCTTTGCTTTGTTTCTCCCGGAGATAAAAGACCTGCTTGCTGCTAAGGATTTCAACGGCCTTAAATCTTTCTTAAAAAACATCCACTCCATAGACCTGGCAGAGGGATGGAAAAATCTCCTGCTTCAGGATAAGATAATTATCTTCAAACTCTTAGGCACTAAAAAGGCGCTTGAGACTTTTGAGAACCTCTTGGTTTCCGAGCAGACATATATCCTGAATAATCTTGATAATACAGAAGTCGCGCAGATTATTAATGAAATGGCGCCTGATGATAGAGCCGACCTTTTTAAGGAATTACCAAGCAGGGTATTTAAGAAATTCTTACAATTGGTGAATAAAGAAGAGGCTACGAACATCGGCCGGCTTATCTCCTATAAAGAAGGCACTGCCGGAAGCCTTATGACTACAGAGCTGGTTGCGCTAAAGAAGGATATGACTGCCAGGCAGGCAATACTCTTTGTCCAGGAGAGCCTGAAGGCTGAGTACCGGGAAAATATCTATTCTCTGTTTGTAACCGACGACAACCATAAACTTATAGGAAGCATTTCCCTGCAGGAGCTATTAAAGGCGCCCGCGGATATCCTCATAAGGGATGTTATGTCCGGCGTAGATTATATTAAAATAAACGTTGATGCCATTACTGGAAACGTAATCGCCTGGTTTAAGAAGTATGACCTCCTGGATGCGCCGATTGTGGATAAGGATAATGTTCTGGTAGGAATTATCACAGTTGACGATATTGTGGATAGGATGGAGAAACAGGCTACCAAAGAAATGTATGAAATAGGCAAGATGAGCTCCGAGGGGGGGGAGATCATTAGTTACGCCCGCGCAACTACCTGGGATCTTATCAAGAGGCGCGCGGGGTGGCTGGTGCTTTTGTTGCTATTTGATTTCTTAACCGGCACGGTCCTAAAGAACTTTGAGCATACCTTAAGTTCTATGGTGGCATTGGCTTTCTTTATCCCGATGCTCCTTGATACAGGAGGTAATGCCGGAGCGCAAACCTCCATTACCATTATCCGCGGCTTGGCAACCGGAGATGTCACCTGGAAAAATGTTTTTAGGGTCATAAAACTGGAGATGTCAACGGCTATTTTGATGAGTTTAATTGTGGGCGGAGTTGCCTTTGGCAGGGCCTTTCTCCTGCAGAAAGATATGTTTTTGGCTGCTACAGTGGGCTTAAGCATGATGTTTATCGGGATATTGGCAATCGTAACCGGGATATTCCTGCCGCTTGCTTCCAAGAGGATAGGTTTAGACCCTGCTGTCCTTGCCGGGCCGATAACTACCAGTGTTGTTGATGTCGTTGGCCTGATTATTTATTTTAAGGTTGCCCAGTTTTTTATACCTGCATTAAGGTTTTAACGATACCATTTCCACCTACGAGGTGGAGGAGGTAAATTTCTGATATGGAGACAAAAATTAGTATACTGGATATTCTCGCTCTAAAAGGCAAGCGCAAAATTACCATGCTTACTGCTTATGATTATCCTCTTGGGCTTCTGGAGGATAAGGCGGAGATAGACATGATTCTCGTCGGTGATTCGTTGGCCAATGTGGTTTTAGGGCTTGATTCCACAACTTTTGTCGGGATGAGCGAAATGCTGCATCATGCCAAAGCTGTAGCTCGTGCAGTGAAACGCGCTTTGGTGATCGGTGATATGCCGTATGAGGCATATCAGGTTAATCCTAGCGAGGCGGTAGGGAATGCCAGGCGGTTTATTGATGAGGCAAAATGCGATGCCGTAAAATTAGAGTGGTTTGATAAATGCCTGGAGGTGAGTAAAGAAATTATACAGGACAGGATTCCGCTGATGGGCCATATCGGCTTAACTCCCCAGACCGCAGACAAGTTAGGCGGGTTTAAAGTGCAGGGTAAAGATGCCGAAGCCGCAAAGCGCCTCATTGAACAAGCGCTTGCCTTGGAAGAATTGGGCTGTTTCTCCATTGTCTTAGAGTGCGTGCCGGATAGGATTGCGGCAATGCTTACCCAAAAACTAAAAATCCCTACCATCGGTATTGGCGCAGGGGTAAGTTGCGACGGCCAAGTTTTGGTAGTGCATGATATGCTGGGATTATTTGAGCGCTACACGCCGAAGTTCGTGAAGAA
>Ga0265296_1004231_pt1 | contig 12599 bp, 10 predicted proteins | sample MunlanPumphouse1_FD_189073 | JGI IMG/M metagenome (GOLD analysis project Ga0265296, IMG submission 189073) | Groundwater microbial communities from a municipal landfill in Southern Ontario, Canada - Pumphouse #1 | ecosystem: Environmental > Aquatic > Deep subsurface > Groundwater | place... | reverse complement strand
CTGGACCGCCATCACCAAGGACCGCAAGCTCTCGGCACAGTGGGAACACACCCTGCTGGTCACCGACACCGGCTATGAGATCTTCACCCTGCGCGCCGACGACACGATCCCCCGCGTTTCGGCCTGATGTTTGCAGCGGGCTTTCCGGATTAGCAACGTTGCGACCTACACATAGATAGAAAGGAAAGCCGATCGATGCCCCAGGTGGATCCCGAACTCTTCGACCGTGGCCAGTTCCAGGCGGAACTGGCGCTGAAGGCAAGCCCGATTGCCGCCTTCAAGAAGGCCATCCGCCAGGCCCGCGAGGTGCTCGACGGGCGTTTTCGCAGCGGCCGGGAGATCCGCAGGCTGATCGAGGATCGCGCCTGGTTCGTCGATAACATCCTGCAAAAGGCCTGGGAGCAGTTCGACTGGAGCGAAGATGCCGATATCGCCCTGGTGGCCGTCGGCGGCTATGGCCGGGGCGAACTGCACCCCTACTCCGATATCGACCTGCTGATCCTGCTGGACAGCGCCGACCACGAGATCTTTCGTGATTCCATCGAGCGTTTTCTGACGCTGCTGTGGGACATCGGCCTGGAAGTCGGTCAGAGCGTGCGTTCGGTAGATGAATGCGCCGAAGAAGCCCGTGCCGACCTCACCGTGGTCACTAACCTGATGGAGAGCCGCACCATCTGCGGCCCCGAACGCCTGCGCCAGCGCATGCTGGAAGTCACCAGCACCGCGCACATGTGGCCGAGCAAGGAGTTCTTCCTCGCCAAGCGCGCCGAGCAGAAAGCCCGGCACCACAAATACAACGACACCGAATACAACCTGGAACCCAACGTCAAGGGCTCGCCTGGCGGGCTGCGGGACATCCAGACCATCTTGTGGGTGGCCCGGCGCCAGTACGGCACCCTGAACCTGCGGGCCCTGGCCGGCGAAGGCTTTTTGGTAGAGAGCGAAAACGCCCTGCTGGCCTCGTCCCAGGAGTTTTTGTGGAAGGTGCGCTACGCCCTGCACATGCTCGCCGGACGCTCCGAAGACCGCCTGCTGTTTGACCACCAGCGCTCCATCGCCGCCCTGTTGGGCTTTGAAGGCGAAGACGCGAAGACCAGCATCGAAAGCTTCATGCAGCAGTACTACCGGGTGGTCATGAGCATCGCCCAGCTCAGCGACCTGATCATCCAGCATTTTGAAGAAGTGATCCTGGCCCCCGAAGACGAAGCGCCACCGCAACCGATCAATGCGCGCTTCCAACTGCACGACGGCTATATCGAGGCGCGCCACGACAACGTGTTCAAGCGCACCCCCTTTGCCATGCTGGAAATCTTCGTGCTGATGGCCCAGCAACCGGAAATCAAGGGCGTGCGCGCCGATACCATCCGCTTGCTGCGGGAAAACCGTCACCTGATCGACGACGAATTTCGCAACGACATCCGCAATACCAGCCTGTTTATCGAACTGTTCAAGTGCAAGATCGGCATCCACCGCAACCTGCGGCGCATGAACCGCTACGGCATCCTCGGGCGCTATCTGCCGGAGTTCGGCTTTATCGTCGGGCAGATGCAACACGACCTGTTCCACATTTATACGGTCGACGCCCACACCCTGAACCTGATCAAGCACCTGCGTAAGCTGCAGTACACCCAGGTGTCAGAGAAATTCCCGCTGGCCAGTAAGCTGATGGCCAAGCTACCCAAGCCTGAACTGATCTACCTGGCCGGCCTGTACCACGATATCGGCAAGGGCCGACACGGCGACCATTCGGAAATCGGCGCGGTGGATGCGCAAGCCTTCTGCCAGCGCCACCAGTTGCCGCAGTGGGACAGCCGCCTGATTGTCTGGCTGGTACAGAACCACCTGGTCATGTCCACCACCGCCCAGCGCAAGGATTTGTCCGACCCACAGGTAATCCATGATTTCGCGCAGGCCGTCGGCGACGAAACCCGTCTCGACTACCTGTACGTGCTGACCGTCTCCGACATCAACGCCACCAATCCGACCCTTTGGAACTCGTGGCGCGCCAGCCTGTTGCGCCAGCTCTATACCGAGACCAAGCGCGCGTTGCGCCGCGGCCTGGAAAACCCGGTGGACCGCGAAGAGCAGATCCGCCGCACCCAGAGCGCGGCCCTGGATATCCTGGTGCGCGGCGGCAACGACCCGGACGATGTGGAACAACTCTGGTCGCAATTGGGTGATGACTATTTCCTGCGCCACACCGCAGGCGACGTGGCCTGGCACACCGACGCGATCCTCCAGCAGCCGGCTGACGGTGGCCCGCTGGTGCTGATCAAGGAAACGACCCAGCGCGAATTCGAAGGCGGCACGCAGATCTTTATCTACGCCCCGGACCAGCACGACTTCTTCGCCGTGACCGTGGCCGCGATGGACCAGCTCAACCTGAACATCCATGACGCGCGGGTCATTACTTCCAGCAGCCAGTTCACCCTCGACACCTATATCGTGCTCGACACCGAAGGCGAGTCCATCGGCGACAACCCCGAGCGCGTGAAAAAAATCCGCGAAGGCCTGACCGAAGCCCTGCGCAACCCTGACGACTACCCGACCATCATCCAGCGCCGGGTGCCGCGCCAGCTCAAGCATTTTGCCTTTGCGCCCCAGGTGACCATCCACAACGACGCCCAGCGCCCGGTAACGGTGCTGGAACTCAGCGCACCGGATCGGCCAGGCCTGCTGGCACGGATCGGCGGGATCTTCCTGGAGTTCGACCTGTCATTGCAAAACGCCAAGATTGCCACCCTGGGCGAGCGGGTCGAAGACGTGTTTTTTATTACCGACGCCGACAATCACCCCCTGTCCGACCCGGAACTGTGCCGCCGCTTGCAGGACGCTATCGTCGCGCAATTGAGCGTGAACCAGGAGCCCGGGGCAGAAGGGTTCCGACTGACCATTTGAGCTGAATTTTATTTCCCTGTGGCCGCGCGCCCTTGTAGGAGCTGGCTTGCCTGCGATGGCATCGCCGCGGTGTAACAGATACACCGCGGCGCCTACATCGCAGGCAAGCCAGCTCCTACAGGGGCCGTGTTCAACGATAGAGGCCCCCAATGAACAACGCCCTGAACCAGCTGCAACCCTACCCGTTCGAGAAATTGCGCGCCCTGCTGGGCAGTGTCACGCCAAACCCGGACAAGCGCCCGATTGCCCTGTCCATCGGCGAGCCCAAGCACAAGTCCCCGGATTTCGTCGCCCAGGCCCTGACCAATAACCTCGACCAAATGGCGGTGTACCCCACCACCCTGGGCATCCCGGCCCTGCGCGAGGCCATTGGCGCCTGGTGCGAACGACGCTTCAACGTGCCCAAGGGCTGGCTGGACCCGGCGCGCAATATCCTGCCGGTCAATGGCACCCGCGAAGCGCTCTTCGCGTTCACCCAGACCGTGGTCAACCGTGGCGACGATGCCCTGGTGGTCAGCCCGAACCCGTTCTACCAGATCTATGAAGGCGCAGCGTTCCTCGCCGGAGCCAAGCCGCATTACCTGCCGTGCCTGGATGAGAACGGCTTCAATCCGGATTTCGACGCCGTCTCGGCAGATATCTGGCAACGCTGCCAGATCCTGTTCCTGTGCTCCCCCGGCAACCCGACCGGCGCACTGATCCCCGTCGCCACCCTGAAAAAACTGATCGCCCTGGCCGACCAGTACGACTTCGTGATCGCCGCCGACGAGTGCTACAGCGAGCTGTACTTCGACGAACAAACCCCGCCGCCTGGCCTGCTCAGCGCCTGTGTCGAATTGGGTCGCGAGGATTTCAAGCGCTGCGTGGTGTTCCATAGCCTGTCCAAGCGTTCCAACCTGCCGGGCCTGCGTTCCGGTTTTGTGGCCGGCGATGCCGAGATCCTCAAGGCCTTCCTGCTGTACCGCACCTACCACGGCTGTGCCATGCCGGTGCAAACCCAGCTGGCGAGCGTTGCCGCCTGGCAGGATGAGGCTCATGTATTGGCCAACCGTGATCTTTACCGGGAAAAATTCGCCGCGGTCCTGGCGATTCTCAAGCCGGTATTGGACGTACAGAACCCTGACGGTGGTTTTTACCTGTGGCCGAACGTCGAGGGCGACGACGCCGCGTTCTGCCGCGACTTGTTCGTGGAAGAACACGTGACCGTGGTGCCGGGCTCGTACCTGTCGCGGGAAGTGGACGGTTTCAATCCAGGTGCCGGGCGGGTGCGCCTGGCACTGGTGGCACCGTTGTCCGAATGCGTTGAAGCCGCTGAACGGATGCGCAACTTCATCCAGCGCCGTCGTTGATGACCGGGGCCGCTCCCGCCTGGGAGCGGCCTGCGTAGGGGTGAATTAACCCACGCGGCTATTTCTGGGTCCCCAGGTTAGCCTCACTCATATCCAGGTCCGCCAGCACTTCGCGCAGCACATCATCACCAATCTGGTGGTGGCGGCTCAGGCTGTACAACTCCAAGCGCTGCGCGCGCAGGGCCTTGAGCCGCAACTTGCGCTCCAGTTGATCCATCTGCAGCGCCAGCGCCTGGGCTTCGGCCGAGTCATTGAACACCTCCAGTTGGTGACGGTACTCCGACATGATCCGCGCCTTGAGCTCCGTCGCCAATGCGGCCTGCGCCGCGTCCAGGGGCGCCACGTCGGCGGCCTCCTCTGCCTCCAGGGCATGAATCGCCGCCTCGGCGGTTTTCTTCCAGGCATCGCGCACCTCACCGCGACGCTTGTCATCCGGGCTTTTCTCAATCCCCCGTAGCAACAGCGGCAAGGCAATGCAGGCGGCCACCAACGACAGCAGGATCACCCCGGCGGCGATAAAGATCAGCAAGTCGCGCTCAGGAAACGCCTGGCCCGGTGCAAACAGCAACGGCACTGACATCACACCGGCCAGCGTCACCGCCCCGCGCACCCCACCGACGGTCAAAAGCCAGCAAGACCGCGCGGTTGGCACCAGGGTCAGCTCGCTTTTACCACGCAGGCGCCGCAGCAGGCCGGACAGGCGCCAGATACTCTGTACCCAGATAAACCGCAGCACCAGCAACACCAGGAAGATCGCGATCACGTCCAGGACGCGATAGAACAAGGTCGGCCACAGCGTAGCTTCGTGACTGGTCACCGCCTTGATGATGTCGGGCAATTGCAGGCCCAGCAGCAGGAAGATCAGCCCGTTGAAGGCAAACTCCAGCAGCGACCAGACACTGCGATTGAGCAACCGCGTACTGGTCTGGCGCGGCAGCAGGTCCAGCCAGCTTTGCATCATGCCCGCCGCCACCGCCGAGAGAATCCCCGACGCGCCCAGGCGTTCGGCCAGCACATAAGCGGCAAACGGCAGCAGCAACATAAACACCACATGGGTGGCCGGGTCATCCCAACCCCGGGCAATCATCCAGGCCCGCAGGCGCCCCACCAGCCAGCTCAACGCCACGCCGATGGCCAGGCCACCGAGCGCCACCAGCACAAACGTCAGGCTGGCATCGGCCAGGGAAAACACCCCGGTCAACGCCGCCGCGAGGGCAAACTTGAACGTCACCAGGCCCGACGCATCGTTCATCAAGGCCTCGCCCTGGAGCATATGCATCAAGGGTGTGGGCAAGCGGTTCTGGGAAATCGCCGACACCGCCACCGCATCCGTCGGCGACAACACAGCCGCCAGGGCGAACGCCACAGGCAGCGGAATGCTTGGCAGCAACCAATGGATAAAGTAACCGGCGCCCACCACGGTAAACAGCACCAGCCCTACCGCCAATGTCAGGATGGGACCACGCAAGCGCCACAACTCACGCTTGGGCATGCGCCAGCCATCGGAGAACAGCAGCGGCGGCAGGAACAGAAATAGAAACAGCTCCGGGTCCAGCGCTACATGCAACCCCAAGGTCGGCCACGCCAACAGGGCACCGGCGGCAATCTGCACCAACGGCAACGGCAAGGGGATGACACGCCCGACCAGACGCGAAACGCTGACCAGCATCAGCAGGATAAGAACGGTGTAGGCGGTTTGCATAAAGCGGGTTCCCGGACAATCGACGTACTACGACACATATCAGGCAGCAGCGCGCCTTTGAAGTGCCATATTAGCCACCTATGCTGCTGGCTGACCGTTGCACATAAGTCGCAGCCATGACTAGGACCAATGGATGGCGGACTGTAGAGCGACACATTGAAAAGAGCACCATTTTAGGTACACTCCAACAGATGAGTAAAAACTCACTCACTTTACATGTGAGCTTTTTTCGCACTGACGCAGGCAACGAGCCGGTACGTGAATGGCTGACCGATCTGCCCCGTGAACACAGGCGACTCATTGGGATTGAAATAAAAACCGTGCAACTGGGGTGGCCAATCGGCATGCCCGTAGTGCGAAAGCTCGACTCCGGGCTGTGGGAAGTCAGGGTTGATCTGGAGGACACCATCGCCCGCATTATCTTCACGGTGGTCGGCAGCAACATGGTGCTACTCCACGGTTTTATCAAGAAAAGCCAAAAGACACCGGTGCACGACATGGCAACCGCCAAGCAGCGCAAGGCAAGGTTATGAGGTACAACACATGAACAAACATATCGGTTCTGACTTCGATGATTTCCTCGCCGAGCAAGGGCTCGGCGAAGAAGTCTGCGCAGCCGCCCTCAAACGTGTCATCGCGTGGCAGATTGCGCAGGCGATGAAGCACCAGCGAGTCAGTAAAAAAGCGCTGGCAGAGCGGATGCACACCAGCAGAACCGCCGTGGACCGCGCACTTGATCAAAATGACTCAGGCATGACCCTCGCGACTTTAGCCAGCGCTGCCAGGGCCCTTGGCCAACGTGTGGAAATCCGCCTGGTTCCAGAGGATCAAGCAGCCCACGCATGACTTGCCCACCTTTGGGTCGGGTAGCCTGCGCGCAGGGGCTCTACGTGGCATAATCCTTGGCTGAATTTTTGCGACCCTATTGGGGAGATTTTTAGGAATGAAATATGCCCAATAAAAACAAGCAGTTACAGATTTTCGGCATCAAAGCCTGCGACACCATGAAAAAGGCGCGTACCTGGCTCGATGAAAATGCCATCAGCTATACGTTTCATGACTACAAGACGGCCGGTATCGACCGCGAACACTTGACCCAATGGTGCAACGAGCACGGTTGGCAAGTGGTTTTGAACCGTGCAGGCACGACCTTTCGCAAACTCGAAGACGAACAGAAAGCCGATCTCGACCAGGCGAAAGCGATTGAGCTGATGCTCGCACAACCCTCGATGATCAAGCGCCCGGTGCTCGATCTCGGTGACAGAACCCTGATTGGCTTCAAGCCAGATAGTTATTCGGCGGCCCTCAAGTAGGCCAGCCACTTCATTTTTGTAGAGGTAACAGCATGTCCAATTCCCTGTTCAGCCTGGGCTTCGGCGTCGGCACCCAGAACCGCCAAGGTGCTTGGCTGGAAGTGTTTTACGCGCAGCCATTGCTCAACCCTTCGGCCGAGATCGTTGCCGCCATCGCGCCTATCCTCGGCTACACCGAAGGCAACCAGGCAATCACTTTCACCATTGCCCAAGCCTCGCAGCTGGTTGATGCACTGAAAAATGTAGATGCCACCCAAGCCGCCCTGCTGACCCGCCTGGCCGAAAGCCACAAGCCGTTGGTCGCCACGCTGCTGGCCGAGGACGCGGCATTGACCTCCACCCCAGAGGCCTACCTCAAGCTGCATCTGCTGTCCCACCGCCTGGTCAAGCCCCATGGCCTGAGCCTGGCCGGTGTATTCCCGCAACTGCCGAACGTGGCCTGGACCAGCCAGGGTGCGATCGACATCGGCGAGTTGGCCGAGCGCCAGTTGGAAGCACGCCTGCGTGGCGAGCTGCTGGAAGTGTTCTCGGTGGACAAGTTCCCGAAAATGACCGACTACGTGGTGCCGGCCGGCGTGCGTATCGCCGATGCTGCGCGTCTGCGCCTGGGCGCCTATGTGGGCGAAGGCACCACGGTGATGCATGAAGGCTTCATCAACTTCAACGCAGGCACCGAAGGCCCTGGCATGATCGAAGGCCGTGTATCGGCGGGTGTCTTCGTCGGCAAGGGTTCGGACCTGGGCGGCGGTTGCTCCACCATGGGTACCCTGTCGGGCGGCGGCAACATCGTGATCAAGGTGGGCGAAGGCTGCCTGATCGGCGCCAACGCCGGTATCGGTATCCCGTTGGGTGATCGCAACACCGTGGAATCGGGCCTGTACGTGACCGCTGGCACCAAAGTGGCACTGCTCGATGAGCAGAACCAACTGGTCAAGGTGGTCAAGGCCCGTGAACTGGCTGGCCAGCCGGACCTGCTGTTCCGCCGTAACTCCGAAACCGGTGCCGTGGAGTGCAAAACCCACAAGTCGGCGATCGAACTGAACGCAGCGCTGCACGCTCACAACTAAGCAGCGACTCGATGCCACCGGAACCGGCCGCGTTATTCAGCGCGGCCGGTTCATATGAGTCTTGAACCCCATGCTTGTGCCTTCGCCCTGGCGCGCCGATTTCCCGGCCATCGCTACCTTGCAACGGCAAGACCAGACCTATCTGGACAACGCCGCTACCACGCAAAAACCTCAAGCCCTGTTGGACGCCCTCAGCCATTACTACGCCAATGGCGCAGCCAATGTGCACCGTGCCCAGCATTTGCCGGGCGCCCATGCGACCCAGGCGTTCGAGGACAGTCGCAGCAAAGTGGCGCAATGGCTCAACGTCGGTGACCGCGGGCAAATCATCTTCACCCACGGCGCAACTTCAGCGCTGAACCTCCTGGCCTATGGCCTTGAGCACCTTTTCAACCCGGGCGATGAGATTGTCATCAGCGCCCTGGAACATCACGCCAACCTCTTGCCCTGGCAGCAGTTGGCCAAACGCCGCGAGCTCACGCTTGTGGTGTTGCCCCTCGACGACGCCGGCTTGATCGACCTGCACGCCGCCGCCACGATGATCGGGCCACGCACCCGCCTGCTGGCGGTGAGCCAGTTATCCAACGTGCTGGGCGCCTGGCAGCCGTTGGCGCAGTTGCTGGCACTGGCCAAGGCCCACGACGCCTTGACCGTGGTGGATGGCGCACAGGGCATCGTCCACGGGCGCCATGACGTGCAGGCCCTGGGCTGCGACTTCTACGTATTTTCCAGCCACAAGCTCTACGGCCCGGACGGCGTCGGCGTGCTTTACGGCCGCACCGAAGGCCTGCATCTGCTGCGTCACTGGCAGTTTGGCGGCGAGATGGTGCAACAGGCGGACTACCACAGCGCCAGCTTTCGCCCCGCGCCCCTGGGTTTCGAAGCGGGCACCCCGCCGATTGCCAGCGTGATTGGCCTGGGGGCGACCCTGGACTACCTCAATTCCCTGGATCAAGCGGCGGTGCTCGCCCATGAAGCGGCGCTGCATGACTATCTATTGCGCGGCTTGCGGGCACGCAATGGCGTGCGCCTGCTGGGCTCGCCACACGTGGCCCTGGCCAGCTTCGTGGTAGACGGTATACACAGCGCCGACCTCGCCCACCTGCTGACCGAGCAAGGCATCGCGGTACGCGCCGGCCATCACTGTGCAATGCCCCTGCTCAAGAGCCTGCATTTATCCGGCGCAATCCGGGTTTCGTTGGCGCTGTACAACGACTCCGATGACCTGGAACGCTTTTTTGAAGCGCTGGACCAGGCGCTGGACATGCTGCGATGAGCCTGCCAGCGGATGCGCTGGCCGCGCTGCAGGCCTTTCAGGCTGTCGGCAGCTGGGAGCAACGCGCCCGCCTGCTGATGCAATGGGGCGAGCGGCTGCCGGCATTGGTGCCTGAGGACAAGATCGACGCCAACCTGGTACAGGGCTGTGAAAGCCTGGTGTGGCTGGTGGGGCGCTTGCACGAGGGCCACTGGCAGTTTGCCGCCAGCAGCGACGCGCGCTTGATTCGCGGGTTGGTGGCGTTGTTGCTGGCGCGGGTCAATGGCCTATCGGCGCACGCGTTACAGGCGGTCGACCTGCCTGACTGGTTCAACCAACTGGGCCTCTCCCGCCAGCTGTCGCCGTCGCGCAGCAATGGCCTGAACGCAGTCCTGCAGCGCATGCGCGACTTGAGCCATACGCAAAACTAACTGTAGGAGCGGGCTTGCCCGCGATAGCAGTGGATCAGTGCCAGATGTCTTGCCTGGCACACCGCCATCGCGGGCAAGCCCCACATTTTGTTTATGCCCAGCAGCGAGATTCAGGCGGGTTTGACCCGCTCGGACGGCCTGCGCACTCCGGCCACGATCTTGTCCACGGCCTTGGTCGCCGCCACCATGCCAAAGGTCGCCGTCACCATCATCACCGCGCCAAACCCACCCGCGCAGTCCAGCTTCACGCCATCCCCCACAAAACTCTTCTGCAAGCAGATGCTGCCATCGGGCTTGGGATACCGCAGCTGTTCGGTGGAGAACACGCAAGGCACGCTGTAGTGCCGGGTCACGGTGCGTGAAAAACCGTAGTCACGACGCAAGGTGGAACGCACTTTCGAGGCCAGTGGGTCGTTGAAGGTGCGGTTCAGGTCGCACACCTGGATCAGCGTCGGGTCAATCTGCCCGCCGGCGCCGCCGGTGGTGATGATCTGGATCTTGCGCCGCTTGCACCAGGCGATCAGCGCCGCCTTGGCGTTGACCGCATCGATGCAGTCAATCACGCAATCCATGTCAGGCGTGATGTACTCGGCCATGGTGTCGCGGGTCACGAAGTCCGCCACCGCATGCACGGTGCAATCGGGGTTGATCGCACGCAGGCGCTCGGCCATCACTTCGACCTTGGGCTTGCCTACCGTGCTGTCCAGGGCGTGCAACTGACGGTTGCTGTTGCTGACGCACACGTCGTCCAGGTCAAACAGCGAAATCTCGCCCACCCCGCAGCGGGCCATGGCTTCCGCCGCCCACGAGCCGACACCGCCCACGCCGACGATGGCCACATGGGCCGCTTTCAAACGCTCCAGGCCTTCAATGCCATATAAACGGGCGACGCCGGCAAACCGTGGATCTTCTGTGCTCATGACCATTACCCCAAAAACCGGCGCGCATTATGGACTACGCGGCGACAAGTTCGAAGCTTCCAGCTACAAGTAAAGAACTCCGCAGAGGTTTCGCTGACTAAACTCCGGTTTTTCCCAGCTTGCTGTACGCTCATGGAAGGGCCAGTGTAGGATGCGCGCCGTTCGGCGCAGGCCAACACCTCTTTTCGTTCCGCACCCTTTGGAACCCGAAATAGCTATGTCATCGCGTAAATTTGGACTCAACCTGGTGGTAGTGCTGGCGATTGCCGCGCTGTTCACCGGTTTCTGGGCGCTGATCAACCGCCCGGTCACTACTCCCAACTGGCCACAGCAGATCTCCGGGTTTTCGTACTCGCCGTTCCAGCAAGGCCAGTACCCGCAGAAAGACCAGTACCCGACCGACGAACAGATGCGTCAGGACCTTGCGATCATGAGCAAGCTGACGGACAACATCCGTACCTATTCGGTCGACGGCACCCTGGGGGACATCCCCAAGCTGGCGGAAGAATTCGGCCTGCGCGTGACCCTGGGGATCTGGATCAGCCCGGACCTGGAGCGCAATGAGCGTGAGATCCAGCGTGCCATCGAGATCGCCAACACCTCGCGCAGCGTGGTACGTGTGGTGGTCGGCAACGAGGCGATCTTCCGCAAGGAAATCACCGCCGACGAGCTGATTGTGCTGCTGGACCGGGTGCGCGCCGCTGTCAAAGTGCCAGTGACCACCTCAGAGCAGTGGCATATCTGGGAGCACAACCCGCAACTGGGCAAGCATGTCGACCTGATCGCCGCGCACGTCCTGCCGTATTGGGAACATATTCCCATGGCCCAGGCCGGGCAATTCGTCCTCGACCGCGCCAAGGATCTGAAGAAGACCTTCCCGAAAAAGCCGCTGCTGCTGTCGGAAGTCGGCTGGCCGAGCAATGGCCGCATGCGCGGTGGCGCGGACGCGTCACCTGCCGACCAGGCCATTTACCTGCGTACCCTGGTCAACAAACTGAACCGCCAGGGCTACAACTACTTCGTGATCGAAGCCTTCGACCAACCTTGGAAGGCCAGTGACGAAGGCTCGGTGGGCGCCTATTGGGGTGTGTTCAACGCCGCGCGCCAGCAGAAATTCAATTTTGAAGGCCCGGTGGTAGCGATTCCGCAATGGCGGGTGCTGGCCATCGGCTCGGTGGTGCTGGCGCTGCTGTCGCTGACCCTGCTGATGATCGACGGCTCGGCCCTGCGCCAGCGTGGCCGTACCTTCCTGACCTTTATTGCGTTCCTGTGTGGCTCGGTGCTGGTATGGATCGGCTACGACTACAGCCAGCAATACAGCACGTGGTTCAGCCTGACGGTGGGCTTCTTGCTGGCCCTCGGCGCGCTTGGGGTGTTTATTGTGCTGCTGACCGAGGCCCATGAGCTGGCGGAAGCGGTCTGGACCCACAAGCGCCGCCGCGAATTCCTACCGGTGGAAGGTGATTCGGACTACCGCCCGAAAGTGTCGATCCATGTGCCGTGCTACAACGAGCCACCGGAAATGGTCAAACAGACCCTCGACGCCCTGGCCGCCCTCGACTACCCGGACTACGAAGTCCTGATCATCGACAACAACACCAAGGACCCGGCCGTGTGGGAACCGGTGCGCGACTACTGTGAGACGCTGGGCCCGCGCTTCAAGT
>Ga0265296_1004230_pt1 | contig 12602 bp, 12 predicted proteins | sample MunlanPumphouse1_FD_189073 | JGI IMG/M metagenome (GOLD analysis project Ga0265296, IMG submission 189073) | Groundwater microbial communities from a municipal landfill in Southern Ontario, Canada - Pumphouse #1 | ecosystem: Environmental > Aquatic > Deep subsurface > Groundwater | place... | reverse complement strand
TGCGGGAAATCCCCAAATATGTGGAACTGACGGAGGAAGGAGTAAAAATCGGCCGGTGGCTTGCCGGGGAGGAATATCTCCCCTATACGGAGATAACGGCGATCTACGAGCGGCCTTTTTATGGTTTTGCCTCGAAGGCCGTCTGCCTCCGGATCTGCGGCGGAGGTGCTAAAAAAATGTGCATCCTCAAGTACGCTTATCCCAACTGGGAGGAGTTATACCGGCAGCTCCGGGAAAGGACTGTGGTGAGAAGATTTGAAGAGCGGTTATTGAAACAGTCCTGAAAAGTTCCAGGCAGCCATCAGGCAGGGTGGGCACGGCCTGCCCGGCAATACCGGAAGAAATTAGCCTGCCCACCAGATTTCTGCTATCATGGCCCCGGCGATAAGAACTGGCTTGGCGAGGAGGGGCGTTTTCAGGCCGGTCCCTGGCCAGTGACACCCAAATAACACCGGGAGGCTGAAAAGGTATGCGACGCTGGTATCGTTTGAGCATAATGGCTTTGATGTTGTTGGTGGTGTGGGGTTGCGCCCGGAGCGGTTCCCTGGAGGGCCGGGGGGCGGACGGCCAGGGCCCAGCCATGGCCGCGGTTAAGCCGGCGCCAATTAGATTTACCAAAACCGGTAGCGGGGTGATCTCCGATAGCGTCACCGGCCTGGAGTGGTATGTCGGCCCCAACCAGGACAACAACTGGCGCCAGGCCAAGTCCTGGGCCGAGAATCTCACCGTGGCCGGGGGCGGCTGGCGCCTGCCCACCGTGCCGGAATTGCAGGCCATCTATGTAAAAGGGGCCTCTTATAACAATATGGACCCGCTATTTCAAGCCCCCGGGGCCTGGGCCTGGTCCGGGCAGCTGCACCACGCCTGGTCGGCCTGGGGCTACGCCTTCTACAACGGCCTGGAGGGCTGGCACAGCCAGGACTACGGCTACGGCAGGGTGGCGTTGGCGGTGCGTTCCCGCAAATGATGGGGGGCAGGCGATCATTTGACTGTTGGCCATTTCCTTTTTTAATTTCCCACTTGTCGCGTCTTTGTCGCGCTCAGGTGCAGTTTGGCGCGGCTTGGTTTCGCTCCGTTCCGCATCTGGGCCCCTTAGGAGCGCGGGGAATTTGGGGATAAGCAACCATTATTAACAGAAGATTTCGGAGACGGTCCCCGGCGTCGCGGAACGGTGGGGCAGGTGCAAGGGCGGTAGAGGGAATTGGGCCAGGCGGTAGGGCAAAGACAGGAGGTGGGGGATGGGACCAGCAGATAGGAGACATCGCGGTTTCGGCTTTTGGTGGGGATAGGTAACTTTAGCAGAAGAGGGTAGGTGGGCCGGCACAGACGGGGCAGGGGTCATAATCAGTGGCCAGTGGTCAGATTAAGATTATTCTGGTGCCCAAGCTCCCTTCTGGGAGCCTTTTTGGTAACCAAGCTCCTGTTTTGTCTAAAACCAGGCAACCCCCAGGGCAACCCGATTTTCACCAAGCAGGAGCTTGGCACCCAAGTGCATTCCCAAGCTATACGGGCTGTTGCCCAAATCCCGGAAGGCCGGGCTACAATCTGGGGACGACGATTCAGAAGCAGCCGGCCCAGCGGAACTAGACTTTAATGGAGATGATAGCCAAATAGGTTTCATCTAGGTTCAGCCACTTATCCTTGGTTCTCTTAATTGCCAAGGGGATGGCTTTTCCAGGCTCTTTGACATCCCGCACCAGAATCATAATGTTCTGGATGGCGGCCGTGAGGTACTCTTGGATTCGGACCCTCCAGAGCCTGCGCCAGCGGGCACGCTTAAATCCATAGCGCACCGCCCGGGCAAAGCTTCTCTCCATTAGATGCTGACGTGTTCTTATGTCCTTTGACCTCGGCCGCGGTTATGACTTCGGCCTTGGCATCCACTGCCCGGTGCACTTTGAAGAAAAGTTGGGAGCGAACTTTGCCCTTACTGACAATAGAGGCGTCCGGGTCGGTGGTGGACAGGCGAGTCCTATTGAGCTTGCCGTTACCTTTACCGTCTCCGGGCAGCTCCGCCAGCCTGGCCTCGAGTTCCTGATAGTGCCGGTTGAGCCGGCTTTTAAGGGAGTTCAGATCTATGATGGAATGGTTTGAGGCATCGGCCTGGATGAGGCTTGAGTCCATAAAGATCTTTGCGCCATCCACCAGCCCGGCCGCCACGCACTGGCAGACAATCCTTTCAAAGAAGTGTTTAAAGGCAGCCGTGCCCCAGCGGCTTCTGGCCTTGCTCAGTACGCTATGGTCCGGGATATCATCATCGAGATCGAAATCGATAAACCAGAGCCAGTCAATCCTCTCGGGCAGGGTGGCCATGAGTTCCCGCTCGGAGCGGAAATTGTCAAAGACCAGCAGGAGCATCAACTTGAGAATGACCGGCGGGGCTACGGAAACATTGCCGTTGACGCCATAGGTAAGCGCAACCTCCTGATAAATAAAATCAAAATCTACCAGTTTCTTGACCTGGCGCAGGGGGTGATGAGGGCGCACCCTCTGTTCAAAACATAACCCTTGATAAAACATTTTAAGTTGTCGGCCTTTGGTCTGTCGCCCCATCATCGAAAAACCCCCAGCGGTTCAAGAAGATGGGCCATGTTGCCATAATAGTCAATGATTGTCAGTACTTAATAATTATGCCGGACATAAAAAAGATTTCGGAAATTAACAAATCAGCACCATAGCCCGATTTGGGCAACAGCCCGCGGAGCTGGGGAACGAGTAATCAGCAAACCCCAGGAGCGGGCGGGGAAACCCAGCCCCGACGTAAAAAAGGCACAGCAAGCTGTGCCCCTACAGTTTATTCCGGTTGGTAATGAGGTGCGGGGGAGGGCCGGTATCACAGGCGTCCGCCGGTGCTCAAGTCCCCGGTCCCTCCCCGCCAAATCTTATCTACAATCCTTGCACACGAAGAAGCTCTCCACCGGGTCCCCGGTGATTTGGGCCCAGTGTTCCAGCTGGAATTTGGGCGCGATGTAGTTGCCGCAGACGTTGCAGGGCTGCAGTTCGAAGTCCCGGCCCCAGATGGTGCGGACGCCTTCTTTTTCGGTGTAGGGGATGACGTTGGTGGGGCAGACGAAGGCGCAGGAGCCGCAGCCGATGCAGGCGGAGGATTGTTCCAGGAAGGGCGTGGCCACCTGCTTGTCCGGGGTGCGGCCTTTCATGCTGATGGCGCTAACCCCGACAACTTCCCGGCAGGTGCGGACGCAGAGGCCGCAAAGAATGCAAAGTTCCTCCGGGTCGTCGGTCTTGAAGCGGGACTCATGAACGCCATGGGCCGCGGCCAACTCCTGGATCAATTTGGCCTTGGGAGTGCGGGCCAGGAGCAATTCCAGCACTATGCGCCGGGCTTGCAGCACTTTTTCCGAATGGGTCTGCACGACCAGACCGGCCGAAGTGGGAAAGGTGCAGGAGTTGAAAAGCTGGGTATGGGGGAACGCCCCGATTTCCACCACGCACAACCGGCACTGGCCCTCCGAGGGCAGATCCGTGTGGTAGCACAGGGTGGGAATCTCGAAGCCGTTCTGCCGGAGGGTGACCAGCAGGCTTTGGTTCAGGGGGGCCCGGAGGGGGATGCCGTTGACCGTCAGGCGTACTTCGTCACCCAGGGTATCAAAAGCAGTTTCGTCACTGATCTTGTAAACCATGTTATTCTCCTGAACAGTCAGCACTGAAGAGCCGGCTCATGGGGCATTCACTGCTCATTGTCCTTAAAAGTTCCAAGTTCCTGGTTCCAAGTTAAGGAGGGGCATCGGCAACTATCCTGGAAAATTATGCCCCTGGCGCAGGCTGGAAAGCCTGCGCTACCGGAACCTGCAAACCGCCAGCCCGATGGGAAGCACCTTTCCGCCCCAGGCTAACCGGTAACTTCCTGCCTTGCCTTGGGCGAACACAAGGTTCGCCCCTACAAAAATGTGCTAATCAATTTTCACCGCGTCAAACTGGCAGGCCTCATAACAGAGGCCGCATTTGACGCAGAGTTCCTGGTCGAGATCCTGGGGCAACTTCTTCTTGCCGCTGATGGCCCCCACCGGGCATTCCCGGACGCAGGCCAGGCAGCCGGTGCAGGTTTCCGGATCAATGGTGTATTTGAGCAGGGGCCGGCACACCAGGGCGTGGCACTTCTTATCCCGGATATGGGCCAGGTATTCGTCTCCAAAATACTTTAAGGTGGAGCGGATGGGATTGACCGCGCTCTTCCCCAGGCCGCAGATGGAGGCGCTACTCATGGCCTCGCAGAGTTCCTCCATCAAGGTCAGGTGCTTTTCGGTGCCCCGGCCGTGGATAATTTCGTCCAGGATGAAGAGGAGGTTTTTCAAGCCCTCCCGGCAGGGGGTGCACTTGCCGCAGGATTCTTCATAGAGGAAATTGATGAAATAGCGGGCCACGTCCACCATGCAGCTGGAGGTGTCCATGACGATCATGCCGCCGGAGCCCATGATGGAGCCCACGGACTGGAGGCTGTCGTAGTCCACCGGCAGATCCAGGAATTTGGCGGGGATACAGCCCCCTGAGGGGCCGCCCGTCTGGACCGCCTTGAATTCCCGGCCCTGACGGATACCGCCTCCCAGATCGTAGACGATCTGGCGCAGCGTGGTGCCCATGGGCACTTCCACCAGGCCCGTCTGGTTTACGGCGCCCACCAGGGAGAAGACCTTGGTGCCTTTGCTCTTTTCCGTGCCGATGGCGGCGTACCAAGCGGCCCCCATATTGATGATTTCCGGGACGTTGGCCCAAGTCTCCACGTTATTGATCACTGTGGGTTTCCCGAATAGGCCGGATTGGGCCGGGTAAGGGGGCCGGGGGCTGGGCTCGCCGATGAAGCCCTCCATGGAATGGATGAGTGCGGTCTCTTCGCCGCAGACAAACGCGCCTGCGCCCCGGGAGATCTTGATATCGAAATCGAACCCGGACCGGAGGATATTTTTCCCCAGGAAACCGGCCTCCCGGGCCTGGTCGATGGCCAGTTGCAGGCGGCTCACGGCCAGGGGATACTCATGGCGCACGTAAATATAGCCCTTGGACGCGCCGATGGCGAACGCGCCGATGATCATGCCTTCCAGGACGGCATGGGGGTCCCCCTCCATCACCGCCCGGTCCATGAAGGCCCCGGGGTCGCCTTCGTCCCCGTTGCAGATGATGAACTTGGGCTCATCCATGACGTCCTGGCAGATGCGCCATTTGCGTCCGGTGGGGAAACCGCCGCCCCCCCGGCCCCGGAGGCCTGATTGGTCGATGGCGTCAATGATGTCGTCCGGCGTCATCTCCAGGAGGCCCTTGCGCAGACCCCGGTAGCCGCCTAAGGCCAGATAATCGTCCAGGCTGGTGGGGTCAATGACGTCCAGTTTGCGCAGCACGATGGGCATCTGGCCCTTGAAGAAGGGAATGTTCCCTTTTTGCGGGACCTTCTCCTGGGTGTGGAGGTCTTCATAGACCAGGCGCTCCACCAACTGCCCTTCTTTCAGGGTCTTCTCCACGATCTCCGGCACGTCCTCGGGGGTCACGTGCTGGTAGGTGATTTCCTGGGGGCGGATGAGGACCCGGACGGCCCCGGCGCACAGCCCGTGGCAGCCGCATTCCTTCAGGAGGATCTTGGCGGCCAGGCCGTTTTTCTCGAATTCTTCCCGAAAGGCCGCGGCCACTTCGTCGCTGCCCATGGGCAGACAACCCGGCCCGGCGCACACCAGGACCTGGGACTGGTTGGGATCCCGTTTGGCAATGAGCTTACGGCGGTATTCCCGCAGGTGGTCTATGGATTCAAATCTGGGCATGGCTCTTCTCGATTTGTTATTTATAGAGTTTTAGGATTTTGGGCACCTTGTCCACCGTGGAGCGCCCGAAGTATTTGTCGTCCACCATCATCACCGGGGCCTGGGCGCAAGACCCCAAACAGCCCACGGTCTCCAGGGAAAACTGCATATCCTTGGTGGTGTAACCCACTTCCACCCCCAGACGATGGCTCATAGACTCCAACACCCGGCCGCTGCCCCGGAGGTGGCAGGTGGTGCCGCAGCAGACCTTGATCTGATGCTTGCCCTTGGGAAGCAGGGAAAACATCTTGAAAAAGGTGGCCACGCTAAAAATCTGGGTCAGGGGCACATTGAGGCGCGCCGCGACCACCTGCAGTTCTTCCTTAGGAAGATAGCTGTAATTGTCCTGGATGTCCTGGAGCACCGGGATGAGGTCCGCGGACTCCCCTTCATAGCGCGAGAGGATGGCTTCGAGGCGTGGTAGGTCCATTATTCCGTCTCTTCCTCGGTTTCAGTGATCACCGGAAATTCCGGATAGGCAGCGCCGCATTTCTGCAAGAGCAGTTCGTATTGCGCCAGGGTATATTTCTGGATTAAAGCCCGTTCTTTATCCCGGAGGTGCCGGAACCGTCCTTGGGGCTTAAGATAGTCCTGCACCGGCCGCAGCTTAGGCATCTCCACGGTGAGGCGGTACTTGCCGTTGACCACCTCATAAAGGGGAAAGACCCCGGTCTCCACCGCCAGGCGGCCCAGGCGGACGCTCAACTCGGTGGCGGAGCGCCAGCCGGTGGGACAGACGGAGAGCACGTGCACATAGGCGGGGCCCGGCGTCTCGATGGCTTTACGCACCTTGAAGAACAGGTCGAAGAGGTAACTGGGGGACGCGGTGGCCACATAGGGGATGCCGTGGGCCACGGCGATGGCCGCCATGTTTTTCTTCTGGGTGTGCTGGCCGATGCTCATCTTCCCCGGGGGCGAGGTGGTGGTCATGGCGCCGTAGGGCGTGGAACTGGACCTCTGGATGCCGGTGTTCATGTAGGCTTCGTTGTCCCAGCAGAAATAGGTGAAGTTGTGCCCCCGCTCCATGGCCCCGGAGAGGGACTGGAGGCCGATGTCGGTGGTGCTGCCGTCGCCGCCCATGGCCACCACTTTGGGCATGGGGCCTTTGAGCTTGCCTTTGCGGTCCAGGATCTTGAGGGCGGACTCGATCCCGGAAGCCACCGCCGAGGTGTTTTCGAAGGCCACGTGGATCCAGGGGTGCATCCAGGCCGTCTGGGGCCAGCCGGAAGACACGATCTCCATGCAGCCCGTGGCGTGGGCGATGATCGCGTCCTTGCCGATGGCCTTGGTGACCCAACGCACAGCCAGGGCTTCGCCGCAGCCCTGGCAGGAACGATGTCCGGAGGTGAAATACTCTTCCCGGGGCAAAAGCCGGGAGGCATAGGTGTCGAATTTTTGGCTCTGGGAGTAACCGAATTTATCCATCAGCCTCTTACCCCAAATATATGGTATTCCTCGGTGGGTTTTTGCTGGGCCTCTTCCTGGGCCTGGGCCACGATCTCTTTAAACGCGCCGGGCGCGATATCCCGGCCTCCCAGACCGATGACGAAGCTGGCGGTCTGGGGACGGCCCCGCATGGCGTAAAGAGCGCTGCGCACTTCCGCCAGCACCGGGGGGGCCGCGCCTCCCAGGGACAGGGCCCGGTCGATGACAATGAGGAGCTTGGAACCCGCCACCGCATTTCTGAGTTCCGCAAAGGGGAAAGGCCGCCACAGCCGAAGTTTGAGCAACCCTACCTCCAGGCCGGCCTCCCGCATCTCATCCACCGCCACTTCCGCCACTTCGCTCAGACAGCCCATGGTCAGCAGCAGGACCTTCGCGCCTTCCGTCTTGTACTTCTCCACCGGCTGGTAGTGCCGGCCGGTGAGGTTCCCCCACTCCTTCCACACATTGAGGATGTGGTCATAGGAATTGGTGAGGGCCATCTGGTGGGCCATCTTGCACTCGGTATAAATCTCGGGCATGGCGAAGGCGCCCATGGTTACGGGTTTTGCGGGGGTTAAATGGAACAGGGGATGGTATGGCGGCAGAAACTTATCCACCATTTCCTGGTCCGGAAACTCCATGGCCTCCACCACGTGGGTGAGGATGAAGCCGTCCATATTGATGATGGTGGGCAGCAGGACCTGGTGGTTTTCCGCGATCTTGAAGGCCATAACGGAGTGGTCGAAGGACTCCTGGCCGTTTTCCACAAAGATCTGAATCCAGCCGATGTCCCGGGCCGCCATGATGTCCCCGTGGTCGTTCCAGATGGACAGGGGCCCGGATAAGGCCCGGTTGGCCACGGTCATGACAATGGGGAGCCTCAAGGCGCTGGCGATGAACAGGATTTCGTTCATCAAGGCCAGACCCTGGGAGCTGGTGGCGGTGTAGGTCCGGGCGCCCGTGGCGGACATGCCGATACAGGTGCTCATGGCCGAGTGTTCCGACTCGACGTTGACGAACTCCGCTTCCAAGTCGCCGTTGGCCACCATGGAGGAGAGATGTTCCACGATGTGGGTCTGGGGGGTGATGGGATACGCGGCGATGGCTTCGGCCCGGGACATCTGCACCGCGTGGGAAACCGCAATGGATACTTCCATACCTACTCGGTGGGCCATTATTCTTCCTCCGGCACCATGCTGATGCAGCCGGTGACGCATTCCTTGGCGCAGATGCCGCACCCTTTACAATACGTGTTCATGTCGAAGTAGCCGCCCGGCTCCTCGGAAATGCCGGCCTCGGGGCAGACGGTCCAACAGACGCCGCAGCGGATACACCGGCTCTTTGTCCATACGGGATACTGGGAACGCCAATCTCCGGTGTTGTAAGCCCGGGCGCTGCCCGGCTCCGTGAGGATGGCGCCCACCTCGATTTCCTGCCAGGTGACTTGGTCCATGGGTTTACTGCTCATGACCGCCGCTCCTCAATGACAGTTTGTTCAAAGGCCGCCTTTAAGGCGTTGAAATTCTTCACCGCCAGGGGGCCGAAGCGTTCTTTCAAGGGATGTTCCAGGGCCTCCAGTTTCATCACCCCGGTGGCCCGGATCAACGCCCCCATCATGGTGGTGTTGACAATGGGCACCCCCAGGACTTCCCGGGCGATCTTGTTGGCGTCCACCAGGGCCAGGGTGTGTTTGAAGCCGTATTCCCGGCGGATCTCCTCCGGGGACTTGTAGGTGTTCAGAACGATGACGCCGTTCTCCTTGAGGTCCGCGGGCGGGTTCTGGATGCGGATGAGACTGGGATCCAGGATTACCACCACGTCCGGGTTGGCGATTTTGCAACGCAAGCGGATGTGTTTCTCGTCCACCCGGCAAAAGGCCAGAACCGGCGCGCCCCGGCGCTCCGGGCCGAAGGAGGGGAAGCCCTGGGCGAATTTTCCTTCCCCGATGGCAGCCAGTGCCAGCAACTCCACCGACGTCACCGCGCCCTGACCGCCGCGGCCATGAAAGCGGATTTCGATCATAGGTTTTGCCCTTGATTTATGGGAAATGGGTTAAGGATGATGGACATTTGCAAGCCTAATCATGCCGATATTTTAAGCATTAACCATGCCAGTAAACCACCGTTGGAGGTCGGGGATTAACTTCGCGCAATAATTGAGAAATTATTGAAATGAACCGGAGGCTCTCCCCGTCGGCCCAATGTGGGCCTGTCATTATTTTTTTCACCCTGTAAAGCTCTATGAGGTATTCCAGGGCGAACCGCGCCGGACAGGTGATTAAAAATTTAGCAAACTGCGCTGCCCAAATGAGTCTTATATATCATCGGCCTATCATTTAAAAAAGTCAGACAGTTTCCGATTCCTTCGTAAGGGATTCTCTTACACCGACCTGGCCGGATTTACGCAAAAGGATTCCGGAGAGCGATGGTCTCTTCCCGGTCCGGCCCCACGGAAATAAGGTGGATGGGCACCTCGGCCAGTTCCTGCAGTCTTTCCAGATACCGCCGGGTTGCCGCCGGCAGATCGGCATATTGCCGCACGCCCCGGATGTCTTCGGTCCAGCCGGGCATCTCCTCATACACGGGACAGCAGCGTTCCAGCTCCTGCAAGGTGGCGGGCATGCTGTCCCGGCGTTTGCCGCCCACCTCGTAGGCCACGCCGATCTTCAGGGGGTTGAGTCCGGTGAGCACGTCCAGCTTGGTGATGGCCAGGGAACTTAAGCCGTTCAAGCGGACCGCCTCTTTGACCACCACCATGTCGATCCAGGCGCAGCGCCTTTTGCGGCCGGTGGTGGAGCCGAACTCCGCGCCCTCCACCTGCAGGTGTTCACCCACCGCGTCCAGGCATTCCGTGGGGAAAGGCCCGCTGCCCACCCGGGTGGTGTAGGCCTTGGCCACGCCGATGACATGGTGCAGTTTTCCGGGCCCTACGCCCGCGCCGGTGCAGGCGCCCCCGGCGATGGGGTTGGAGGAGGTCACAAAAGGATAGGTGCCGTGGTCGATATCCAGGTGGGTGCCCTGGGCCCCTTCGAAGAGGATATTTTGTCCGGCCTTAATCGCCTGGTCGATGATCACCGAAACATTGGCCACCAAAGGCTTCAGCCTGGCCCCCAACTCCGTGTACTTCGACAATATCTCCGCCATCGTGAAGGGCTTGGCCCCCAGAAATTTTTCCAGGTAGAAATTCTTTTCCGGCAAGACTTCCTCAAGCTTGGCCTTCAGGCTGTCAGGGTCGATGAGGTCCGCCACCCGGATGCCCCGGCGGGCCACTTTGTCTTCGTAGCAGGGACCGATACCCCGGCCGGTGGTGCCGATCTTGGCCGCGCCTTTCTTTTCTTCCCGGGCCAAGTCGATGCGCTGGTGGTAAGGCATGATCACCTGGGTGCGTTCGCTGACCCGGAGATTCTCCGGACCCACGTTAATCCCCCGTTCCTTCAGCCGGTCGATCTCCGTGTGCAGCAGGACCTCAGGGTCCAGGACCACCCCGTTGCCGATCAAGCACTGTTTGCCGGCATGGAGAATGCCGGAAGGGATGAGATGGAAGATAAACTTTTCGCCGCCCACCACCAGGGTATGGCCCGCGTTATTGCCCCCCTGGTAGCGCACCACCATCTGGGCATTTTCCGTCAACAAATCAACAATTTTTCCCTTACCTTCGTCACCCCACTGGGTGCCCACCACCACTACGTTCGGCAATGCTTTGTCCTCCTTTTCACAAACCCGGTATATTAAATCATACCAGCCGGCAAAAGCAAAGAAAAATGCCCGGCCGGGGCCGGGCGGAGAAATGGAGGCCACCATTTTTAGAAATAGGAGGGGATAAAGATATTACAAGTTGGCCCGCAGCCATGCTGAGCCTAATAGCACCCAAAAAGCCGAGTGGCGAATTGCGGAGAGATAGCAGCAGATAGTCGCACCGCTATTATCATAGCGTCGCCGCATAGTTAGGAACCAAAACCCGGGGCTGATTCCTGAAATTTTATCCCTTGAAATACACTATTCAATGTATTAATATAATATCATGAATTCCAAGAAGCCAGAACCTTCTTTAAACGCTTGCCTGCCCAAGCCCTTGCTCAAGGACCGTGCCCTCCTGTCGCCGGCACAAGCCTTCGCTCTTACAGCCGTATTCAAGGTTTTGGCCAATGACACTCGCCTCCGCCTGCTGCACGCCTTGGTGCGCAAGGGGGAGATGGGGGTGATGGAACTGGCGGATTTGCTGGCCATGAAACCCCAGGCCATCTCCAATCAGCTCACCCGCTTGGCGGATCGGGGTATTTTGGGATACCGGCGAAATGGCAACAATATCTATTACCGGATTGTGGACCCGTGCGTCATCGAACTCCTGGACCATGGCCTCTGTCTTAGTGAAGATGCCCAAGCGAGAAGCAGATGAATTTATCCAGAGAAAAAGAGCAGGCTTTTAAGGAAGCCTTGACGTATTTGCAAGAGGCCATGGCCGCGGAGAAATGCCGGGCCTGCGGCTGCTTCCATAACTTGCTCCAAGCCCTGGAAAAGGCGTTCCCGGAAAAGAAAGGGCCAGAAGAACTCACGCATTTAACGGAAGCTGCGAAGCAATGTCTGGTGCCTCAGCGCTATGACTGCCTGGGGTGCGAAGTCTGCATCCCGCCCCTGGTGGTTAACGCTTTAACCCAGGCTTTGGGCGAGGCCGTGGCCGACCTTGAGGTCTGCCCCACGGAAAAGGTGGAAGAACGCCAGGGGTGGCCGCCTCTGCCCGGTGCCTATCAGGTGCTGCGCTATCAGGCTCCGGTGGCCGTATGTTGCCTCACGGCTGAGGACCTGGCCGCGGCGGTGTTTCGGGAGGCCGGTCCGGAAATCGCCATTGTCGGGATGTTGTACACCGAAAACTTGGGCATCGAGCGCCTTATTCAGAATGTTCTGGCCAACCCCCACCTGCGTTTTGTGATTGTCTGCGGCCCCGACTCCAAGCAAGCCGTGGGGCACTATCCGGGGCAATCGCTGGCGGCGCTGGCACAGCATGGCCTAGATGACCGCAGACGCATTATCGGCGCTCGGGGACGGCGGCCGCTCCTGAAGAACCTCACCCCCGAATCCGTAGCCCACTTCCTGGAGGTGGTGGAAGTAGTTGACCTTATCGGGGAAGCCGTGGCCGGAAAAGTGATCGCGGCGGCGGAGCGGTGCGCCGCCAGGAATCCGGGCCCTGCCAAGCCCTATGCCCTCAGCCACATCGTAACGCCGGTCCCTGGCTATCTGCCCGCCCGGATGGTGAGCGACCCGGCCGGTTACTTCGTGGTTTATGTGGACCGGAGCCGAGGGATGCTTTCCCTGGAGCATTACCTCAATGACGGTGTGCTGGATACGGTGATTGAGGGCGCCAGCGCCGCGGAGCTTT
>Ga0265296_1004229_pt1 | contig 12602 bp, 10 predicted proteins | sample MunlanPumphouse1_FD_189073 | JGI IMG/M metagenome (GOLD analysis project Ga0265296, IMG submission 189073) | Groundwater microbial communities from a municipal landfill in Southern Ontario, Canada - Pumphouse #1 | ecosystem: Environmental > Aquatic > Deep subsurface > Groundwater | place... | reverse complement strand
GCATTATAAACTCAAATGCCAGAATAAGCACCATAAAAATCCATCCAACCAATGGGATCTTCCAGAGCAAAACGCCAATACAAAGCACAAGGTTCCTCAATATCGAATCTCTGACCGAGCATATCTTGCCGGTAGCCGTGGAAATAACCCTTAAGCCTACAAGCTGTTTCCCGAGGCTTCTTCCTTCAAAAAGACCGTCGCTGATGAACAGATAGGCAAGGCCTGCAAAAAATCCGGCCCTTGGTATCATCTCTGCTGCTGCTGCGACAATGATAAAATCAATAGCCTTTGCTACGCCCCTGAGAAGCAGCCCGGCTCGTTTAGCTTCTTCCGACATTTTAAATTTTAACAAAAAATAGCTTATTTATCAATTATAATTAACTATGTCAAGACTTGACGAAGACCTGAAGAAGGCAGAGAAGGGCACGGCATCAAGGGCAAATATTTTTTTGAAAACAGCTGCTGTATTTTCTATTGTTGCAGGCATTATTATCGGATTCTTCTACTGGACGGTATCTGACCTGCCAAGTATAAAGGCGCTTGAGGAATATGCGCCTATAGAGTCCTCCCTGGTTTATTCAGCTGATGGGAAACTGATAGCAGAATTTTACATTGAAAGAAGGACCTTTATAGCTCATTACAAAATACCTGAGCATGTGAAGAAGGCCTTTGTATCTGTGGAAGACATAAGATTTTACAGGCACCCCGGGGTTGACATCATAGGAGTTATCAGGGCCTTCTATCAGGACATTAAGGCCGGGAGCATTGTTCAGGGCGGAAGCACTATAACACAACAGCTTGCAAAGATGCTTTTTTTAAAACCTGACAGGAGCATAAAAAGAAAGCTCAAGGAAGCTGCCCTTTCCATCCAGATAGAAAAGCATTACACCAAGGATGAGATACTGGGACTTTATCTTAACCAGGCTTATTTCGGGACCAGGGCCTATGGCCTTGAGGCAGCAGCCCAGACCTATTTCGGCAAGCCGGTCAGTGAACTAAACTTGGGCGAGGCAGCGCTTCTTGCATCACTTCCAAAGGCGCCTTCTCTATATTCTCCCTTCAGAAATCCGGGAAAGGCAGGGGAAAGGAGAGAAAGGGTTTTAAAAGGTATGCTGAAACATAAATTTATAACTGAGTCTCAATTTGCAGAAGCTGAAAAGTCTCCTCTGCCCGCAACCCCCAATTTCAGAAGATATGAGGCGCCTTATTTTATAGAAACCCTGAGGCAGGACCTTGAAGCTAAATATGGCAATAAGCTGTACACTGCAGGATATAAAATTTATTCTACCCTGGACTTCAGGATGCAGCAGAAAGCAGAAGAAGCAGTAAAGAAATGGATCCCCGCCATAGAAAAACGTACAAGACCGGGAGTAGAGGCAGCGCTTCTTGCAATAGACGTAAGGACAGGGCATATAAAGGCTATGGTCGGAGGAGTTGATTTCTGGAAGAACCAGTTCAACAGGGCGGTAAATGCATCAAGACAGCCTGGTTCTGCATTCAAACCAATCGTTTATATTACTGCAATCAAAGACGGCATGACATCAAGGGACAAAATAGATGATTCGCCTGTATCGTTTAAGGGTTCAAGGCCCGGGCAGATGTGGTCCCCCAAAAACTATGACGGCAGATACTATGGAAGTGTTACCCTGAAGACCGCCCTGGCCCATTCCCTTAATGCTGCCACTGTGAGACTTGCAGATAAAATTGGAATAAATAACGTTATTGAAATGGCAAAGAGACTTGGGATTAAGAGTGAACTTCTGCCCTATATGCCTCTGGCTATAGGGGCCTCTGATGTGAATGTGTTAGAGATGGTCTCTGCCTATTCAGTATTTGCTTCAGGGCGCAGGGCCAAGCCGATATTATACGAAAGGGTACTGAACAGGGATGGAATAGTCCTAGAAGAGGCAAGGCCTGTTATGGAAGACCTTTTGTCAGAAGAGGAAGTGAAAGAGATAACGATATTGCTCAGGGCTGTTGTGGAAGAAGGGACTGCCCTGAGTGCGAAAGAACTAAAGAGGCCTGTTTATGGAAAAACAGGCACAACAAATGATTATACAGATGCATGGTTTATAGGATTTGACGATAAGCTTGCAGCAGGTGTATGGGTTGGCAGGGATGACCACAAGCCAATCGGTGCAAAAGAAACAGGTTCCAGGGCTGCCCTTCCGATATGGATTGAGTTTATGGGGAAGGCCTTTCCCTGATCTGCGGGTCTTCAGTCAAACAATGCCTTAACAAACTCCTTTGGATCAAAATCCCTGAGATCATCAACGCCTTCGCCGACTCCTATCAGCCGTACAGGAATGCCAAGTTCTTTTTTTATCGCAAATACAATCCCGCCTTTTGCTGTTCCGTCGAGTTTTGTAAGCGCAACTCCTGTAATACCAATGGCCTCATTGAACACCCGGGCCTGTCTTAATGCATTCTGGCCTGTGGTTGCATCAACAACAAGCAGCACCTCCTGAGGCGCAAGAGGCATTGCCTTTTGCACAACGCGCTTAACCTTTTTCAATTCTTCCATCAAAGGGCTTTTTGTATGAAGCCTGCCTGCTGTGTCTATAATGACGATATCGATTTTTTTATGCCTTGCTGATTCTATCGCGTCAAACGCAACAGCAGCAGGGTCAGAGCCGCTCTGATGCTTTACTATAGAGGCGCCGGCCCTCTTTGCCCATATCTCGAGCTGCTCTATTGCAGCAGCCCTGAATGTGTCAGAGGCGCCGAGGAGCACAGAATGCCCCTCAGACGTAAACCTGCTTGCAAGCTTTCCTATGGTTGTGGTCTTTCCAACGCCATTGACACCGACTGTAAGGATGACAAATGGCCTCTCTCCGAATAAGACAACAGGAGCAGAAGAACCGAGCAGAGATACCATCTCTTTTTTTAGCGCTTCCTTGACCGAGAGGGTGTCTTCAATTTCACCTTTCTTGATTTTTTCTCTGAGGAAATTGACTATTTCCTGAGCGGCATGTATTCCAACATCAGATGTTATGAGCGCTTCTTCAAGTTCCTCAATAGTCTCCTTGTCTATCTTGCCTCTGCTGAAGATAGATTCTACTTTCTCAACAAATCCCTTTCTTGTCTTTGCAAGTCCATTTTTCAATTGGTCAAAAAGGCCCATCAAACCTCCGGATTAAAACTTTATATTTCATGCCACTCTTGCTTTATTAATATTAACGCATTAATTCCTGATACCCCTCTCCCTCCCCTCCCCCTCCCGGAGCGGGTCTCCGCGAAGGGTCGCTCCGACAAGGGGGGAGGGTTAGGGTGGGGGTGATGTAACTTTGTTTAATATGTGTACATTAGTTTTTGAAAGTTTATTTCTCAAAAACATTCCTGTATACGAATCAGGGTTCATGCTCACCTCTTCAGGTGTTCCAAAGGCTACAACCATGCCTCCTTTTTCTCCGCCTTCAGGCCCAAGGTCGATTATGTGGTCTGCTGATTTTACCACATCTGAATTATGTTCTATTACGACAACTGTATTGCCCATATCCACAAGGCTGTTCATCACATCAAGCAGTTTTTGTATATCAACAAAATGAAGTCCTGTTGTAGGTTCGTCGAGAAGATACAATGTGTTGCCTGTTGATTTTTTCCCAAGTTCTTTTGACAGCCTTACCCTTTGAGCCTCTCCGCCTGAAAGTGTTGTAGCAGACTGCCCCAGTTGTATATAACCAAGCCCCACATCCTCAAGCACCTCGAGCTTCTGCCTTATCAATGATATTGCAGCGAAAAACTGAATTGCCTCTGAAACTGTCATCTCAAGAACCTCAGATATATTTTTACCTTTATATCTTATTTCGAGGGTCTCTTTATTGTATCTCTTGCCCTTGCACACATTACATGGGATATAAACATCGGGCAGAAAGTGCATGGCGACTTTCAGTGTCCCGCCGCCATGACATGACTCGCATCTCCCCCCTGATACATTAAAACTGAACCTTGACGCAGCATATCCCCTCACCCTTGAGTCCTGGAGTTGTGCGAATAAATCCCTGATATATGTAAATATCCCTGTGTATGTTGCAGGATTAGACCTTGGTGTGCGGCCGAGCGGCGACTGGTCAACACATATAACACGGTCAACTTTATCCAGTCCCATAATCTCCCTGCATCTGCCGGGGGCTGCCTTTCCTTCGTATAGTTTTTTTGCAAGGGCCTTGTAGAGTATTTCCAATACAAGCGTGCTCTTGCCGGAACCTGAAACACCTGTTACACAGGTGAAAACTCCGAGCGGTATTTTTACATCTATATTTTTAAGGTTGAATTCTGATGCGCCAATGATTTTTATGAAGTCTTTAGGCTGCCTTCTTTTGTCAGGGACAGGTATGCTTAATTCACCCTTGAGGTATCTGCCTGTTAAGGAATTTTTGTTATTCTCAATCTCCTCAGGTGAACCTTCTGCAACAACCCACCCGCCTCTGAGTCCTGCACCGGGCCCCATATCAACGATATGGTCGGCCCATCTTATTGTTTCTTCATCATGTTCAACGACTATGACAGTATTGCCGGCATCCCTTATTGATGAGAGGCTTTCCAACAGTCTTGTGCAATCTCTGGGATGAAGCCCTATGCTCGGCTCATCAAGGACATACAGCACTCCTGTAAGGGACGAACCCATCTGCGTTGCAAGTCTTATCCTCTGCGCCTCACCTCCTGAAAGTGTAAGCGACAGCCTGTCAAGGGTCAGATAGCCAAGACCAACCTTATCAAGAAAAGAAAGCCTGTCCCTGACCTCCTTCAGTACCCGCAGCCCTATTATTTTCTCTCTGTCCGTGAGGTTCATTGAATTTACAAATGGAATTGCCTCGCTTACGGACATCTTTGCAAATTCAGCAATGTTTGTGTCCTGTATCTTTATGCTTAAGGCCTCTTTCCTCAGTCTTAATCCGTTACATAGCCTGCATATTTTATTATCAATAATTTCTGTTGCATCATCTTCAATACCCTCAAATCCAAGCCCGTTGCATCTGGGGCATGCGCCGTGTTTGCTGTTGAATGAAAAAAACCTCGGATTAATCTCCGGATAGCTTATTCCGCAGTTGGAACATGCCATGGCCCTGCTGAACGGGATATCCCTGTTTTCATCCAGCAGATTAATTATGACTGTGTCTGCATACCTCAGGGCCGAGTCAATGGCATTTTTTATCTGCCTTTCGGCCCCAGGCTTTATTATCAGCCTGTCTATAAGTATCTCAATTGTATGCCTTTGCTGCTTTTTAAGTTTTATATCCTGCGTGAGGTCAACCATTCTGCCGTCTATCCTGGCCCTTACAAAACCGTCCCTCAGCATCTCATGGAGTTCTTTTTTGTATTCGCCTTTTCTGTCCCTCACAATCGGCGCAAAGATCTGCATGCGTGTTCCCCGGGGGAATGACATGACAGAAGCTATAATGTTCTGAGACTCCTGCGTGGTTATCAGGGAACCGCATTGATGACAGTAAGGTTTTCCTATCCTTGTATAGAGTACGCGCATATAGTCATAAATCTCTGTTATTGTTCCGAGAGTTGAGCGCGGGCTCTTTGTTACTGTCTTCTGCTCGATTGCAATGGATGGAGAGAGACCCTCGATAAGATCCACATCCGGTTTTTGAAGCTGTTCAAGGAACTGTCTTGCATAGACAGAAAGGCTTTCAACATATCGCCTCTGTCCTTCTGCATAGATTGTATCAATGGCAAGAGAGGACTTCCCTGAACCCGAAGGGCCTGTAATAACGGTTATCTTTTCCCTTGGGATAGTTAAATCAATGTTCTTGAGGTTGTGCTCCCGCGCACCTTTTATAATTATATGGGTTTGCATGCTACAGTTTCTTTTGCAGGATTAATCCAGCATTTCTCTAATTGTGAGTAATACCGAATTGCCGAGCGCCTGCAGATTATAGCCTCCCTCAAGAGCAAACACAATGGGGATGTCGGGCGATGAGCATGAAAGAATACCTTTTACAATATCTTTTATTCCTTTATCCGATATGTTGATTCCCGAAAGTGGGTCTCTGAAATGAATATCATAGCCTGCTGACACAAGGAGCATATTGGGGCAAAATTTCTTTACAAGATGTGGCAATACCTCGTTATACGCAGAAAAGTATTCTTTATCTCCTGAGCCGCTGCTCATAGGCATATTGTATGTAAAACCTTCACCCTTTTTTCTGCCTCTCTCTGAATCATTCCCTGTTCCGGGATAATGCGGATACTGATGTGTGCTGAAATAAAAAACAGTGTCGTCTTCCTCAAATGTATGCTGCGTGCCATTTCCATGATGAACGTCAAAATCAATGATGAAGACCTTCTTATATCCAATTTTCTGCGCATGCCTTGCGCCAACAGCAATATTGTTGAATATGCAGAAACCCATTGCCCTGTCCGCTTCTGCGTGATGGCCGGGAGGTCTCACCGCGCAAAATGCCCTCTCTATCTCTCTGCCCTTGCATCTATTGATTGCCTCTATTACAGCTCCTGCTGCATATAATGCAGCCTCAAGGCTTTTCTCTGATATATATGTATCGGGGTCTGCATAGCCCGGCCCCATTTTTTTTATTCTTTCGATATATTCATGTGTATGCACAGCCTTGATATCATTGAATTCTGCCTTACAGGGTTTTATGTGTATGAGTTTGTCCCATATATCAGAAGACTTAAGTGTATTAATGATTGAGAGCAGCCTTTCTTTGCGTTCAGGATGCCACTCAGGGGTTTCATGTTTTAAAAATATATCGTCATATAGAAACCCAACTTTTTTCATTGTGAGAGTTTACCACAATTTAATGGAATCATGCAGACATATCGTTTCTGTTTCAGTCTCTGTCAGCAGTGAGTGCATTTTTTCTTATCTTTGATGCTTTTATGACATGAAGCTAATGGCTTTTATCGAGGAAAAAATATGGGAAGTGCTCCTACCAAATCCCTGTGGCATAGCAGGCACTGTTTCCGGTACGCGGTGCGGCTGTTGCATATCCGAAAGAGAGGAATATATCGGCGTTATCGCCTCTGCCCTCGATAAGTTATTGGAAGATTCCCCCTTAATAAAGGGGGTGGAGGGGGATGTTGCCTTTACTGTCTTTTCAGTATTGATTTGAGCAGGAGGGGTTTCATTATCCATTTTCCGCAGTATCTCAAAATAAAGAGACAAAGCATGCGCTGCCTGCTTTTGCTGTTCGGGCGTCTGATTCTTCTTTCGCAATTTTTCGATGAACAAACGCACATGTTCTGATTTGGAATCAGGAAGCGTATATTTGCCTCGGAAATCAAGATAATACAGGAGCCACTTCCTGTAATCCGCGTGGCGGGAAACAGGCACCGACTTTTTTTTCAGGACGGCCTCGAATTGCGTCAAAATATCACTTGGTATAGGTTGCATAGAATTTAAATATGACTAACATCACAAATGGCGTATTAGTCATTTGAAAAATATTTTGTTGAAAGATGCATAGGATTATAACATGACTAACATTACAAATAGCGCACTATTCATTTGAAAAGTATAATTATAGCTATCAGATATGTCAATAATCTTCAAGCGCTATTGACCGGATCAAAACTTTCTGCTATAGTTTTGTAACTGACTAATACCGAACTAATAAACTGTCTAATAACTGGTTATAAAAAAATAAAAAACGATTGAGACAGCGCAAATGAATGGAATAATTGTCGGATATGACCCTGGCGGAAATGATAAGAATGGACTTGCCTTTCTAACAGTTAAAGAGAGCAAGCCTGTTGATATTTCAATCAAGACACTCACAAACTCAGAATCAGTTATCGGTGAAATACTAAAAACTGATAACATTATTGGGCTAGGTGTAGATACTCTATCTTGTTGGAGTACTGGCGACAGCGGTTGGAGACCTGCTGACAAATGGTTAAGGATAAAATATAGAACGGTTCAAAATAGTGTAACGACGCCAAATTACCTATCTGGGGCCATGGGTATAAATGGTATGTCTGTGCTCATTGAAGTTGCAAAGAACTTAAGAGACATTACTTTATCAGAGACCCATCCAAAAGTACTTTATTACGCTTTGACTCAAAAGAAATATGACTATGCTAAAGACACTGATGAAATGAACATTTTTTTGTCAGACAAATTAGCTTTAGAAATAACAACCAAAAACGACCATGAGTGGGATGCTGTTTTTTCAGCCTATGCACTCTTTATGGGTGTTACAGGGAAGTGGAAACTTGACCTGCACAAATTAGACATTGGAGAGAACGAACGTATAGTAAAGCCATGCGGCAAAACATACTATTATTGGCCGGTGGAATTAAAATCCAAACCATTGCCATACACAATGGGCAATGCAGGCGACCTAATCAAGCATGGTCTAGTGGCAGAGTTCATTAATTGGCATTGTCGAGAGCTACGTCAGCGCCTAAGTTTTTATGATCCTTTCGGAGGGCGCCCTTGGCAAGAACCAGTTCATGATGAAGTGGCGGAAAGACTAAAACGCCTCGATCCTTGTCCATTAAAACAGGCCCAAGAAGACATTGTTCAAGGGTACTATGGCAGTAGTCATATAGTTGCTCAAATCAGCTCGTCAAACGACAACAAGGTCAACATATATGCATCTGACAGAGACGGAGACGCACGAGATGACCTTAAAAATACCGGCATAAAACCAATTGATCTGAATGGTTTTAACACTGACAACGGGTATTCAATTATTGACTGCAATTTCTCTGACACTGAGGACACATTGATATTAATCGACCCATTTTACGACCTTGAGAATATAAACGATTATATTTTAAAGAAAGTTATTCAAAAAGTTGCGACGGGAAAGCTTTTGATAGCTCTATATGTTCTGTACACTGATTTGGAAATTAAGCACTGGGATAAGTTCAAGGAATTGCAAAAGTCATTAACAACAGATGAGAATGTGAACTACGTTTCCCTGAAATGCAACGCAATCAAAAGTTCTCTCATTGATGGGGAGTCGAAATTCAATTCATATCTCGCACTATATACTCACAAGAATTATTCGGAACAGGAGTTATCAAATTTCCGTAAAGCAGTCGAAGAATACTCAATAAATCTTACCAGAGCAATGGATTGCCAAATCGAATATAACAGCCGATTAAAAGAAGGATGAGTGGTCAGTCAGTCCTTGACCTTGACATTGGACAACGATGAATCGCTATAACCAGTCATTCAACCCGCCAAGCGGGTTAATTCCGCGTTGGACGGAGATTAAATGGATAAGAACAAATTGTTTCATATCTTAACAAGAATTGTTATACCAGCTATAGGAATTGCATTGTCGATTTGGGCGACTTTTTTTCTTAGGGCCAATAGGGAACTTTCATTCGAAGTAACATCAAAAACCGAGTTTCAGGCTATAAAAAGCGATGGCTGGCCTGATATCAAATTGTTTTATGGGGATAGGCTACTTGACAAAGCAGGTCTTATCACTATCAAACTTATCAACACCGGGAATACGCCCATTTACTCAAGTGAATTTGTTGGCCCTGTATCTTTGAAGCTGGAAACTGGCTCGAGATTCGTTGCAAGTCGTGTTGTTGAAACGCAGCCCAAAAATCTCAACCCTCGCATCTCAACCAGTGATGCATCTGTCATGATTGAGCCACTTCTTCTAAATCCTAACGATGCTATATCATTACAAGTATTAGTTGGGGGCAACATTAATAGCCTTAATGTTAATGCGAGAGTCGGTGGGATCAAAGAATTAACTGACCTTAGTATCAATAAGGCGAAAACTGCAAAAAGGTTCTCCTGGATTCTTGTGGTCTACTCCCTTATATGTTTTGCAGGATACTCACTATTAGCGCCAGTCATTCTTCGAAGCAAGAGAGATCCTCAAAAACACATACTTTCGAGGAGAGGAGGTATTCTCATAGGTGCTATTATGGTTCTTAGCGGAACAGTATCATTAGTTTTTTTCAATTTGGTTAACAGCTTTGTGTTTGGCTGGCTTTACTCCTTCTTCTTTAATATCTTCTTTATTATGGCATTGCTGTTCATTGGGGCTATAGTAGCAATCCCCTTTCAATACAAACAATCCATGAGCCAGGGAACGGAAGAGTAGTCTAACGAACCGAGGGGATTCGTGATGACCGTAAATAAGTAAATAACTTAGTGAGAGGCAATGGATCATTTAGAAGAGTGAAGAAAAGGAAGAGTGAAGAAAAAGTGAAGAAAAGGGGACAGATTTATTTATTGGAATTGTTGACATAAAAAATAGCTTTAGTAAAATGCCTCTATGCGACAGGATAAAGAAAATAAATCTGTCCCCTTTTTCTGCCTTACTGTATGTCGGCATGACTAGAGCTATGGAGCATCTGGTAATGACCTATCATGCAGAATCGGCATTTACGCAGAAACTCGTAGCAGCACGAGAGCGGGTTGCCGCATAAAACATCTGAATAAATATATACAGCGACACTTCTTTGACTTAATCTGAAAAATGACGATCAGGGTCGCACCTTCAAAATTCATTTGTCATTGAAAAATTGATCCTCTTTCTGCACCCCCTGCGGGCAGAGGTTGAGGTGATTGAAAATGTGACTGCTGGAAAGCTATATATTGAAAACAATCTGCAACTATGTTAAATTGAAACCATGAAAGTACATGCAACCATAGATTTATCGGATGACCTTTATTTATCGCTTTCCGCATTCGGACTTACAAAGGAAAAGATAGCGTCTGAATCGAGAAAGCTCCTTGCAGTCAAGCTGTTCAGGGAAAAACTTCTATCTTTTGGCAAAGCCGCCGCTCGGGTCAGCCTTAGGGTCAGGTCTTGTTTCTTGCAAATGAATCCATTGTTATGTTATAAAACAAGGTTGGGAAACATAGGGACACTTCCCATATTACTTGACAATCTGAAAAATGACGATCAGTGACGATCAGGGTCGCACCTTCAAAATTCATTTGATACTAATCACTCCTCAGAAGTGGATTTCCCCTCCACCTCTTTCTGCACCCCCTGTGGGCAGAGGTTGGGACTTGTAACCATTAATCAAAATGTCACCATGAACTCTGGCCTGTCGCCAGGTCAGGTTTGATTCGGTGTCTTGCGATACCGGAATAAATTCGGTGCTTTTCCCTTCCAAAGCTGTTATGTTAAACTTAGTCTGAGAGTTTACGCCAGGAGGTGAGAAATATGCAGCAAACATTGTTAAAGGTTAAAAATCTGGAAAAATTCATTCAGAAACATGGGGATGACACTTTTATTTCCCAGACGATTTCCAAGATAATGGATTACAAGGTACATAAATATAGCGTAGAGATAAAGAGATTAGATAAGGAATTAAAAAGGTTTGAACGAAACAATAAAAAGGAGTCTTCAGTTTTTTTTAAGGAGTTTAAGGAGGGCAAGCTGGGAGACAAGATGGATTTTGTAGAATGGGCTTCGCTTTACCGGATGCGTAATCGTCTTCTTGAGAAAAAGGCCGAACTTGAAGTCGAAAATAGATGATCGAAAGCTATCTTGACGGCATACTTCTGGAACTTCTTTTAAGCCCTGTTGTTTCAACTTTTAAGACATTAAAAAGAGAAGTCGGAGATGAAGACGGCTATGTCCGTATAAGATGCACCCTGTCGAATGGCAACATCCTTGAGTTTGCCGAATATCTCCTGATTCATAAAAACAGGATATACATAGAAACCTATAGTTTTCACTGGCAGACTGCCGGAGGGGAATTAATTAAAAGATGGGATAATGTTGGGCATCATAAAGAAATAGACACATTTCCTTATCATATTCACCTTGCTGACGGAAAGGTTATTTCTTCTGCCCCGGTGAATCTTAAAAAGGTTCTGGTAGATATAGAAAAGACGATACCTGTTAATGATGAAAGTGAATAGTAAATAATTCATAAATAAACGGAGGCATTATGCCTGACTTAAAAAAGATGTACCGCACTATTATGGATGATAATTTTCCGGAGGACATGACAATAAAGTTAGGCGGGCAGACGCTGGTCTACAGGAAACGCGCCTGGAAGATACCTGATGAAAAGACAGGCGAGCTGATAAAAAAGGGGCTTCGATACGGAGAAAACCCTGATCAGCAGGCAGCTCTTTATGAATTGGTTAACGGAAATTTGATTCTCGGCGGATGCCAGTATATAAATCCCGGAAACGGCCTTGTGAGCAGCATTACAGAAGATGACATGATACAGACAGGAAAACATCCCGGGAAAATAAACCTGACCGACCTCGATAATGGCTTGAACATTATGAAGTATCTCATGAATAAACCTGCTGCTGCTATCCTAAAACATAATAATCCCTGCGGGGCAGCTTACGGTAAAGATATTGCCGATGCATACGACCGTGCAAATATGGCAGACAGGATTGCGGCATTTGGCGGCTGTCTTATTGTGAACAGGGCGATGGATAAAAAGACAGCAGAGGCTGTTAACAACAATTATCTTGAGGTAGTTGCAGCGCCTGATTTTGAAGAAGGTGTGGTAAGCATTCTCTCAAAGAGAAAAAATCTCAGGATTATAAGGGTTAGTAAGATTAATGGGCTGGAAAGATACAGAAATTTTCGTTTTGTTGAATTCAAGTCATTGGTTGACGGCGGCATCATTGTCCAGCAGTCTCCGATGAACAGGATAAAGACAAAGGATGACTT
>Ga0265296_1004228_pt1 | contig 12605 bp, 8 predicted proteins | sample MunlanPumphouse1_FD_189073 | JGI IMG/M metagenome (GOLD analysis project Ga0265296, IMG submission 189073) | Groundwater microbial communities from a municipal landfill in Southern Ontario, Canada - Pumphouse #1 | ecosystem: Environmental > Aquatic > Deep subsurface > Groundwater | place: Canada... | reverse complement strand
CGGAAGAACTTCAACGACGGCGTGCCCATCGGCGCGCCACGCGCCGCCCGGAGCGCTGGCGGCGCGGACGCCGTCGACCGCCGCCAGGCGGGCGGCGGTGTCGTCCGCGCGAGCGGCCGGGGTGAGGACTTCGATCGGCGCGAGCGGCGCGGCCCCGATACCGGAGCGACCGAGCTGCTCGATCGCCGCCTTCGGGTCGCCGGTGCCTCCGAGCGACCGCGCGTTGGGGCTACCGAGCAGCATGCCCTGCGCGATGATGCAGAGCGCGACGAGCACGGCCGCGCCACCGAGCGCCGCGGCGACGCGGTGGCGGATGACCAGGCGCGCCCAGGCAGCCCAGTGCCGCTCGGCGCGGTCGGTACGTCGCAGCCGCCGGGCGTCGGCGACCGGCCCGACCGTCGCGAGCACGACGGGCAGCAGCGTCAGCGCGACGGCGACGGACGCGAGCGGGATGAGCAGACCGCCGAAGCCCATCGAGCGCAGGAACGGCACCGGCAGCACGAGCGCCGAGAGCAGGCCGATCGCCACGGTGGTGCCGCTGAACAGCACGGCGCGCCCGGCCGTTCCGGCGGCGTGCACGATCGCCTGCTCGTTGCTTCGCCCGCGCTCTCGTTCCTCCCGCCAGCGCATGACGATCAGGAGCGCGTAGTCGATCGCGACGCCGAGGCCGATCAGCGAGACGAGGAAGACGACGACCAGGTTGACCTCGGTCAGCGCGGTGAGCCCCCAGACGGCCAGCAGCGTGACCGGGATCGCGACGATCGCCATCAGCAGCGGCACGAGGGCGAGTGCGGACGCGAAGACGAACACCAGCACGATCAGCGCCCCGACGCCGGCGATCAGCGTCTCGTTCAGGAAGCCGGGACCGCCACTCTCGCCTGGCGCCTCGCGAGCCAGCAGCGCGGCACCCGTGAGCCGGACCTCGGCGCCGCCCACCCGCGCGCCGGCGGCGGCCTGCTCGGCCTGCGCCAGCGTCACGTCGCTGATCTCGTTCCCGCTCGGCCCGGCGTCTTCGACCACGGCCGACGGCGGATGCACGATCGCGAACGTGGTGCGGCCGTCGTCCGAGACGTAGGCCGGGTCGGACGTGGAACCGAAGGACGCGATGCGAGCACCGGGGACGGCGCGCGCGAGGTCCTGCTCGAGGGTCCGCAGGTCGGCGCGGACCGCCGGAGCGCTGGCCGTCGTTCCGGGGGGAAGCGTGACGACGGCGACGAGCGGCGGGGTTGCACCGCCCGAGTCGAATCGACTGACGATCCGCTCGTTCGCGATGGTGCTCGCGCTGGCGGGCATCGTGAAGTTCTCGTTGAGCGCGTCGGTGACCTGCGCGGCGCCGTAGAACCCGACCAGGGTGAGCGCGAGCCAGCCGACCGCGACCAGGCGCTTGTGGCCGAGCACCCAGCGGGTGAGGCCGGCGAGCCAACGCCCGGTGCGGTCGACCGGCGGAGCGGAGATCGGATGCGCTTGCATGACCGGGGAAGCTAGGTCGGCCGCGGTCCGCGCGAAACGTCCGCTCGACGGATCCTCCGTCTCCTCCCGCGGGAGGAGACGCTTCCTCCCGCGGGAGGTGTCCGGGCAGGGAGTGCGCCACTAGGCTCTGCCTCGTGTCGATGATCAGGCCCGCGCCGAGCTCGCGGCAACTCGCGCTCGACGCTGCGCTCACGGCTGCGGTATTCGGATTCTCGGTCGCCCAGATGGCCACCCAGGCGTTCGGCGCGAAGGCCGGCCAGGCGGGCGGAGCCGACGTGGTCGGCGTGGCCGTCTGCCTGCTCGCCGCGCTCCCGCTGTTGGCTCGTCACCGGGCGCCAGGAGCGGCGCTGGTCGCGGTCCTCGGTGGCACGGTGGCGCTCGTCGCCCTCGACTACGCGGTACTGACCGCGCCCGCTCCGGCGATCGTCCTCGCCACGCTCGCCCAGCGCAACCGGATGAGACAGGACGCCTTCTGGATCCTGATCGCCTGCGTCGCCGCCTTCGCAGCGTTCGTGGCCGTGGCCTGGGCGCGCTTCGAGCCCGAGCCGGGCGAGTACACGATCACCGCGCTCCTGTGGGCGGGCGGCTGGATCGTCGGCGACCGCCGACGCCTGGCACGACAACGAGCCGCGCAGGAGCGGGAACGGGCCGCTCAAGAGCGGGAGCGCACCGCGCGGGAACAGCGCCTCGCGGTCGCCGAGGAGCGCACGCGGATCGCTCGCGAGTTGCACGACTCGGTCGGGCACGCGATCAACTCGATCCTCATCCAAGCCGGAGCGGCGCGACTCGTCCAGGACCGTCAGCCGGAGCGCAGCCGCGAGGCGATCGCGACCGTCGAGGCGATCGCGCGCGAGACCATGCAGGACATCGACGCGATCCTGGGCGGCATGCGCGATGGCGCGCCGGCCGACCTGGAGCCGCTGCCTGGCATCGACCGCATCGCCGCGCTCGTCGAGCGCCACCAGGCCGCCGGCCTGGGCTTCTCGCTGCGCGACCGTACGAGCCCCGAGCTGCGACTGCCGCCCGCGATCGATCGCGCCGCCTACCGCATCGCACAGGAGGCGATGACCAACGCTGCGCGCCACGGAACCGGCACTGCCGATCTGACGCTCGAGTGCCGCGATGGCGTGCTGATGCTCGCCGTGACCAACCCCGTCGCCGACGGCACGACGACCCGGATCACGGGCGGCCACGGCCTGACCGGGATGCGGGAGCGCGCCGCGCTGCTCGGCGGCACGTTGGACGCCCGCCACGTCGGTGACCGCTTCGAGGTCCGCGCGACGCTGCCCCACGGTCCGATGACGCCGTGACCGAAGCGCACGGCACGATCCGCGTGATGCTGGTCGACGACGACGATCTCGTCCGCCGCGGTCTGCGCCTGATCCTGTCCAGCGACCCGACGCTCGACGTCGTCGCCGAGGCCGAGGACGGCGACATCGCGCTGCGGCGCGCGCCCCATCACCACCCCGATGTCGTGCTGATGGACGTCCGAATGCCCCAGATGGACGGCATCACCGCGACCCGCGAGCTGATCGCCCGGGTGCCCGACGCTCGCGTGCTCATCCTCACGACATTCGACGAGGACGAATACGTCGTCGGCGCACTGCGCGCCGGCGCCAGCGGCTTCCTGCTCAAGCGCAGCACCCCCGAGGATCTGTTGCGCGCGATCCACGTCGTCGCCCTCGGCGACGCGCTGCTCTCCCCCGCGGTGACCCGACGCGTGATCGAGCGGGTCATCGAGCAGCCGATCCTGAGCTCCTCCCCGGATCCCCGGCTAGCCGACCTCACGCCCCGCGAGCTCGAGGTATTCCTGCTCATCGCCCAAGGGCGCTCCAACCGCGAGATCGCCGCCGCGCTGACCGTCGAGGAATCGACGGTCAAGAGCCACGTCCGCAACGTGCTGACGAAGCTCGGCGCCCGCGACCGGATCCACGCCGTGATCCTCGCCTACGAATGCGGCGCGGTCTCCCCCGGCACGCGGACCGCGCCGTGACCTGACGCACCGCGCGGACGACCGACACGACGACCGCGATCGCACCCGCCGACCGACCCCGCGAGTACGCTGCCCACATGCGCTCCACCTCTCGTCTGCTGGTCGCCGGTCTCGTTGCGCTCCTCGGGGGTGCCGTCGTCGTTCCTGCCGCTCAGGCCCAGTCGACGCGGACGTTCGTCGCGTCCTACGGCGACGACGCGCAACCATGCAGTCGCACGGCCCCGTGCCGGACGTTCGCGACCGCGTTCGACCGGACCGCGACCAACGGCGAGATCAACGTGATCGACACCGGATCGTACGGGCCGATCACGATCACCCGCTCGATGAAGCTCCGCGGTCGCGGGACCATCGCCGGGGTGATCGTCAACGCCGGCAGCGCGATCACGGTCAACGCCGGGGCGAGCGACCGGGTGATGATCAGCGGGCTGGACATCAACGGGCTGACCACCGGGACCAACGGGATCCGCGTCCTGCAGGCGGGCAAGGTCACCGTCGACGACGTGCAGATCTTCGGCTTCACCTTCGCCGGCGTCGCGTTCCAGCCGGCGAACGCGGGCGCACGGTTGGCGGTGACCCGGAGCACCTTCTACGACAACCGCTCGTCCACCGGCGCGACGGGCAGCGCGATCGTCGTGGAACCGACCGGGGTCGGCACGGCCCGGGCGACCGTGAGCCGCACCGAGATGCACCACAACGACTTCGGCGTCGCCGCCTCCGGTACGACGCAGGAGGCCGTCGTCAACGTCTCGCGCAGCACGATCAGCGACTCGGTCGCCGGGATCTTCTCGAGCGGTGCCGGCGCGCTCGTGCGGATCAGCTCGACCGACGTGCTCGACAGCCAGTTCGGGCTGTTCTCCGGCAGCGGCGGCCAGGTGATCTCGAGCGGCAACAACAACATCAACGGCAACGCGATCAACGGGACGCCGACCAGCATCACGCCGCTGACCTAGGCCCCGGGTCGCGATCCCGCGCCCCGGTCCTCTACCGGCCGCGAGGGAGTACCGCGGTCGGCCCTAGCTGACCCGGGCTAGCCGACCCGGGTCAGCCAACCCGGGTCAGCGTCAGGCGGCCCGACCAGGTGCCCCCGGTCGAGCAGCGCTCGTAGCGCGGGGTGGGACGCGCGCAGCCCCGCGGCGGCGTGTTCGCGCGGGCGTCGCGCAGGCGGATCACGATCCGCTCGGCGCGCAGCAGGGTCGCAGCCGGGATCGAGACGGGCACCGGCGTGAACCAGCGCTCCGGCCCCCAGCCCGCCGCGAAGCTGAACCCCGGCAGGAAGTAGTTGTCGAGGATCCGGTCGATCGGGTCGCCCTGGCCCGGGCACGCCATCGGGGTGCTGCCCAGTGCTCCGCCGACCGGGTCGACGGCACCGATCGCGAAACGCGCGGTCGCGGCGTCGTACCGCACCCGGACGGCGGGCTCGGGCAGCCGGGTTCGCGGCGGCTTCGTCCGCACCGTGCAGCGGACCGTCCGGTCGAGGTCGCGGTACAGGCCGTCGTCGTGGTGGTGGTCGATCCGCCCGACGACCCGCGAGCCGCCCGAGGCCCCGACCGGACCGACCACCGCAGCGCAAGCGACGGGATCGACGCCGCAGGCGGGGACGACGAGCGGACGCCGGAAGGTCAGGTCCCAGCGCTGCGTGCTGGAATCACGGGCGGCGTTGGCGTCGGCCTTCCCCCCGGGGTTCGGCGGGGTCGCACGGAACGAGGTCCGCCACGTTCCCGACCCCTCGTAGCCGACGCGGAACGTCGCGGGGGCAAGCTCCGCCCCGTACCGCACGGAGTAGGAGGCTGCGCTCGCGGCGCTCGGCACCACCAGGGCGAGCGCAAGCGCGGCGATCACTCGGCGGCAGGACATGGCGCGGCAGTGTAGCCGAGCCATCAGGCCCCCGGCGAACGCGGTAAGCAGGAACGGAGGCCAAACATCCCCACACCCTGGATTTCCGCTTTAGATTCTGTTAATGTTAGTGGCGGAAATAGCCCACCCCGCCGGGCTCGGCCAGCCTCCATCCGCTTCTTGGAGGTGCTCGTTCATGTTCGTGCCGAGCCTGCCGTCCCGCCGTGTTGTTCACCGATCAGCGACCCACGATCGGCGACGGAGTTCCTTGCGTCGCCGCAGGGCCCTCGTCGGCCTCGCGCTGATCGTCGGTCTCGGCTCGGCGGCACCGTCCGCCGGAGCCGCGGCGACCCCGATGGTCGACCTGGGCTCCGCGTCGAGCTACGCCGCGCTCAGCGGCGCGTCCGTCGGCAACACGGTCAGCGCTCCCGGCGCGCCGCACACCACGTTGCGCGGCGACCTCGGCGTCAAGGCCAGCGCCCAGCCGACCGGGTTCCCGCCCGGAGTCGTCACCGGGGCCTTCAACGTCGGCAACGCGGCGGCGTCCCAGGCCCACGCCGACGCATCCACGGCCTACGCCGCGATCGGTGCTCGCACCGGCGGCGCCCCGCTCGCCGGCGCGCTGGCCGGCACGACGGTCGGACCCGGACTGCACACGTTCGTCGGCGCCGCCTCGAACACCACGACCGTGACCCTCGACGCCGGCGGTGACCCCGACGCGGTCTTCGTCTTCCAGGTCAACGGCGCCCTGGCGATGGCGGCCGGGAGCAACGTCGTGCTGACCGGGGGCGCCCGCGCCTCCCGCGTCTTCTGGCAGGTCGTCGGCGCAGGAACCATCGGGGCCACCGCGAGCTTCGCGGGGACCCTGATCGCCCGCGACGCCGTCGGCGTCGGGGCCGGAACCGTCTTCAACGGCCGGACGATCGCGCTGGGCGGCGCCCTCACGCTGGACGCCAACGAGGTCTACAGCGCCCCGCCGGTCGTCACGATCGACGGCGGGGCCGCCGCGAGCACGACCGACACGACCCCGACGATCAGCGGCACGACCGACGTCGAGGCGCCCGCGGTCGTCACGGTGACGGTCCACGGGCAGACGCTCACCGCCGTCCCGTCGGGCGGCACCTGGTCGGTCACCTCGGCGATCCTGGCCAACGCCACCTATCCGGTCGTCGCTTCGGTCAGCGACGGAGCCGGCAATCCCGGCAGCGCCACCCAGCAGCTGACGGTCGACACGGTGCCCCCGATCGTGACCCTCGACGGTGGAGCATCCGTGACGACGAACGACGCCACCCCCACGCTCTCCGGGACCAGCGACGTCACCCCCGGCAGCATCGTCCGGGTGTCCGTCGGCGCGCAGAACCTGACCGCGCTCGTGCAGACCGGCGGAACCTGGAACGTGACCCCCGCGGCCCTGGCCGATGGCACCCGTACCGTGACCGCCGAGGTCACGGACCCCGCCGGCAACCCGGGCACCGCCGAACAGACGCTGACCGTCGACACCCTGCCCCCGCCGACGACGATTACGGGCGGTACGACCGCGCTGACCAACGACGCGACGCCGGCGATCACCGGAACCGCGGCCGTCGAGGCCGGCACCACCGTGACCGTGACCCTGGCCGACGAGACGCTGAGCGGACCGGTCGCGGGAGACGGTTCGTGGTCCGTGACCGCATCGCCGCTGTCCGACGGTCCGCACCGCGTGGTCGCGTCCGTCAGTGACGCGGCCGGGAACGACGCGAGCGTCACCCAGACGCTGACCGTCGACACCGTCGCTCCGCTGGTGACGATCATCGGCGGAGCGACCGCAGCGACCAGCGACGTCGCCCCGACCATCCGGGGCACGTCCGACGCCGCGTCCGGCACGACGGTCACCGTGTCGCTCGCGGGCCAGACGATCACGACGCTCGTGCAGGCCGACGGCACGTGGAACGCCACCCCCACGCCGGTCGGTTACGGCGCGTGGGCGATCTCGGCCGCGGTGCCGGACCCCGCCGGCAACGTCGGCCGCGCCGGCCAGCTCCTGACGATCGCCGCCGCGGCGCCGCCGGAGCCGGTCGATCCCGGCGGCCCCGTGCCGCCCGTGATCCCGGGCCTGCCCGACGGCGGCGCGACCCCCGTCACCCCGCTCACGCCCGTGACCCCGACCCCGCCCGTCGCCCCCGTCGTGCCCTCCGCGCCGCCCGCCCCGGGCGGCGCTCCCACCCCGGCCACCCGGGCCACGATCGCCCGCGGTGACCGACAGAAGCTCACCGGGACGTCGCTGTCGATCGGCACCAAGGTGACCGCCTCCCGCACCGGTCGCATCGTCGCGACCGCGAGCGGCACGGTCCGGATCAAGGGCGTCAAGCGGGCGACCGCGCTGACCCGGTCGACCGCGAAGATCGCCGCCGGGAAGAGCACCACGCTGCGGCTGCGGCTGAAGGGGACCGGCAGGACGACGCGGAGCGCGTTCAAGAAGCTGAGGACCGCCGTCCGGACGGGCAAGGTCGTGACCGCGACGATCACGCTCGCGATCGTGGACGCCGCCGGAAACACGCGCAAGGCGCGGCGCACGGTGACGCTCGTTCGGTAGTCCCCAGAATCGGGCATCAGGAAGGTCCTGATGCCCGATCCCGTCCCGTCGAGACGTCCCGTCCCCGCCCCACCGGAAAGTTCTTTCAGAACCTCCGTTAGTTCTCCTCGCCTACGCCGTCTTGCGTATGAGAGGGTCGGCAACCGCGCCGGCCGTACCGTTCACGAGGAGCACTCATGACCCGTTCGATCACCCCCGTCCTGGCCGTCCTCGGCGCGGGGCTCGCCCTGGCCGCGGGACCCGCCGTCGCCGCCACGTCGCCGACGACGCCCGCCGCCCCCGCCCCCACGGCGGCCAAGGCCCCCGCCGTCGGTCCGCAGAAGACCTGGACCAAGAAGACCGCCCCGGTCGACATCCCCAGCACCGGCATCCGCCGCGGCGACAAGCTGCCCAAGGGCTCCGTCCTGGTCTACCGCGCCGTCAACGTGCCGAAGGGCGAGAAGCGCCGCGTGCGGCTCGTCGTCCCGGAGGGCAAGAAGCTCGTCACCGCTGCGCAGAGCGGAGCGTTCGGCTCGGCCGTGATCGGCCAGACCTCGTACGTCGGCAAGCGCTCCGTCACCACCCGCGTGGCCGGGGGCCGCAACGGCGCCGAAGGACGCCTCTACGCCTACGCCCGCTGACCAGTCCCGTTGGCAACCGTCGACCGGCGCGCGGTGACGCGCGGCTGATCGCCCAGGTCTCCACCGGTGACGATGCCGCGTGGGAGACCATCGACCGACGCCATCGGCGGCGGTTGCGGCGCTACGCGGCCTCGCTCACCCGTCCCGGCATCGCCGACCCCGACGACGTCGCGCAGGACGTGCTGCTGCGCGCGCACCAGGCGCTGCGGTCCGGAACCGTGCCGGAGCGCCTGGACGCGTGGCTGCTGCAGATGACCCGCAACGCGGTGATCGACGCGGCGCGTGCCCGCACGCGGCGACCCGAGAGTCCGCTGGACAGCGTTCCCGAACCCACCACGCCCGACCTTCCCGAGACCATCGTCCTGCGCCGTGAGCACCTCCGTCGGACCGTCGACGACATCGCCCAGCTGCCCGACACGCAGCGCATGGCGCTGCTCGGCTGCGCGGTCGACGGGCGCCCGGCGGACGAGGTCGCCGACGAGCTCGGCGTCAGCACCCCGGCCGTCCACATGGCCGTGCGCCGCGCCCGGCAGTCGCTCGTCCGCACCGCGGGCGCGCGCGACACCGGATGCGACGGCGTCCGGGACCTGCTCGACGACGCCAACGCCCGCGGGGTCCGGCCCGCCGAGCAGGCCCGCCTGCACGTGCGCGACTGCCCGGCGTGCGCCCACTACCGCCAGGCTCAGCGCCGGCTCGACCGGCGCCTGCGGCTGCTCGCCCCGCCGATCCTGCCGCTCGCCGGCCTGCTCGGGGGCGGGGGTCCGCTGCTGCTCGGCGGCAAGTCCGCCGTGGTCGCCGTCGGCGCGGTCGCCGTGGCCGCGGCGGGTGGACTCGTCGTCCTGGAGCAGCGGACCGTCAAGCCCGGCGAGCCGTCGCCGGTGACGCTCGACCACGAGGGCGACCTGCGTGGCGGCGCGATCGTCCGCGGTCGCAAGCTGCCCAGCGGCGTCTCGATCGTCGAGGCCCGGGTCGAGGTCCCGGCCGGCAAGCACGGCCCTCGTCGGGTCAAGCTGCAGTGCCCGGCCGGGACGGTCGCGGGCAACCTGCGGCCCCAGCGCAAGCAGCCGCCGTTCCGGATCGGGATCGACGAGACGAAGGTCGCCGACCCGCGCACCGTCTACGTCGGGTTCTTCGGACCACCGCTCGAGCGTGCCTACGCGACGACCGTCCGGCTGCCGTGCCGGACGCCGGACGCCACCGGGTCGCTCGAGGCGAACCCACGGCGCACGCAGCCCGGCGAGACCCCCGCCCGGGTCTGCCCGGGCACCCGCCACTACGTCTACATCAAGCCCGGCAAGGCGTTCCGCGGAACGCTGCGCGGCCGGTCACCGGTCTCGATCGTCCGCTGGAGCGCGAGCGGCCAGTGGGCCTACGTGATCGCCGACGCCCGCTACATCCGTGGCTGGACCCGCCGTAGCTCGCTCTGCCGGGTCGGCCGCGTGCGCGATGGAGCCGCGTCCGACGGCGTCGGGTCCGCGTCCGCCCCGTAGGACGAACGCGACCTCCCGGTGTCCTACGGCGCGCCGAGCACCTGGAACGACAGCATCTCGCCGCGCATCTGGGCCTTGAGGTAGCCCGTGAACAACACGTACGAGTGGACCACGCCGCGGCGGGTCGCGATCGCCGCCTGCTCCTCGGCGGTCAGCGGGGCGTCGAGCGCCCAGCGGCCGTTGGCGATCGTCGCCCACTTCTCGAGCGTCGTCGTCGTGCCGTTCGAGAAGTACTCGAGCTGCACGCGCACCTTGCCGCGCGCCGCGTCACTGACCGAGCCGCTGGCCTGCAGACGCCCGGCGACCACCGTCGGGCGGTTGGAGCTCAGCGCCGCCGGCACGTTGGCCGCGCGCAGACGCACGTTCTGCGGGCGGGTGCGGTCGTTGCCGGGGTAGTGGATCGAGAGGATGCCGGTGCCCTTCTTGGCCTGCGCGGCGGGGATCGCCACGCTCTGGCGGACCCGGCGGTTGGCGGCGTCGATCGGGGCGGTCCAGCGGTGACGCTGACCCGCGGCGAACAGCTCGAGCGAGACGTTGCCCGAGGCCCGGCGGGTGATCGGCGCGAGGATGTCGATCACGCCGGCCTTCTGGAAGATCGTCGCCCGCTGCAGCTGCAGCTTGGACGGCTCGGGTGCGGGCAGGACCGGTGCGGGCGGCGGAACGGCCGTGCCCGCGGTCACGAAGCTGCGGTTGGCGCCCTGCACGGTGCTCTCCCCGACCGCGACGACGCGGTAGTGATAGCGGGTCCGGGGCGCCAGGCCCTCCAGCGGGATGCTGACCGGCACCGCCACGGTGCCGGCGCCGACCGCGACCTCGGCCGTCCGGCCGCCGTAGGCCGGCGTCGGGCCGTAGCGCACGTAGACGCGGGTCTCGGTGCCGCGGGGGTTGACGGCTCCCTTCACGGTCGCCGTGGTCTGGGAGACGTTCTCCGCGCCCCCGGTGCTCACGACGGGACTGGCGGCGGACGCCGTAGCGACCGGCCCCAGCGCTGCGATCGCCACGGTCGTGACGGTCAGGATGATTCGCCGGTTCATGACTCGTAGAACCCGTCGAGACGCGCAGAGTTGCGCTCCGCCGCCCGGCCGTACCCGGCGAAGCGGTCGCCCCCGCCCGTCACGGCCGATCAACAAACACACCGTACGCCGCCGCGTTGCCTTCGTACACGTTGGCGGATACGGTCGGGATCTGGTGCTGACGGGAGCGAAGGCGAATCTCGCCACGGTCGAACGACTCGTGCAGCGAGCGGGGAGCGGCGAGGTCCTGGTCCTGCGCGGCGCGCGCTCGTCGGGGCGGTCGACGCTGCTGGACCACGCGGCCCGGACCGCGGACGAGCGCACGACCGTCGTCCGCGTCGCGGGCTCGTCGTCCGAGGCCCTGCTCCCGTACGGGCTGCTCCACCAGCTGCTCGTGCCGTTCGAGGCCCACGTCGGGGAGCTGCCCCCGGTCCAGGCGTCCGCGCTCTCGATCGTGCTCCAGCTCGCCGACGGGCTCGCCGACCCCGCCGCGGTCGGCTGCGGCCTGCGCACCCTGCTGGTGCGGCTGGCCCGGCGGCATCCCGTCCTGGTCCTGGTCGACGACATCGACCTGGCCGATCCCGCCAGCGCCGGGGCGCTCGGCTTCGCCGCCCGGCGACTGGTCGGCGAGCGCGTCACCGTGCTGGTGACCGCCCGCCCGCGCCTGGTCCCGCCGCCGCTCGCGGACCTTCCGACCTGGGACGTCCTGCCGCTCTCGCCGGACGAGGCGATCGCGCTCGTCGCACGCCAGACCGACGGGACCTGTCCCCCCGACCTGGCCGCGATCCTCGGGGCCGCAACCGACGGCCTACCCGGGGAGCTCGAACGGGTCGCCGCCTTGTTGCCCCGCCCCTCGCCCGCCGACGACGGGCTCTCCGCCGACGACCTGCTCGTCCGGACGGCGACCGCCGCCTGGCGCAACGGCGACGGCGGCGCCGCGATGCGGCTCGTCTCGCACGTCTCCGACCGCACGGCGCGGCTCGGCCAGGTCCGGCGCCTGCAGGGGCTCTTCGAGCTGCGCTCCGGCGTGCCCGAGGTCGCCAGCGACATGCTCGTCCAGGCCGCGTCCACCCTGACCCCGACGACCGCGCTGCGGGTCCTGGTCGAGGCCGGCGAAGCGGCGCTCTACGCGGGCGACATCACCCGGATGACCGCGATCGCCGCGCGGGCCCGGGCGCTGCCGTCCGGCACCCCCGAGGACGGACACGGCCCGCTGCTGGCCTTCCTCGAGGGCGTCGCGGCGACGCTCGCCGGCCGACCGCAGGAGGGCGTCCCGCTGCTCGCGACGGCCAGCCGCGTGGGCGCGTCCGCGATCCGCCCGCAGGAGGTCCTCCAGGCCGGGATCGCGGCGATCACCACCGGCGACGCGGCGGCGGCCCGGGTGCTGCTGACCCGTGCGGTCCGGCAGGCTCGGGTCGGGGGCGCGGCGGGGATGACGTCCAACGCGCTCGAGTTCCTGGCGATCAGCGAGATCCTGCTCGGGCGCTACGTCGAGGCCTCGGTCCACGCCCGCGAGGGGCTGGAGCTGGCCCGCGCCCTGGAGCACCCCACCACCGAGGCCAGCCTGCTCGCCGCGCTCTCGCTGTCCGCGGCGTTCCGCGGCGCGCTCGACGA
>Ga0265296_1004227_pt1 | contig 12611 bp, 9 predicted proteins | sample MunlanPumphouse1_FD_189073 | JGI IMG/M metagenome (GOLD analysis project Ga0265296, IMG submission 189073) | Groundwater microbial communities from a municipal landfill in Southern Ontario, Canada - Pumphouse #1 | ecosystem: Environmental > Aquatic > Deep subsurface > Groundwater | place: Canada... | reverse complement strand
GCCCGCCAGTTCCTTACCAGGGTGGACCGCCAGGTGGGTCCGCTGGCGGACGACATGAAAAAAACCGTCAAAGATTTCGGCAAGCTGGCCCGCGATGTTGACGCCCAGGTGGGAGGGCTGGCGACCGGTTTGGATAAAACAATGTCCACGGCCAGAGGTGTCCTTTCCGCAGACTCACCGCTGCTGGTAGAGTTGGAGAACACGCTGAAGGAGATTTCCGCCATGAGCAGGTCATTTCGGCAGTTGGCCAATTATTTTGAACAGCATCCCGAGGCCCTGATTCGCGGCAAAGGGAATCCGGGAAGTAAATCTGGAGGTAAATAACATGAGAGTAATGCCGTTTTCTCGCGGCTTACCGGTTATCTTGGCGATGGCTGCCATCTTTTTAGGCGGCTGCAGGAGTCAGTCACCGCGTTTTTACACCTTGAGCCCGATACAGGAAGAGCAGGCGATCTCCAAGAGGAAAAGCCCGGCACAGAACGCGGTTATCGGCATCGGCCCCGTCAAGCTGGCCGATTACCTCGACCAGTCTATGCTGGTCACCCGCACGAGCGACAATCAGGCGGTAAAAGCCGAGTACGATCGCTGGGTCGGCTCCTTCAAGGATAACTTCATTAATGTTCTGGCCGACAATATTGGTTTTCTCCTGCCGACCGAACGGCTTTATCTCTATCCCTGGCGCATATCCGTGCCCATCGACTACCAGGTTATATTGGATGTCGTCCGTTGCGATGGCCGGTTGGGCGACGCCGCCTGGCTGGAGGCGCGCTGGAGCATCTTCGGGGGCCCGGAAAAAAAGTTGCTCAAAATTAACCGGTCCAGTATTCGCGAGCCGGTGGGGGGTGCGGATTATGCCGCCTTGGTTGCGGCACAGAGCCGGGCGCTGGCCAAGCTCAGCCAGGAGATTGCCGAAGCGATTCAAGGAGTTGGGAAGAACTGAAGCGGATCAGTGCGCCCGGCAAGGTTCACCGCCGTATCGGCAAGCTTGCACCCCGTCATCAGATCCAAGTTGTTAGGGACTGAATAGAGGGTGACCTGCCCCCTGAAAGATGATCCAAAAGTTATGTTCGAGTAATGGGTCTGTAGATGAGCAGAAAGGAGAAGTTTCCCAAAAGTATCCCGTACTATTCTTGTAGGAAATATCTTCAAGTCTGCTTCGGGCTGCAGCTTCTTTGGGCCGGGCCTGCACTATCATTAATCCCGGGTAGGGCCGGGGGAAGAGGGTTCCAGGGGGGCTGCCGCTGACCTGCCCTGGAGCGTGCCGGGAACCTCAATCCGCCGCGCTTTGATGATGGCCGCGGCCTTTTCCCGCACTACCTTACTCATGTCGAAAAGGTCCTCTCCCTCGACGCAGGTCGAGATATATTGCTTGAACCGTGTGGGGTTTTGTCGCCACATGCCGATCAGCTGGGCCCAAAACTGACGCCGGTACGACGGCCGCAACCCTTGCCACCAGAGGATTTTGCCAACCGCCTTGATTTTGGTTAATATCCTGGGCCAATTCATTCCCTGGCCGGGGACGCGGTCCGCGGGCAGGGCGGACCCGGCGCCCACCGCTTGTGCCCGGCGAGCCGGCCGCATGGCCAGATAATAGCGGTAGGCCCTGGCCAGGTAACGGGATGGTTCAAACAGGTAGTCCCAGGCGGTGACGTATTCCTGCATGATCTCGGCCTCCGGCCGGTCAGGTTCGTAGTTCAAGGCCGAGAAGGTCCCCGCGTTATCTCCCACGTCCTGGCGCAGCCGCCCTTCTTTCTCCAATCGATGCCACAGGCGCGTATGCGGCACGGCCTGGAGGACCCCGAGCATGGTCACCGGTATGTCAGTCTGTTCTATAAAGGCGCAGATGCGCTGGCCGGCCCCTTTCGTTTCCCCGTCCAGACCGATGATGAAACTGCCGATAACCTCCATGCCATTCTTCTTGAGGGTGTACAGCGATTCCAGGAGCGGGTTCTTGATGTTGTGATATTTGTGGCTGGTTTGCAGCACATTCTCATCCGGAGACTCGATGCCGATAAAGACTTCCCTCAGGTTGGCCGCGATCATGAGGTCGATCATTTCCGGATCCTGCCCCAGGTTCACCGAGGCCTGGGTCAAGAACCTGTAGGGTTCACCCCGGCTCCGCAACCAGGGGGTGAGTTCTTGCAGGAAGGCCCGGGCGTGCTTCTTACTGCCGATGAAGTTGTCATCGCAGATGAACACGGAGCCTCTGGCCCCGAGCCGGTGGAGGGTCTCCAGTTCGGCGATGACCTGCTGCGGGGTCTTGTAACGGGGGGCGCGTCCGAAAAGGTTCACCACGTCGCAAAATTCGCAGTCAAACGGGCAGCCCCGGGAAGTCTGAATCGTCACGGTGGCATAATCGTCCAGCCGCAACAGATCATACCGGGGGATGGGCGAGGTCGCCAGGTCCGGCTTTGCGGGGTTTTCGATGATCCCGGTCTTCCCGTGGCTCATCGCCTCCAGGAGCAAGGGAATCGTATTCTCCCCTTCGCCCCGCACCACAAAATCACAACCGGCCTCCAGGACGGCCTCAGGGAGTGAAGTCGGGTGTGGTCCGCCGGCCACCACGGTTTTGCCGCGGCGCTTGGCTTCTTCCACCAGGGCCAACAAGCCCTCCCTTTGGATGTACATGGCCGATATCAAAACCAGATCGGCCCACTGCCAATCTTCCTCCGTCAGGCTTCTGGTGTTGAGGTCGGCCAGGCGCAGTTCCCATTCCGAAGGCAGCAAGGCTGCCACCGTCAGCAAACCCAAGGGAGGATTAACCGTTTTAGCACCCAGGAGCCGGCAAGATTTCCGGAAACTCCAAAAGGACAGGGGAAATTCGGGACATACCAACAGAGCCCGCATCGCGGTAAACTCCTCATCAACCGCCAGCCGGCGGCAAACAGGCAATGGCGCCTTTAGGTGAGCTGCACTATTTTACGAACTCCGCCACCGGGTCTTGGCGAAAGTACCCCGCTTATCAGAAGCATAATATCACAAAACTTCCCCAAAACCTCCCCCCACTGTTTTTAGATACCAGAGAAGGGCTCCCGGCCGGCTAACGCCTTCCAGGTGAGCATCGAGGTAATGCCCGGAGATTATCTCCAGGAATACCCTTGGCACCACTGGTAGATGATGGTAATTTTAAGGCAACCATGAATCATCCAGCAAGAAGACCGCCTGTTTCCCTCTTCTCCGCCACCATTATTGTCGTCGCCAACATGATCGGCACCGGCGTCTTCACGACCCTTGGCTTCCAGGTAGCCGGCCTCCCTTCGCCCTTTCCCGTGCTCATGCTCTGGGTGGTGGGAGGCGTGGGGGCCTTTTGCGGCGCGCTTTGTTATGGAGAGTTGGGGGCCATGATCCCCCGGTCCGGAGGGGAGTACACCTATCTCTCACATATCTATCATCCAGCCGTAGGCTTTCTCTCCGGATGGTTTTCCATCGTCGCCGGCTTTGCCGCGCCCGCGGCCCTGGCGGCCATTGCCCTGGGGGAATACTCCGGAGCCATCTTCCCGGGTGTGGACAAAAACGCCATCGCGGTGGCGGCCATCGTGCTGCTCTCCGTGGTGCACATGATCGACGTAAAATTCGGCTGCAATTTTCAAAACTTTTTTACCGTAGGCAAAATTATCCTGATCATCGGCATCATTATTTGCGGCTTTTTGGCTTCCCACTCCCAGAGCCTGGCGTTGGCGCCTTCCGGCCGTGATCTGGGATTGATGTTCAGCCCGGAATTTGCCGTTTCTCTGGTGTATGTTTCTTATGCCTACTCCGGCTGGAATGCCTCGGTTTACGTGGCCGGGGAGATCGTGCAGCCGGAGCGGAACCTGCCCTTGTCCTTGTTCCTGGGGACTTTCTTTGTTTCCGTCTGTTATGTCTTGATCAATTTTGTTTTCCTCTATACCGTGCCCATCAGCGAACTCGCCAACAAGATTGACGTCGGCCACCTGTCGGCCCAAGCCATATTCGGCAAGGGGGGCGGCGACATCATGACCCTGCTGATCTGCGTGGCCCTGATCTCCAGTCTCAGCTCCCTCATCATGGTGGGTCCCCGGGTGACCCAGACCATGAGCGAAGATCTGGGCTTCTTGAAAATTCTTGCCAGCACGAACAAGCGCGGCGCCCCGGTCTTTGCCGTGATCCTGCAGTCGGCGGTGGCGCTGCTGCTTACCGTCACGTCAACTTTTAATGCGGTGTTGACCTACACGGGTTTCACCATGGCCCTCTTTGCCTCCATGTCCGTACTGGGCGTGGTTATCCTAAGGTGGCGGGAGCCTGAGAGACCAAGGCCTTTTAAGGCTTGGGGCTATCCCTTCACCCCCATAATCTTCCTCATTTTTAACGGCTGGATGCTCTGCTATCTGTTTATTAAGAGGCCGCTGCCTTCTATTTTTGGTATGTTAACCGTGGGCTCAGGGCTGCTGGTCTATAAGCTGTTGCTGAAAGCCCGGGGCCGGATGAACGGTAGCGGCTCATAATAGGACGCTAATTAATAACTTCATAAAAGGGTGACCAAGAAGAATGACCATGGGGATGCGCAAGACTAAATTTTGGTGGGCAATGACCTTAGTTCTCCTGGCCCTGGCGGTCACTCAGTCCGCCAGCCATGGGGAGGAGCCGCAGCCACCCAAGAGCGCCGGCAATGCCGGGGTCCAGAATAATGATCCCGGTAAGCAGCAGCTCCGCTACCAGGACTACGCCCTCTTCATCGGCGGTATCAGCAACCCCCAAGGCTCCCTGGCGGCCCAGGAAAAGGGGCCGGAGTGGGTCCGGTATGCCAGGACCATGAATCAGAACTGGGAACGGTTTGAAAACCGGCAACTGCGGTCCATGCGGGATTGGGCCGCCAAAGAGGTGGCAACTTGCCAGGCCCTCCCGCACACCATCTTCTATCCCTTCAGCGGCCCCGATGTGCTCAATATGTATACTTTATTTCCCCGGGCCCAAACCTATCTCATGGTGGCCCTGGAACCTGTGGGAGAGCTTCCTGACTTTTCGGCCCTCAATGAGAGGAATTTCTTTGCCGGGCTGCAACGTTCCCTCTATGAGTTGTTGCATTTAAATTTCTTCATCACCCAAAAGTTGAAATCCGTCTCCCAATCGAAGGAACTGAAAGGCGTCCTCCCGGTCCTGCTGTTCTTTTTGGCCAGGGAAAAGGCCCAGATCCTCGAGGTCCAATACTGGCTCATGCAGCCGGACGGCGCCATGAAGATGACCCCCGCTCTGAACAGGAAAAAGCCCGAAGGCGAGGGCATCCCGGGAGTGCGCATCGTCTTTACCTCCCCCGGCTCTACGGAAAAACAGACCCTCTACTATTTCAGCCTCAACCTCCGCAACGATTCCTGGCAGCGAAATCAGCACTTTGTCTCGTTCCTCAAAGGCTTCGGCCCCCTGGCCACCTTTGAAAAGGCCGCGTCTTATCTGATGTTCAGGCCCTACTTTTCCGCCATCCGGGAATTCATTTTGGACCGCAGCCAATATGTGCTGCAAACGGATTCGGGCATTCCCCTGAAACATTTCGATAAGACTGCCTGGAGCCTCAAATTCTACGGCCGGTATCAATGCCCCATCCGGCTCTTCAGTAATTGCCTCCAGCCGGAGATGGCCGAAATCTACCGGAAGAGAGAAGGTATCCAACCTCTCCCTTTCGGCATCGGCTATCATCACCGGGTGAAGACTTCCAACCTGATGTCTGCCTCCCGGAAGGAAAAAGCGCCCTCCCCAGAGGTGAAATAGCCGAGGGAAAATATGTCGCCGATTCTGGCAATTTTGCTGGCCGCCTTGGTGGTCCTCCCGGGAGGAGCAGCCCGGGCGGCGGAGCCCTTAACCCTCCCCCTCAGCCTGCCCGAGGGGCAATGGCGGCCATTGCGCCAGGTGCAGGATAGGGCCCTGGAAGGCAAACTGGAACGCGTCTTGAAGCAAAACGGCTTGTGGCGCTCTCTCATCGACCGGGGGGAAATGTCGGTGGGGCTGGTGGACCTGGCCGATCCCCGGGCGCCGCGCTTCGCCCAGGTCAATGGCGATACCATGCTGCCTGCGGCCAGTCTCCCCAAGATCGCCATCCTGCTGGCCGCGTACCACTCTTTTGCAGATGGCGGCCTCAAGGAGACCCTGCCAATCCGGGCCGACCTCATCGACATGATCAAGTGGTCGAGCAATCCCGCGGCGAACCGCATGATCGACCGCATCGGGCTGCGAAAAATTGACAACCTGCTCCTCAGTTCCCGCTACCGGTTCTATGACCCCAAGCAAGGCGGAGGCATCTGGGTCGGGGGCGGCTATCCTCCCTCCTACGAGCAGTATCCCGACCCCCTCAAGGATATTATACATACGGCTACGGCCACCCAGGTCTGCCGATTTTACTACCTGCTGGCTTATGGCCGGCTCATCAATCCCGAACCTTCCCGGCAAATGCTGAAAATCCTCTCTTATCCCCTGCTGCAGGATAAGTTTGTCAGTGTCCTGGAAACCTCAGTCCCGCCGAACCGGCTCTACCGGAAGTCCGGAACCTTCAAAATCTGGCATTCCGACTCCGTTCTGGTCTGGGGAGAGGAGCCCTGGCGGCGTTACATTCTGGTGTCCCTGGTGCAAAACGCCCAGGGGGAACAGATCTTGAGAGAGTTGGTCCCCAAGATGGAGCAACTCCTCAAAGGGGCTTATCGCTCCCCAGACCAAGCCGCTCCCCGGCAGAAAGGCGCGCAGCCCTGAGGCCCGCCCGGCTGCTCCGAAGAGTTCCAAGTTCCAAGTTCCAAGTTAAAAGCAGGGCCGCTGCGTCTTTTCATAATCGTTTCATGATTTACGGGTGGGCCGAAGGCTCATGAGCGACAGTTTTGAAAAGTTATAACTTCCAAGTTCCAGGTTCAAAGTCAAATACCAAGTTGAGACCTCTTGGGAAAATGCCCTAACTGGTCATTTTGAGGGACCGGCGCGACCGAAGAATCTCGTAGGTGCCAGCAAAGGCGAGATTCGAAACGAAGCTGCGCGGCTGTTCAGAATGACAGAAGAGGGACTTCCCCAGAGGTCTCAAGTTGCCGTCAAACGAGCAATCTTTTTTAGGGGCACGGCGTGCCGTGCCCGGGCGCAGGGTTTTCATAATATCGATTATTCCCTAAACTCCCAAATTCGCAGGAATGCTCAAGCGCGACTATGAGCTCATTTTTTTCCTCCCTCTTTGATGGGGGAGGGTAGGGAGGAGGAACTTTACCGCCTGTTTTCTAAGGTTTCAGTCGCTTTTATTTTCCCTCGCCTTATTGGGTGTGTTTGGGAGCTAAAGCAATAATCGATTCATAATTTCCCCGTGAGCCAATGGTTAATGAACGACTGCCTTTAAATGGGGCGAGATAACGCCGCTCCCCCTTAAAGCCTTTTTTCAGCAAATAAAATGCAACCGGCATTTAATTGTTGGAATTAACTGCTGATTTGTCATAAAATAGCGGGTACGAAGGAGAGAAATGACAACCCAACTTAATCAGGTCAAGCCATGGCGGATATAAAAGGCAAACCGCGGCCGCGCCGGCGGCCGCGCCGGCGGCCCCCAGGAGAGCAGCAGATCGTCGCCGCGTTCCAAAAGGCGGCCCGGCCCCTGCTGCCCGGGGAGTTGCACCAACTTCTGGGCCTGACTCCCACCCAGACCGGAGTTGTGGACGGCGTCGTGGAACAGTTGGTGGCCCGGGGGGATCTGATCTCCCTGAAAGGCGGGCGCTTCGGCCTGGCCGAGGAAATGAACCTGGTGGTGGGGGATCTCTCGGTGCACCCGGACGGCTATGGTTTCGTCACCCCGGAGAGCGGCGGCCGGGATATTTACCTCACCGGGGTGAATCTGAAGGAATCCTGGCACGGGGACCGGGTGGTGGTGCGCATCGAAGGCCGCCGGGGAAGCCGCCGGGAGGGGCGGGTGATCCGCATCCTGGAACGGCGGGTGCGGGAGGTTATCGGCCTTCTCTGCCAGACTGCGGAGACCTATTATGTGGCCCCCGAAGAAGAGCGCCTGCTCTTCAACCTGGTGGTCACCACGGAGGGCCTGATGGGGGCGCAGCCCGGGGACATGGTCCGGGCCCGGGTGGTCCATTATCCCACCGCGCACCTGAACCCCCAGGGTGAAGTCGTGGAGGTCCTGGGCGCGGTGGAAGACGCCGCGGTCCAGACCCGGATGGTGATCTTAAAATATGGTCTCCCGGACGAGTTCCCGCCGGAGGTTCTGGCCGAGGCCCGGAACGTCTCGGGGGAGTTGACTCCGGAGGTCCTGGCCGGGCGTCTGGATTTGCGCCATCTGCCCCTGGTGACCATTGACGGCGAGAGCGCCCGGGATTTTGACGACGGCGTTTATGTGGAGAAGAAACGGGGTGGGTATTTCACCCTCTATGTGGCCATCGCCGACGTCAGCCATTACGTGGTCCCGGGGTCCGCCATGGACCGGGAGGCCCAGGCGCGGGGCACCAGCGTCTACTTCCCCCAGCGCGCGGTGCACATGCTGCCGGAGAGCCTGGCCACCGAGATTTGCAGCCTGCGGCCGGACGCCGACCGTCTGGCCCTGGCGGCCATCCTGGAGTATGACCGCCAGGGCCGCGTCAGAAGCACCCGGTTCGCCCGGGCGGTGGTGCGCAACCACGCCCGCCTCACTTACCGCCTGGTGCACCGGCTGCTTACCGAAAAGGACCGGCAGCTCCGGGATAACTACCGGCCTTTCTTGAAGATGCTCAAGTGGATGGAGGAGCTTTGCCTGCTCCTCCGGGAACGCCGGGGAGAGCGGGGCAGCCTCCTGATGAGCATCCCGGAGGCGGAGGTGGTCCTGGACGAGCGGGGCTGGCCCGTGGACGTGCTCCGGGTGGACAATCTGGTGTCCCACCAGCTCATTGAGGAATTCATGATCGCCGCCAATGAGGCGGTGGCTGCCCATTTGGGAGAGCCTTGCCTGTTTAGGGTCCATGAACGGCCGGATCCGGCCAAGATGGCCGCGTTCCGCGATTATTTGAAGAGCCTGGGGTTTTCCCTGCCCAAAGGCGCGGGCCGGGACCCCCTGGTGCTCAAGGAATTCCTGGAAGAGGTGCGCCAAACGCCGTTGGCCCCCATGGTGCAGCTGATGTTGCTGCGCTCCCTGAAGCAGGCCCGCTATGCCGGGGAAAACCTGGGCCATTACGGCCTGGCCTCCGAGTGGTACACGCACTTCACCTCACCCATCCGCCGCTACCCGGACCTCCAGGTGCACCGGCTGCTCCTGGCCCGCCTCCTGGGGAAGAAACCGCCTTATTCTTTAAAACCCGAAGACCTGGCGGCCCAGGCCAGCCATCTGTCCAAACGGGAACGGGCGGGTATCGAGGCGGAGAGGGAGATGTTGTCCCGCATGCAGGTGCGCTGCCTGGCCCACCGGGTGGGGGAGACCTTCACCGGGCGCATCACTGGCGTCAACGCCTTCGGATTTTTCGTCTCCCTGGACGAAATTTATGCGGAAGGGCTGGTGCGTCTGGTGGACCTGCCGGACGACTACTACCGGTACCAGGAGGTCCAGCAGCGTCTGGTGGGCCGCCGCACCCGCCGCACCTTCCGCCTGGGGGATGAAGTCAGAGTGACGGTGGCTAAAGTGGATCTAAAACGCCGCCACGTCAATCTGGTGTTGGCCGGGGAAGAGAGCGAGCAGTAAGCAGTGAGCGGTGAGCAGTTGTCCATTGAGTCTGGGGTTCACCCGTAAATTATGAAAAGTACCTGATGGGCATATCCTTACCTTTGAACTTTGAACCTTGAACTTTTCTAAGCAGGGAGATCCCACTAGCACGCCATGACCGACATTTTTCAGAAACAGTTGAAAACGGGTGAAGTTCTTCCTAACCAAACCCAGGAAGGAACGGAGGGCTATGGCCCCCTGCCTTTGCGGAATTTGAGCGTAGGCTGGGAAGTCCCCTTTGATGTGTACTTGAAGATCACAGAGAAAGGGAAAAAAGGTTCTCGTCTTCTCAAGTGCTGCAACCAGGGCGAGGTCTTTCAGGAAGAATGGTATCAGAAACTGGTCGGCCTCCATATCCCTTGCGTCTATATCTCCCTGGCCCAGGTGGACCGGGTGCTCCAATATCTCCACCACAAACTGGAATCGGTGCTGGCGGACGACACCAAAGACGAATTGGCAAAGGGCATACTGGTCTGCGACGCCACGCACATGTGGATCCTGAATTTTTTCAACTCCGAGGAAGCCCGCACCGGCGAACAGATCAAGCTGGCCATGAAATTCTTGGATAATCTGTTCGAGGCGCTCAAGGGCGACCGCCAGAACATCTTATATTTATTGGAGATCAGACGGCATAGCTTCCGTCTTTACACCCACTGCCTCAACGTCTGCCTGCTGGGGTTGGCCTACACCCACTACCTGGGTTGGCCCCCGGAGAAGGTCCAGGGATTCGGCCTGGGGGCCCTGCTCCATGACATCGGTCTGATTCGCATGCCCCGGATTGTCCTGGAGAAAAAAGAAAAGTTGTCCCCGGAGGAAATGGCCAAAGTTAAACGTCACCCCCAAGACGGCTTCCAAATGGTGCAGGTGTTCATCCAATTGCGTTGGGAAGCTTTGCAGATGGTGCTGCAGCATCATGAGAATGGCGACGGCTCCGGCTATCCCGATGGCCTGAAGTTGACCGGCATCCATACCTGGGCCCGGATATTGCGTATTTTGGACAGTTACGAAGCCATGACCGCGGAGCGGCCCTGGCGCTCGGCGATGCAACCGAGCGAAGCCCTCTGGGGCATGCGCCATGAATGGGAAAAGAGCAAACTCTTCGACCAGAATTACTTGAAGACCTTCATCAAGTTTCTCGGCAACAAGTAGGAATAAAAAGGACTGGTGGCGGGAGAACCCAAGCTGTGATCGGCAATACCCTTAGAAGATGAAAGACATCCTGCATCAAACCTTAGATGCCAGTAAAATTCTCATTACTTCCGAGACGGATGAGACGGAGGGCTTCGGCAGTTTGCCCCTGCGGGATTTGACCGTGGGGCGGAAGGTTTCCTTTGATGTCTTTTTAAAAATCACGGAGAAGGGAAAAACCAAGCCGCAGCTAGTTAAGTGCTGCAGCCGGGGCGAGGTTTTCCGGGAAGAGTGGCATGAGAAGCTGGCCCACCTCCAGATACCCTGTTTCTATGTCTCCCTGGGAGATATGGAGCAGGTCCTCCATTATCTCCAGCACCATCTGGAATCCGTGCTCGCGGACGATAGCATTGACAAAATAGAAAAGGGTTCGTTGGCCAGCGATACCACGCAGATCTGGACCCTCAATTTTTTCAATAACATGGAAGCCCGCACTGCCGGCACAGTCAAACAAGGCCTGCAATACCTGGATACCTTATTCGAGGTGATCCAAGACGACAGCCAGAACCTCTTGCAGTTAATGAAGCTCGAAACCCAGAAAAGTCTGCGCCTTTACACCCATTGCCTCAATGTCTCCTTACTGGGATTGGCCTTCACCGGCTACCTGGGTTGGAGCCGGGAAAAGAGCCGGGGATTCGGTTTGGGAGCCCTGGTCCATGACATCGGTCTGGTGCGCACCCCCCTGGCCATCCTGGAAAAAAGGGGGGGGCTCACCACCGAAGAAATGTTGGAGGTCAAGCGCCACCCCATTGAAAGCTATCGCCTGGTGAAGGGTTTTGTCAGCCTGCCTATGGAGGCCGTGGAGATGGTGTTGCAGCACCATGAGAACGGCGATGGCTCCGGCTACCCCAAGGGCTTGAAGACCTCTAACATCCACACCTGGGCCCGAATTCTGCGTATACTGGACAGCTATGAGGCGATGACTGCCGCACGTCCCTGGCGCGGCGCCATGAAGCCCCATGCAGCCCTGGAAATCATGCGCAAGGAATGGGAAAAGAGCAAAGTCTTCGACCGGCATTACCTGCGGGCCTTCATCAAATTCCTGGCGAGCCGGTAAGCGCGGCTCCATTCCTCCTGAGACCCCTGGGAATATAAAGAAACTGGGGGCTCCAGGCCCCCAGCCAAAAAACTTCCTTCTTTAACATTTAACAGTCGCTCATGGGCCTCGGGCCCACCCATAAGTTATGAAAAATCAGCCGGCCACCAGTTATCCAAGGAAGTGGTGGGCAGTGGCCACCCTGCTGGTTTGTGAAGGGATTTTGGTGTGTATAGCCAACTTGCTTTCCTAGATATTTCCTACTTGCGCCTTGGCGCCTTGGCGTCTTGGCGTGAAGCATATCTTTTCAAGGCAGTTCCTCATGGGCCGTTGGCCCACCCATAAAGCATGAAAAGGCTGGTGGGGCGGGCCTCCGTGCCCGCCATGCCGGGAGGCGGCCAGAGACGGCCGCCCCACCATGGATAATCACTGCGCGCGGCGGTTATGCCTGGCCATGTTTCGTGGTGCCCCCCCGGGTCCTGCAGGTTCCCTCAGAATGACAGCCAAAACTTATGGGCGGTTTTTCATTAAAATCCACGGTAGCGGAAGATTTCTGGCTATTACCGGTAATCTGTGTTAGGAATTTACTCATAATCCTCTATTACGGCATAGCTTGGATCCAAATCCGTTTTGGACCGAGACTTTAGGGAGGGGACATTATGCGCCTTCCGAGTGGTCTGCGGGAGGCTTTTTTTTCGGAGCCGCCCCAGGCAATGAAATTTACCGAGGCCCTGGACCTGATGC
>Ga0265296_1004226_pt1 | contig 12611 bp, 10 predicted proteins | sample MunlanPumphouse1_FD_189073 | JGI IMG/M metagenome (GOLD analysis project Ga0265296, IMG submission 189073) | Groundwater microbial communities from a municipal landfill in Southern Ontario, Canada - Pumphouse #1 | ecosystem: Environmental > Aquatic > Deep subsurface > Groundwater | place... | reverse complement strand
CGCCTCCTTGCCGGCCATGGTGATCCAGTGAGCGATTTCCTTGTTCACCGCGCCGGACAGCACCATCTCGGCGACCTCCATCGTCGCCGGGTCGGTGACCCGCAGGCCGTCAACGAAGCTGGACTTCACCCCCGCCTTTTCCAGCATGGCGCTGATCTGCGGCCCGCCGCCGTGCACCACGACCGGATTCACCCCCATCAGCTTCAGCAGCACCACGTCGGCCGCGAACTGCCTCGCCACGGCGCTCTCGCCCATGGCGTGGCCGCCGTATTTGATGACCACGGTCTCGCGGTCATAGACCTGAATATACGGCAAGGCCTCGGCGAGCGTCTTCGCCGTCTCCCAGCTGCGTTCTTCCGACTGGCGTTCTGTTTCGTTCATCACGCGCGCGAGATAGCGGGGGATGGGGGCGGTGTCACGCGGGAAAGACTAGACTAAGACAAGCTGGAGACTATTACAGTCGATCAATCACGCCATGGCGGCCAAACTGTCGTCCGCCTTTTATTACAAACCCACTCGAGGCCATATGAAATCCATTTGCATCGACGGCTTCAACATCGCCCTGCCTCAGGGGTCCGGAATCGCGACCTACGGTCGGAACCTCCTCGAAAACGTTCAGGCTCAGGGTATGGGAACTCAAGTCCTTTACGGTCCCAGGTCGCCCAAACGAAGCAATCAGGTTCTAGGAGAAGCTATGCTGGTAGATGCCGAACGGCCGCCCAGCAAAATGTCTCGCAAGGAAAAAACAGTCCGCATGCGACGGACCTTTCTATCCAGGTTCGGGCGTACAGCCGATCCCATACAGCCAACAGGAGAAGTCATCTGGCCGTCGCGCTCTGGCGGAAAGCCCGCCGCCGACTACTTTTGGTCTAGTCAAGAGCTTTTTCTTCATGCGTTGCGTTGCTTTCAGACTTATGGAGCCGCCACCCCATTAAAATTCAGATCCGAAGGAGTGTCTGCCACACCTGATGTGATGCATTGGACTGCGCCTCTTCCATTATACGCCAAGAAGATACCTAACATTTACACTTTTCACGACTTGATACCTCTTCGTCTTCCGCACACCACACTCGATGACAAGTCTGTCTTCATGAGTATGTGTCAAGAAGTCATACGTAGGGCGGATCATATCGCCGTCGTATCCGAGACTACACGTCAAGACGTGATTCGCATTCTTGGTGTTCCAGAAGATCAAGTCACAAATACCTACCAAGCCGTGCGTATTCCGCAAACATTTCTCGAGCGCTCTCAGGGCGAGGTTACAACAGAACTCGAAGGCGTGTTTAATCTTGGATGGAAAAACTATTTCCTGCATTTCGGCGCGGTTGAACCGAAGAAGAATCTGGGGCGGATCGTGGAGGCCTACCTTGCCGCTGGCGTCTCGACACCACTCGTTCTAATAGGCGGCCGCGCCTGGCTAGACGAACCAGAAACGGCACTTCTACGGCAGATCAAATCGGACGGCGGGCCAAACGCCGAACGCATACGTCAGTATGACTACATGCCGTTTTCGATGTTGCTGTCTTTGATCAAAGGCGCGAAGGCAACATTATTTCCATCGCTTTTTGAAGGTTTCGGATTACCTGTCCTGGAGTCGATGGCCCTGTCTACTGCGGTCCTCACATCGACTGGCGGAAGCCTTCCAGAAGTCGCCGGCAAGGCGGCGGTAATTGTCGATCCATATGATGTTCAAGCAATTACGCGCGGCATCCAAGCCCTAGACGCGGATGTGGATCTTCGCGCCGAACTGGTAACGGCGGGCGTTCATCAAGCTTCTCTGTTCTCACCAGAAGCATATCAAAGGCGCCTTCGCGAACTCTACGCAAAGGTGGGGGTCACGGCGTGATTCAACGTTGGAAATATTGACAAGTGGCAGCAAATTTCTACCATGCTATCGATTTTAGTCGCTTATGTAGTAACTTCGAAACTTATGCGAACCTCAGGACTTCGGCACATAACACTGCTCAAACCCTGCCAATCGCCGAAGATTTACGAAGCGCGAAAGCGGGGCGCGAATCTTTTGGGCAGTTCCTTCGGTAATGCGCCCATTCTCATGCGGCCAAACCGAGGCTGCCTTGAATGGGTTGGTCGCGGTTGGCAAGAAGCCCCGGTCGCCGCAGTCATCAACCCAGTGCACTGAAGCGCCGATCTGCCCGTATAACCCTTTTTTCGAGCCAGAAGGTCGGCTTGACGAGCTTCGCGGCACGTCGCTATCCAAGCCGCGGCACCGAGCTTTCAAAAAGCGCGGCGTGCGACGAACGTTAGAACAGCGTCTCATTCAACAGTTCGTCGCGCCGGCCAGATTAGCGCTTTGGTTGATGCCGCTTTGCTTTTGGTTTGCCGACGCGGTTCAATGCCAGCCCACCTGCTTGCGCCATGCTTAGGCCACGATAGCGTTGAGGTTATGCCGCGCCATTGATGACGACGACCAACTGTCGTATTAGCCCCCCCGAACGAGGTGTCGAACATGAGCGACAAACACTCGCGCCTGCAGTGGCGACACCATCGACCTTAGTTGGAGCCACTATTAGAGCCAGCAATCGCCGGCTCTATGCCGTCTGGTTAGCGCAGAAGTCGCCACCAGACCTGGTTGGCGGCTAGCGCCAGGTCCGGTGGTGCCCGCGCGCCCATCGCTCGCTGAGCAGATCCGTGAAAGGGCTAACTCCTCCGTCACGGCATCGGATCCTTGCTCCCGCATTGTTCCGATGCCGTGCTCTCTCGGCACATTGGCCGGTTCATCTGGCCCTCTTTGCTGCGGCGGGCTTCGCTATCCGCAAGGAGTTTTCCGGTATCACGTCATTCACGGCTCATGACATACTTTCCGCCACCCGCTAAAGCGCGACCTCATATCTTCTCTTGATCGACCTAAGCTGCTAACCCAGCCCCCTCCCCCCCCCGACCACAGAAGAAAATCATGCTGCCAGATACTTTCAAAGACTCGAATGTATGCATCATTGGGCTAGGCTACGTCGGTCTGACATTGGCTGTGGCGATGGCTGAAGCCGGTTTCTCCGTGGAGGGGGTCGAGCGCGACCAGAAAGTTTTAGATGCGCTGGTCACGGGCAAGGCACACTTCAGCGAAGCGGGTCTAGACACGGTTTTGGCCGACCAGATCGCTGCCGGTCGTTTTAGATTCTCTAAGACCATTGGGGCTGACAGCAAGGCGACGGTTTTCATTGTCACCGTTGGCACACCTGTAGGGAGCGACAAGCGAACACAGTCCGCGGGTCTGTTGGCCGTGACTAACATGATAGCAAATGTCCTAAAGGATGGGGATCTGATCATCCTGCGTTCCACCGTGCGCATAGGCACGAGCCGGGACACCGTCTTGCCGATCCTCGACGCGACGGGCCGAAAATATCAACTCGCCTTCTGTCCCGAGCGCACCTTGGAAGGCAAAGCGCTGCTGGAGCTGCGCAGCTTACCTCAAATCGTGGGCGGCATCGATGCAACCTCGACATTCCGCGCGAGCCAAATCTTCTCCTTCCTGACTCCCTCGGTTGTTCGCGTGCACGATCTCGAGACGGCCGAGATGGTCAAGCTAGTCAACAACACCCAGCGTGATTTCGTCTTCGCTTTCGCCAACGAGGTCGCCGCCATGTGCGACGCGGTCGGTATCTCCGCCAAGGAAGTGATCGACGCGGGCAACTTGGGTTATCCGCGCGCAAACCTTCCACTGCCGGGGCCCGTCGGCGGTCCCTGCCTCGAGAAGGATCCTTATATCCTCGCGGAAGGCCTTGAACGGTACGGCTTCGTGCCGTCCCTCAGCCTTGCCGGACGTCGCTGGAACGAGTCTCTGCCGACGCGCGCCGCCGCAGAGGTGTCGCGCGAGTTCAAAAAGATCGCCAATAGGTCAGCGCGCAAGGTCGTCATTGCGGGCGTCGCCTTCAAAGGACGCCCAGCCACAAGCGACTTGCGCGGCACCATGGCCGTGCCGTTCATCGATGCTCTACGCGTCGAATTCCCGGGTGCGGCTTTCATCGGCTGGGATGCTGTCGCCTCGGCATCAGACGTCGCTAACCTGAATGTCGAGGCCGCGCCTTCCTTAGAGGCGGCGTTCGCCGATGCGGACGTGGTCGTGATCCAAAACAACCATGAGGTTTTCGGACGCATGGACCTAGGCGCGCTCGCGGGCAGCATGACTGAGAACGGCATCGTTTACGATCTCTGGAATCAGCATAACCCTCGAAATATGAAGCTGCCGAACGGCGTAACCTATCGGGGTCTCGGTGCCCTAAATCTGAACATTGAGGCGCGTTGATTATGACGATTTGTCTAGTAACCGGTGCGGCCGGTTTTCTCGGTTTCCATCTCGCTCGTGCACTCGCAGCGCGCGACGGTTTTGAAGTGATTTGCGTCGACAACTTCACGCGGGGTGAGAACGATGCTGGCTACGAGGCTCTCACAGCCCTGCCGAATGTGACGCGCCTCGACAGTGATCTAGCTGATCCCGCAGCTTGCGACTCTCTGCCTGATGTTGACTATGTCTATCACCTAGCCGCCTTGAACGGTACGCAGAACTTCTACGAGCGACCGATGGCGGTCATCAAGGGGTGCACCCTTCCGACAATCTATCTGGCCGAACGGTATGGCCGCTCACCACAACTGAAGCGTTTTATTTACGCCGGCACTAGTGAATCCTACGCCTCGACAGTCACTCGGTTCAATTGGCCGGTGCCGACGGCAGAGGACGTGCCGCTAGGCTTGGACGATGTTATGAATCCGCGCTGGTCGTATGCCGGCTCCAAGATGCATGGTGAAATCGTTACAGCTCAAGCCGGCCGGACCTACGGCTTTCCTTTTTCCATTATCCGGTATCACAATGCCTACGGCCCCCGCATGGGCGATAAGCATGTCGTTCCAGACTTCTACGCGCGGATGCGAGAGGGGCGCTACGAGTTGTTCGGCTATGAGGACACGCGATCCTTCCTCTATGTGGACGATTCAGTACGGGCTACGATCATGGTCGCTGAGACGGACGCGGCCGCGGGCGAAATCGTCAATATCGGCGGCGCAGAAGAGATTACTATGCTTGAGCTTGGTCAGCGCATGCTCAAGCAGGAAGGCATTACGCAAGAGATCAAACTTCATCCGTCTCCAGCCGGCAGCGTAAAGCGTCGAGCACCGGACGTTTCCAAGCTCAGGGGACTCACGGGCTTCGAGGAGCGCATTTCCATGGCTGAGGGTTTGAAGGCTACTTCTGACTTCTACCTGCGTGATGAGCTGGCAGGTCCGTTGGACCCCGTCAGCGAATACAAGGTATAAAGCCGTGAAGTCACCGATTAGACAGGCGGCGAGGGCCGCCAAACTCGTATCTCCCATCGACGCGAACTTCCGCAAACACGTTCAGGCAGCCGACACAGCACGCGACGCCGGCGATTTGGTGGGAGCAACTACGGCGTACCGAAGCGCCATCGCTATCCGCGCGGATCATGCGGGCGTTTGGGTTCAACTGGGCAATATGCTCAAGGATACCCGGCGCTACGACGAGGCCGAGTCCGCCTATCGCGAAGCGCTGCGCCTGCGTCCCAACACCTCGGACACCTATCTTCAAATAGGTCATCTGATGAAACTCGCCGGACGTCCCCACGATGCTCAAGCCAATTATGAGACCGCGCTCAGCCTTGACAAGGAAAATCCACACGCCTTTGTAGCATTGGCTGACTTGCAGCCGAGCTCAAAGGTCCTGAGCGAGGTCAGTAGCGGCAACTTCACAATGCCTGAACGACTCGAAATTCAGGAAATGCTCATGGCTTTAAAGGTCAAGCACGCAGAGGGGTTTGCCCTCTTCCAAGATCCGGTCTTTCGCGCGACAGCGCGCCGATAACCTCCAGGGAACAGTTTGAATGACGACGCGTACCAGCCTGGAGACGCTGTGCAAGGTGGATCCGGTATTCAAGGACTCACCGGTTCCGCTGACCGCTCATATGTGGGCAACATGGCATCGCTACGATATGCGAGACCGCTTTCATCTGAACTCAGACCGCGATCGCTTGTCATTTATCGTGTGGTATCTCCTCGATTATGTGCCTAGCCGTCCTTTTACTTTGCCGCAAATAGATTTGACGCTGATCCAGTCTCTAAATAGGCCAGTCAGCGCCTTCGGTCCCATGACGTCATTTCTGCATGAAGTTTGGCGCCTAAGGTTCAGCCATGACCAAAGCTTCAACATCTATACTGAAGCTGGATACCTTCGCTTCTCGAGCATCGCAGTTTACGAGTTGGCTGCCTCACTGCTTGTGAAGCCTTTGGTTCCTGAGGCAATGGTCGCTGAGTTGAATGCGCCGGTTGCCAATGATGGGAAGCACTACTCTTCCAAGGGAGCTCAGGCGCAGCATAATCGAATCGACATTTATCGAGCACGATACAACTGGGCGGATTGGCGCGAGCGCGAGGCGTTCAACTTTGACCTTATTGTCCACAGCTTCGTTCGTGACAATAACGATCTCGGTGTTCCGCCGGAGGTCATCGCCTATTGGGCAGGGTCCGCCGCGCGATCGGAACGTCGTGTCAGCCGATTTATGCTGATCTTGGCGATGTTGACCGAACGTTTTGCCTTTAGTGATCCAGCGGAAGCTCTAAAAAACGCAGACGCAATAGTTAGTTGGTTCGCTAAAGATATTCTTCCGAAGTTTCCACGCATGAAGGCTCTAGCTCCAGAAGTCGTGACCGAGAACTTCGACAGTGTTGAAGAAAATCAGCTTCGGCAACAGCTAAAGACACAGTATGGGGTGGAGTATCTACCGGGTGACAGGGATGAAGAGATCGACATTCTCTTGATCGGTCCTTTTTCTGCTGCGTCCGGCCTGGGGACAGGGACGCGCCGATCCGTCAACGCCCTGCAAATGCTGGGCTGCCGGTTGCGCGTGATGAACTTCATGTTCGATAATCCATCTGCGCCATTAGAGTCGGTTCCAAAGGAGCTTCACTATCGCGGTGAAAAGCCAAAATTAACGCTCTGGCACTACAATGCCGAGTATCTTCCCGAGGCCGTCGCTACTCTGCCGATGTTCATTAACAAAGTTCAAAACGTGGGGTATTTCTTCTGGGAGACCGAGGCAATGCCTGTGAACCATCAACTCGGTTGTGACATGGTCGACGAGATATGGGCACCTAGTGAGTTCGTGAAGGACTGCTACGGCGCCAAGGGCGTTCCTGTTGTCAATGTTGGGACTTCGGTCGATCTGCCTGTTTTGAGACGTCACTTCGGCCGCTCGGAATTCGGATTGGATAACGACGAGTTCGTGGTGATGTTCTCGTACGATTCTTTTTCCGTGATACACCGGAAGAACCCCGCTGGAGCCGTCCGCGCATTCCTGAAGGCTTTCCCACAAGGTACTGAAAAGGTTCGGCTGATTATCAAGACGCAGAACTTTTCTAACAATCACTGGAACGCGATCAACGGACGTGGCGAAGAGCTGATGGAGCTCGTTGACTCCGACCCCCGCGTATCGTTGGTGAATAAGACAATGACGTTGGACGAGCTGTATTCGCTTAAGAGCGAGGTTGACTGCTACATAAGCCTGCACCGCTCGGAAGGATTCGGCTACGGTCCCGCCGAGGCGATGGCTCTAGGAAAGCCGGTAATCATGACCAATTATTCCGCAAACGCGGAGTTCGCCGGCGTCGATGCCTGCTACTTGGTAGATGCCCACCAGATCCCAGTGTTGCATCGCGAGTACTTGTATTGGCGTCCAGAGATGACCTGGGCAGAAGCGGACGTCGAACAAGCGGCCTACTTCATTCGCCACATCTACGAAAATCCTGAACAGGCGCGGAAATTGGGTGAAAACGCGAAGGCCCATATCTCCGAACATTTCGGACGTAAAGCGTTAGCCGAGAATTACCGCCGACGTCTGATCGAGTTGAATCTAATGTGATCCCAAGGGGGCGAGTTGCGGATCGATGTTCGATCCGCAGCTTTTATCCAGTCACCAAGACTTGCGTCCTTTGATCATTGCGGCAAGCGACGATATCGCAGTTTGGCAGGTCCGCGAGGGCTTCTGGGGCAAGAAGAGACAGCTCGCCGCTATATCCGATCTTCCAAAACATAAACCCTTGACCAGTCATCCAGCCGATGAAGTCCGGCACCGAGGTACGCGAGGAAATCTGGAGCACGCTCCATTCCATGCATATAACCACATCGGGACTACGCTGCAGCAGTTCGGCCGCGCCATAGAGGATGAAGGCTTCGGAGCCTTCGGCATCGATTCGGATGAAGTTGGCAGACCCCAGTTCCAGATCATCCAACCGTACGGCTTCCACACGTAGCTTTTCGCCGTCCTCATAGGGCTGATGATCCCAGAAGGACACATAACCACCCCCAGAGTTGCGGCGCGAGATTACGAAATCGATCTCGCCTGATTCATTCATCGCTGCTTTGCAAATAAGCCGCAACCGATTTGTAAATCCGTTGATCTGAGCCGATCTCTGAATAAGGCTGGCCATGCGTGGATTCGCCTCCAGCGCGACCTGGAACCCGGTAGGCCCGATCCGGTCGGCCATAGTTACGGTGTAATAGCCCACATTGGCACCAATCTCGACCACGCGGTCACCTGGCCGTAATAGGTCCATAACAACCTTGTGGACCCAAGCCTCCCAGTAGCCGTGGGCGATTATGTTGGCGCTGACATGTTCGTCTAACGGATCCACATAGACCAGGTGGCCGCTACGGGTCTTAACTAGCGCGAGTTCGGGCCCGAGGTAGAAGTAGCGGTGAGCTTGAGTGGATGTAGGCTTTACGGATGTCGGTATGCTTCCGCCCAAGCGAAACAACCGCGAAAGTCCAGTCCTAAAACGCATAATCATTCCTGTGTTGCCGAAGCGAGTTCAGCATCTCTGGACAATGACGCCGAAAGATGTGACGCCGAAACCCCACAGGGCCATTTTGAGGTGGGGTTGGTCGCGGTAAGGCATCAGGTCCAGATAGCGATCCAGGGGCTCGTCGCCGATGTCGAAATTTAACGGCGCGACACGATATCCAAGAGCGGTAAGACGCTGGACTAAGAGTTCGAAATCCCTCCGGCGGAGAAGAACCGTATCCATGTTATCTACCGTCTCGAGATTCGACGAAAAGTTGTACTCAGTCGTGTGCACTGCCCAACCTCCGGGCTTCAGACACAGTATGGAGCGCTCAATAAACGCAAGCCCTTTTTCAATTGATCCAAGATGTTCCAGCGCACAGGCAGACCAGCAAAAGTCGAAGTCCGTCAGATCATCTGGAATGGCATTCATGTCACAGGTCCGAAACGTGACATTCGCATCGAAAAGATCATTCGGGCAGATCACGGGGCGTCGCAGCGTTTCCTTTCCTGCCGCATGCTCATTGCTAAGGGTCCATCCCATCTCCAGGGCGCGTTCGATTTCCATGTCGGTCGCAACGACGCTGCAGCCCTCTGACGCGAAATAGGCACTTAAGGGTTCGCCGCCCACGCCAAAGCCCAATCCCCGGGCTCCCGGCCGAATCGCATGTCTTTCCCAAAGAGCTTGGCAGATGAAGACAAATTCCCAGATCTTTCGGTGATAGCGAAGCCCCTCGTCTAGCCGAGTAGTCCAAAAGGAAAAGTAGGGCTGGCGAAAGCTATCTTGCCGGCAGGGCGAGCTCATAGGGAACACGCTCTGGCCGGGCGATCCATCCACCCTGACCGGGTGGCCGTTCCACAGATCTTTGTCTGGAAGCGTCAACTGTCCCCAGACAAGACGACTTTCCAAACGGTGTTCTTGAACGGACTTGAATAGTACGTCAAGCAGCCCTTCCATCAGCGCCAGCCGGCGCGGCAAATCCCTCCAGACGCTCACTGCATTCAACCCGCGCCTGATCCGACGGCGCACCTTGAGGTGCAAAGCTTTGAACATGAAGACCTTCAGATAGCAGCAAGCCCTGCCTAGCACCGTCATTCCCGAAGGAGAAGGGCACGCAACCGAACGGATGGATGTTAGGCCAGTTTCTGGACCTCGGCACCGTCGAAGGCAAACCAACCCTCCAGCGCGCTGGCTGTAAGGATAACGCGGCACTCGACCTGTTGAGATTGGCTCCATTCTGTCTCTAAGACAGCCTCGTACCGACCACCCTTGCCTGGCGTGACGTCAAAAGACACAAAGGTTTCAAGCCCGCCCCATTCGAAACGAAGCCCGTGTGAAGCGCCGATATTGTCGCAGCGAAAACGCGCGGCGACGCGCCAGCGACCGGCGGGAAGAGACAGATACGGACCAAAGACCAAATGTCGGGCCCGACCGATCATCTGCATCTCGTTATGATGAACACGCAGTTCCGCGTCTCTTGGATCGAAGGTGAACAACTCCGGAGGCCAAAAGGCGATCGAGCCAATTACGGGAGGGCCAGCATTGTACAGCGCTAGAGCCTGGTCGGCGGGTCCTTGGGCCTCCACCCAACAATTTGGCGTGGCAAGTTCAATTCCGTTAGGCAGCGCGACGCTGACTTTGTCGGGTGATACGCGAGTGATGGGAACGCCTTGGGCACTGATATCGCTAAGACGCGCGAAAAGGGCGGTCTGCTCTCTAACTTGGGATTGCATGGCATCGACTGGCGCGTCGGGCGCGATCCCATGATTCGTGACCGGCCAAAGTATTATTTTCGGCTTCGAAGACTCGAGAAAGACCTCGATATCGCTGACCGGCACCGCGTAGGCGCGAAGCAGCTGCTCCCCCCAAAAGTCGAAAAACTGGTCGGAAGCTACGTAGACAACCAGTGCAGCCTGCTCTAGCGAAACTTCGTCTGTCATGATGCGCGAAGCCATTTGTATATATCGATAGCCTCTTCGATGTCAGCGAACTGCCGGGCAGATCCGCCTTCGATGATGATTGCCTTATCACAGTGCTGGGCGATCAAGCCCATGTCGTGCGAGGCCATCATGAAGGCGCGATTTCCACGGCGTTCGAAGAGTTCGACCCGACATTTGTCTTGGAACCGGCTGTCGCCGACCGCCACCAACTCATCGATCAGATAACACTCGAACTCGATCGCGAGTGACAGGCCGAAGGCTAGGCGGGCCCTCATGCCAGACGAGTAATATTTCACGGGTTCTAGTAGGGAACGGCCGAGTTCCGCGAACTCATCGACCAAAGCGTAGGTGGTGGCGAAATCTCGACCGTAAAGGCGCGACAGAAATCTTATGTTGTCCAAGCCGCTGAGGCTTCCTTGGAAGCCCCCACCGAAGCCGATCGGCCAAGACTGATTCATAAACCAGCGTATGCGGCCGCTGGTGGGAGGCAAGATTCCACCCAGCAGGCGGATCAAGGTGGATTTACCCTGGCCATTACGGCCCAGAATCGCAAGACGACCGTTGCGTTCTACCTCGAAGGACAAGTCATTGAAAGTCGACTTCTTTGCTGTCCTGTAACGCATGCACAGGTTTTCAACACGCAGACCAACCTGCGGCGTTTCGGCCCGGTTCATTCTTGGCGATGCTCGCGAATCCCAGCCCAGATCAGCCATCCGACCGCATATGCGAGAAGGCAGCTGCCAAGGACGATGAGGATCGATTTTAGGCGCTGTGGTTCCTGCGACGATTCGGGAATCGAGGGGGAGACGATCCGCTCGAGATAAAGTTTTTGTCGCCGGGCTTCCTGCTGTGCAGAGACCAGATTCGCAGTCGCCTGTCCCAGCGCCTGATCGGCGATTTCCCGATGCAGGGTCAGTTGATCATATGTCCCGATCTGGGGAGCAATTGACGAAGAACGGCCCGCGATCTTTTCGCGTTCAACTTCCAACTGCCTCCGATAAGCTGCAATACGCGAATCAAGAGACGGAATCTGGGGGCTTTGGGGCGCTTCACTTGCCAGCTGCTGGCGCTCGGCTTCGAGTTGAGCCAGCGTCGCCATCAGTGAGCCGACGAGTTGAACGCTTTCCGCCGCAACTCTTGCAGGGTCGACAATGCGCTCTTTGTTCCGAAAATCAGTCAATTCCGCTTGGGCTTCAGCGACACGCAGCTGCGCCTCATCCCGTGACCGGACGGCGTCGGCCACGGCGTCTGTCGCAGCGCGTTCGTTCAAACGATTCACAAGGGCTTCGCCTCCCTTGAGCAGCGCTTCGTTTAGGCGCTGGGCGTCACGCGCCGAAAAGGCCTCGACGCGCAGGGTGCTGATACCGGTCGTCGAGTCGTAACCGACCGTTACAAATCTTTCAAAAGCACTCTGCAAATCCTCCGCATTGCGGCTTTCACCGAAACGCGGATAGCGCGACAGGAAGTCCGCCGAAGCAGGCCCAAGCACACGCTCGAGATCGACGCTTCGCTTCAAATCCGAAATGCTCTGCGCCGAAGTGATGTACTCGTGAACTGCGAAGGCATCAGTTTGACTTGTGCCGACACCGACCCCTTGAAGGGCCACGCCGAGCGATGACGGCATGCTTTGGGTGTCCGACGATCTGACGACAAACCGCGCTTCGGACACAAACCGAGGCGAGGCGATTAGCAAGAAATAGACCGCTGCAATTAGAGTAGGGATAAGCACGACACCCACGAAAGGCCACGGCACAAGCTTAAAGAAAGCCGGCTTACTGCCTCCCCGAACAGCATCTTCCAAGGGCCCAAGGTATTGGAGGTGGGGTTGAGACATCGAATCTCCAGGTTTCGTAATGGTGGACATATCTA
>Ga0265296_1004225_pt1 | contig 12611 bp, 17 predicted proteins | sample MunlanPumphouse1_FD_189073 | JGI IMG/M metagenome (GOLD analysis project Ga0265296, IMG submission 189073) | Groundwater microbial communities from a municipal landfill in Southern Ontario, Canada - Pumphouse #1 | ecosystem: Environmental > Aquatic > Deep subsurface > Groundwater | place... | reverse complement strand
CCAATTTAGCTGGTTTTTTGATAGAATACAATTCAGTCAGGCCTCATGAATCTTTAGGCTATTTAACTCCTGTTAAATTTGCGGTAAAATATTTACAACTGTCTGAAAGGTGGTCGTCAAGAACACGCACTTGACTTTTCTGACCATACATGCTAAAAGATTATATCAAGAATAAAACTTAAAGGAGGTGTTTCTTGGAACTCAATTTCAACTTACTCAGAAACGAACAGAAGAAAATCGTCGGTTTCTCCTTGGCAGCCGGAAGCGAAACATACTCAGAGCTTTTTTGCGAGTCTCTCGGCAAATTAATCCATGATAGGGGCACAGCCGCTATCAAGATGGACCCAGAAATGATTACTTTTCTTGTCCCGGCCAAACCATATTCGGTAAAGCTTAGCAAAGAACAAGCAGAGGAATTGAGTCAGCTCTTTGCAAATCCCAAAAAACTCGGCCTGTATCGCGAACCTTATTCTTTATCCTTAGTGGATTTCAGGGTTGTCTTGATTGAAGAAAAAGACAAAAAGCTGGAGAAGGTAGAACTGTCAACGGTTTTTTCCCGAGCTTGATTGAAAATCTAAATAAAAGGAGGCCCAATAATGGAAGAAAAACTCAAGAAAGTCTTGGTGGTGGAAGATAGTGAGACTTGGAGCAAGATTATCAAACGTGGCTTGGGTGATAAAGTTCTAGTACTTTTCGCCCTTGATATGGTGAAGGGGGCAAAAATATTCAGGGAAAATCCCGATATCGCCCTTGTGATCATGGATGCTTGTGTTCCCGGAGATGAGCCAAATACTCAAATTTTGGTTCGTGAGATTCGAAAGACCTTTAGTGGTCCAATGATTGCAATGTCGAGCATGCCAATGTACCGAAAAGAACTTCTCCGAGCCGGGTGCGATTACGAGGTCGAAGAAAAGGAACAGGCCGCAAAGAAGGCGCTTGAATTACTTGGTATATAGTAAGTAAGGAATAGGAGGAAAAATTTTAAGCCAGCCGGCGATAACTTCAAAGGCTGGTATTTATTTTCAGAATTTGCCGCCGAAGGTAAAATCTGATATGATTTTACTAGCGAACTCCGTTCGCTAAAAACTTGAAATTGTCAAAGAACGCGGCGAACCCGTCAAATTTTTTGGGCCTCTCCGCCGCCCCGAGCGAAGCGAGGGGCGAAAAATGTCCGAGCTAATTTAAGAATAGTCCACCATATTGAATTATCCGCCTCGCCTTCGCTTTCGCCGCCGCAATTTTTTCCGCCTATACTAAAGTTTCGGCGGACAAGCGTGCCAGCGAAGCTAGCGCGCCGCCTAAATTTCAAGTTTTTCTTTGGCGGCAAATTCTTTTTAATTTATCTGTGCGAAAAGAACAACATAATTTTTCCCATACGCCTTGGCACAGCTTGGACAAGTAGTGTAACAGAAATATTGTTTTTTTAATTCTTTGCCTTTGTCCTTTACGTATTTCTTCATTTCCCGTGCCCACTTGCCGACATTTTGATATGGTCCTTCAAAAACTTTTGTCAAAAAAGTACCGGAAAGGGTTGTCATTTGCGCGCACGGAACATCTCTAGAAACATTAATATAAATATCCGCGCCCCAAAGGGATTTTTCGTCAGTCAACATTAACTGTTGTGGCGCTTTAGCGTTTGCTTTCTCAATCGACCCCATATTCTTGATTACCTTTTTCCCAAAATTAAGTGGGATATGGAAAAAGCTTATAACGTGGTCTTTGACGAAAATTTTATCTTTCCATGTAATCTCTTTATCCTGCCACGGTTCGGGATTAAACGGTTCGCAACATCCTGTTGATTTTATTGTTTGGTTGTTCATAATATTTTTCTCCTTATTAAATTATTTTATTAACTCCTCAATCGAAACGCCAAGCGCTTTCGCAATTTTCTTGAGAGTATTAGAAGTGCTTGCACTTCTTCGCCCGCGGATGCTCCGCGGGCTACGAAGTGGGCAGGGCAGGATTCGAACCTGCGAAGCCTTGCGGCGCTAGTTTTACAGACTAGTGCATTTGACCACTCTGCCACCTACCCATTTAAATTTTTATTTAGGTATCCTTCAATCCATTTCATGATTTGTTCAAAAAGCCTCTTATCGCTGTATCGTAATTTAGCAGTACCATATTTTGATTTTCTTTTATATGTTCCTTTTCGTCCTCGCCTAATGTGCGAAGCAGAAAATTGATTTAATGAAATGCCTGTAATTTTAGACCAATATTTTTTTAATTCATTTTCATTGTGATCCGTAAAAAGATATAACAAAAGTCGTAATCGTTCTTCTTGAATCCCACATATTTCGCGCAAGAACTTTAAAAATATTTGAATAGCTTTGGGGTCGCTGTTGGTAAAATCAACATGATTACCACCTTTTGTCCCTTCGGCCCAATATAACATAATGCCAGCAATTCTCAACTTCTCTTGCTCGGCTGTTAAATTATCTCTGAGTTTAAAAGGACGTTTATTGAATCGCCGCTGATATGCACAGTAACCTGCCTGACTCCAAGAGCGTCTCGTAATCTTATGTTTTCGCATCCAATAAGTCACTTCGCAAACACTCCACCCAAATTTTTCCGCTATTTCTGACATAGACATTCCTCTCTCATATAACTTTTTCAATTTTTCTTTTTCTATCATAGATTATAGAAAAAGAATCTGCTTTAGTCAACAACAAATTACCAAATCAGATTCTTAATGATAAAAGATATTATTGAGGCGAATATTGATTTTTTTCGTGGAGTATCTGGGGCTGATGATGTTTTTGAAATCAATCTAGGCTGGAATCTCTTTGTGTTTTTTATCGGAAGATGCAAAGAATGAATAAAAATATTAACATCTCCATTTTGTTCGATTTTAGAATTTCCTTTAGCCATTATTTTTAAGTTTAAGATTTTTATTCAGGACGATATAGAAAATTTGACCAAAGTCCTTATCAATCATTTCATTTGGAGCATATGAGCCAACATAATTCTCGGGAATTATGCCATGTGCTGCCCAAAAAGCATTTGGCGACACCGATGCAGAACTTCGATTCAGCGTTAGCTTGTAGACGCCTGCTAGATGCTTGTCTTGTGTAAATTTAAAACCTAAAACAGGATTTTTTGAATTATCCAAAGAAAAAAATAATTTCACGTACGTCATGTTTTGCAAATTGTACTTGTGCCACATACCACTCAAAAATCCTATCCCACCAGCAGAATTAATTGAAATAGTAATATTGCCAAATTTTCCTCCTATTTTTTCAAATGGTTGCCACTTAAAATTTTGATTGTTCATTCTTTTTATTATGAATTAATTGTATCTCTATATTCTAAACCAAAAGCAATATTTTGTCAAGTGTTCATGTGGATAACCTTCTGCTCTTTTAAAACAATATAGAAATACACCTGTTATAGGTGTATTTTATAATAAGAGCTAGGAGTGAGATTCGAACTCACAGCCTGCGCATTACAGGTGCGCTGCTCTGCCATTGAGCTATCCTAGCAATTTATCTATCTTTTTTAATATCTCTTTCGCTCTTTTATTTTTCTCGTCAATTTTTAGAACCTGCTCAAAAACAGCTTTAGCGTCGTCATAGTTTTTCTGCTCAAAATAAAGCTTGCCCAGCTTATGATAAGCAAAAAGATTTTTCGGGTCCTGGCTAATAATTTTAATATATTTCTGCTCTTCAATCATTACTTCAATGCCGCTCCTTTTTTCTTTCTTAATCTCAAACTTTTTGCGTTTTTGACGGATTATTATTTTTAACTTAGCGATTTGAGCTTTAGCAAAATTAAGATATTTTCGGTAATCTATCTTTTTTAAGAACTCTAAGAGCTGCTTTTCTTTTTCAGCTGTTTTTGGGTGCTTGCGGCTAAAAATAACTATAATGCCGGCTAAAGCTAAAATAATAATTAATTGTGGAATTAAATTAAAAAACATATTATTATATATTATAATCTGTAACGCACAATTCGACCTATTTTAATTTCTTCGTCCAGCTTTTCTGCCTTTTCTTGGATAATATCGTTAACAGACATTTCAAGATTTTTAATATACCTCTGTTTTAACAAATCTTTTTTGCCCATAGCCGCTACTTGCATAGCCAAATCATGGGCTAATTCTTTAAATTCAGGCGTGCGGCCGGCAAAATCTGTTTGGCAGAATAATTCAATTAAAACGCCAACCCGGCCATTGTTGTGGACATAAGATCCGATTATGCCTTGTTTATTACGAGCGTTTTTGTTTATCTTTGATTGCATTTTTAATTTGTTCTAGCATTAATTTTACCGAAGAAATAGCGTCATCATTGGCTGGAATTGGATAATCAATGATTGTTGGATCGGCATTCGTATCAGCCAAAGCAACAATCTTAACGCCTTTTTCTCGAGCTTCTTTTACTGCTAAATTATCATGAGCCGCGTCAGCCACAAAAATCGCTTCCGGCAGTTTGTCTATTGTTTTAATCCCGCCGATTAATTTATTTAAGCGATCAATTTCCTGTTTGATTTCATGCTGTTCTTTTTTAGTGTACTTCTTAAGTTCGCCTGATTCCTGTTTTATTTCTAAATCGCGCAGTTTTTTAATCAGTTTGTAAATAACCGGAAAATTAGTGAATGTCCCGCCCAGCCAGCGTTCAACAACAAAAGGCATATTAACTTCTTTAGCTGTTTCTTCAATTAGTTTTTTGTTTTGCCGCTTGGTGCCAACAAAAAGAATAGTGCCTTTTTTATTGATTGTTTCTTGAATAAATTCTGCGGCTTGAGCTAATTTTTCAATTGTCTGCTCAAGATCAATTATATGAATATTATTGGTTATGGTGTAAACGTACGGCTTCATCTTCGGCTGATATTTTGATTTTTGATGGCCGAAATGCACACCGGCTTTTAACATATCGGTCATTGTGATTTTTTTAGTCATACTGATAGCATAACAAAACCTTGCTAAAAAAGCAAGATTCTGTTATCGTAGAGGCGTAATATATTACGCCTATGAAACAAAAAATTCATCCAAAATATTATGAAAACTGCCGAGTAACTTGCGCCTGCGGCAATAGCTTTGAAACTGGTTCAACAAGGCCGGAGCTTGATATTGACATCTGCTCCAAATGCCATCCGGTTTACACTGGCAAAGAAAAAGTTCTTGATAAAGCCGGGAGAGTTGAGAGATTCAAAAAAATGCTCAAAGCCAAGAAGACTAAAAAGTAATTTTTTTAGTTTCTTCTATGCCGCGATAAATTGTGCCCAAAACACCATTAATAAAGCGCGAGGAAGATTCGCCGCCAAAAGTTTTAGCCAACTCAATTGCTTCATTAATCGCCACTTTGGGCGGAACTTCTTTCGGGTCGCCGAATAAAAGCTCGTAAACGCCAAGCCGCAAAACATTTCTATCAACAATCGTTATTTGCTCAATTGGCCATTCAGGCGCGGCTTTTTCAATAATCGGATCAATTTTATCTAGATTGCTAATAATGCCATCAACTAAACTATAAATAAATTTTCTAGCTTCAAGCTCATGGCTAAATCTCGCAAGATTATGCTCAATAATTTCTTTGAGCATATTTTTATCTTTATTTTTAAAGTCCCATTCACATAAAGACTGAACTACAATTGAACGAGACAAGTGTCTGCCAGACATATTAAAATTTTTTTCTTGATAAATTTTCTAAACTTAGTGGAGCTCGCTTTTTTTCTTGCTTAATTTGTTCTTGTTGTACTTTCTGTTCTTTTTCAGCTTTTTTGCGCTCTTTTTTGGTTAATCTTGCCATAACATCAACTACTTCTTTGTTTTTATAAAAACCGCAGAAGCCGCAAACCCGATGCGGCAAAATAAACTGACTGCATTTAGCGCACTTAACCAAAGACAGCTTTTTCAGAGCCTGATGACTTCGTTGTCTATTTCTTCTTGATTTAGTATGTCTTTGCTTCGGAACCATTACTTGAATAATAACATGAAAAAAGTTATAATGCAAGTATGAAATTCACCCATCTCCATGTCCACTCTCATTATTCTCTTTTAGACGGCTTGCCGAAAATAGACGAACTTTTAGATAGATGCCAAGAACTAGGCATGGATTCAATCGGCCTGACTGATCACGGCGCAATGTACGGCGTGGTTGAATTTTATCAAAAAGCCAAAGCGAGAAACATTAAACCGATTATCGGCTTAGAAGCCTACTTGGCAATTGAAAGCCGTTTTTTAAAGAGACCGCATATTGACGACCAGCGCTATCATTTAACTCTTTTAGCCAAAAATAAAACCGGCTATCAAAATCTGATCAAATTAGCCACCAAGGGACATTTAGAGGGCTTTTATTATAAACCGCGAATTGATAAAGAATTATTAAAAAAATATTGCCAGGGACTTATCGCTCTGTCTGGCTGCCTTGAAGGCGAAATTCCGAAATTGCTAGCCAGCAATCAATTTAAAAAAGCTGAAAAAGCCGCTTTAGAATATCAAGAAATCTTTGGCAAAGAAAATTTTTATCTGGAAATTATGGATCATCCGAACCTGCCTCAAATTAATCCAGATATGCTTAAGCTCTCTAAAAAATATAAAATCCCTCTCGTCGCCACTAATGATGTCCATTATTTAAATCCAGAAGACGCTGAAGCGCAAGATATTCTGCTCTGTATCCAAACTAATAAAAAATTTGGCGACAAAGATCGTTTGACAATGACTGACAATGATTATTCTTTGCGGCTGCCGGAGAAAATGATTAAATCTTTTAAGAATATTCCCGAAGCGATTAAAAATACGCAAAAAATTGTTGAACAATGCGATTTTGAGCTTGAGCTGGGCAAAATAAAACTACCTGACTTCAGAGTGCCTAAAAATTATACCCCTGATTCATATCTGGCTAAACTTGCCAAGGCTGGCTTAAAAAAACGCTATCCTAAAATTAGCCAGGTGATTAAACAGCGGCTTGATTATGAACTTAAAGTTATTAAAGAGACCTGCTTTGCTTCTTATTTTTTGATTGTTGCTGATTTTGTCAACTGGGCGAAAAAAAATAATATCGTGGTGGGCCCGGGCAGGGGTTCGTGCGCTGGTAGTATAGTTTCTTATTTATTAAACATCACTGATGTTGACCCATTGGAATATGATCTATTATTTGAAAGATTTTTGACAAATTCGCGTATTTCGCCTCCTGATATTGATTTAGATTTTGCTGATCACCGGCGCGATGAAGTCATTGATTATGTTAAAAATAAATACGGACAAGATCATGTTGCCCAAATCATAACTTTTGGCACAATGGCAGCCAGAGCAGCGGTACGTGATGCTGGTAGAGCAATGGGACTGCCCTATTCTCTTTGCGACCAAACAGCCAAAATGATTCCGATGTTTTCTAATCTCAAAGACGCTTTATCAAACATTAGAGAACTTGAAAAACTCTATCATGAAAACAAAGATGCTCAAAAACTATTAAACATGGCCCAAAAGCTTGAAGGAGTAGTCCGTCACGCCTCAACTCACGCCTGCGGCGTAGTAATCACAGCCGAACCAATTGATAATTTGGTGCCCAGACAACACCCAAGCCAAGACGACAAAACAATTGTTACTCAATACGAGATGCACTCTATTGAAGATTTAGGGCTTTTGAAAATGGATTTTTTGGGCTTAAAAAATCTAACTGTCATTGAAAACACCCTAAACAGCATTCCGGACAAAATCAATCTAGCTGAAATTTCTCTAACTGACAAAAAAACATTTAAGCTTTTACAGGAAACCAAAACAGTCGGCGTTTTTCAGCTGGAAAGCGCTGGAATGCGCCGTTATTTAAAACAATTAAAACCTAGCCAAATTGAAGATATAATTGCTATGGTTGCTTTATACAGGCCTGGCCCCATGGACTTAATACCGGATTTTATTGCTGGCAAGCACGGCTTGAAAAAAATTAATTATCTCCATCCCAAATTAAAGCCGATTTTAAAAAACACTTACGGCATTGCTGTTTATCAGGAGCAGGTTTTACAAATAGCCCGCGATCTAGCCGGCTTTACTTTAGGCGAAGCCGATGTTCTGCGCAAAGCAGTCGGCAAAAAAATAAAAGAGTTATTAGACCAGCAAAAAAATAAATTCATTCAGGGCTGTCTGAAAAACAAAATTTCTGAAAACATTGCTAAAAAATTATTTTCTTTTATTGAGCCATTTGCCCGTTATGGTTTTAACAAAGCTCATGCGACTTGCTATGCGATAATCGGCTACCAAACCGCTTATTTAAAAGCGCATTACCCTGCTCAATTTATGGCTAGTCTTTTAACCGCTGACCAAAACAATATGGATCGCGTCGCTATTGATATAGAAGAATGCAAAAATCTAGAAATTAATATTCTGCCGCCGGATATCAACGAAAGCAAGCAAGGCTTTACTGTTATTAACAATAATAATATTCGCTTTGGCTTAAATGCGATTAAAAATGTCGGCCATAATATTGTTGATGAAATTGCCAAGAAATCGCCTTTTAAATCTTTGGAAGATTTTATTGAACGAGTTGAGAGCAAAGACTTGAATAAAAAATCTTTAGAAGCTCTAATCAAAACCGGGGCTTTGGACCAATTCGGCGAGCGCAATCGTCTTTTGCATAATTTAGAACAAGTATTGATTTACGCTCGGGAAACTCAAAGAGCAAAAATTCAAGGCCAAAGCAGTTTATTTGCTAATTTAAAAATGAGCCCTCAATTAAAATTAGAAGATATTAAGCCAGCTTCCAAAAAACAAAGATTGATTTGGGAAAAAGAATTATTAGGCCTTTATGTTTCTGAACATCCTTTAGAAGAATATAGTGATTATTTTAATCAAAGAGCGATTGCTGTCAAAGATTTATCTTTAAGTTTAATTGGCCAAGATTTAAGAATTGGCGGAGTAATTAATAAAATTAAAAAAATTATCACTAAAGCTGGCCAAACAATGCTTTTTGTTCAAATAGAAGATTTAACCGGCAAGATTGAAGTCATAGTTTTCCCGAGAGTTTTAGAACAAAATCCAGAGATTTGGCAGGAAGATAAATTGGTTTTGATTAAAGGCATCTTGAATAATCGCGACAATTCGCTTAAAATGGTTTGCAGTGGAGTAGAGGAGGTGGGATAAATAAAAAAGCCCGCCTCACGATTTGTTTGATTTCGCGAGAACGGGCTATAATAGATGCTAAGTGTTATTATTGAGCAAGCGCTTTTTCTAAAATTTTGCACAACTCTTGAACCCGTGTTGTACCTATACGCTTGCCATTTTTCCCGAACCATACTTCACCATCGCAACCAAAGGCAATAGTATATTCTTCAATATCTAACGAAAAATTGTTCAGCTCTAGTTTCTTAATTGATACATCGTGCAAATTGTAAGGCATTTCTGACACCCTCCTTAATTTTTGATTAATTAGATTATACCACATCTATGCCAAAAAGTCAACCCTCCTCCGCTAAAGCTACGGCGGGCAAGGAGAAAAACAAACTTTATTATGGACTTCTAGACGAATCTGGCGTTTTAGAAAAAAAGACTGGCTGCCTAGGGCCTGATTAGCACCCCGTCAAAAACGGGGAATAGCCTCGCACTTTGGCGAGGCAGACGATCTAGGCCTTACTATCCAATCTGTTTTCGTCTATAATTATAGCAAATCAAAATGTCTTGTCAAGAGCAAAACAACAAAACAAATAAAATCCGCCATTCGCTGGCGCATATATTAGCTTTAGCAATCCAAGAACTTTATCCAAAAGTTAAGTTTGGCATTGGACCAAGCATAGAAAACGGATTTTACTATGACTTTGATAAGTTAGTAGTTAGTAGTTCGGAGTTAGGAGCAATAGAAAATAAAATGCGAGAACTAATAAAGCAAAATTTAAAATTTGAGAAAAAAGAAATTTCTGAATCAGAGGCAAAAAAACTTTTTAAGAATCAGCCGTATAAACTCGAACTACTAAAAGATCTCAAAAAAATAATTATTTATAAAGTCGGCGACTTTATTGATTTATGCGCTGGACCGCATATCAAAAACACAAAAGAGCTTGGCGCTTTTAAGCTAACTAAAATCGCCGGCGCATACTGGCGCGGCAGCGAAAAAAATCAAATGTTGACCAGAATTTACGGATTAGCATTTAAAACAAAACAAGGGCTAAAAAATTATTTAGAGCAGCAAGAAGAAGCAGAAAAAAGAGACCATCGCAAACTCGGCCAAAAGCTAGATTTATTCTCTTTTCATGACGAAGGACCCGGCTTTGTTTTTTGGCATCCAAAAGGCCTATTTTTAAAAGATAAATTAATAGAATACTGGCGCCAAGAGCATCGAAAAGCTGGCTATCAAGAAATCTCAACTCCGTTTATGCTCAAACAAGATTTATGGCATACTTCAAAGCATATGCAGACCTACAAAGAAAATATGTATTTTTCAGAAATTGATAAAGAAAAATATGTTATTAAACCAATGAACTGTCCAGGCGGACTTTTGATTTATAAAGAAAAACCGCATTCTTACAAAGAACTGCCAACGCGCGTAGCTGAACTTGGTTTGGTGCATCGTCATGAATTAGCCGGAGTTTTACACGGACTTTTTCGGGTTAGAGCTTTTACCCAAGACGATGCTCATATTTATTGTACAAGAGAGCAAGTAGAAGATGAGTTAAAACAGGTTATTAGATTAACCCAAAAAATATATCAAAAATTCGGCTTTAAAAAATGGCATTTAGAATTATCAACCAGGCCTGAAAAATACACTGGCGACTTAAAAACCTGGGACTTTGCTGAAAAAATTCTTGAAAAAGTTTTAAAAAATTTAAACATGGATTATAAAATCAATCCGGGAGACGGCGCTTTTTACGGCCCAAAAATCGATTCGCATTTAGAAGATGCTATTGGTCGAACTTGGCAGTGCGGCACAGTCCAGTTAGACTTTGCTCAGCCGGAAAATTTTAAATTAGAATATATTGATCAAAACAACAAAAAACAAAGACAGGTTATGCTGCATCGTACAATTTACGGTTCTTTAGAGCGATTTATCGGCATATTGCTTGAGCACTATGCCGGCGCTTTACCTTTCTGGCTTTCGCCGGAGCAAATCTGGATTATTCCGATTTCTCAAAAACACAAAAAATATGCAAATTCTGTAGAGGCAGCCCTAGTGGCTGCCCAATTGAGGGTTAAAATAAAAGACGAAAACGAGACGGTCTCTAAAAAAATTCGCGGAGGCGAGCTTCAAAAAATTCCATACTTATTAATTGTCGGCGATAAAGAAATAAAAAATAAAACAGTAACTATTCGTGAAAGAGGCAAGAAAGAACAAAAAGAAATTCCATATTCTGACTTACGGCTGCCAGATGAACGAGAGTGATTCTGAAAAAATCGCGACTTATCTGAAAAATAAAAATTATGCATCGGCCAATTCTGAAGAATCGGCTGATTTGGTAATTATCAATATGTGCTCGGTCAGGCAAAGCGCGGTTGACAGAGTCTATTCCAAAATTAAAAATTTAAAATTAAAAATTAAAAATTGCAAAATTATTTTGACTGGCTGTGTTTTGGAAAAAGATAAGAAAAAATTTCAAGAAATGGGCGTGAAATTTAAAAAGTTTAATTTAGATAAGATTAAACCGAAAATCGGGTATGTGCCGATTATGCAAGGCTGTAATAATTTTTGCTCTTACTGCGTTGTGCCTTACGCAAAAGGCCGAGAGCGCTTTAAACCGGAAAAAGATATTATTTGCGAAATCAAACATTTACTAAGGCCACCTGCCTGCCGGCAGGCAGGTAAAAAAATTATTTTACTTGGCCAAAATGTTAATTCTTATCCGGATTTTGTAGAATTACTCCAAAAAATAACTGCTTTAAAAGGCGATTTCAAAATCAGCTTTTTGACTAATCATCCCAAAGATTTCTCTGATGCTTTAATAGATGAGATTGCCAAAAACAAAAAAATCCCCAAAGAGATTCATTTACCGGTCCAATCCGGAGATAATAAGATTTTGAGAGCTATGAATAGAAAATATACGCGGGAGCAATATTTAGATCTGGTTCGAAAAATTAAAAAGAAAATACAGGGAGTCAAATTAACGACTGATGTGATTGTCGGTTTTCCAGGAGAAACAGAAAAGCAGTTCCAGAATACGGTGAAGCTTTTTAAGCAAGTTGGTTTTTCCAATGCTTATATAGCCAAGTATTCACCGCGGGCTGGAACTGCTGCTTATTTTTTGCCGGATAATATTAGTCCGGTTAAGAAGAAAGAACGCGCGAGACAATTAAAAACAATTTTGCCAACAAGAAAGGTTTTTCGATAAAAACTAAATCGGTTTTGATTTTGTTCCCACTCATAAGCACAGCACATTGCAACGGATTTATCGCTCGAATCTTCTCAATCAGGATTATCCCGTCCATTCCAGGCATATCATAATCAGTAATGACAAGATCAAATTTGCCTTTTTCTCTATATGAATTAAACGCCTGAAAAGCATCATTGGCTTCGGTTATTTCATGACCATGTATTTTGCCTAAAAAATATTTAATGGATGTCCTAACCGAAGCTTCATCGTCTACAACCAAAATCCTAGCCATTTTTAACCTCCTTTTCAAATTTTTCAATGTCCTCCAAGTGCTTTCGCAACTGTTCTAGCCCCATGTTTAGATTCAGCCGAACTGCTAAATCTTCTAT